>Ga0209341_10004511_pt1 | contig 12804 bp, 11 predicted proteins | sample RifCSP13_2_FD_184020 | JGI IMG/M metagenome (GOLD analysis project Ga0209341, IMG submission 184020) | Soil microbial communities from Rifle, Colorado - Rifle CSP2_sed 13_2 (SPAdes) (version 2) | ecosystem: Environmental > Terrestrial > Deep subsurface > Rock core/Sediment | place: Rifle...
CCGCTCGTAGAGCTCCTCCGGCGGGCCGAGCTGCTCGATGTGGCCCTGATCCATGACGGCGATCGAGTCGGCCATCGTCATCGCCTCTTCCTGGTCGTGCGTGACATGGACGAAGGTGATCCCGATCTCGTGCTGGATGCGCTTCAGCTCGAGCTGCATCTGCTTGCGAAGCTTCAGGTCGAGCGCACCGAGCGGCTCGTCGAGCAGGAGCACCCGCGGGTGGTTGACGAGCGCGCGGCCGAGCGCGACTCGCTGCTGTTGGCCCCCCGAGAGCTGCCTCGGCTTGCGCTTGCCGTACCCACCGAGGCCGACGAGCTCGAGCATCGCGGCCACACGCGCTCTTCGCTCCCCTTTCTTGACGCCCTTGCGCTCGAGCCCGAAGGAGACGTTGTCCTCGATCGACATGTGCGGGAAGAGCGCGTAGCTCTGGAAGACGGTGTTGACGTCGCGCTTGTACGGAGGCAAGCCGACGACGTCCTGGTCGCCGAGCAAGATCCGGCCCTCGCTCGGCTCCTCGAACCCCCCGATCATCCGGAGGGTCGTCGTCTTGCCGCAACCGGACGGCCCGAGCAGCGCGAAGAACGAGCCCCGCGGGACCTCGAGCGAGATCCTGTCCACCGCCACGACGTCGTCGAAGCGCTTCACGACCTGCTCGAGGCGGATGTCCGCGGTGGTCGTGGCCGGAGCAGCCGCCCCGAGCTGGGCCGGGTGCTCTTCGACGGTCATGTCTGCCGCCTCCCGTCCCCGGACGTCTCGTAGACGCGGGCGCCCCAGTCGTAGAGCTGCTTCCAGAGCTCGAGGTACAGGAAGGTCTCCGTGGAGACGACGCCCTCGAGGGCGCGAAGCCGGTTCGTGAGGTCGAGGAGCTGGCGCCGGTCCGTGCACACGACCTCGACGAGGAGGTCGAACTGCCCCGTGGTGATGACGACGTAGTCGGCCTCCTCCCAGCGCGCGATCTGCTCGGCGACCTCGTCCGGCGGACCGGCGGTGCGGATGCCGACCATGGCCATCGACTCGAATCCGAGCCCGAGCGGGTTCGTCACGCCTGTGACCTGGAGAATGTTCTCGCGGCAGAGACGGACGTACCGGGCGCGGACGGTCGCCTCGGAGACGCCCACGGCGGCGGCGATCCGGCGGAACGACTCGCGCCCGTTCTTCTGAAGTGCTTCGATGATGCTCTTGTCGACCGCGTCGATGCGCGGCGCGCGCGAAACCGCGCCGCGGCTCGAGAGCTGCGCGTCTCTGCGTTGTGGCGACGCAGTTCTACGCAATGCGAGGCGTTTCCTACCAGAGCCTGCGCATTGCGTCAACCTATGCCGGCTTGACTATGCCAGCTTGACGACAACGTGCTTGATGCGCGTGTACTCCTCCATCGAGTAGAGCGACATGTCCTTGCCGTAGCCGGACTCCTTGAAGCCTCCGTGAGGCATCTCGGCCGTCAGCGGGAAGAGGTGCTCGTTCACCCAGACGGTGCCGAAGTCGAGCTTCGCGGCCACCTTCATCGCCCGGCCCACGTTCTCCGAGAAGACCGACGCGGCGAGGCCGTAACGGACGCCGTTCGCCATCTCGATCGCCTCTTCGTCGGAGGAGAAGGGCTGCACCGTCACGACCGGCCCGAACACCTCGTTCTGGACGATCTCCGCGTCCTGGGCGACGTCGGTGACGATCGTCGGCTTGACGAAGAAGCCCCGCTCACCCAGTGTCCCACCGCCGGTGACGACGGTCGCCTTCGCCTCGGTGGCGCGCTCGAGGAAGCCGAGAACGCGCTCCTGCTGCTCCTGCGAGATCACCGGGCCCATCTCGATCTCGTCGTCGGTCGCCGGGTCTCCGACGGTCATCGCCTCGACGACCTTGACCGACTCGGACAACACGTCGTCGTAGATCCGCTTGCTCACGAGGATGCGGGAGGACGCGGTGCAGTCCTGGCCCGAGTTGAAGTAGCCGCCGATCTTGACCGCCTCGGCGACCGTGGCCGGATCGGCGTCGTCGAGCACCACCATCGGGGCCTTGCCCCCGAGCTCGAGGTGCACGCGCTTCAGGGTGTGAGACGCGTTCGCGGCAATGATCTTCCCGGTCGAGACGTCCCCGGTGAGCGAGACGAGGCGGATGTCCGGGTGGCGCACGAGCGCGTCGCCCGCCGGGATCCCGTCCCCCGTCACGACCTGCAGCACGCCCGGCGGGATCGCGTCTTGGGCGAGCTCGACAAAGCGCAGCATCGTGAGCGGGGTCTGCTCCGCCGGCTTGACGATCTGGACGTTGCCCGCGGCGAGCGCCGGCCCCATCTTCCACACCGCCATGTACAGCGGGTAGTTCCAGGGGCAGATCCCGGCGACGATGCCGAGCGGCTCGCGACGGATCATCGACGTGTACCCCTCCACGTACTCGCCGGCCGACTTGCCCTCGAGGTTCCGGGCCGCCCCGGCGAAGAAGCGGAGGCAGTCCGACATCGCGGGAGGCTCGTCCTTGGCCACCCACCAGGGCTTGCCGACGTTCGAGGATTCGAGACGAGCGAGCTCCTCCGCGTGCTCGTCGATGACGTCGGCAAGCGCGAGCAGGAGCTCCATCCGGTCCTTCGGGGTCTTGTCCTGCCACTCTGCCCACGCCTTCTCTGCGGCCTCGACGGCGCGCTCGACATCGTCGGCCGTCCCGCGCGGGACCTCGGCGATCGCCTCGCCTGTCGCCGGGTTCAAGACCTCCATCGTCTCGCCGCTCGACGACTCCACCCACTCGCCGCCGATGAACTGCTTGTGCTGGGTTACCGACACGCTCACGAGCGACCTCCGTTCGGGGAAAACGGGGTGAGCGTAGCTCCCGGCAGTGAGGGCGACAACCCGAACCGAACGGTTGCTCGACAGCCCTGACCGTACAGTCGGGTAGAACACAGGAGCAGTGCGGATCGTGGTGATCGGAACTGGGGGAGTCGGGTCCGCGTTCGCCGCCATCGCCCGCCGACGCTCGTTCTTCGAACGCTGCGCGCTCGCGGACTACGACCCCACACGTCCCGCGGCGGTTGTGACCGGGCTCGACGATGGCCGCTTCAGCGCGCATCCGATCGACGCCTCGAGCAAGGAGGACGTCGTCCGCCTCATCCGCGAAATGCGCGCCGACGCGGTGCTCAACGCCGTCGACCCGATCTTCGACATGCCGATCTTCGAGGCGTGCCTGGAGGCACGGGTGACCTATCTCGACATGGCGATGTCGCTGTCACGGCCGCACCCGGAGAGGCCGCATGAGGAATGCGGGGTCAAGCTCGGCGACGAGCAGTTCGAGCGCGCGGAGGCGTGGGAGGACGCGGGCTTGCTCGCGCTCGTCGGGATCGGGGTCGAGCCGGGCGCCGCCGACGTCTTCGCACGGCACGCGGCCGACGAGCTCTTCTCCGAGATCGAGGAGGTCGGCGTCCGCGACGGCGCGAACCTCGTGGTCGAGGGCTACGACTTCGCCCCGACCTTCTCGGTCTGGACCACGATCGAAGAGTGCCTCAACCCGCCGGTGATCTGGGAGCGCGATCGCGGCTGGTTCACGACCGAGCCTTTCTCGGAGCCCGAAGTGTTCGACTTCCCGGAGGGGATCGGCCCCGTCGAATGCGTCAACGTCGAGCACGAAGAGGTGCTCCTCGTCCCGCGCTGGATCGACTGCCGGCGAGTGACCTTCAAGTACGGGCTCGGCGACGAGTTCATCGAAGTGCTGAAGACGCTGGCCCTGCTTGGGCTCGACTCGAAGGAGAAGATCAGCGTGAAAGGTGTCGAGGTCGCGCCCCGCGACGTCGTGGCCGCCTCGCTTCCGAACCCGGCCACGCTCGGCGACCGGATGGTCGGGAAGACCTGCGCCGGAACGCTCGTCACCGGCCTCGGGGAGGACGGCGCCCCTCGGAAGACCTACCTCTACCACGTAGTAGACAACGAGTGGTCGATGCGCGAGTACGGATCGCAGGCCGTCGTGTGGCAGACGGCGTTGAACCCGGTGGTCGCTCTCGAGCTCCTTGCGGAGGGGACCTGGACGGGCGCCGGGGTGCTCGGTCCGGAGGCGTTCCCAGCCGGGCCGTACCTCGCGAAGCTCGCCGAGCACGGCTCGCCGCACGGCATGCTCGAGCTCGCGCGCTAGTGGCCATGGCCTCCGCAGCCACCTGGCGCTGACCACGTCGTCGCGCCACTATCTCAGAGTGGCATGGAGGCGTCAGCGCGGCTCGACGCTCGACGACGTCGTCGAGCTGCTCCGGGGGATCGGGACTATCCTGATGGAGATCGACGCCAAGCTCGAGAGAATCCTGGGGAAGAACGGAGGCGACGAAGATGAAGAAGCCGGATCCTGACGAGATCCGCGAGCTCCGCGAGCGGGGTCAGGCTGCGCGCCGGCAGATGCAGGAGATCCTCGACCGCGTCGAGGCACGGATGCAGGAGCGGGCTGCGCGACGCGAACGGGGCTTCCTCCGCCGCTTGCTCTCTCGTTAGCGGTCGGCGCCGGTGTCGATGAGTTCGGCGGCCGTTCGTCGTCTTACCGGTGATGCGCTCTAGGATCGGGCCATGGCAGTCGTGAGGTTGCGCGCGCCGCTCTCCGAGCTCGCGGGCGGGAGAAGAGAGCTCGTGCTCGACGGCGCCACCGTGAGTGAAGTCCTTCGAGCTCTGGAGCGCGAGCACCCCGACGTCACCGGCTGGATCCTCGACGAGCGCGGACGGATCCGCGAGCACATCAACGTCTTCGTCAACAGGGAGCGTGGCCGGGAGGACACGGCACTCGCCGCCGAGGACCGCATCCACGTACTCCCTTCGATCAGTGGAGGTGACCAGTGACTGAGCTTCTCGTCGGTACCAAGAAGGGTCTCTTCGCACTCCAGGGCGAGAGCGGAGCATCGTTCGAGATAAGTGCCCGCGCCTTCGCCGGAGAGCCCTGCGAGTTCGCGATCCGCGATCCACGTAGCGGGCGCTATCTGGCATCCGTAACCTCGGCGTTCTACGGGCCCAAGGTCTTCGTCACGGACGACCCTGCCGGCGAGTGGCAGGAGGCGGAGGGCGTGGCGCTACCCGAGGGCGGGGACGCCGCGTTGAAGCGGATCTGGACGATCGTCTCGGGTGAGGAGGACGGGCTTCTGTACGCCGGCGGCGATCCGGGCGTGCTGTTCGAGAGTCGCGACGGCGGCCTGACCTGGGAGCTGAACCGGCCGTTCTGGGAGCAGGAGGGCCGTGCGGACTGGCAGCCCGGCGCCGGCGGGATGTGCCTCCATTCGATCGCGACGTGGCCGGGAGATCCCTCCCGGCTCGCGCTCGGTATCTCCGCGGTCGGCGTCTGGCTCTCGGACGACGGCGGAGCGACGTGGCGCCACGGGAACGACGGGCTCGTCGCGCGCTACGTCCCGGAGGAGTCGCGCGAGGACACGCTCGCCCTCTGCGTGCACAACATGCACCGCGCCCCAACACGGCCCGAGCGGCTATTCATGCAGTTCCACGGAGGCGTGTACCGATCCGACGACACGGGCGAGACGTGGACCGACATCGGGACCGACACCGGGCTGCCCTCCGACTTCGGTTTCCCGCTGGTCGTCGACCCCGAAGACCCGGACAGCGCGTACGTGATCCCGCTCACAGCCGACATGGATCGCGTGACTCCGGACGGCCGCGTGCGCGTGTACGAGACGCGAGACGCGGGCGTGAGCTGGACGGCGCGCGGCGACGGCCTTCCCGCCGAAAACGCCTATCTCACGATCCTGCGGCAGGCGCTCGACCGCGCGGGCTCCGGGCCGGGCATGGGCATCTACTTCGGGGCGACGTCGGGTGACGTCTTCGGCTCCGACGACGCGGGCGCAACGTGGTTCACGGCGGCAACGAGGCTACCGCCGGTGCACTCCGTGCGCGTCGTGTAGCGAGAGACCCAACGCTCGCTTCTTCTACGCGAGGTCCGCGAGAAGCTCGCGCGCACGGCATGCCGCCGGCGCCGTCCCCTTGCGCTCGTAGAGCACGAGCGCCTGCTCGACGAACGGCCTGGCCTCCTCGGGCCTGCCGCCGAGACGAAGAACCTCCGCTAGCGCGAGCGAGGCCTGTGCGATGAACCCGAACGTGTCGGTCGCTCGGGTCAGCTCCACCGCCTCCCTGGCCAGCCGCTCCGCGTCCTCGAGGCCGCCCAGATGTGCAAGAGCGCGCGCCCGCTGCGAGCGCCACCCGACCTGCGACGCGAGATCCTCGGGCGACGCAGCCTGCTCGCTCACCTTCGTCTCTTCCTCCGCCTCGTTGTAGCGACCCTGGTCGTTCAGCGCCTGCGCGAGCATTGCGGCGGCAGTCGATAAGAATGCGCTCTCTCCCATCTCGCGCAGAATCCGCAGACCTTCGCGAAGCTCGGCCTCCGCTGCCACCGGATCGGCGGCGTCGAACTCGATCCATGCCGCAGCCATCGACGTAGCCCCGTAGCGCAGGAGCAGCCCGGGCTCGTGATACTTCACTCGTGCGTCCCGGATCAGCGTCCTAGCCTCGTCGAAGCGGCCGTCCGCACCGCAGGCGATGGCGAGGACGGTCGTAATGTCGGCCTCATCGAGCTCGTTCCCCTCGGCTTCCCGCAAGAGTTCCTCGCACAGCGCGATCCCCTCCTCGAGCGGAACAGGCCCGAGTACAGCTGCGAGCGGTAGCCAGAAGAGCGCCTCCGCCTCGTCTCGGCGGCTCCTTGCGCGCCGCGCATGCTCGAGCGCCCGCCGGCCGGCTTGCCCCATGGCGGAGAACTGGAGCGCGAAGTTGCAGGTCTGAGCGACGAGCTGCCACGCCTTGGTCAGGCCGAGGTCGTCGCCGCGCGCCTCGAAGAGCGGGATGAAGCTCTCGGCCTCGAGGCGGACACGCTCGACGCCAAGCTCGGGATCCGTCAAGAGGCGCAGTCGAAGGAGCGCGCAGCGAACGTGCGCCTCGAGCCCCACGTCGCCCACCTCGGCCGCCGCGGTCGCGCCACGAGTCAGCACGTCTTCCGCCCTGGGCAGCTGCCCGGCTTCCATCAGGGCCTCTCCGAGCACCGGCACCAGGGCGAGGCCGTCGACAGGCTGGAGCTCTATCGCGGAATCGAGCAAGCCGCAGGCTGCGAACACATCGCCGCGCGCGTACGCTCGGCTCCCGGCGGCCGCGAGATGCTCGCCCGCTCGCGAAGCCAGCCGGAGCGCCTGATCGTCCACTGGCCCGAGCTCGGCGCGGTAGCGAAAGGCCCGCTCGAAGTGGTGGCCGACGATCTCCTGGACCTCCTCGAGGCGATCCTCCATCGCCGCCTCCATCCAGGATGCGAAGGACTCGTGCAGCTCGGCACGGGCCTGCTTGGGAAGGGACTCGTACGCGGCATCCCGGATGAGCAGGCTGCGGAAGCGGAAGGATTCCACGTCCTCGACTGGCCGAGCCGGGCGCAGTAATTCCTTGCGGACGAGGCTGTTCAGGATCGGTAGCAGCTCGGTACCGGACTGCGAGACTGCTCGCAACTCGGCGAGCGTGAGCTCCTTCCCGATCACCGAGGCCGATTCGAGCGTCCCGCGCTCCTCGGGAGTGAGCCGGTCCAGACGTTCGGAGAGCAATGCGTGGATGGTCGGTGGCATGGCGAGGTCGCCGCTCTCGCGCCCGTTCTCTGTGAGGAACGCGACCATCTGCTCGATGAAGAGCGGATTCCCTTCCGCCGTGGCGACGACCCGAGATCGCAGCTCAGGGGTGAGCGCGGCGGCGGGCCTGAGCGCGTCGATGAGGAGCGAGCACTCCTGCTCACTCAACGGCTCGAGCAGGATCGCGGTCGCGTTGAGCTTGCCGCCGCCCCAGCTGGAACGACGCTCGAGCAGCTCGGGCCGCGCAAGACAGAGCAGAGCGATCGGGGCGTCTCGACTCAAGTCCGCAACGTGCTCGACGAGATCGAGGAGCATCGGCTCGGCCCAGTGGAAGTCATCGAGGACGGCGACGAGCGGGCGCTCTTCGGCAAGGTCCTCCAACCGGCGCCGAACCGCCCAGATCGTCTCCTCCGGAGTCGATCCGGGGCGGGTGAAAGTGTCGAGAAACTCCTCGCCCGACTCGCCGCCGATCTGATGTGCCATCTCGACGAGCGGGAAGAACGTGATCCCGTCCCCGTACGAGAGGCACCGGCCGTGAAGCACCTGGGCCCGGTCCCCGAGCGAAGTGACGAGCTCCCCCGCGAGGCGGGACTTTCCGATCCCGGCCGGACCGAGCAGCGTGAAGAGGGTGCACGAGCGTTCTCTCTCTGCACGGTCGAAGGCACGGTGGAGCTGGGCGAGCTCCTCGGCTCGCCCGACCATGGGAGCGTCGAGCCGGCGGGCGTAGCCGGGCGCCCCCTCGCGGACGGCGACGAGCCGGTGCGGGGAGAGGGGTTGTTCCTTCCCTTTCGCGGCGACAGGTCGGGTGGGTATGGCCTCGACGCCGTCCCGAACGAGCCGGTACGTCTCCTCGCCGAGCAGGATCTCGCCCGGCTCGGCCGCTTCCTCCAGCCGCTTCGCGACGTTGACGGCGTCGCCCGTCGCGAGTCGTTCCTCGGTCCCCGTGACGACGTGGCCCGTGTTGACGCCGATGCGGAGCTCCAGCGCGACGCCGTAGTCACGTTCGAGCTCGAGATTCAGCTCGCCGAGCGCCTCTCGCATATCGAAGGCGGCGCGAACGGCCCGGAGCGCGTCGTCCTCGTGAACGGCGGGCACGCCGAAGACGGCCATCACAGCGTCGCCGATGAACTTCTCGACCGTGCCGCCGTGGCTCTCGAGCACTGTCTTCGTCACGTCGAAGTAGCGGGCCATCACCCGCCGCAGGGACTCGGGATCGAGCTTCTCTCCCAGCCGCGTCGACCCGGCGACGTCGCAGAAGAGGACCGTGACGGTCTTACGCACCTCGCGCGCTGCGGCGGGCGGCGCCAGCTGCGTGCCGCACGCTCCGCAGAAATGGAAGCCGTCCGGGTTCTCCTGACCACATCGCGGACAGACGAGCACGCCGCAAGCGTACGCCGGGCCGAGCGGCGGTTCTACTCGGGGTCGAGGCCGCGGCTGTCGATCTTCTCGATCGCGATTCGGACGGTCACGCGCTGTTCCCCCGGCGCGCGGAACGGGTACGTGTCCGCGCCGATGTACTTCTTCGCCAGCCGGTCGATCTGGTCGTCGGCGCCCTCGTCGACGAGCGTCGCCCTCCCGCTGACTGAGAGCCAGCGGTAAGGGTCGCCAGGATCGACGACCATCAACGAGACCCGTCCGTCGTTCGCGATGTAGCGCGGCTTCGCGCGGCCGTGTGCGGTGTTGAAGGAGACGCCCCCGTCGCCGTCCACCTCGACCCAGACGACCGTCGTATGCGGTGAGCCGTCGGGCCGCAGATCGGTGACGGTGCCGACGAACGGGTTGCGCAAGAACTCGCGCTGACTCTCGGTGAGCTCACTCATGTGATGGCAACCATCCGGTCGATCGCCCCACGTGCCCGCTCGGCGATGTCCTCGGGAACCGTGACGACGTGCTTCCAGTCCCGCAGCGAGTCGCGCAGCTTCTCGAGGGTGATCATCTTCATGTAGCGGCAGATGGCCTTCTCGGAGACGGCCTCGAAGCGCTTCTCGGGCGCCTCCTTGTTCAACCGGTGGATGATCCCCGTTTCGGTCGCCACGAGGAAGCGCTGTTTCGGGGACTTTCGGGCGAAGTTGATCATGCCCTCGGTCGAGAGGATGTGCGTCCTCCCGTTGCCGAACGCCATGCACTGGCTCGCACACCCGCACTCGGGGTGGACGAGGAGCTCCGCGTCCGGCGCCTCCTCCTGCCAGCGCTCGATGTCCTGCGGCCGGATACCGGCGTGGACGTGGCACTCGCCCATCCAGATACGCAGCTTCCGGCCCGTGACCTTCTCGAGCCAGAGGCCGAGGTACATGTCCGGGAGGAAGAGGATCTCCGCGTCCTCCGGGATCGACTCGATCACTCCCTTGGCGTTCCCGGACGTGCAGCAGTAGTCACTCTCCGCCTTCACCTCGGCTGTCGTGTTCACGTAGGAGACGACGACCGCGCCCGGGTTCTCGGCCTTCCACGTGCGCAACTGGTCGGCTGTGATGGACGCCGCGAGCGAGCACCCTGCGTCGAGGTCGGGGATGAGGACGGTCTTGTCGGGAGAGAGGATCGCGGCCGTCTCCGCCATGAAGTGGACGCCGCAGAAGGCGATCGCCTCCGCATCGGTGCTGGCGGCCTCACGGGAGAGCCCGAGCGAGTCCCCGACGAAGTCGGCGACGTCCTGGACCTCGGGCACCTGGTAGTTGTGGGCGAGGATGACGGCGTCGCGCTCCCGCGCGAGCGCCCGGATCTCCTCCTGCATCGTCGCGATCTCAAGCGTGGTCATTTCAGCTCCAGAGAGACGTCGAGGGAACGGGCGGAGTGGGTGAGCGCGCCGACCGAGATCTCGTCGACGCCGGTCTCGGCGATCGCGCGGACGTTCTCGAGCGTGACGCCGCCGGAGGCCTCGAGCCGGGCGCGGCCGCCGGCCAGCCCGACCGCCGCGCGAACCTCGTCTGGGGTCATGTTGTCGAGCAGGATCGCGTCCGCACCCGCGGCAAGGGCTTCGGTCACCTGCTCGAGCGTGTCGCACTCGATCTCGACCGGAAGGTCGGTCGTGGCGCGAACGCGTTCGACGGCCTCGTGGACGGAGCCGGCAGCGCGGAGGTGGTTGTCCTTGACCAGCACGGCGTCGTCGAGGCCGAAGCGATGGTTGCAGCCGCCGCCGCAGGCGACCGCGTGCTTCTCGAGAGCGCGCAGGCCCGGGGTCGTCTTGCGCGTGTCGAGGATCGCGACCCCCGTGCCGGCCACCGCGTCGACGTAGCGCCGCGTCAGCGTGGCGACGCCCGAAAGCCGTCCGAGGAAGTTGAGCGCCGTGCGCTCGCCCGTGAGGATCGCCCGCTCGGGTCCCGTCACCAGAGCCACAGGTGTCGGGCGATCGACGATTGCTCCCTCCTCCACGAGCCGCTCGAACCCGACCTCGGGGTCGAGCGCGCGGAAGACGGCCTCGGCGACGCCCAGCCCGCAAACGACGCCAGGCTCGCGCACGAGCAACTCGGCCGCACCCAGTGCATCCTGGTCGACGGTCGCCTCGGTCGTGACGTCGCCCGCCCCCACGTCCTCGCCGAGCGCGGCCTGGACGACGCGCTCGAGGGTGTCCGCGGTCACCGCCATGTCTCGAGCACGGGCTCGGAGCCCAGACGGAGAATGACGTGCCGGACGAACGCCTCGCTCTCGGCCGGGAAGTCGGCACGGAAGTGAGAGCCGCGGCTCTCCTCCCGCACGAGCGCGCTCTCCGCGATCAGCCGGGTCAGCAGATGCGGCGCCGTGCGGAGCCGCTCGAGACCTGCGGCGTCTCTGATGAGCCCGCAGTCGCGCCAGAGCCGCCGGCGCAGCGCAGGGGTCACCCGCTCCGGCGGCCGAGGGTCGGCGGGGGCCGGCCGGCCCGAAGGCAACCCCGGCTCGCCGAGCGCGGCGAGTGCGGCCCGGCGGCCGAAGACGAGGCACTCGAGCAACGAGTTCGACGCCAGGCGGTTCGCTCCGTGCACTCCCGTCGCGGCGCACTCGCCCGCGGCGTAGAGGCCCGGAAGCTCGGTGCGGCCGTCGAGATCCGTGAGGACGCCTCCGACGGTGTAGTGGGCGGCGGGTGCAACCGGGATCGGCACCTCTGCGGGGTTGTAGCCCTTCTCCACGAGCGTGCCCATCAGCGTCGGGAAGCGGTCTCGGTCGATGGTACGAAGATCGAGGAGGGCGGTTCCGCGCGCCGCGATCTCGCGTGCGACGACATCGCGCGGGGCGAGCTCGTCGGTGAATCTGCGGCCGCTGCCGTCCAGCAGGAGCGCCCCCTCGCCGCGGAGCGCCTCCGAGAGGAGGAGCGAGGAGTCGACGAGTGTGGTCGGGTGGAACTGCACGAACTCGAGATCCGCAACCGCTGCGCCCGCCCGATATGCGGCCGCCATGCCCTCGCCGACTGTGCCCGGTGGATTCGTGGTCCGTCGCCACAGCGCGGACGCGCCGCCCGTCGCGAGCAGCGTGGCGCGCGCGCTGACGACGCGTGCGTCGGTCACTGCGCCGACGCATCGGTCGCCGAGGCGACTGAGCGCGAGCATCCGCTCTCCCTCCGCCACGCGAATCCGCGGGTGCGAGAGGACGCGCTCGGCAAGCACACGGGCGACACGGTCGCCCGTCGCCGCGCCGCCCGCATGGACGACGCGCCGGCGGCTGTGGCCACCTTCGAGCCCGAGGCCCTCGTCGAACTCGACGCCGAGCTCGACGAGGTCGCGGATTCGGGCCGGCGCTTCCTCGGTCAAAACGGCGACCGCACTCGGCCGCGAGAGACCCCGGCCCGCGTGCAGCGTGTCCCCGGCGTGGAGCGAGGACGCGTCGCCGTCGCCGACCGCGGCCGCAATGCCTCCCTGGGCGAGCGTGCTCGTCGAGGAGAGAAGCGGCCCTTTCGCGAGAACGAGGACGCGTCCCTCGGACGCCGCGCAGAGCGCTGCGAAGAGCCCTGCGACTCCCCCGCCGACGACGAGGAGATCGAGCTCCTCTCCGCGACCTCTCCCGTTGCTCTCGCTCATGCTAGTTTTCGCCTCTGAGTCGATAACCTCATGGCTGAGTCTACCACGCCCACCCTCGACCAACCCGCGCACACCGTGCTCGCAGTCGTGTTCCAGATCCGGGAAGACTCGCTGCAGGCTCTCCTGTGGGAGCGAGCGCGCGAGCCGTTTCGGGGTGCATGGTCCCTCCCGGGCGGCGGCCTCGGGCCCGGCGAGACGCTCGAGAACTCGATCCTGCGTCACCTGGCGACGAAGGTCGACGTCCGCGAGGTGGCCCACCTCGAGCAGCTCGGGACG
>Ga0209341_10004513_pt1 | contig 12803 bp, 16 predicted proteins | sample RifCSP13_2_FD_184020 | JGI IMG/M metagenome (GOLD analysis project Ga0209341, IMG submission 184020) | Soil microbial communities from Rifle, Colorado - Rifle CSP2_sed 13_2 (SPAdes) (version 2) | ecosystem: Environmental > Terrestrial > Deep subsurface > Rock core/Sediment | place: Rifle...
AACTTTCCATCCCGTATACTCCACAGTGCGGGGTGGAGCAGCTCGGTAGCTCGTTGGGCTCATAACCCAAAGGTCGGTGGTTCAAATCCACCCCCCGCAACCAAAGAGCTCATGCGCTTATCAAGGTGGTGGCTGCAGTCAGCCCCTCTGACACATCTCAGTTCCTAATCCCTTCTAGTTGAAATGAAATGAACCCCGGGATGCGCAACCAATGGAGCCCGCTCCTTATGCAATGCGCGAAACGGCTTCACCGGGGCCCATGGTGTGAGCTTTTGAGGTGAAGGGGAAGACAATGATCGAACAGCAAACTCAGGACCTAGAATCACTGCGCGCTCGAGTAGCGTCATTGCAACAGGCGGGGGAGGAGTGCGTCAGGGCACAGGATGAGTTGCGGAAAAGCGAAGAACGATTTCGGAAAATCTTTGATCACTCTAATGATGCGATTTTCGTCATCGATCCCGAGAGAGACCGCTTTCTTGATGTCAATTCCAAGGCAGGCGACCTGCTCGGGTATTCCCGAGATGAGATCTTGTCCTTGCCCAAAACAGCACTTCATGGAGGCGAGACGCCCGAGTGCCTCGCCTTCGTCCAGTCCGTGTTCGAAAATGGGAGCGGGTGGACGGACAAGCTCAGCTTCCTGACCAAGGCGGGGGAAGCTCTGCCAACCGAAATCTCAGCTTCAGTAATTGATCTTGATGGCAGAATGTGCGTGATCGCGCTCGTGCGAGACATTACGCGTCGCAAGCGGGCGGAGGCCGCGCTCCAGCAACACTCCGAAGACCTGGAAAGGCTCGTGGCGGAACGCACGGACCAACTCCGCCGGTCCGAGGAACATCAGCGGGTCCTCCTGGAAATCAACAACGCCATCATTGCGAACCTCGAGCGGGAATCTCTGTTCGATGCCATTGCCCAGGCCGTGTGGAGGGTCGTTCCCTTTGATCGAGCTGCCCTCTACCTGTATGATGCGCTCCGAGATACCCTGAAGTTGTATGCGCTGGGGGGGAAATATCCGCTCAACGAGATCCTCCCTGTTGGGGCAGAGATCCCCCGTGAGGGGACTCGCGTCGGATGGGTGTTCGACCAGAGAAAGCCTCTTGTCGGCGGCGACATGAGTAAGGAGCCCCCTTGGCCGGTCGACCACCAGAAGGTGATAACCAGCCTCATCGAGGCAGGTATCCGGTCGTATCTGCTGGCCCCCATGATCACGAAGCGAGGCGCGACCGGGACCTTGGCTCTCGCGAGCCTGGAAACCGATTGCTACTCCGAGGGCGATGCCGAGTTACTTGTGGAGGTTGCCAAACAAGTCGCCCTGGCGGTAGAGAACATGCACGCCTATGAGGAGATTGCCGGGCTGAAGGTGCGGCTCGAACAGGAGAAGATCTATCTTCAAGAAGAGATCAAAGCTGAACATAACTTCGGAAATATCGTCGGGCAGAGCCCGGCCATCGGCAGGGTACTGAAGGCCGTCGAAACGGTCGCCCCCACGGATGCTACCGTGCTGCTCCTGGGGGAGACGGGCACAGGAAAGGAATTGATCGCCAGGGCGTTGCATAATCTTAGCCCGCGGAAGGACAGGGCGTTGGTGAGGGTGAACTGTGCGGCCCTCCCCGCGGGGCTTATCGAAAGCGAGCTCTTCGGCCATGAAAAGGGCGCCTTCACGGGGGCCCTGGGCCGCAAGATCGGTCGCTTCGAGTTGGCTGATGGGGGGACGATCTTCCTGGACGAGATTGGGGACCTCCCGCCAGACTTGCAGGCGAAGCTCCTCCGCGTTCTCCAGGAGGGGGAGTTTGAACGGGTCGGAAGCACCTCCACGCTGAAGGTCGATATCAGAGTGATTGCAGCCACCCATCGGGACCTGGAGAAAGCCAGTCAGGAGGGCACGTTCCGGCCAGACCTCTACTACCGACTGAGTGTTTTCCCAATTGCGATTCCCCCACTTCGAGAGCGGAAGGAAGACATCCCGCCCTTGGTCAAGCATTTTGTGATGAAGTATAACGGCAAATTAGGGAAGCGCGTCGAGACGATCGCTGAAAGGACCATGAATGCCCTGCTGGAGTATTCCTGGCCCGGCAACGTCCGGGAGCTCGAGAACGTGATCGAGCGAGCGGTCATCGTTAGTATGGGTTCCCAGCTCGAGCTCGGCGAATGGCTTCCGAAACAGAGCGTCCCCCTGACTGGGGCGCGGATTCTGATGCTCGAAGAGCTAGAGCGGGAACACATCATCAAGACGCTGGAGCTCACGGGCTGGCGCGTAAGCGGGGAGAGAGGGGCGGCCACGCTCCTGGGGCTCAAGCCTACCACTCTAGATGCAAGGATGAAGAAGCTCGGGATCACGAGGAAGGGGGCGAGCGCTTCCAACATTTCGTAAGACTTCCAAAATATTGGAAGTGACCTCCGGTTCTAGCCACCGCACTCGAAACAGCCAGAAACTAATCTGATCAATTACTCACGGCCATTTAGAGCGTGCTCTAGATGGCCTTTTTTGTTGCTGGCATAGGCCTTGCGATTGTTCTCTATCAGGTCAAGACGGTGACCGGTTGTAGGCATTTGCCCGGCAGGCTAGGTAATTCGTTTCGGGCAATCATGAGCGGAAATCTGAGCTACATGGGGAGTGAGCACTAATGAAGCGCAAGACTTTCGATGTGGAGGTAGCACAATGATTACTTCGTTTGGTCACGCGGCTCAAGGACCCAAGACGCCTCTCACTCCTTTCAAGTTCGAGCGGCGTGAACCGCGTGAACACGACGTGATGATCGAGATTCTGTATTGCGGGGTGTGCCATTCGGACATTCACCAGGTGCGTGACGAATGGGGTGGTTCGATCTATCCGATGGTGCCGGGCCACGAGATCGTGGGCCGAGTCACCCGTGTGGGCTCTCAAGTGACGAAATTCAAGGTCGGCGATCTTGCCGGGGTTGGCTGTCTGGTGGACTCCTGCCGGCGCTGCCACAGCTGTAAAGACGGCTTGGAGCAGTTCTGCGAAAATGGCGCGGTCGCAACCTATAATAGCGTCGAAAAGGACGGCAAAACCCCAACCTACGGTGGTTACTCCAACAACATCGTCGTGGACGAATCCTTCACCCTGAGGATCTCCCCGAGGATGGAGCTGTCCCGGGTCGCCCCGCTGCTGTGCGCCGGGATCACCACCTATTCGCCTCTTCGCCACTGGAACGTCACGGAAGGCCAGAAGGTAGGTATCGTCGGATTGGGTGGCCTGGGCCATATGGGAGTGAAATTCGCCCGCTCCTTCGGCGCCCATGTGGTGGTGTTCACCACTTCACCCAAGAAGAAGGAGGATGCCATGCGGCTGGGCGCCCATGAATTCGTCGTCTCCCGCCGCGACGAGGAGATGAAAGCCCATCTCGACAGCTTTGACTTCATTCTGGACACCGTCTCGGCGCCGCACGACCTGAACGCCTATCTCGCGCTTCTCAAGCGCGACGGGGCCATGGTCCTGGTGGGCCTTCCCGAAAAGGCGCCCGAGCTGCAAGCTTCCAACCTGGTGTTCAAGCGTCGGCAAATCGCGGGCTCCCTGATCGGCGGGCTGCCGGAGACCCAGGAGATGCTCGATTACTGCGCCGAGCATGGCATTGTCGCGGACATCGAGTTGATCCCGATCCAGAACATCAACGAAGCCTACGAGCGGATGCTCAGGAGCGACGTGAAGTACCGGTTCGTCATCAACATGGCCTCGCTGCGGTAACGGCGCACGGGGTTGAGCAACAAGAAGCGGTGAGCTGTCCGCCGCCTCATGCGCGAGTGAGGCGATGGGCCAGACTTACAAACATAAACGTACCAACAGGAGTAAAGATCATGAGAAAGCTCGAAGGTAAGGTCGCCATCGTGACTGGCGCGTCCAAGGGCATTGGGGCTTCCATCGCGTTACACTTGGCAGCCGAGGGTGCCGCGGTGCTCGTCAATTACGCGTCGAGCAAGGAAGGGGCCGATCGTGTGGTCGCCGAAATCGTTCGCAAGGGGGGCAAGGCCATCGCCGTCCAGGCGAACGTCGCCAAGCAAGCCGACATTCAGCGCCTCTTCTCCGAGGCGAAGAAAGCGTTCGGGAAGCTCGACGTCCTCGTGAACAACGCCGGCATCTATGAATTCGCTCCGCTGGAGAATGTAACGGCCGAGCACTTCCACAAGATGTTCGACCTCAACGTGCTCGGTCTCATTCTCGCGTCGCAGGAAGCGGTCAAGCATTTCGGTCCCGCCGGTGGCAGCATCGTCAACATCAGTTCGGTGGCCGCCACCTCGGCTCCGCCGAACACTTCTGTGTACAGTGCCACCAAAGCCGCCGTCAACGCCGTCACTAGGTCACTCGCCCAAGAGCTGGGGCCGCGCAAGATTCGCGTCAACTCGATTAACCCTGGCATGGTCGAAACCGAAGGCGTGCACGCAGCCGGAATCTCCAGCAGCGATTTCCGCAGGGAGGTTGAAGCGCAAACGCCGCTCGGCCGGATCGGTCAACCCCAGGACATCGCGCCGGCCGCGGTTTTCCTCGCGTCGTCCGATTCCGGCTGGATCACGGGCGAAACGCTCTACATCTCGGGCGGGCAGCGGTAGTTTTGAATCGACGACTCAACTTTACGGAAAGAACAGAACAAACAGACCACCGGGCAGCACGGAAACAATCATGTCCAAGAAACTCGAAGGCAAAGTCGCCCTCGTCACCATGAAGTGGCTCGCAGCCCTCGCACTCGCGCTGCTGGTCATCACCGCGCCGGTGGTGACCCTCGGTGACGAGATGGTCGAATCGATGACGCCACATGCGGGGTGGGTGCTCTTCGTCTGGGTCCTCGCAAATCAGGCGGGCGTGCCGGTTCCGGTCGCCCCCTCGTTGCTGGCAGCAGGCGCCCTGGCTGGCAGCGGTAGCCTGCGCTTCATCATGGTCCTTGCGGTGGTCGTCGGGGCGGCGCTCTGCGCGGACCTGGTGTGGTACAGCCTGGGACGCTGGCGCGGCGCCCAGGTGCTGGGGGCACTTTCTCGGGTCTTCCGTCTGTCCAACACGTCGGTCGATCGCGTTGGGAGCCTCTTTCTGGCTCACCAACTCGGATTCCTGTTGAGTGCACGGTTCCTGCCCGAGTTGAACCCCGTCGCGGCTGCCATGGCCGGCGCCACCCGTGTAAGGCTCACTCGGTACCTCCTGTGTGCTGCCGGGAGCGCACTCGTCTGGGCAGGGAGCTGGGCCAGTACGGGATATCTGCTGGGTGGCGCCATCACAGGGGACCCCGCTTGGTTCGGTATCCTTTTCAGCATCCTGATGGCCGGCGGACTCGCGGTTGCGTCCGTGAGCGGACTCATCCTCATGCGCTCACAGGCGATCGCGGAGTCGTCGCTGTCTCTGCGTGACCGGATATGCGGGCTCTACCCACGGCGTTGTTTCTGTCCGCGAGCCGGAGACGCCACACTGGGATCAGTCAATACCCAAGGTTCATAAGATGGCTCTGAACGCTCACGGTGGACTTCCACCTGAATATCCGAGGGAATACGAACGAGACGTAACCCTCAAGGACGGGTCCTGCGTAGGGATCCGTCCCGTGCTCCCCGAAGACGAGCCCCGACTGGTGACCCTCCATGGTCGCTTGAGCCCGCACACCGCGCACCAACGCTTCTTTACCATCATGAAACGGCTTCCCCCAGATTGGGCCTCCCATTTTGCCAACGTGGATTATCGTCGGCGAATGGCGCTGGTGGCGGAGCGCGATCTGGACTGGAGGCCAGAGTTGATCGGTGTGGCAAGGTATGAGCCCCTGGACGACGAGGACTGCGCCGAGATCGCCATCGTCGTCCAAGATTACTGGCAGGGCAGGGGCCTGGGTACGATCCTCCTGAAGGAGATCCTGCGTGCCGGGGAGGCGAACGGCATCCGTCGGTTCCGGGCCTACGTCCTAGCCGACAACCACCGCATGCTCGCCATGCTGTCCTGTTCGACGGACATCCAGCAGCGCAAGATCGAGCAGGGCGTTGTAGACATTCTCTTTACCCGGCGCGGAACACCCAGGGCCAAGACTCAACCCGGAGCCACGCGCTGACATTCCTGAAACTTTTCCCGCGGATGCGGATCATCACCCCCGAAACCCCCCGTGCCTTCGGCCAGACCTATCAGCGTGTCCCCGCGGAGTCCATTGAGTCACCTTTGTGGGTTGCCGAATCGAGCCTACGGGCCTATGCCGAGCTCCAGTCAGCCGCGACCGACGCAGGGTGGAAAATGGGGTGAGCCTCCCTTTTTGCTCCCAGAAGGCGCGGGATTAGTCCTCCCAACATGTCGTAATTTTTCCAAAATATTGGAACGAGCCTCCGCTTGTTGGAACGAGCCTAAGAACGTCCACAAACTTATTTGATCAAGTACTAGCGGCCATTTAGAGCATGCTCTAGATGGCCTCTTTTGTTGCTGGCATAGGCCTTGCGATTGTTCTCTACCGAAGACAAGCTAGCAGGGAAGTTTCCTGGGTCTCGATCAGGGGGTCGATGAGAAAATGGTGCTCGGCGATGTCATGACGCTCGCGTCTCTCCTTTCCCTCGGCGGCATTATCGGGGCCGCCGGGCTTTTGCGCCTGTCCCGGCTCGATCGCCTGCGCTGGGAATACATGCGGCAAGACGCGTGTCGTTGGCATCGCTGGCAGGTGCTGAAGGAGGGGGCCTGGTTGGTCTGTGCCCTCTGCGGCAAGAGAAGTCGCCGGCTTAACCCCTCTCACGAGGCGGGTCATGAAAACACCCCTCATCCTCTCGAATGAAAAGGGAGGTTCTCATGTGGTTGAAGATCTCTGAAAACCGACTCTGTCCGAACTGTGACATACCGATTGAGCACTGGGTTCTGTACGGACAGAGCGGCTGGATCGTCGGCGAGGCCACGTTCTGTCCGATATGCTACCCGGACGTGAAGGGCGTTTTTGAGGCATTGGAGACGAGCCGGGCTTCGACAAAGGTGGGGACGGCGATCCACATGGCTGATGCCGCCTGACGAGGGAAAACACCCCTTGAGGAGTGAATGATGAAACTCTGGCATACGATGTTCATCGCAACGTTCGTTATCATCTACGGGACCCTGAGCCTTGGACTCTTGGGTGGCTGGGTAATTGAAAAGGCTCGGAAAGGCCTGACGGCGCTCCTCCTGATGTTCCTCATCGGTCTCGCCGGCAGCGTGAGTCCGCTGTATGGCGGGTCCGAAACGACGGTGGTCAACCTGCGAGGAGATCAGGTCCTCATCCCGATGGAAGTCCCGCCGAGGGAGCGCTTCGTCCTGCAGCGCCTGATCAGCGTGGAGGAGCGGTTGATAGTGTTCCTCTACCATGATCCCAGATTCCAACGTCCTGTGGACTATGCGGAGACCTACAACCTGACTGGTGAGCTCCTCCAGATCGCCTGGTACGAGCCGGATGGAGGTCTCCGGATCGCGCGCGACATGAATCTGGGGAAACCTGGCGCAAAAAGGGCAGCCCGGATTCTCGAACTTGTCAACATGTCTGGGTATGATCTCGTTCCCGATGCGCGTCCGGACGTCCCAACCGGCGATGGGAGACCTACGCTGCAGATGAGATAAAGGCGATGCAAATATTCTTCTTCAGAGTGAGGGTCACGCCGACCGCTGAGCTTGAAGTCAAAGGAGTCGCCGCCCCGGATTTTCTTCGGGCGGTCGAGACCCTCGCTGCCTGGCGCCCGGGAATTCACATCGTCAAGCTCGAGGGAATCCATAACGGCTCTCCCGGCTACGCGTGAGGTTGCGCCATGCTTCTCATACTTCTCGTCGTCGCGACCGCTGGGGAAAACTAGGATGGTTACGTTTTTGACCTTCGGCCTTCTAGTCGGGCTTGCGTGGGCGATCCGCTCCCTGTGGCTCTTCTTAACGGGGATGGCGCGGGCTGGAGCTGTGACGAGTGAGGAGCGGGGCAAGCACCCGGCGCTCTAGGCGCTGCAGCGACATGCCCAGCTCGCAGTTGGTCGGTCGAGCGTCGAGCGAGGGGCGAAATGAACTCTACCATCGTTGAATACACCGACGAAAATCCACCTATCAACTTGTATCCCAAGCGGATCGTCTCTCCCACCCGGGGAAACACCTGCTGTGCCATGAATATGGAGCAGATCGGTGGGGTCAAGGAGGGGGACAAGCGGTCTTATTTCTATCGGCGGTGTCAGGTGTGCGGATACACCGTCCGCCACTTCCTGTCCACTCCGCTCCCCGACGCCCCCAACGGCTCGTGGGAAGATGAGACCACCAGCCTCCTGAGGCTCGTAGCCTAGCGGACAGCTGAGAGCGCCTCTCTCCGAGTGATCGCTGATCCGTTATGCAGCGGTCGATCCTGACGATGCCGTTCGCCCGGAGCCGAGCGAAACCGTGAGGGCGCTTATGAAGGGAACGAAATTCCTTTCAATGAAAGGAGTAACCGCATGAAACAGAGAAAACTCGGGAATCAGGGACTGATGGTTTCGGCAATGGGGCTCGGATGCATGGGGATGTCGGAGTTTTACGGCAAGGGCGATGATCGCGAATCCATCGCGACCATCCATCGCGCGCTAGATCTCGGCATCAACTTCCTCGATACCGCCGACATGTATGGGCCGTTCACCAATGAAGAACTCGTCGGACGGGCCATCCGGGGCCGCCGAGACCAGGTGGTGCTCGCCACCAAATTCGGCATCGTGCGCGACCCACATGATCCGACGAAACGGGGGGTAAGCGGACGACGCGAGCACGTGCGCGCTTCGGTCGAAGGGAGCTTGAAGCGTTTGGGCGTGGAGGTGATTGACCTTTACTACCAGCACCGGATCGATCCAAACACCCCCATTGAGGAGACAGTCGGCGCGATGGCCAAACTGGTGAAGGAAGGCAAGGTCCGATTCCTCGGGCTATCAGAAGCGGGCCCACAAACCCTTCGTCGCGCTCATGCCGTTCACCCCATCACGGCGTTACAGTCGGAGTATTCGCTCTGGAGCCGTGATCCGGAGGACGAGATTCTTTCCAACTGTCGTGAACTTGGCATTGGCTTTGTCGCCTATAGCCCGCTCGGGCGTGGCTTTCTGACAGGCCAGATCAACAGTTTCGATGACCTACCCGAGGACGACTACAGGCGGCAGTCACCACGCTTTCAAGGCGACAACTTTGAGAAGAATCTACACCTGGTACGGCGCATTGAGGAGATGGCCGCGGAAAAAGGCTGCCGACCAGCACAGCTTGCTTTAGCGTGGGTGCTCGCCCAGGGTCAGGATATCGTGGCGATCCCTGGAACCAAGCGGCGCAAATACTTAGAAGAGAATGTCGCCGCGTTAAAGGTGAAACTGACAAAGGATGAGCTTCGGCGCATCGAGGAAATCGCACCGAAGGGCGTCGCCGCGGGCCCCCGGTATCCTGAGGCGATGATGGGGCTGCTCAACCGCTGATGCTTGAGTGTGAGATAATGGCGGAAAGATCATTACACGCCTTACACCAACAGAGACGAACAGTTCATGACGTGGATGGGGGGAGGAAAATGAAGGCAATACGCATCAGCAAATATGGCGGGCCGGAAGTGCTTCGGCTGCAAGAAACTGAACTGCCGACGCTCGGTCCAGGACAAGCTCGAATCAAGCTCATGGCGGCGGGACTCAACTTTGTTGATATATATCAAAGGCGCGGCGAATATCCGGGGCGTCTTCCATTCACGCCCGGTCATGAAGGCGCCGGCATCGTCGAGGCTGTTGGAGACGAGGTGAATGGGTTCAAGCCGGGTGACCGCGTCGCCTACACAGGTCATCTTGGGGCCTATGCGGAAGCGAGCGTGGTCCCGGCCAGCAGTTTGATCCGACTGCCCGATGATCTTTCGTTTGAGCAGGGGGCGGCGTTTCCGCTGCAAGGGATGACGGCCCATTACCTCATTCATGAGTACCGCTTACCCAAACCCGGCGACACGGTGCTCATTCATGCCGCGGCGGGCGGCATGGGTCTTCTGTTGGTGCAGTGGGCGAAGCATCTTGGAGCGCGCGTGATCGGCACCACGTCAACCGAAGAGAAGGCGCAAGCGGCGCGTGCGGCTGGCGCCGACGAAGTAATCCTGTATACCAAGCAGGACTTTGTCGCCGAAACGAAGCGGCTTACAGATGGACGGGGAGCCGATCTCATCATCGATGGGGTGGGCAAGACGACCTTCGCCGGCAGTCTTGAAGCCGCAGCGGTGCGCGGACATGTGGTGATCTACGGCTACGCCAGCGGGCCGGCCGCGCCCGTCAATCCGAACTCTCTCGTGCCGCGCTCGATCTCCGTTTCCGGTGGCAACCTCCACAATTTCACGCGCACTCGTGAAGAATTGATGCGCCGCGCAAGCGACGTCTTGACGGGCATTCACGAGGGCTGGCTGCGCCTGCGCATTGATAAAGTATTTCCGTTGGCGGAAGCGGCTGAAGCGCACCGGAGACTGGAAAACCGCGAATCCATCGGCAAGATCGTGTTAACAATGGATTCATAAAGACTCGCCCCATAGCCTACCCTTTGTCCTCCCAGCAACTGACGCTTTCGTCATAACCCAAAGGTCGGTGGTTCAAATCCACCCCCCGCAACCAAAAAGACCACGCACTCATCAAGGGGGTGACTTCGGTCACCCCCTTTATCTTTCGGCAAGCCAGCCGCCGCGATCCTCTGGCCGGCTCGGCTCAGGTGTCCGGGGAGCTTTTGTCGGGAACAGCAGGGGGGCGTCGGATCCTTTTTCGTCGGTCGAGTACCTCAGCGAGAAGGGGCAAGAGCACCGAGCCTCCTGGGAGCAGGAAGATGATCAGGGCCGGGACAAGCATGGCGATGTGCTTCAGATGGGCCCGAATCTCGCGGATTTCGTCCCTCGTCCATTTCTCGCCCGTGTTCCGGTTCTTCATCAAGAGCTGCATAAGACCCTTGACGGCGAGCACCTGGGAAAGAATGAACTCCTTGTTCTTGGCGATCAGTCCCTTCAGGAATCTCTTTATCATCTGATTCCCTGATCCAGTTCAGACTGTGGTTTCTTGTCTCTCGGCCCGCACGGCACTGATCACCGCGTCGAAGAGCAGTCCGTTGGTCGAAATCGCGTTGCCCCCACGTACGGTCCGCACGCCGCTCCAGTCCGAGAATCGTCCGCCGGCCTCCTCCAGTATGGGCAGGAGCGCGCAGGCATCCCACTCGCTCATGATGGGATCGAGCATGATGTCCGCGCGGCCGGTCGCCACGAGGGCATGCCCGTAGCAATCGCCCCACGTCCGCTCGAACTTCACCCGCGCCCGCAGTCGGTCAAACGCCGCCCGGAGTCCCGCATCCTCGAAGAAACGCGTATCCGTCGTGAGGAGGGTCGCGTCCTCCAGAAGACCCACCGAGGAGACCCGGGCGCGCTTGCCGTTCCACCACGCCCCACCGCCCTCCCGCGCCCAGACCGTCTCCCTGAGGGCGGGAAAGTGAACTACGCCCACGATCGGCTCCCTGTTCTTTTCCACGCCAACCATCACGCCCCAAAGGGGCACGCCGCGGATGAACGACTGGGTGCCGTCGATCGGGTCGAGGGTCCATCGATATGACGCATCCTCGCGCGCCGGACCGAACTCTTCACCGAGGATCCCATGGCTCGGGAAGCGTTCCTCGATTCGGGACCGCAACAGTTTTTCGGCCTCCCGGTCCGCGACGGTCACAGGAGTCTGGTCGGACTTCACCTCGACCTGGACATCACGGGTGAAATAGCGCAGGGCGACCTCGCCTGCGCCGCGGGCGGCGGCGAGGGCCAGCTCGAGAAGCTCGTCGAGTGTCGGCGTGTGCATGGTTCGGCGAGCTCACCACTGCGTCGTTCGGCTAGCTCACCACACCGTGTTCCGGCTAGTGTATCATGATCTTGCCGTCTCTGAGGTGCCTGTGCCGCCCCTCGAAACCGTGGGCAAGATGGGCTACTGGGACTGGCGCCCCCCGAACCCTTCGGGTATAGTAGGACATCTAAGAAGGGGAGGGTACGCCGTCGCAGCGACGGGCCCCAAGGAGGCGTGGCCGATGAAAGCGTACACACTATCGCGTTTCTTCGTGACAGGGGGGCTCCTTGTCATGAGCCTGGTGAGCACTGCGGTCGCCGCGGAGCACGGGGCGGGCACCGAGGAGCGCGCCGTCGCGACGTTTGCCGGTGGCTGCTTCTGGTGCATGGAGCCCCCATTCGATGAGCTGGAAGGGGTCATCTCGACGACCTCTGGCTACACCGGTGGGCACAAGAAAGATCCAACGTACAAGGAGGTGTCGGCGGGTGGCACCGGGCATACCGAGGCCGTGCAGATCGTCTACAATCCGAAGAAGATCAGCTACGCGAAATTGCTGGAGGTCTTCTGGCGCAATATCGATCCGGTGACCAAAGACGCGCAATTCTGCGACAAGGGCAGCCAATATCGCTCGGGAATCTTTTACCATGACGGAGAGCAGAGGCGCCTGGCCGAGCAGTCAAAACAGGCGCTCGAAGAGTCGAAACGATTTCGCCAGCCCATCGTCACCGAAATTATGGCCGCCTCGGAGTTTTACGCCGCCGAGGAGTACCACCAGGATTATTACCAGAAGAATCCCCTTCGGTATAAGTTCTACCGCTTCGGCTGCGGCCGAGACCAGCGGCTCAAAGACCTCTGGGGTCAGTCCAAATAAAAATACGTCGCAGAATGAGGGAGGTCATTCATGAGACGGCGGACACTCTTGCTGATCGGGAGCCTCGTGGTGGCAAGTGGGCTTCCCTCGATGCTGCACGCCGAGATCCTGGCGATGCTGAATTACGAGACCAAGCGCGAGCAGACGATCCGGCGTGAGGGGATCGCCATCATCGACGTGGATCCGAAATCCGAGCAGTTCGGCCAGA
>Ga0209341_10004516_pt1 | contig 12799 bp, 9 predicted proteins | sample RifCSP13_2_FD_184020 | JGI IMG/M metagenome (GOLD analysis project Ga0209341, IMG submission 184020) | Soil microbial communities from Rifle, Colorado - Rifle CSP2_sed 13_2 (SPAdes) (version 2) | ecosystem: Environmental > Terrestrial > Deep subsurface > Rock core/Sediment | place: Rifle...
AAAAGCCGAGCCAAAGCTTCGTGCCGGATTCATACTCATACCCGAAATTGGTGCTTCTATAGAGATATAAACCGCAACCAACACACCAGCGAAAAGCCCTGTATACCTTGCAATATCATTAGTATTAGACACAGTTAGAATTACAAACATGAGAATGAAAGAGATAACAAGTTCAGCCAGAAATGCTATTCCATTTCCGACCATCCCTGGTACAGTAGCGACATAATTAACAGTTGGATGGGAAATTAATTTGCCCATAAAAGCAGATGCTATCAGAACACCTATTACACCACCCGCAAACTGCGCAATAATATAAAAAACTGCATCCCAGAACTTAACCTTACCAAGGCGAAAGAAGGTCAACGTAACAGAAGGGTTTATATGAGCCCCTGATTGCTTTCCCCAAGGTGAATAAATGATACCGACTGCGGTGAGACCCATCGCTATTCCCATCAGAACACGTCGTAGAAAAGGGTCGGGCAATGTCTGATGTACAGGCGAATCTGGATGCTCAAGAAAAAAACCAAAAAAGCATGCTGAAATCATAAATAAGCCAAGCCCAGAAGCTTCTATAAGATATTCAGGCCAGTGCTGACTTAAGGCTTTTATCATTGTAAGCTTTTCAGTGTTGGCTTGAGTAACCGCCATTGTATCCATTATGCGTACATTAGACGTTAGAATTTTTCATAAAGATTTAAACAAACTAGTTCTAAGTTAGATGTTATCACAATAGCGCTTACTAATTTAAGTTCCAAGAATTGATCTTAACAAGACGGGGATTGTTCCTAAATGATTTGCTATAACATCTGGATCTTTAAAGTGAAGAGTATAAGGTATAAACCCTAGAAATGAATTATTTGCCAAAGTTTGACATCAGAGACGTGATGTATAAAGTATATGGAGATTAAACAACAAATAATTGGTACATGCACTGAAGAGCCCATATAATAAATAGAATTCAAGAATTGATATTCTTGATCTCATCTAGGGAATGTGAACATATTATAAAAATACATCCGATCTCTATATCAAATTCGGTAAATTAAACCGATAGCAAAAATTTTGTAATTTGAGATTTTAACATCAAATTATCTATTCAAAATTGACTTCTAAAAGAAATAGGTCAAGGAGGGCTTAATTTATATGTCTCAAAAACCGAGATCGATTATGGAGCTCAAAGCTAGCGAGTACAAGGTAATTAGTGTAAAGGAGGAAATGAGAAAAAACCTAATTGATAAGCTCCGTCATGGTGAAGTAATCTTCCCTGGCATTATTGGATACGAAGAAAGTGTGATCCCGGGCGTAGAGACTGCGATCTTAGCCGGCCATGATATGATTTTCCTCGGAGAACGAGGACAGGCGAAAACAAGGTTGATTAGAGCTCTTATAACCCTCCTTGATGAAGAGATTCCTGTAATAAAGGGCTGTGAGATTGACGATAATCCCTATTCACCAGTCTGCAGAAGGTGTCGTGACATTGTAAAAGAGTTCGGTGATAAGGTAGAAATCTCATGGATTAAGCGAGATGGTAGATATGGAGAAAAACTATCAACACCTGATGTTTCAATCGCTGACCTTATTGGAGAGGTAGATCCGATTAAGGTTGCTGAAGGTAGATACCTCTCGGATGAACTTACAATCCACTTTGGACTTATTCCTAGGAGTAACAGAGGTATTTTTGCAATAAATGAACTTCCTGATCTTGTAGAGAAGGTCCAGGTTGGGCTTTTAAATATAATGGAAGAAAAGGATGTACAAATAAAAGGCTACAAGTTACGCCTTCCTCTGGATATTTTAATAGCTGCCACCGCCAACCCGGAAGACTACACGAACCGTGGTAGAATAATAACCCCGCTTAAAGACCGTTTTCAGGCACAGATTAGAACGCATTACCCTTCAACACGTGACGAAGAAATAAAAATTACTGAACAAGAGGCAAGGGTTTTAAAGAGAGAAGGCCATACTGTCAAAGTGCCTAAGTTCATAAAGGAAATAATTGCTGAAATAACCTTTCAGGCAAGAGGGTCACATGAGATAAACCAGCGCTCTGGTGTAAGCGTTAGAACAACAATTACAAATTATGAAAGCATAATCGCAGCCGCGGAAAAAAGGGCAATAAAAATGGAAGAGCGTGAGGTTTCGCCAAGAATAACAGATTTTCCTGCAATTGTCCCCTCAACTGTAGGAAAAATAGAACTTGAATATCTAGGTGAAGATACAACTGAAGCAAGCGTTGTAGAAAAGTTAATAAAGCGGGCGATAAAGATAGTCTTTGACTCATATTTCACTTCTTTGAGCAGCTTTTCCGAACTCCTTGAAAGCTTTGAGCAAGGCTACGTCGAGGTTTCAGATACTATGTCATCTGATGAATACCTTGTGGGAATAAAAGAGATTAAAGGCCTTAAAAAATGTATTGAGACTCTTGGCATAGATCAAACCCCAGGTCAAATTGCATCAGCAATTGAATTTATATTAGAAGGCTTGCATTTAAGCAACAAACTCAACAAAGAAAAGGTTCGTGGGAGAATAATATATAAATGAGGAATTAGGCATTGGGTAAACACCGTAAGGCGTGAGAGTGTGAGGGGTAAATCGCCTAACCCCTTACGTCTCACGATTTACGCCCTCACGTCTAGTTCCTACGTACAGTTACATGACAACAATCTATAGATACCTAAAATGGGATGGATTGCAGGGTGATTTTAAGTTAGAACCTCAGGAGCTTTTTAAGGAATTCTCCAACTTTCTTATGGAGGGATGGACAACTGATGAAGCCTTTGAGTGGATTATGAAACAGGGTGTCCGTGCTGAAAACATAAAGGTTATGGGGGTTGACGAGCTGCGCTCAGAGCTCTCCAAATATAAGGAAATGAAGTTTCAAACATTTAACCTCCGTTCATCTCTGTCTGAAATCAAGGATGAACTGGATGAGATTGTCGAGATGGAAATTAACACCTTAAAAGAAAATCTTTCTAGAATATCACCCGAATATCAAAGAAGAAAAAACTTTCTTAGAAGCCTTCCACAAAAACTAAGTACAGCCATTGAGAAGCTATCGGGCTACGATTTTATGGATAAGGAAGCTAAGGAGAGATTTGAAGAATTCAAACAGAAGCTAGAATCAATAAAAAGGGTTGAGAATTTTATACACCGATACGGGGAAAAATTCAGGGGTAAAACCTCAGTTGGGTTTCAGGGAACCTTAGACCTTATCGAAGAGTTTGAAAGAATAGAACAGCTCGAACACAACCTTATGTCGGGAAACTTTGAGGTTGTGAGGCTTGAAGACCTTAAGAAGATGATAAGTGATGAAGGCTATAATTCATTCATCCTCCTTAGAGATTTCAAATCAACACTCGAAAAATCCGGGCTTGTTAGGATACGTGGTCAGTATATCGAACTCACTCCCAAGGGAATTAGAAAAATCGGAGAGCACGCACTAAGGGATATTTTTATATCCATTAAAAAACATCAATTTGGAGAACACGAGACAACAAAACGTGGCTTTGGCGCGATAAAACCAGAAGAAACCAAAGAGTATGAATACGGAGATCCGTTTAATTTAAATGTAGTTGGAACACTAAAAAACTCCCTCCTTCGCGAAACAAAGGGAAGCCCCATCAAAGTCGCTCCTGAGGATTTCGAGATTTATGATATGGAATATCATACACAAGCCACAACCGCTATTCTACTAGATCTCAGTTGGTCCATGAGCTTTCAGGGAAGGTTTCCGGCTGCAAAGCGCGTAGCCCTTGCTCTTGATCATTTAATAAGAACACACTATCCAAGGGATAATTTCTACATAGTTGGATTTTCAACAAGGGCAAGGACTCTTACACCTGAGCAGCTCGCTACAACGAGCTGGGATTCAAATGACCCATTTACAAATATTCAAGAGGCCTTAATGCTTGGCTCTAAACTCGTTTCAAAACATAAAACGCCAAACAAACAGATAATCCTTATTACAGACGGTCAGCCTACAGCCTATTTTTTGGATGGCTACCTTCAGGTTGAACTACCTATGTTTTTTGGAGGATTAAGCCCAAGGGCAACATTTGAAACATTAAAAGAAGTAAAGCGTTCTACAAGAATGGGAGTAACTATAAACACATTCATGCTCGATGACAGCCCATCTTTAAGAAGATTCGTTGACGAAATGACCCGTATAAATAAAGGACGTGCCTTTTTTACAACCCCTAACCAACTAGGGAAATACCTTCTAGTCGATTACCTAAAGAGAAAGAAGAGACAAATTTGAATCGTGAGGGGTGAGGGGTAAGGGGTGAGAGTGTAAATATAATATAAAGACGAGCGTCAGAGTGTGGAGTCAAAACATAGTGAGGTACGGGTGTTGGAGAAGCCGCATAAGAAACTGGATGTGTGGAGAATTTCAATGGATCTAGTAACTGAAGTTTATAAGGTAACGGACAAATTTCCTAAAGAAGAAAAATTCTCATTAGCTGATCAAATTCATAGATCTGCAATTAGCACCTAGCAATATTGCTGAGGGTGCTGCAAGAAATACTAAAAAGGAATTCGTCAATTTTCTTCACATAGCACAAGGATCTCTTAGTGAATTAGATACTCAGATAGAATTAGCAAAGCGGCTGAAATATATTGAAGAACAAAGTTGGAAGGATCTCGATATTATGATGGAAAGGATTGATAAAATGCTTACCGGTCTTATCCGTTCCCAAAAATCACCTAACGATTAACGCCTTACGCCTCACGCTCTCACCCCTTACGCCTTACGCCTCACATTTATATTGTCTCGAAAGTCTAAATACGACTTCAAGGTCCTGATTATATTCCCTCCCCGTATGGTTACGTGATTTCAAAAGTACCTTATTCGAACCGCATACAAATATCATAATTCGTGATTCAGATTGCTTAAGGCCAAGAGCTTCAGGACGAATCCCAGCAACATTTATAAACATAGTTCCATTGTACCTTTCCCCCCTTCCCACAACATACGGAAACCATTGAGGCACGTGAACATGACCTGAAAGCCAAATGTCAACCTTATATTTTTTGAGTACATCGGTGAAGCGTTTGGAATCTTTGATCTGCCTTCTTTTAAATGAAGAAAATAGTATTCCACTTCCTTCAAGTGGAGCATGAGTAACAGTTACGATTATCTTATCCTGATTGTTTATTACTAAATCCTTCCACCAATTGAATGTTTCATCCGATATATCTGTTTCTGAACTTGTGATTTCATCTGACATGAATATAAAAAGCATGTTTCCTTTAACAAATGAATAATTAAATTTTTCATTTATTTTCTTTTTGTAAAGCTCACCGTTATCCCACTTTACATCGTGGTTACCAGCAATCTCATACCATTCTTTGATATAAGATGAAGGTTTCATTGAAAGGTACCAATCAAAATCCGCTTCGTTGGCTTTATCAACTATATCCCCCGCTACTATAGCAAAATCTATATCAGAAACATTCTTGTTAATATCGTTAATCGCCTTCTGGAATTGTTTTTTACCCCCCTGGTTTTTAGGTTGTATGTCTGACAGCAACCAGATTTTGAGCGTATCTTGAGGATTGTTCCAAGTATTTTCATCAGATTTTGAATTAACAGATCTATCCAAATAACATGCACAAACAATAAGTAGAACAAAAAACAGATAAGGAATTTTTCTAGCAAGCATCGTTAATAACTTTTATTCCTTAAAATCTTCACGTCTTATCCCACGTCCTACTTTCAAACTCTTTCTCTCCGCCCCTACATGTCGTAAGAAGCAAGAGCATTTTTCAAAAGTGTTCACAGAGTTTTTATTTAAAAAATCTTTCTCAGTGATCTTTGTGTGCCCTGTGGCGAAATAATATGTTTAAATAGTTAATAATTGCAAAAGTATTATAGCTAGAATTAATCCCAGTTCAAACTGAGACTGTGGGCGGACTGTCTCGTCAGTCATTCCTATGGTCTTCTTTTGAGTTGTTGCATAACGCTCCGGTTCAGCGGCGGCGCGCTTTTGCGCCGTCCGCTGGAAGCCGTTGTTATGCCGAATAGCCGCCAGCTCAGCCGCTTCCGCCTGCGGGAAAGATGTCGACTCGGACTTGCGGAAGGATAACGCCTATGATGCCGGTATCTGCGCGGTACCCAAGCTGCTGTTGCTTGAGAGCTCCCTCGATTCCCCTTCTCACTCGCCCGTCGAGCTTCGACAGGAGCAGGTCGACAAGCCCACGAGCAGCATCCCAATCGCGAATGGCAGCGTCAGGGTCGACATCGGCCAGTGCGTGCTCTAGCGCCAACTGTGTGAATCCTTGAGCCTGAGTAAACAAGGGAATGAAACGGTGGTCAAAGTACACTTCGTGACCCTTACTCTTGGCTGGGTCTACGTTCCCATGTAGCCGGTCGTTACGCCGGTTCACCATGCGCAAGAATTCCTTGAACGGCTCTTCGCTGCCGTCAACGCGTCCGGCGAACCCTTCGCAAACTAGATGCAGTCCCTTGACGCGAACGTCAAGGTTACGCCTGCATTGATCCTCGAACATCCTCTTGTCAGCGCGCACTTCCGGCTTCGCCAGGAGGAGCAATAGGAGGTTCACCGCTGACTCTGCGAAGACTGGAGCCGAGAGCTGAATGTCCACGCATAGGGTCATCGCCTCTTGGAAGACTGCCTGGCACTTCGAGAGTTTCTCTGGAAACGCTCGAGCATCCTCTGCTGATCGAGGGTCTTTCGGGAGGTCGACGTTCCTAATGTTTAGCTCTCGTAGTCGCTTGACCTGACTCTCAAGCTTGACACGTAGAACCTCGTGAGGATTGACGAACAAGCGCCATCTTTCGAAGGTTCGGCAAACCTCTGCCATGCCGGCGCGCTTGGCCTGAAACTCTTTCAGTAAGAGACCCTCCAGCTTTGACCAGTCCGGAGCTTCTACGTCAGGAGGCAAGATTGCGGTCAGTTCGTTTCGAAGGTCCAGACCTCTAATGTCGAGGATTGCGGTGCCGCTTGCTAGCGTGTAGTTCCAGTGGATTAGGTTGTCCACCGACGGGCTTCGCAGTGCCATAGCGAATCCATTGGGCTCACCAAAGCGATGTTTCAGGTATGAATAGAGATCAACTGCTGAGATGCTGTGGGGCAGTATCCAGGTTTCTCGCCTCTTTTGCCCGGACTTCTTAGGGTCGAATACAGCAAGCGCAGCCTCGGGGGCTGGCAGAACCCACTCACGTGGATCGATTATCATGACGCTCATCGTACTGCGATTGGCTTCCTATCGGCATAACGGAGCGGCGGCTGAGCGGTGCGAGCGGGGTGATTGCATCCCAGCGAAGCATCCGCTCCAGCCGCTCCGTTCGTTCGGCGCGAAGCGTCCGAACGAACTATTAATTATACTGCAAATCATTTAATGCCTATACTAAAACAAGTCTAATTTCATGTCAAGAGGAGGAAACGAAAAACCATCCCAAAAAAGAAACATCTAGTCTCCATAACAGAGAAACTACCTTTGGAAAGCATTCTTCAACCAAAAAAAAGTGTACCTTTTTCTTCTTTAAGCCTGAATTCACAATGCGAGACCTAACACTTTACTTTTCTCTTTCCAACCGCCAAAAACCAAAAAAGGTTAAGCAGCCTTACTGACCTTATTTAATACATATTTTTGCCAGTAAAACGGCAAAAGGGGTGTCCTATAATGCCGACTTGCTAATATAGGAAGAACTTCGAGACCATGTTTGATACAGGATAAAGCAACAGGTTTAATTGTATTTGACTGAACCTCGTTAATTCTTTTTTTCATTTCATCCAGAGAGACATCCAGTTTAATCGGAGCGTCCACTGCACCCGATTTATAAGCTGCATTGCAAGTGTAAATATACTGATCGGTTTCATCATCTGGATACCATATTTGTAGTGTGCACTTTGGAAAGAACTTAGACACAACTTCGTGAATTAATAAATAGGTCTCACTCAAATCCAGAACAATGCACCATTGAGCAAGAATAGGTAACAGAGTTGACATCTCAAACATCTCGTCTTTTGTGATTCTATCTGAGATGCACAATGCTACCAGGTCATCAAATGAGTCGGATTGAATTGGGAAATATTTCTCCATTTTATCATAAGAAAAAACTATCTGATCAATAACCTCTTTTACCCAATTATCAATCAAATCTTTCTCAGAAAAAATGGACAACAGATAAATCGCCTCGGATATTTCAATTATATGACTATCAAAGCACGGCGCGCCAGTGGCATGGTGGTTCCTAATATAAGATTTGATTGCATCGAGGATAGCCTTAGAGTTTTCTATTAAAGTTTCAACTAAGTTTTTATTTTGCTCAAAAGAAGCTTGATATAGATACAAGAGGCCAGCAGTACTTATAAGACCTAGATGCTCAAATGTGTTAAGGCATTCCTGAATATAATGTCTTCCATAGCCCGAAAAACCGTTTCGAACGTAGCAATGCCCCTGCACTTTTCTAAAATATTCGGTATAAATTCTGAATAGTGTCCTATATAAATCAAGATAAATTAACGAGACTTCTCTGTTACTATAAAGCTCGTTTTTCCTCATAAACTCCCATGCGTTGAGTACTGTCCTTTCCGAACAGTATATAGCAGATTTTATGTTATTTTCATTTTTTGCCCAGAAGTAGATGATGCTCTGGCATAAATTTATTGTTCTTAATGCCCTTTTGATTTTCTTTTTCACCGATAGTTTCTTAGTGTTCCCATAATCTGCTTTAATTAAAAGCTCTTCCAGAATCATATAATAATCAGACAAGTCGTAATCGGGATCGGAAAGAAGAGCTAATAACTTTCTAAATTTAGACCGAAGCTCATTTGGCAAAATATGCTCATTAAAAAGATGCTTCTCGATTAGAAGGGATAATCTATCATTTCCCCAAAAATCATATTCAATTTTCCCCTTTTTTTGATGGCTCTTAACATATCCCTTCCAGTTTGTCTCAGCTTCCTGCTTTAAGTCTCCCCCTGTGCAGAGAATAATTTTCTTAGGCAAGGTTTTATATTTAGCTTCAATGGAACTGGTCAGATACACATCCTTAATTTCATTTAGGGACTGCCTTACAGATTGATTTCTACGGTCCCAATCTGCTCTTCCTATATCACCCTGTTTTATAGTGAATAAAAACAGAGTTTTCTTTCCATTTTTGTCTTTGCCGACCGCGGCCACATCAACACCGTATTGTCTTACTCCAACCTGTGCACGACTAATTGGTTCTATGCCCATTGCAAGCAATAGGTCTGGCAAAAGCCTGTCTAATTCGTCAGACTCTTTTAATAGTGAAAGGTACTCTCTGATTATCAGCCTCATTTACCACCTCTCTTGGCTCTGCGAAACCCTAGCCGTTCTCTTTCGGCATACACGGGATGAAACCTTTCAGATATTGGGAGCTCTACAAAGCTAGAGTAGGATGAGAGTTTTGATACCTGAGTATATTTATCATTTATAAAGCTGAACGAACCTTTGCCGTATTTTAGTGGGACTTTAGTGGCGAGACTAAGTATGGGGGATTTCTCTCGTGCCGGAACCATCGCTTTTTGCATATTTTTATGGTCTTCTAAAAGCACCAGATATGTTTGCTGATCAGGCGGTATTAGCTCTTTGAGACGAAGAAGAGAGCGGCGAGCGTCTCGGTCATTTTCAATTCTTTTAATAATGTCCTCAGCAACCTTTTTCTTTATTTTACTTTTCGATTTAGAAATTTCTTTCTTTAGAAACTCCAGAGTAGCATCAGGATAATTTTCTCCTATATGGTTTACAAAGATAGAAGATACCAATTCCTGTATTTTTTTATCCCTAGGGGATTTGTCTAATATTGAAAAAGTTAAAGAGCGCTGGTGGTTCGAAAAATATACATATCCAAGTATTTTTCTGGCTATGTAAAAGAGGTCTTCGAATGATAGCGGAGATAGTATTGATTGGTCTAGTTTAAGTGGGTCCCCCTTGTGAAGATTGTGGTAGTCTATTATTTCTTTGACTGCCCCGTGTAACTTATAGCTATCATGATTAAAAAAACTGGTTATTAGCCTTTCTAGCTTATTCTGATTGCTAGAAAATAACGAAAAAGTTGAGGCAAACAAATCAGACAGTTTTTCATCACTAGGGGCATAATCACTCTTTATCAGCCATGTTGTGAAAAAATTCTCTACCAGCTCCCAATTGTCCTTTTTTCTGATCAAGTCATGTAAAACATGATCTAAATGAAACCCTATCGTCCCCTTATACTCACACGAGGTAGTTGCTAGTTCCATAAGGACTTCCGCAAACCATTCATCATTTCCGCACTCATCAATCTGTCTAATAAGAGCCCCGGAAATCGCATAATCTATATTAGGGTCTTTTTTACGAGCTAATTCTAGAAGTCGCTTGCGTGGTTCTTTGGCGAATTTCAAAAGTCGGCCATACGCATAAACTAAGCTGAAGTTTATGTCCGTTGAACCACGTAATTCCAATTCATCTAATATTTGTACTGTCTGCTTAACAAGATTACGATTTTTTGGTGGATTATAGTAGTCTAAGTTGCCCAAAGCATTAACTATGCCTTGAATGACATACACTGAGGGATGTGCCTTTAATGAGGTTAGTTCCGTATGAATTTCGTGCTCATTGTTTTTTGAAAGATTCTGATAGAGATTGGAAATATGCCCCGCAATGAATGGTTTATCTTGTTTTAGAAGTTCGTCAAGAAGCTTTCTGGCAAAGACAGGCTGCGTATCTATGAGTTTTGCGACAGGTGCGTATTGAAGACCTGAAGCCAAATCATTCTGCATAGATTTATGAAATTCCTCTAATAACATTAAGGTGCTATCCATTTTAAGCTCTAAATGGGGGATTACATCTGCCAAAACATGCAGCGCGTTCCAGCAATTAAAGCCGTCATTTATCGCATCCAGAGCTAATTTGCAAAAATCGAGTCCATCGGACTTGTTTAATTCAATAATGAGTTTTGGCGTTTCCTTATTATCCTCTTTGTATTCATTGCGCCACATGTCAAAGAGTTGATCGAAAAGTTCTTTGGGTTTGTTCTTTTTTTCTAACAAAGAGGTTTTGATAGTTTTCTCTTTCTCCATATCCTTGCTCAAGCAAAATATAGGTTAACCTAGTTTTAGCGACAGTAAAAAGGTTGCTCAGCTAATTTTTCCGAAAAGTTAAAAAAAGAATCGGGGGTCTTGAAATATAAGGTTTTTGTTTATTCTTTATCAAAATAGAAAATAGAGGGGTCAAGTCTTTTGTTGTTTGTACCATCCGTTTATAAATGTTTAAAAAAAGGGGGCTTATTGTTTTGTTATTGTATATAAATTAGGCGCTTGTTATAAATTTCTTGATCAAATACAATTCAAATCTCAAAAATTATTGATTACCTAATTTTCAGATTAAGAGGGAATTTTGATATGTCTTAAAATTAGTCAACAAAAGATTTGACCCCATGTGTCTTTCACCGCCATCGTATCGCGAAATAGACGTAATTTATTCAATCAAGCAGCGACGGGGTAGAGCTGAATGAGAACATCCGCCGAAATACCAAGTCCAAGATATAGCCACTGTATCATCTCAATCGATAATGTGGGTTTCCGGCAGTCGCGCGGAGATAGCGTTCGGAAAAAGCACGACGTCTTTTTTCAAATACAAAGTGAAGTCACAGCACAGGAGCAACCTTCATATGCACAGACAGATTAGGTCTTTGTTTATATTCTTCACCGATTTGCTTTCTTGTCCCTTTTCTTTCCAGCAAGATAGTCACTGAGTGTTTTCAATAAACGTTTATGGCGTTTTGGAGAGATTGATCCAATTGAGCCTGCTATGCTCTTACGGGGTAACACAGCAAGAAAGCCAAGTCGAATCAATGATTCTGATAACAAGCCGCTCGATGCAAAGTCGTCATCGGAAGGTGAAATTATTTCGTCAAAACCCTTGACATACAGGTGCAATTGTGTGCTTACTCCACAGACAAGCAAATCACGGTAGGGTGGTGGTAACTCTCGTAAAATTATCGCTGGTCGGTTTTTGATTCTGCCATCTGCTTGCGGTATCGGTGTAAGAACTACATCACCTTCTTTCATATTCTGGGTTGGGTGCTTTGATCATGTCCAGTGAGTATTCAACTTCGTCTTCACCATATGCGTTTTCCAAACCTTGTCTTGATAAAAGCAACCAAGCTGAACGCTCGTCATCAATTCTTTGTTTAGATAAAACGGTAATGATGAGCTTGGTATTGGGCTCTAGTGGAAATGGCTCGTCCAACACAATCTGCTTACCGTCATAATGAGCACCTAAAGTCACAGCCTTCATATTGATCTATTCTCCTTACGTTTTAAAACAAAAAATCCGTTTCCTGTCCAGATTGAATATAGCACAAAATCCGAAAGCGAGTGGGATCAGGTCTCAATTTTTGATATTTACTCTCTCCTTAATCAAATATTGAGAAGCGAACCCTGTTCCTTTTTCCAAGCACCATTCAATCCGTACTGAAAAGAGCTACGTGACCTGTATCAAAAATTATACCATTTCTAAAAACAAATTGTGCATTTATTTTCTCCTTTCTTAACTTCTTATTATGAAGAAGATTGTAGGGGCTGATGCCCTCATCAGCCCTAACTAGGCTCGTTCAGGGAACTAGCCCTACATTTTGAAATGTACTATAAGTTAATCGAATTGGCGTTACACCTTTTTTCACAATAAACGTCATCCTAAGGAGCTGGGACGTGCTGAAATTGAGGTTTTCTAACCCATCTGAGGATTTACTGTGGATTCGGGTAATCCTAAGGCTTCCTTACCTTTAACATCTCTGATCTCAACTTGAACCTCGTCACCAATCTTA
>Ga0209341_10004518_pt1 | contig 12798 bp, 15 predicted proteins | sample RifCSP13_2_FD_184020 | JGI IMG/M metagenome (GOLD analysis project Ga0209341, IMG submission 184020) | Soil microbial communities from Rifle, Colorado - Rifle CSP2_sed 13_2 (SPAdes) (version 2) | ecosystem: Environmental > Terrestrial > Deep subsurface > Rock core/Sediment | place: Rifle...
TTGGTCATATCTCGGGTGAAGGGTTCTTTTCAGATGTTGATTTCTCAAGGAATTTTAACGACCTTTTTGGAAACCTTTTTGATGAGGTTTTTGATGTTGGTAGAAGGCGTCGTCCTGAAAGAGGCATGGATTTAAAATACAATCTTGGGCTTGCATTCGAGGAAGCCGCTTTTGGTGTGGAGAAGGAAATAATTGTCCCGAAAAGGGTGATTTGCTCGGGATGTAGTGGAGGTGGAGCTGCACCTGGGGGGGAAGTAGTATGTGTGATGTGTGCTGGTAGAGGTGAGGTCAGGTACTCAGAAGGGTTTTTTGCAATAAGTAGAACATGTTCAAACTGCGGTGGTGCGGGAAGAGTAATTAAGATTCCTTGCCATCGTTGTAGAGGAGAAAGGCTTATTACATCTGAGCAAACAATTAAAGTAAAGGTTCCTCCTGGCGTCAGCGAAGGCGCAAGACTAAGAATTCGTGGAGAAGGTGAGGCGGGGTATTTAGGGGGTCCGAGTGGTGACCTCTATGTCGAAATATATGTAAAAGAGCACCCATTTTTCAAGCGTGAGGGAAAGGATATCTTTTGTGAAGTCCCAGTAGGTTTTGTTCAAGCTGCTCTTGGCGCAGAGATAGAAATCCCAACACTAGAGGGGAAAACTACAATTAGAATCCCACCAGGGACACAGCCTGGACAATCCTTCAGACTTAAGGGTAAGGGTGTAGCCAGCCTTAATGGAAAAGGAAAGGGTGACCTTTACATAAGGGTACAAGTAGAGGTTCCAGTTAAACTGACTTCAAAGCAGAGGCAGCTACTTGAGGAGTTTGCAAGATCAGGTGAAGGTGATGAGAATCCCACAGTCAAAAAGTTTTTTGAAAAATTCCGTGAGTTATTTGGATAAAAGTACGAAGGGCATCTATAGGAGCACGTTAAGTTTACCATAATGCTTAAATTGCTGATCGAAGGTAAAGACATCCGTTATTTCTAGACGCTCACAAATTGCAAAATTCGTACAGTCAGTATATGAGAAGGTTTTATACCTATAGCTTTTTAATATCTCCCATGCATGGCTTTCGTCATCTGGCGTAATCCTGTAGTAACAGATCATCCCCAGGCTATTTCTTAGATATTCCCCATTTCAACTGCAATCTTATGAAACCGTGAGAAATAGCTATAGACCTGGTCAAAGATAAAATTTGAGGTGACAAGAAGGATCTTTCTCTCCTTTATCTCTTGTAGAAAGTTCTTTGCCTTGTGGTGGTTTACATCCTTCGTATCCCTAAGGGCAATAAATGCGCTTGTATCAACGAAAATATATTGTTGTGGATCTGTCATTTAGGCTTTATCTAAATGCCCTCTTAACTTTATATATGACTCTATCATGTTCTAAAGACCCTCTTCTATCCCCTGTTGAAAATCCGTCTTCCCCAATATTCCAAAAAGGATGAACTTCACACTCCTTTTCCTTCAGCATTGCTTTCTCTATCAATTCCCTTATACATTCAGCTATGGATATACCCCTCTTTTGAGACTCTATAGAGAGGAAGTCCTATTGCTTCACCTTTAAATAGATCTGTGTTCGTCTCATTTAAAAAATATAATGGGTAGATGTATACATCGAGTTAGATCATATTAAATTTCCTTGAAACACGGGCAGGGAAAAAAAGAAAAATATTGCGTCCCCTTATTCTTAGTACATTATTTTTGATATCACAATTAATTTTTATTTATGATAGAATTTAAGGCTTCGACGAGACTTAATCGCTCATAGGGTCTGCGTGAAAAAAAAACGGTTAGTTTTCTTAGTCCTATCATACGCTCAACATTGCTTAATAAGAGGGTATCGAGATGAACATCATAAGACTGATTTCCTGGGTCCTGGGCTTAGCTGTTATTCCCTCGGCATACATAGCTCTAGCTCAAAGCAGTTCGGTTCTCACGAGCTGGATCCAACTTGGACCCGGGGGCTCCGTGTCTGCGCGGGCTGTGACTATGGATACGAATTGCCCCTCCATCTTGCTCGACTCTGCATCGCAACCCATGCAGGTGCGGGCTCAACCCTCTAGCGATTACCCGGTACTTGTATGCGAGATCACAATTCCGTCCGGAGCCACAAGTGCTTCGATAGATGGGCAAGACCTCCCTCTGCCGAATTCAAATCCACAGCTTATAGTCGCTTACGGTGATACTGGCTGCAAGATATCTAAGTCGACCACACAAAACTGCAACAAATCCTCGGATTGGCCTGCCGCACAGATATCAGGGCTCGCCGCGGCAATGGACCCTGATCTGATGATTCATCTCGGTGACATCATTTATCGCACTGAAAAATGTCCAGACTCTTCAAAATGCGGAGGTAGCCCGCATGGCTTCAACTGGGACACGTTTAATGCGGACTTTTTCACGCCTCAGGCGGCGCTGCTCAAGGCAGCACCATGGGTTTTCGTCCGTGGCAACCACGAGGTGTGCGAAGAAGCTGGCTCAGGCTGGTTTCTGTTCTTTGACCCGGGGCCGTTCGGAAGCTGTCAGGACTTCACGGATCCCTATACCATCCAGATTGGAGGGCTACAGTTGCAGGTCTTTGATTCCTCATTTGCCTGTGATAACTCGGATGATTCTGACTGTGATGGCTCGCAGGGAACCATAAATACCTATTCCAGCCAGTTTTCTACGCTCGGCGGTGTTACATCCAACAACGCCTGGTTTCTCTCTCATCGACCGGTTTGGGGTATCAAGCAGTCAGGGAGTAGCCATCCGCAGATCGAAGTGATAAACGAGACCTTGGAAGCAGCGCTAAGTGAGGCATCCAATGATGATTTCCCAACTGGTGTGATGATGATCCTCTCTGGTCACATCCATCTTTTCGAGTCCCTGACATTTGACTCGACACGTCCCCTCCAGGCCGTGGTCGGCACCGGAGGCACTGACCTAAATTCAGGTATAACCGTGCCAGTACCGCCCGGAACCGTCGTCGACGGTGACGAGGTGGCTAGCTTCCAGACGATTGATCAGTTCGGTTATTTGGTGTTAGAGCTTCAGGGTAACCAGTGGCAGGCTGAGCTGCTCGACACGTCAGGACAGAATCTGACGACCTTTACAGTGCCAGCAGATATCGACAATGACGGGTTGCTTAATGAAGAAGACGCCGACGCTGACAATGACGGAATTCCCAATGATGCTGACGGCTCTGGAAATCCCGTCACAAGTAGAATCAAAATTAACACTCACAGTGATGTAATAAATTTTGCCCAACAATCGGAGACGGTTGACACGGATGGAGACAGCATTCCTAATATCCTAGACCTGGACTCGGACGGGGATGGTATTCCAGACCATTTCGAGGCGGGTGGCGCTAATGATGGCGATTTTGACGGCTTGGTAGACGATTTTATTGATTTAGACCGGGACGGTCACCACGATCAACACGACGTAGACCAGGGAGGCACAGCGCTGCCATTGACTGATACGGATAATGACGGAGCCCCCGACTTTCTAGATAGAGATTCAGATAATGACGGTTTGTCGGACAGCAATGAAACTGCAGGCTGTTTAGATGCGGACAATGATGGCATACTGGATAATACCGTAGACGTGAACAATGACGGTCTTGCGGACAGCGTACATCCCGAAACAGGCGCACCGTGCGCATTACTGGATACAGATGGGGATGGAATATTCAACCACCTGGACAATAATGATACCACTTCCCAAGGTGGAGGCTGTTCAGTGGCACCGGTAGGGAGTTCAGTGTCAACTCTAATTTATCTAATGGTCCCCTTTTTCATATTGATAAGGAGATTATGGCGGGGGATTCGTCAGAACGAATGAAAACGTGCGAACGGGGACCCAGGTTACACTTTTCATAGCTTTATATAGATTACATCTTAGTGTGGGCCCTGCCCCCTCATCTTCAGACCGCTGATTGGGCTGATTGACATCCCTCAGCCTCTTCAATTAAAATTCTTATTCCCGGTGGCAAGCGGTGGTCCGGCGGACCGTTCTTGCGATAACACAGGTGGAGGGGACACGCGGTGGGGAAGCGCGGGCGGAAGGCGTTGATGTCGGCTGGGCTCAAAAGTGAAGGTACGACGACTATGTGTCGCCGCGGAGACCAATAACCAAAATTTGTTTGGAGGGAACAAGCATGATGGATCGGAGAGATTTCTTAAAGTCCCTTGGCATGGGCGGAGCTGGAGCCGCACTGCTCGGGGCCAACCTTGCCTCGGCTGACCTTAACATGAGCATGGAGGGACGAGGTAAGGCAGAAAACACAATAAACATATTGTTCGACAGTTGGAGTTCTCAGGTGATGTTTCAAAGGAAGCCGTATCGCTATCCTCGCGGTGTTCAACACCCACAAGTAACCAGGAGGCGGCTGAATACCATCTTAGGAGCTATGAAGAGTTATGGGCTTTCCACGGGAATGCAATGGAATGTGAGTTTCACTAATTCTCGAATAACACAAAGGAGCTTGGCGGGAGTGGATGTGTACGTCAGTCTCACCCGTTTCATTAATGAGCCCGACCCGCCGCGCACTGGCACTGGTTTTTCCTATAAAGATTTCGAGCTGACAGCACTGGAAGATTTTGTCAAGCAGGGTGGGGGCATTCTACTGATGAGCGACCATGGCTCAATTGATGACGGTACAAACTGGACCCAGAACGATGCCGCCCTTGCCAGCGTGTTTGGAGTCACCCTCAAGGACATCTTCGTCACTCACCTAGATCCGGAAGAAGATCCGAATTGCAAAGGTTACATGGTGATGGGGATTAGTACGGATTTGCCAGGCGATATCAGTTATCTTGCCTACCAGGTCGCAGGCATTTCCGCTCACGATTCCTGTATCATGTTGTCGCCGGCTGACTTTATTGCCCTCGCAATGTTTCCCGAAGGGGCAACCGCTCATGAACGCAATAAACAAGTCTCATTGGAATCCCCCTATTTCTCAATATTGGTTCCTTTTGGCGCGGGGAATGTGATCGTGGTGGGCAACTCGGGTATGGTAGGAGATTATGGATCCCCGGACCCAGCTCCAGGGATAGTCAATTTGGAGAACAACCTGATGTTCTTTCTTAATTGCGTTTCATTCTTGGCCGGACTCACTTGTATTCCGTGCCCCGGTTATGGGCCATGCGCTTTCGTCCCAACCCTTTAAGAATGTGCGCTTGAGCCTTTCTCCAGGGGTTCACCCATACGCCGCGCTTGTGCGACATGTCGAGCAGAAGTTTGGAAGTTTGGGGTCTGGCTTGCATATTGACTTAACCTTTTTCGGTCTAGGATACTAATATGTCCAGCAAATCATGAGTTGTTCGACATTTCGAGCCTTCGATAGACTCAGGGCTCACTGCACGCTCAGTCGAGCGATGGGAGGGGATGAAGGAATGAAAATTATTGTATGGACTTAAAGCTAAGTCCCAAGTTGAGTGGATTGTCACAGGACAGGGGCTGGTACTGATTCCTATTCCTAAAGATACAGTAAAATCCTCACGTGGAATGCTTGCAGGCACAAGGATTACGACAGGAACACTGCTCGAGACTAGAAGGGGGGATAAAGAATTAGAAGATAAAAGATCCGAAAGGGTTAAAAGATGACCCCCCTCTTCAGGTAGATTCGTTCTGGATTCTTTTACTGTTACTGCGTTTCTTCGAGACGAGGAAGGAGTTGATAAAGTAGAAAGGGTTCTCAAAGAAGAAGAGCGAGGAAAAACTAAACTCTACATGCATTTAATCAACTTAGGGGAGGTATATTAAAATGTGTTGAAAGAAGAAGGAGTGAACCTAGCCAACAGTGTTTGGGCAACAGTGAAGAACTATCCAGTTGAGTTTATAGATGAGCTATCCGAAAACTAATGCTAAGTGCCACAAGGATCAAGGGAACATACCCAATCTCCTACGCGGATGCTTCGCCGCCACATCTAATGAGAAATCAGCCTCACTTATAACAGGAGACCCGGATTTTAAGCTCCTTGATAGGGATGGAAAATTAAATTCTCTGGATTAGGAAAATTTAGAGTAGATAGTCAATGACTCTGTTCATTCGCGGTATTTAGATTGTTTAACTCTATTGGCCCTTTTCATAAAATCAAATACATCTTTTATATTCTTAGGGATTCCACCCTGTGCTCCTAGATAAGTGCAATTAATTGCAGCGGTAGCTGAAGCGAAATCTAAGGCCTTTTTTATCTCCCAATTTTTGAGCCATCCATAAAGAAGCGCTCCATGGAATACGTCTCCGGCTCCTGTTGTATCTACGGCGTCAACTTTGTATGCCGGGGTTTTAATAAGCTCATCGTTATAAATTGTAAGTGAGCCTTTAGACCCTAGTGTTACTGTTGTAACCTTTGCCTTAAACTCTTTAAGCTTTTTTATTCCTTTAGTAGGATTATTTTCTCCTGTGTACTCTCTCATAAAGTCTTGGGAAGCTATAAACAAGTCAACTTTACCTTTTAGTTCGTTAATCCCATCAATATAGTTACCTGCATCCATTGAGACCGTAATCCCTAATTTCTTTGCGATGTTGGCAGCCTCGACGTTAGCTTCCATAAACAGTTCGTCAAAGTGAATTGCCCTAGTTTGAGCTATCAGTTCCTTTTTTAGATCTTTTGGTTTAAGTGGAGTAATAGTCCCTTTCGACCAGAAGACCGTTCGCCTACCACTTTTTTTTTCAATTGGAATAATAGAAAGTTGGGTTTTTTTGGATTTTTCTTTGATTAAACCTGAGGTATCTATGCCTTCGTTTTTAAGGTCTTGGATCAAGATTCTTCCAAGATCGTCATCTCCTACTTTCCCTATAATAGCGACTTTTAATCCTAAACGTGCAAGAACCAAAAGCGCAGTCGCTGTAGGTCCTCCGCCTCTAATAGTAACATCCTCAAATTCTACCTTTCCTTCAACGTCGGGGAAATAACGAACTTTCCCGAGGTAGTCAACACAGACCTGACCAATTCCAACTACGTCAAGCCGGCTCATATGTTTTTATTTCGGTACGTATACACACGAATTTTCACGAATGAAGATTTTTTTTAGCAAAAATAAATAATTCGTGCTCATCTGTGTCCATTCGTGGCTAAAATTGCTTTTTGCCGCCAGCAATTGCTGGAATTATTGATACAATGTCACTTTCCTTTAGCTCCGTTTCAACCCCCTTTAGAAATCTTATGTCTTCATTATTAACGTATAGATTTATGAATCTTCTTACATTTCCACTTTCATCACAGAGCCGTTCTTTCACCCCAGGGAACTGTTTTTCAAGCCCTTCTATGAGTTCTCGGATATTCTTAGCGTTTATTGTTACCTCATCTTTATCTCCCGTAAGTCTTCTAAGTGGGGTGGGTATTCTTACAGATGGCATTTCAGTTACCTCCTTTTTTTCGGCTGTTTAATCTACTATATAAGTCTTCAAACTCCTCTAGCCTTGCTCCAATGATATGGGGTTTTGATACCTTATCATAAAGAGGCTCCAGGGTTTTAAGCCCGTTTCCAGTAATTGACACAACGATTGATTCATCTCTCGGTATGATATCGTTTTCGATAAGTTTTTTAGTCACTGCCATTGTTACACCACCTGCTGTTTCCGTAAATATCCCCTCGGTCTCTGCAAGAAGCTTCATTCCCTCAACAACCTCTTCATCTGTAACGTCTTCACCACACCCGCCACTTTCTTTCATTACCTTCATTGCGTAGTATCCATCGGCTGGGTTGCCAATAGCAAGGGATTTTGCAATTGTATTTGGTTTTACAGGTTTAAAAATCTCCCAACCGTTTTTTAATGCAGTAGTGATAGGAGAACATCCTGTTGCTTGCGCCCCATATATCTTTGTTTCTGTTCTATCTACCAAACCTAGTTTATCAAATTCCTGTATAGCCTTCCATATTTTTGTGATCAGAGAGCCGCTTGCCATCGGTACTACAATGTGTTTTGGTAAGCGCCATCCAAGTTGCTCCATTATTTCAAAACCAAATGTCTTGGATCCCTCAGCATAATATGGGCGTATATTAATATTAACAAATGCCCAGCCGAATTTTCCTGCAACCTCGCTACATAGACGATTTACATCGTCATAACTACCATTAATCCCTATAAGCTTTGCTCCATAAACAGTAGTTCCAATAATCTTTGATTGTTCTAAGTCATACGGAATGAATAAATAGCTTTCAAGCCTTCCTAATGAAGAAAGCGCTGCAACGGCATTTGCCAAGTTTCCGGTGGAAGCACATGCAACGGTCTTATACCCAAATTCCTTCGCCTTTGAAAGTGCCACTGATACTACCCTATCTTTGAATGAGAGGGTAGGGTAGCATACGGCATCGTTTTTTACATAAATCTCTCTAACACCTAATATCCTTGCCAGGTTATCAGCTTTTAGAAGTGGCGTAAACCCTACGCATTTTCCAATGCTATTTGGCTTATCAAGGGGTAAAAGCTCTGCATAACGCCAGATATCGGAGGACCTGTTTTTTATTACATCCCGAGAAAAAACTCTTTTTATTTCATCATATTCGTATGTTACCTCAAGCGGGCCAAAGCAAAACTCACAGACATGAATAGGTGCCTTTGGATATTCCTTCCCGCACTCTCTGCATCTTAGTCCTTTTACATAACTCATTTCTTTCCTCTTAAAATTAATCTGAAAATAACTACCCTTACTTTATGGTGTTGTCAAGAAATAACGGCTATTTTGTAGTTGCAAAGGTGGCTATTCCATCAATTTGAACAAATGCATATGGAGGAGTCTGGTCATCAGCGGTTAAACATACCCCTGGATCACGCTTCATATTTTTCATTCAAACTGAGTCCGCACCAGCTGTAAATACCAAATCATCTCCGTTTTTAGGGACTATTTGAAATCCACTTAAATCTTGATTCAGTTTCGTGGTAATATTTACAAAAGAATGAGGTTTTGAATTTCCTGGTTTATTGAATAATGTTTTAGTCCGATATTTAGAAAATGAGGGTGTAGTCATGAAGGCTCTTTGGAAAAAAGTTGTTTTAGCTGAGAGTAAAGACACGATAGTGGTTGAGGGCAACCATTATTTTCCACTGGAGAGTATCAAAAAAGAATATTTCCGTAAAAGTGATACTCATACTACCTGTTCATGGAAAGGGGTAGCTAGTTATTTTGACATTGTGGTCGCTAATGAGGTTAACAGAGATGCTGCATGGTATTACCCTGAACCAATGGAAGCAGCTAAGCAAATAAAGAATTACATTGGATTTTGGAAGGGTGTAGAGGTAGTTAAATAAAGTTAGTTGCTCTTCAATAAATTCCGGTCTCTAGCATCATGGTTAAAAGGAACCCCACAAAGAACATAATTGAAATGAATTTACACGATATGCTTTTTGTACCAATCAATAGCGTTTTCTAGGCGATCGTTACCCCAAAATAACTCAGTGCCTACTACAAAGGTCGGAGCTCCGAAGATTCCGAGGCTTACAGCTTCTTCTGTTTGTTTGCGAAGATACTCCTTGTTTTCTGATGACTCAGCTCGTGCGATAACTTGAGATCCCTCCTGGCCAATAGAAGTTAAGATTTCAGTGATTATTTTAGGATCTGCAATCTCACGATTCTCAGCAAAGTTGGCTCGAAACACCGCCTTAGTGAACTCTGGGCACCATCCCTCTGATGCTGCCATGCACGCGACTCGTGCTGCCAGTAGCCCATTTCTTGGGAAATGAGACGGCTTCTTGAAGGGAATTCCATAATTGTCACATAGACGTTCTATATCGCGCCACATATAGCGGCCCTTTAAAGGGTAGATATTAAAAGGCGAGGTATTCCATCCCTGGCTGCGGAATATCGGACCTAGAAGAAACGGCTTCCACTCAACCGGTACCCCTGCATCTCTAGCCAAGTGTTCTATCCGCATTACGGAAAGATACGAGTAGGTGCTTGCAAACTCAAACCAGAACTGGATACCTTTCACAGCCATGCTTTTCTCTTATGTACAAAACTAAACGACTCAGTTATATATTGGATTTCTGCCTATCTTCTAATGCTTTCTAAGATAGCAATAAATAAACTTTTGCTTTGTTCCAGAAGGTGTCAGGTGCGCTTCGCTTGCACTTTCAATCAATTCAAATTCATTACCAAACTCATCATGTAGACTTTTAGGACTGTATCTTACGACATCTAACCCACTGCATTTGGGAGGACCATCAGGAGCGAAAGTAGAAATAATTACATGCCCCCTTGGTTTCAACGACTGCTTCACTGTTTCTACATATCTTTGACGCTCTTCAGCGCTGGTCAAAAAATGAAAGACCGCACGGTCGTGCCAAAGATCATAATAATGGTGTGGAAGGGCAACTTTTGTGATGTCAGCTTCTATCCATGTTACTTCTTCTGCTCGTGAACCTAGCCGTTTTCTTGCGGCATTAATGGCAGCAGTTGAAATATCCAGAACCGTTATGTGTTTGAACCCACTTTCGAGTAGATCGTCAACGAGAGTCGAAGCGCCACCGCCGACATCAATTATTTGAGCAGTCTTTTCAACTCCAGTCCGTTCAATTAATCGTAACGGCGTTTGCAGATGTTCCTGATACCAGCTTACCTGAGTCGAAGCCTTTGTCTTATAGATATTCTCCCAGTGGGATTTGCTATCCTTTATCGTGTCATCTTTGTGTTTGGTTTTAGAAGGATAAATAGGATTAGAACTCATAAGAACATTAAAATTATACGTTGATTAGGATATGTAATCAAAATTATATTTGATTCATGAGTGAGGTTAGAACAATTTATTACCTTTTATTAATCTTAAAAACCTATATATACCGTTCAATAAAGAAATTGGTATAATACCTTGGCCAGTCAGCTCCAGGTGCCATGAGCGCCCTTTCTTTTTCAACCATTACTAGTAAATAGATCAGTTCACTCTTCGTGAACTTAGCATTGAGTAACTTTCCAAGTTTATCAAGTAAATAGTCTGCATACCATAGAGGCCATTCAGGATCTTCCCCATTTGTCTTAATGAAAGCCTTATGATGCTCAGTTCCAGTTTTACGAAAAAAGTCCTCCAACTTTTCTGCGATGTCAATGTCAGTCATAACGTTTTCTCCTTAATTTTATTGCTTTATTTAGGATAATTACATCGTTTGATTCATTTTCAAAAACTATGCTGAGAGTAAGTCATCGACAAGCTTTTTTCTCTAAATCTGCGTAATTAACTTATCGTAGTCAGCATGTGATCCAATCCAAAACCATATCATTACTTCGTCTTCTTGAACACCAATTGCCCGGTAGCCACGGCCTATACGGACAGAATAGATAGGTTTACTTGAATGAATTTGCTTAAAGCGAAGGCTCGGATGATATGGGTTCTTCTTCCATAACTCAAAGGCCACTTTTGTTTGGCGCTGGATATGATCTGGCAATTCCTTGAGTGCCTTACGAAAGCGATCAGTGGTATGCGAGATCATTGCTCATTTGAGCTAAGAGGCTTAGTTTCACCTTTTTGGAATTCGGAAATTGCTTCGTCTGCAAGTGCAGCAAGTTCATCTTGAGATTTGCTGAAAGCTTCAGCCCAACGATGTTCCGAAGCAAGTTGTTCTAAAATGATGGTGCCGATAGCATCCTGCTCACTTTCGGGCAGCTTAGAGATCTCTTCAAATGCTTTCTTTAGAAGCTTTGTCATTGCAAATAGTTTACCTCTCTGTAGAAAAAATATCTAATTATTTATATTAGCATGCTAGTTATTGTTACATCGTTGCAATAGTTGCAAAGGGAGATATAGAATAACACCAAACTTATACGGCTTTGGGGTTGGGCCTTGGATTGCGAATTGTTGAGTTTAAAAAATGTATATCTTTGCATATTCAACCCGGGTAGCCTAGCTATAGAAATAGAAAAATAATTAAAAAACCATCTATTTCAAGCCTGACCCCATTTTTGCCTTTACTTCTTTATTGTTTAATAATGATAGCAAGAATGGTATTGTGTTTTACTTTACACAAAAAATATAAGCTTAGTAAAAAATGCTTGCTCAAAAGTTGAGCCTTTCAAAAAGCATTTATTCGGATTTAAGCCTCAATCCTTTCGGCACAACTACACGTTCCAATAAATCAAACAGTCCTTGCATCAGAAGTGCTAGAACGGCAGCGGGGATAGCGCCTTCTAGAATAAGTCCGACATTATCAAGTCGGATTCCTGTGAGTATTGGTTGACCGTAGCCGCCTGCGCCGATAAGCGCTCCAAGTGTTGCAGTGCCCACATTGATCACAGCAGAGGTCTTGATACCAGAAAGTATTGAACGCGATGCCATGGGTAGTTCTACAAGTCTTAGACGTGCACCTGAGGGTAAACCCAATGCCTCTGCCGATTCACGAATTCCTACGGGAATATCTTGAAGTCCTGTATAAGTATTCCTGACAATCGGAAGTAAGCTATAAAGAAATAGGGCTACAATAGCAGGCGCTGAGCCAATTCCAAGTAGTGGAATCATAAACACAAGTAGTGCCAACGATGGTATAGTTTGGATTATTCCAACAATTCCTAGGATTGCCTGTCCGATTTTTTCTTTCCTGTGTGACAAAATTCCTAGGGGAATCGAGATTAATATTGCAGCAGCTAGTGATATAGCAACCAGAAAAAGATGCTGCAAGGTGTTATGAACCAATCGGGTTAGAAAGGTTTCTTTTTTTGGCTCTGTAGTGATGGATAGATTTTTTTTGAGAAACTCTGATGCAACTACACTCTCCGGTATTCCATCAAGCTTCACCTCAGCATTCATATCAATCATAGTTTTTTCTGGAATGCGTCCTTCCAATTTTAAGATGGTTTTTAGCACATCAGGGGCATGCTCCATAAGGTCTAAAC
>Ga0209341_10004521_pt1 | contig 12791 bp, 12 predicted proteins | sample RifCSP13_2_FD_184020 | JGI IMG/M metagenome (GOLD analysis project Ga0209341, IMG submission 184020) | Soil microbial communities from Rifle, Colorado - Rifle CSP2_sed 13_2 (SPAdes) (version 2) | ecosystem: Environmental > Terrestrial > Deep subsurface > Rock core/Sediment | place: Rifle...
GAGGGCCTCGCCCTCTATCGACGATGCCATGCGATGCTCGCCGAGGCCGAACAGCGCGTGACGAAGCTCGTCGCGACCGCGGACGGACTCACGGAGGAGCCCTTCGACCCTGGTACATGACGATCCGGGCGTTCGGCGGGACCCTCGCGCGGGATCGAACTCCCGCAGTCTCACGAGCAGCCGCTCGTACTCGCGGAAGGCTCCGAGGAGGTCCAAGGGCGAGGTCAAAAGACCCCTGAGCGCTCTTCGGGAATCTCGCCGGGCGTTTCTTCGTCCGCCTCAATTCGCCAGGGCTTCTGATAGCCGACGCTTCCACGGGCGCGGCTGTGGCCGGCGGACTTGTAGTCTTCCTGGATCGCGATCGCCCGCTCGGATGGATTCGCGAGGTTGACGTCGCTCAGATCCCGACACATCGCGACGAGCATCTCCTCCGTGTAGCCGAAGGGCGCGAGTAGCGTCTGGCCGGATCGACACAGGAGACGGATGTATTCCCACGCGTCGGGCTCCTCGTTTCCCTCGATGAATTCCGCGACGCGCACCTTGCGCCACGACTCGCGCGCGCGAGCGTCGAGGAGCACGTACCGCACGGACTCGCCCGACTCGACCGTGAAGCCGCGGTCGGCGAGCTGCTTGAGGGCCGCGGCGGTCGCCGTGAGGACGACGTATTCCGGCAACGCGCGGCTCACGTTCTTCGTGAGGATGAACTGGTGCACGGGGATCGCCCGGTCGAGCACGCGCTTCGCGGTCCACCGCAGGACGTCCACCGCGCGGGGGATGCGCTCGTGGAACTCCGCCGCGGTCGATGCGTGGCTCAGCTCGCCGAGCATCGCCTCCTGGCAGACGTTGATGAAATCCGGTGTGTCGTGCTTGCGCAGCTCAATTCCGCGCAGTTTGAACTCGTCGTGATCCAAGAGACCGTAGTAGCGGTTCAGCGCCCCTACGCCCGTCGTCTTGCACGGGAGGAACACGATCCATTTGTATCGACCCTCGAAGTTGAGGGAGAGGCCCGTGGAACCGGCGATGTGCCGATGGACCGTCTCGATATCGTCCGCGTCCGGCTTGGGACGGAGCCAGATGGAGTCGACGATGCCGTGGACGACCTCGTGGCGATGGGATTCCGCGATCTCCATCGAGCGGACGAGGATGTCCCGCGCGAACGCGTTGATCGCCTCGTGGCACTCGATGCGACCGAAGCGCGCATTCTTGTACCCGGTGTAACCGAAAAACGCCGTGACCAGGAGCCACTTCAAGATGGCGTCTCGGTCACGGTACACCTCCTCCAAGGGTCCCGGTTCTTTCTTCATTTTCTTGTAGTACCGACGCCGCTCGATGATGGGCTTCAGGACCCTTGGGATCAGCCCAACCCGTCTCGTGCACAGGTGGTACTGCAGGCCTGGCACGGGCAATGCGGCGCGGTCGCAACAAGGGCAGTCAAGGCACTCCGACGAGATGTTGAACTTCACCATGATCGCAGGGTAGAGCGATGCGAAGTCGAGCTCGTAGAGACCCTCGTGCAATCCGACCTCGGGTTCGAAGATGAATCCGCCGCGGTCCCCGCGCAAGAGGTCTTCGGCACTCTTGAAGTCCTCCGGACGGTTCTTCTTCCAGAGGATCAGGCACCCGTCGCGGTGGGCTTGGTTCACCTGCATCGCGGTGATCGCGGTACCTGGGGTCAGACGGGCTTGTTCCTGCGGCGTGAGGGTCGAAAGACGCGACAGTTCCGCGAGGCCCGCGAGCGCGCTCTCCCGGTACGCGAAGTGTCCTCGGTCGAGGTGCAGTCGCCCCCGCAGGATGTACTGCCCGGGCTTGTAGACGATCTTCCCGTACGTGAAGTACGACTTCCCCTTGCGCTCCGTGAAGCGATCGCGGTCGCGTCCGAGCTGCAGGTCCACGCCGAGTTCCGCCGCCTTGCGCGCAAGGTAGGGCATCGTGAACGCGTCCCCGCCGTCCGTCAGGAGGATGTCGGGGTCCTTCGACCGCACCGCCTCCTCGATCCCCTTCAGGATCGTTTCCTCATCACCGTCGATCTCCGCGTCGTCCACGCGGGCCCCGAGGAGTTTGTCGACCATCCGGGGTATGCCCATCGGGTTGTCCGCCTGGATGTCGAGAAGGGACCGTCGCAAGGGCGGAAGCGGGTAGTCGAGGGCGAAGTGTTCCTCCTCGGGCATCCAGCGCCCGCGCGAGTAGCGCACGAGTCCCATCGGGAAGATCCCGTGCTCCATCGCGTAGCGCTGGCTGAACCTCAAGTCGACGTTGAACAGGCGATGGTCGACGTACCCGCCGTTCGAGTCGAGGATGTGGGCAAGTCCACGGAGGTCACGGTAGTGTCGCGGCACGATCTCCAAGACGGGCTTCGGTTCGTCATCCTCGAGGGAGATGCGGCGGGAGACTTCGCGCACCTCACGCACGCCGTCAAGAATCTCGAGGCGCTGGCGAATCGACGAGAGCTCGCTCGGGGGCGCGTGCAGGAAGAACGTCGGCACGAAGCGCGGGTCCTCAATCCGGTGGGCCCCGGATTCGTTCCAGAGCCAGAGGACCATCGAGTCGTGGTCGTAGTCCCCGTAGGCGTCGATGATCCAGCCGTGCGTGGACGGACTCCCCCGTCCAACGAGGGGCCGGGACCTACTTGAGTGGATGCCGGGGGGAGGTCGGTGAAAGTGCCTCCGCGGCCCCCCAAATCTTCGGTCAGAGGGGCCGCTCGCCTCAATACGTTTCGACGCGAATCCCTGGGACGCGCCGGAAATCCTCTTGGTCCCTCGTGACGATCGTGTCGTGTCCGTGGCCGAGGGCAATCCCAGCGGTCAGGAGATCGAGCAGACCGATCGTCTGCCCTCGGCGCTTCAGGTCCCAGCTGAGCTGTGCCGTGCGGATCGTGCTCGCACGGTCGAAGGGCAAGGCGTCGACCTGGGCGAGCAAGTCCGCGACCTTCCGGGCCTCCTCGTCTCGCCGGCGTGCTCCAAATCGCTCGATGCCCAGGTAGAGTTCGTACGCCCCGATCTCGGTCGTGAGCAGTGGCCCTCCCCGCTCGAGTTCCTCGATTTTCGCACGAGCCGCGGGCACGCGCCGGAGGATGTCGATCAGGATCGTCGCATCAAGGCACGGCACGCCGCGTCCTCCGTCGCCCGAGGGCCTCTTCAAGGGGCTGGTTCGCCCACTTCCACATCTCCTCCATCTCCCGGAACTCCTCGTCGGGAATGTCCGCCCAGGCGCCGTAGAATTCGAGGATACTTTTCCTCCGTTTCCCTAGCCGCCGGATCGCGTCGCTGAAGCTCTCCCCCTCCCTCTTTTCCTTCGTGAGCATCTCGTAGACGTCGTCCGCGACCGCGATGTTCTTCGCCATCTGGTTTTGTGTACTCATATGCATACCTATAGATTTTGCGGCCTCGATCTCCTTCTCTGTCTCGAGGAGAACCGAAAGGATCGCGAGGACCGTCGGGTCCATATGGGCGCAGTAGCTCGCCGCGCTCGCATGCCGCCTCGCTTTGTTGAGGAGCCGGTCGAAGGCCTCCCGGTCCTTCTCCCGCAGCGCGCGACGGTAGTCCATCCAGTCGTTCAGGATCGACTCGAGGTGCAGGCGGTACGTCGGGACCGTGCGGCCCATCGAGAGACGATGGGACCCGAGCCGATAAGGTGCGGAGGAGGGGAGGGGTCCGTGAAAGTACTCCCCGTGTTGACTTCGAACGAGGTTACGAGCGGGGCCATTGGAGCCCGTGCGGTCACGCGGCGAGCGAGATGTGCTCTTCGATCCCCTGCCTCAGCGTCTCGAGCGACACGGCTCCGTTCCCGAGGACGGCGTCGTGAAACATTCGGATGTCGAATCGTTCGCCGAGGCGACGCTTCGCGTCCGCGCGGAGGCGGCGAATCTCGAGCTGGCCGACCTTGTACGCGAGGGCCTGGCCTGGCCAGGCGATGTATCGGTCCACCTCATTCACGATGTTGTTCTCCGCGAGGGCCGTGTTCTCGAGCAGGAAGTCGATCGCCTGCCGCCGCGTCCAGCCCATCGCATGCATGCCCGTGTCCACGACGAGGCGACACGCGCGCCAGGCGTCGTACGACAGCACGCCGATCCGGTCTAGGTCCGAGGAGTAGAGACCCATCTCGTCCGCGAGACGCTCCGTGTACAGCCCCCATCCTTCGACGAACGCGGTGACGCCGAGGTGTCGCCGGAAGTCCGGCAGGTCCTCGAGCTCCTGCGCGATCGCGATCTGCAGATGGTGTCCGGGGATCGATTCGTGATATGCGAGGACCTCCGCCTCGTACCGTGGACGGGTCTCTGGGGCGGACGTGTTGATGTAGTACCGCCCGGGGCGGGATCCGTCCGCCGTGGGCTGTCGATAATAGGCAATCGTCGAGTGTTTTTCCTCATGCGCCTCCATGCGCACGACCTCGCAGTCCGCCTCCGGCAGGAGTCCGAACCATCGGGGGATCGCGGCGCTCGCCCGCGCGAGCGCGTCACGTGCCGTTGTCTCGACCTCGTCGCGGGTGCGGAAGTACAACTCCGGGTCCGACCGCAACTTCTGGAGGACCGCAAGGCGGTCCCGAATCCCGAACACCCGCTCGCCGAGGGCTTCCATTTCCCCGTTGATGCGCGCGACCTCCTGCCGACCGGTCGAGTGCAGCTCGTGGGGGGTGAGATCGAGGCCCGTGTACGCGCGGATGAGCCGTTCGTACGCCGCCGGGCCGTCGGGCACGTGCACGATCCCCGGTCGCTCGTCCGATCGGGCGTGAGGGAGGATCTCGTCGCGGAGCGCGTCCCTCAGGCGCAAGAACGCGGGCCGGACCCGGTCTCGGACGGTCGCGGTCAGGTCGTCCCGGAACTCCGATCGGTCCGCTTCGGTCCACTCTGGGCGGTCCGGACAGAGGGGCCTGAGGAGGACCCACGCGTCGATCGGCTGCGCTTCCAGGTCCGCAATCTGTTCGAGGACCTTCTCGATCCCCGACCGGACGGCGACCTTCCCCGCGGCAAGCCCGCTCCGAAGATTGGTCACATGGTCGTCGATCCATGGCGCCATCCCCATCCATCGGGCGACCATCGCGCGGGCCTCATCCACCGTGCGGACGGGTTGGTACGACTCCACGTTCAGGAACGCTACGACGGCTCCGCCGAGGGGGTCGACCGTCCACGCCTCGAGGTCGCAGCGCGCGATGTCGAGATTCCTTCTGATGACGACTTCGAGTTCTCGGCGCGTGACGCGCTCCCGGGCGTCGAGATCCGCCTCCGAGATGTCGCGAAGCCGGCGGAGCAGGTCCTCGAGCCGGGCGATGTCCCGCGCTCGGCCCTCCGGGGTGATGTCCGAGAGGCGGTCGTCGTGCTCCCGCGCGCCGATCGACGTCGCGAACAGAGGCCTCGTTCGGAGATGCCCTTCCCAGTACTCCCCCGCGAGGGCGGTGAGCGATCCCTTCGCGGCGTGGGGTCTCATTCCCGGCACCAGCGTCGCATCTTGCGGAGGGACGCCTTCCGATCGTCGAGCGTCCCGCTGAACAGCTCGAGGGTCGCCCGCCCATCGAAGCCCTTCGAGACGATCGCCCGGACGTCCCGCTCCAGGTCGATCGTCCCCTTCCCGAAGGGCAGGTGCTCGTCCCCCTCCTTCCCGTGCCCGCCGTGGTTGTCGTGGGCGTGGACGAGCCCGAGGCGGTCCCCGAGCGCGTCGAGGTACGCCCGTCCCCCGTCCGCGCGGCGATCGAGGTGCGCGTGCCCGAGGTCGAGGCACGCCCGCAGATCGGGGACGCCGTCGAGGATTCGCCGCACCTCGGCCGGCGTCTCGTCCACGTTCTCCAGGGTCATCACGACCCCTCTGTCCGACGCGGCTCGGACCAGGTCCGCGAACCACGCGAGCTTCGTCTCGGGGGAAATCCGCGGGGCCGAGCGCACCTCGAGGAGGTGGACGTTGAACGTCGCAATTCCGGTCGGCGCGAGGGCGTCCACGAACCCGACGAACCGCGCGAGGTCCGCGTGATCGAACCGGGAGGCAGGGAGGTGCGCCGTCTCGAGGGGCAGGACCCCCGCGAGGGCCACGGCTTCCTCCGCGAGCTTTGCGGGATCCCAGGTCACGTGGGCCAAGTCGAACTCCGCGTAGTCGAACCCCAGGTCCCGTAGCTCGTTCACCTGCTTCGCGAACGGCTCCTTGCTGTACGTGGAGCCCCCGATGCGCACGGGGCGCGCGATGGGCCGAACGGGCATAAGCCTTGCCGACGATTTCATGCCAAGGCATCTCAATCGCGTCGCGTGGTCTTCGAAGTCGCAATCGCGGCGGCGCTCGGCGCGGGGATCGGCATGTCCCTCGCCGCACCTCCCGGGCCCGTGAACGGGCTCATCGCGTCCCATGCGGTGACGCGGTCCTGGCGGGCGGGATTCCTCGTCGGATGCGGTGCGATGACGGCGGACGCCGCGTTCCTCGTCTTCTCCGTCCTCGCGCGATCTGCCGTCGTGGCGTTCGCCGCCGCATGGTTCCCGGCGATCGCCGCGGTGGGCAGCGCCGTCCTCGCGTACTTCGCGTGGGGCGCCGTCCGCACCTGGCGGCGGGCCGACGCAGTCCTCGAGCCCCTGCCGGAGGCGCACGCGGCCTCGTATGCGACGGGTCTCGTCACGAACCTCACGAGTCCCTACCCGCTCCTCTGGTGGCTCACCGCAGGCATCGTCCTTGTCGCCCAGGTCGGCCCGGCCCTCCTCGGCGGGTTCTTCCTCGGGATCCTTCTGTGGATCTCCGCGTTCCCGTGGTCCCTGCGCGCGGCGCAGCGGCACTTCGTGCGTACGTACCGCGTCGTCCTCGCGTTCTCGATTACGACCCTGGCCGCGTTCGCGGCCTGGCTCGCGTGGTCCGCCATCGACGCGTTCCTGTGATTCTACCACGAGAACCGGAGGTGTCCCGCGGCCTGCAACTCCCGAGGCGCCTCGAGGACTCCGAACGCCCGGATCCTCGGGACCTCGTACGCGTAGTCGTCCAGAGTCGTCTGGTCTGGCGGCACGGGCCGGTACCATTCCGCCTCGCCCGTATCGAGCCGCGTGATGAGGACCCCCTTCGCGCCGTGGGCAATCCGGATTGCGCGGTCGACGCCCTCGTACAGCTGCCGTCGGATCGACTTGCGGCGGTACAGCTTACCCAGGCCCGCGTTCGTCACGAGCCCGACAACGTCCTGTCCTGACACGACCCGTCGAATCGCACGCATCGAGCGCATGAAGAGCTGGTGGGCCTCGTCCCGTTCGACGTCCTCATCGAGGAACATCTCCGGGAGGCACGAGACGACGACGAGCCCGGCACCCGTCGCCTCCACTTTTTTATCGAGCATATCCAATATTAACGTGGCCATCTGATGGCACGTGAAGGCCCGGGCCACGTGGACCCTCGGCAGGATCTCCGCCCGCGTCATGCCGACGCGCTTCCCCAGGGCGACCATGCCGTGCGGGTCCACGGAGTTCCCCCCGTCGAGGAAGACGACGTCCTGGCCCTCCATGACCGCGCGGACGCACAGAAGGGTCGTCAGGCGAAACACGAAGTCGCTCCCGCTGTCGACGAGCGCGATCCGACCGGTCTCGAAGGGACCCAGGAGACGGTCCAGGATTGGCACGGATGTCGTGAGGGCCCTACGAGGCTCCGCGAGGACCTCCCGTGCGGCGAGGGTCTCCGTGATGAGCGCGATGTGGACTCCCCCTCCATTCGATGGTCCTCCTCGTATAAAGGCGGGGACGGAGGGGAGGGATGGGCGAAAGTACCGGCCTCGAAGAAGGAGCGCGGAGAGGGCGGGCACCTCTCGATTCCGCTCCCCGGCTAGCGAAAGGACCGGTGGGCCTCGCCCGGGCGGTATGGCCTGAGGCAGAAGGCAGACCAAGTCTCATCCACCGAAATCAGGTTCACCCACTTCAGACCGAGGCGCTGAACGGAATCCCAGCCCTTGTCGCGCGTCAAGTCCGTCTGAGTCCGGGACGTGCCCTTCGGAAACGAGAGCCAGAGTAGGCTGTCCTTCCGCAGGACGGATGCCGCCTTCGGGGCGAGGCGGTCCAATTCCGCCCGGCTCTTCACGAAAACCTGCACCCAATCGAGTTTGCCCTGGAGACGCTCGGCGACTTCGACTCCGGAGGGAAGTGGACGAAGGCGCTCGAGATGTCCCTCGGGCGCGTTGACGAGCGCGATCCGCTGTCCCGATTTGATCTTCATCTTCCTGGCGAGCGGACTCTCGGACATCTCGCTCCTCGCACCTATTCTCCCACGAGCTTGCCTCTGCGGACGACCGCTTCCCCGTCGAGTTCGAGGGTCGCGTCGCCGAGGGCCTGGGCGTGGTAGAACCCCGGCCGGTTCTTCCCGCCCTCGTCCTCGTTGCCCCCGAGGCCGATCGAGACGGCCCCGCGGACGATCTCGTTCCAGAGGAAGCCCAGGCGGGCCTTTGGGTTCAGGCCGACCGAGAGGGTCCCGATGCGATCCTTGTCCCCGGCCGACGCCTCCCACTCCGTGCGGAGGGCGAGGGCGCCTCGGTCTCCCGCGAAGGACGTCACCCGGCCTCCGGAAAACTCCCACTCGAGGCGCCGGATCGAGCGGCCGGCCCAGGCCTGGGGGACGTCGAAGACCACCCGGCCGGTCGCGCTCGTCTCGTCCGGCGCGACGCTCACGTGCCCGGCCGGAAGGGACGCGTTCAGGGCGCCGGCGGCGATGTCCCCCTCGTCGACCACGCCGTCGTACACGAAGGCCTTCCGGCCCGCGAGGGACACGTCCAGGTCCGTCCCGTTCGGCGAGGCGATCCGCGCGTGCCGAGCCGATTCGAGGAGGGCTCCGACGCGCTTCCCTTCCGCCGTGAGGCGCTGCGGTTTCACGGAGGAAGCCTCCCGCAGCACTCGTTCCCATGTCGCGTACGGAAACCCATAGGCCTTCGCGCGAGGTCGCGTGACGGCCCCCAAGCCGACGCCGAGGGCGCGCACCTTGCGTTCGCGTGCCGGGCCGAAGTGTGCCGCCGTCTCGCCCTCGTTCGTCGCGGCGATTTTCGCGGCCGGAACTCGGCGGAACACGGCGGGGTCGTACGGTGAGCCGAGCCAGATCTCGGCGGTCGAGGCCTCCGTGAGGCTCCGGCAGAACACGGAGGGCCGACGGAGGTTTTCCTCCGGGAGAAGCGTCATGTAGTCCTCGTAGAAGCGGTCCGTGTATAGGCTCAGGTTCACATCGGCCCCGACGCGGAAGCATTCCCTCGAGAGGTCCTCCGCGAACGGGATGTTGTGCGGGTACAGGAAGATCGTGACGTTGTCTTCGGGCGTGATGCGCAGGCAGTCTCGGACGATCGTCGTGGCGAGGCGGGACATCTTCTCCCCCGGACCCCAATGCGCGACGATGTAATGAAAGCGGCGCGTGCGCGCTGGTCCGAATCGGATCACGGAGGGGGCGGAGGCGGCAGTGCCGCCGCGGCTGCCGTGGCGGCCTTCATCTGGCGCTTCCGGCGGATCTTCGACGTCTGCACGAGGGCACCGAGGACGAAGACCCCCGCTCCGGCAAGGCCGGCGGTGAGCGGAGTGACGTTCAGGATGAACAGGCCTCCGAAGAGGAGCAGGCCGCCGATCGCCGCCGTGATGATCCCGATGAGGTCGTCGATGTAGTAGTACGCGAGCGCGAACACGACAAGAAGGACGAGGAGGGAGACGATGAGGGGCGGGTCGATTTGTCCCGGCGTGAAGGTCCCCGGGCCGCGTAGGGCCGTGTACGTCAGGGCGGCCGCGAGGATCCCGACGAGGAACGCGAGCCCGATTTTCACGAGCTTCGAGAACAGGATGCTTCCGATGATCGCGCCCACGGCCGCGAGGACAAGCCCGACGAGGGGGCTCTGGCCGATCGCCGCGCCGAACAGGTATCCGACCGCGCTTCCGAGGAGGGCGCCGATGAGGGACATGAGGCTCGACACGATCCCGTGTCCGAAGAACGCGAGGGCCAGACCCGTGATGATCAGGATCGCTCCGAGGATGAGGGGCGCCTGCGGGCCGAGCGTCTCGTGAATCACCATCGAACGAAACAACTCGGCAGACTATAAAAATGTGATGCGGGATGTTTCCCAATTTCAGGAGGGCTCAGCCGCGACCGAACACGTCGTCCGCGCGTTTCGCGATGCCCTCCACGGCTTCTTCGCTCATCGCCTCGGGGCCGAGGATGTGCTCGCGAATCGTGAGGTCGTCGTACTCGAGGACATCGAGGACCGTCGGCACGCGGATCGCGTCCCCGAGGACCGCGACGGTGCGGAGGGGCAACTTCGCCACGATGTTCACCCACATCGTCTTGTCCGGCACGCCGGCCAACGCCGACTCCACGTCGGAGGGCTCCTTCAGCGACATGACGAACCGGTTCGCGAGCTGGCTCCGGACCTCGTCGTCGATCCTCGACGGCCGTTGATCCACGAGCGCGAGGATCAGGTTGAATTTCCTCGTCTCGCGAGCGAGGCGGCTGAATGTCGGCGCGATCTCCCTCAACCTCGGATCGAGGAACTTGTGGGCCTCCTCGAGGAACACGACGAGCCGCGGATACTCCTCGTTCCGCTCGACGTACAGCTCGAACAATCGGCGGGAGAGGATGTTCGCGACGAACAGGTACACGCTCTGGTCCGTCCCGAAGTCCCCGAAGTCCATCACGACGGACTTCCCGCCGCGGATCGCGGCGAGGATCTGGTGGAACGCGTCCCGTTGCCCCTCCCCCATCTCCCGGAGGAACGGCAGCCGTTCGAGGCGCGCGATGCGCCGCTTGAGGCCCTGGAGGGACATCTCGTGGGCCCTCTCCTCCCCGAGGGCCTCCATCGACGATTCCGCGATTGCGGCCGTGAGAGAGCGTCCGGCTCGCCCCTTGTTGATCTGGTAGAGAGCGTCGACCATCCCGGGCGAGAGGTCCTGCAGCGCGATGATCAGGTCCTCCGGGGTGATCTCCCGGGCGTCCAGGACGAACGGACGCGCCTCCGTGTTCTTCGGGTCGAGGGAGAACATCTCGACCTTCGCCGGGAAGAAGTACTTCAGGCCCTCCGTCCCGTCCGTCTTGCTGAACACCCCGTACTCGGAGTGCATGTCGAAGATGAGGACGGATCCGACCTCTTTCGCGAGGATTGCCGCGCACACGAGCTTGTTCAGGATCGATTTCCCCGTTCCCGTGCGTCCGAAGATCGCGAACGGCTTCTCGACGAGCTTCGAGACGTCCAGGTGCACGTAGAAGGGCTCGACGCCTGTGATCGTCCCGAGGGGTGCGGACTTCTCGGACGGCTCGTAGATCTTCTGGACGTCCTCGCGGGTCGCGTGCCGGCACTCGGAGAAGTACGGGGGGATCGTCTGGGGCTCGCTCAGGTCGCCCGTCTCCCGGTCCACGAGCTGGATCGCCCGAAGCTTCGCCTTGCTGTAGAAGATCGGCCCGCTGTACCCTTCGTGGGTCTCCGGGTGGGGCACGATGACGTCGCCGATCGCCGACCCGGCGAGCTGGTCCGCGATGTCGCTCGGTTCGTTGAGGATGTCCTCCACGAGGCAGTAGAACGCGTACCGGGCCCCCTCCACGACGATTGGATACGCGATCCGGAGTTCTTCCGGGTCGTTCAGGGCGAGCTTGGCGACGAGGCCTTCCGTGACGGACGCGGCGACGATCTCCCCGATCTTCATCGGAGGTCCCTCGCGAGCCGGTCGAGGTACGCGTGGAATGCGCTCCGCCTGCGGCCCTCGACCTCCGTCAGCCCGTCGAGAACGGAGCGCACGTCGAGTCCCATCCGGATCGCCTCTTTGAGGACGGCCTCCTGGTAGACAGGCTTGAGCTGACGCACGGTGACGGCCATCCGATGCGCCTCGATGAGAGGCCACGGGTAGCCGACGGACACCAGGCTCCGTGCGTAGGGCGCGAGCTGTCCGAACACGACGTCGGGTTCGTCCCGGAACGTGCCCACGTCCACCCGGAACCACTTCCTTGCCTCGGGATGGAGCCGCGCATAATAGATGTCACCGTACAGGAGGCCCTCCTTCGCGGCCTCCGAGGCGGTCGGCGCACGGGCGTACGCGACGGCCCCCCGGGGCAGGCGGGCCTGGGTCCGGGCCATGAGCTCCTCGTCCGTCAGGACGTGTCCGAACGCGTGGAGCTGGCTGTCCTTCGAGATCCCGACGAGGATGTGCCCGCGTTTCTCGCACACCGCGACGAGGCGCTCCATGAACGCGAACTGCTTCGGGAACTCGCTCAGCGTGCCGTCCACCGCGACGATGGCCCCCTCCGTCTCGTCCGCGAAGTTGATCGCCAGTTGGCCTTCGATGAGGCGGCGGTACTCGTTCACCATCGCCTTTGGCTGGTCCTCCCGGGCGCCCTTCGTGAATTCGAACAGGGCGCGGTGCAGATCGTCCTGCTGCACGACGAAGTCCTCGAACGTGGAGACAGACACCATGCGCTGCACGAGCCGCCAGTCCCGCTTCGCGAACCGGGTGCCGTCGAACCGGTACTCGAGGAGGCCCACGGACACGAGCGCGAGCCACCAGCTCGACAGATTCAGGAGGAAGGAGTAGGAGCCGTCAACCGCAATCATGTCGCGCGCCTCGGCCTGCGGCCGGAACACGTGGAAATCCGGGGTGTCGGGCGGAGGGAGGGGCAGGTTCGTGTGGTGCTTCACGAGGAGCCCGAGCTCCCGGCGCATCTCGTCGGACACGCTCATGCGAGGACGTCCACCCGCGACTCCTGGCTGGGGGTCATCGTCACGCGGATCCGGCCCGGGAACTTCTCCGCGACCTCTGCGAGATGCGTGACCAGGATGACCTTCTCGAAGAACTCCCCCATGCGGAACAGCTTCTGCACAAAGAGCTCGCGGGAAACCTCCGTGTC
>Ga0209341_10004530_pt1 | contig 12771 bp, 8 predicted proteins | sample RifCSP13_2_FD_184020 | JGI IMG/M metagenome (GOLD analysis project Ga0209341, IMG submission 184020) | Soil microbial communities from Rifle, Colorado - Rifle CSP2_sed 13_2 (SPAdes) (version 2) | ecosystem: Environmental > Terrestrial > Deep subsurface > Rock core/Sediment | place: Rifle...
TGTCAACATAAATCAAATCCCGTGCGTGAGCCCATCCTCCGATGAGGTTGCCACCCATAATCAGGCGGCTAAGTTCCATATTACCAATTTTTCCTTTGGGTACCTGACCTTTTAAGTTTTCCAGTGAAACAAAATTGAAGCTTTTCAAAGTTGCACCTGACGTGGCATCCGGTTTTTCGGTCAGGAATTTTTTCTCGAAACTTTCCCATTTCGTTTTTCTATAAATTGCGTACGCAAATACTCCTAAGATTGGCAGGCTTATCAAATCGCGTAATAATTCACGTCGTTCAAGCAGGCCGTCTTTCCCATTTACATTCGGTATTGGGGCTCGCGGTTTTTCCTCTTTCCAGCGAATGAACCAGCGGTCAAAACCATAAAACCAATGGCTTGGCAGTGCGGCAAAGACTAAAAGAGTAAAAAACTCAATCAGTGTTTTGTTAACCCATAGATAGCTCCCTTCAGCCACAGACCCGAATGTATAACCGGGAATAGGGGGATAAGCCACGAAGTAAAAAAGCAGTAAAACAGAACCGGCTATCGACGACCAGCGAACAAGCAAGCCGATGATAAGTGAAAGACCTATGAATATGAGTCCCCAGATATTAAGAAAATCGACAACTTTCATAGCACCTGGAGATGCGGCCATCGTGTGAAAAAAACTGGCAAAAATCCATTTCGAGCCCATCAGGTAAATTTTGGCGCTCCAATCAGGTTGTATTAATTTAACTATCCCTTCATAGAGAAAGTACCATCCTAACAAAATCCTGAGCCCTGTCAATAAATATTTAGAAAGTTTCTTCATAATTTAATTTTTACTAGCTTTTGCTATTATTTATCCTGACCGGACGACAACTTTCCTTCTTAAAAAGGATTATTAACGCCAACAAGAGGGTAAGGGATGAAGCCGACGTGATGGCCCATATGCTTGCCCAGTTATAAGTCCTGAGATCATTTACTGTAGTTGAAAAATGACCGATTATCTGTCCACTGATGAAATTCCCAACGAGTAGCCCCAACCCAAATGTTATAAAGAAGATAAATCCCTGAGCCTGGGATTTCAGTTCTTTCGGAGCTTTCTGGTCAATGTAAATTTGCCCACCGAGGTAAAAATACCCGAATATGATGCCATGGACAAGTATACCTATCATATAGAAATATGCCACCTCTGTAGCTGAACCTGAATAAAAAGCAACATAACGTATCACCAAGGCTACAAGCCCGAAAGTCAATGTATTTCGCAAGCCGGCCTTCCGGATTGATAAAGGAACTGTCAGTAAGAATAGCATTTCAGCCAGTTGTCCAAAATTCATAGTTACAGTGATGTATTTAAAATTCCTGTCAAGCAAAAACTCAGAGCAATATGACCAATACATCGAAAAAGGAATCATGGATAAAAATGAGAGGATGATAAATACAGCAAAATTGTAGTCCTTCATAAGACGGACAGTACGAAAGCCCAGGGCATCTATTACATTGATCTTTTCACGTTTGCCTGACGGGGGTGTTCCTGGCAGAACTACATTGTAGATAGCAGTTAAAAGGCCAATTGCTGATGCAAAAAAGAATGGCATATTGGTCCCATCAAATCGAATTTTAAATATGGTGACCACGACCAGGCTAAAAACACCTGAAACCACCCAGCCAATTGAGCCAAACGCCCGAATTATTGAAAATTGCTCAGATTTTGAGTGGGTCATTGCTATGGAACTGGTCAGACTCCAGGTGGGCATGTAGAAAATCATTGCCAGCAATAAGCAAACAAAAAGCCAGTCAGGATTTCCGGTTAATCCCGCCAGCAATAGCATTGCTGCACTGAGAAGGTTTAGTAAAGCAAGTACCTTCTGTGCATCAAAATAGCGATCAGCGATGGTACCAATCATTGGTGAAGCCATACAACCTATAGCCATAGAGCTAAGAACCAATGATTTCCGTACTCCTTCCACACCTATATTCGTTAAATAGGCTGCCAGAGGAACCCACCACACGGCAAACATCATGTATTGAAGGAACATCATCAAGGAAAGCTTGACAATGTGTGAATTCATTTTAAGCCTGATCGGTAACATTGTATTAGATCCTTACTTTTCCAAGATACGTGAATCCCTGTTCGCCAGATGTTTCATCCTTCAATCCTAATTGAATAACCTGTTCCTTTTCATCTGACTGATCAACGAGCTTAAACATCAATCTGTACTGTCCTGTCGATGCATTATGCGGTATTGTGAACAGATAATTTGTCACCTGTTTTTGATCCGGCAGCCATTTCATGTTTTGAGAATCATTAATAATCACATTAAATGAATCCTCGAGTCTTCCAGCTTCAAAATGCAAAACCAGACTGAAAACATTATAACCAGGGGCGACACCTTTATTCAGCCATTCAATTGAAAGTAAGTTTTCTCCTTTTATCAGTTTGTTCGGCATATTAGCTTTGACCGGGAAATACCAGTACCCGCAACGATTGGCAAGTTCATTGGTCAGATCCGGGTTATCGGCAAGCCATTCTTCAGCATAACCATGATATCCAATATAAGTAGCATGCATAATATCAATAGCTTTTCGCATTAGCTCGGCACCTGAAATATTCTTCTCGTGGTTATTTACCATCCCATTTTTACCCAACCAAATACCGTTTCTTTTGACGATTTTGTAATGCTCTAATTCAAAGACAATTGGCTTTCGCAAATAAGTCGGATCAAAAAACTCGGGATGCTTGATTGTCCATGTATCAAGAAATCGTTGAACATACCATTCTACAAGTGGACTGTCATCTCGCAAACTGATCCCATTGCCAGTAATATATGAAAATAGTGTTTTTCGATCTTCATCAGATTTCCCATACCATATTAGATCATCTGTTGCTACCAGCTGGCTGATTTTATAATTCTTCAGGAAAACATTGACATTGGCTCTCACTTCTGACACGGTTGGTGGAATTAGGGTTGTATGAGCCGTATGACCTTCTCCCCAATCACCGATACTTCCGATATCTATATAGCGGATCCATATTTTGCTGTCATAGCGGGCTGCAAAAGCTTCATGAAATTTGTCAAGCTTTGACAGAAAAACAGGGTCGTCCCAATCAGGTATCCAGGTTTTAGACGGTCCCTCATATAATTGGTGAATCGTACCTTTTGCACCGGACTTTCTTACCCAACTGGGTGTAGCATATAAAACACCATCATGCAGTTCTCCAAAATTTTCAGGATACCTGCCTGTTTCACTACAGGTAATTCTAAAGGAAATATGATAACCTTGTGGCACATATTTTTCTACCACATCATCGATATAAGACCAATTGAACTCACCTTCTCTGGGTTCAAGAAAGCTCCATGCCAATCTCAGGTATATGTGATCCATTCCAGGAAATGAGGCGAATAGGGAGTCATCTTTGATTGCATAAGCCCCGATTCCATTGTCAAGCAAGTGATGATACCAGCCTTTATGCGGATTTTTAAGAACTCTGTTTGTGTCCCACTGGGAGGTAAAATCAATTTCCTGATCTCTATAATAATGCGAATTACAAGATATTATAAAGAATACGATAATAAATCGAAGTATTTTCATATGCAATTGATTATGAAAGAATTAAAGTATGACGATTTTCTCAATTTGTATGAATTCCTCCCCTTCCAAACGTATCAGGTAATTTCCTTTAGCCAGGTTACTTAAATTAATTGAATGGGTTGCATCTATGTTGCCCTGTATAAGGATTTCCCCGGGCAGACTATAGATTGAATAATTCTTCACCCATTTGTTATCGGAGATATACAGGTAATCCGAAGATGGTGTGGGAAAGATGGTAACCTTGTTTTCTTCTTCTATTGTTTTTACAGACGTAAAATTGGGATCCGCAAGATCCGGTGCCATGGGAGCAAGCCTATTTTCAAAATCGTTGGTGGGGCCACCCCCTATGGTTGTTTTTGTATTATTATCGACCACGTGCAATACTTCGACAATTCTGTTAAAATCCCGTGTCCATGGGGTATTTTTAGGATCCCAGTTCGATCCGAAATCGAAACCCCATTCCTGTTCAAACTCATCAATCATTCGCCCGTCGGGACTGAATTCAGTTTCCATAGAGATTACATCCTCCCAGGAGTCATCAACGATATAAGCGCCATAGTTTTGGAATGCAGTTGCCAGAATTTTGCCCGCTTCGGTTTCGAGTTTCAGGGAATCTAAATGGATTGAATCCGGAATAGCCAGCAGTGATCCTATTTCCATAGCTGGATTTGTTCCATGATATCTGTTTGCGGCATAGCTATCTGCATTTGGGGCAGGCCAGCGATATCCCGGTGTTCCATCGTCATTCAGGGCCAGATTATAATATGCGGAAACATTGATTTTCATGACATGTCGGATAACTCCATCCGGAACCAGCTCTCCCAGCCTGATGGTTCCACCAAGGGCTGACAAGCCGCTTCCACCGTGAGCACCGTAGTATCCATCACCATAAATATCCTGATCTTTAAACAAATACTGGGAGGTTGCTACTTCGTCTGCAGTACATCGGGCAAATGGCTGAGTTTGCTTAATGGTACGGCCGTCCGGCATTAAAACAGCCATGCTGGCATTGGGCATACCTGGCAGCCAATTAGATTTGTTTACAACAAAATTTACAGGTATGGGTGCTGAAAATAGCAATGGCCCTTGAACAATACAACGATCTTTTGATCCATCCCAGCCTGCATAGTTGGTATAAATTTCTGTCATTGGAGAGTCTGGTTTCAGGATCAGGATATCCTGATCTGGCGTGAGCCCATATTTCGGAATCTTCAAATAGGCAGGAACATATCTGGCATTCTCATGAATTGGCATATTCCAGATGGATGTTTTAGAGAAAGGCCACTGAATCGGATCTCGTTGTGCCATAAGAGGACTTACCAGCTGGGAATGCACAATAAGAAAAATTGTCAGAGTTTTACAAAAATTATTCATCCTTTGAAATGTACTTTGAGTTAAAAATTGAAACTAAGAGGACACGCAGCTTGATAATCTTATTTTCAACTGCTCAACTATGGCACGCGATCTTTTAGTCAATAAACATATAAGGGAGCCTAAACCTGGAGGGTATAAAACAATTATTTTGGTAAAATGGGGGCATTAACGCCCCCATTACTAACTAACCTAATTAACCCTTAATTAATAACCAACTTTACTGAGGAAACTATATTTCCCGATGAAACCCGGAGTATATATATGCCTTTATTTAAATGTCGTTCATTTACATTCACAACATATTTCATTGAATTGATAACTGATTCATTCATTAACAGTTGTCCATTGTAATTGTAGATCTCAATATTAATCCTATTGCCGAAGTCTTTTGTATCAATAGTGAAAATACCTCCATTTACGGGGTTTGGAAAAATCACCAGTGATTTATTATTATTATTTTCAATTTCATCTATACCGGTAACCGATCCGGCGGGAACTATCTTGATATCATCAAAAAAAGCCGGACACCAGTGTGTGAAGAAACCTATTTTTCCGCTTGTAAACAAAGGAGTTTCTATCTGGTCAAATATCAGAACATCATTGATCCATACAGAAGTTTTGCCGTCCGCATTGTCGATCCTGAAGTTATCGGCGAATTCACCTGTTTCGTACCATTCAGAAGCTATATCGAGTGCGATTCTATCCTGGTATTTATCGTTATTCTGATAAAGTGAATCAGCATTCCAGAAATAACCTCCATCAGCTTCATTACCTTCACCTGTTTCCCAGACTCCGTCAACTTTCTCACGCAAATACGCCTTTTTCTCACCCCCCCAATGTTCAAGTACATAAAAATTATCCTCGTCCTGGTAGTTGAAAATGATCCCCACTTTATTTCCCCAAACCGAATAAATAGTTGCAGTCAGAGAGAAGTTTTCGAAATCCTCTGTCATATAAACCGAAGAAATCATATCTGCTCCATTGCTGTTTGAGTACTGAAGTCCACCACTGGTGGCGGTATTCTCCTGTACTGACCAATTCCCTTCAACCGAATTTAAAATTGGAGTCCATCCGGCAGCTTCACCATCATTAAAATCCTCCTGGTAAATTATGTCCTGAGCCAGGATGGAATTTAATGAAAATAATAAAAATAGTATAACAATACTTTTTAAGGAATGTAGATTTGTTTTCATAGGAATAAGTTATGGGTAAATAAAATGATTCTTTAATTCTAAGACCTTTTAATTTAAAAATGGTTGACAAATTGCGAAGTTTTTTATGTTTTAATTATTGGGGACATTTATAGAAATATTTAATTAGAAAGTATGTCTATAAATCGGCAAACCATTATAATTATAAAAATATATACAATCCGATTTCAGACCTGACGTTCCGAAGAATTGGCTATCTCAGTTATTCTGAGATAGCCAATATGATAGCATTTTTTTGAATTCAAACAGGCTAATAATTTTTCAATTAATTCTTAACTTTTAATTCTAGAAATCATAACCTGGATTTTGGGCGATACTATGATTTTCATAATAAGCTATTTTGGGTATAGGATATAGGATATGAAATTCCTGAACTGAAGCGGTTCGTTCCCCTGCCCTTTCAATATACTTATTATGTCTGATTAAATCTTCACGTCGAAGTCCTTCCATATAAAACTCCCAACCACGTTCTGCTAAAATATGTTCGTTCAATTCGTCTTTTGAGTGAAAATTGCTAAGCAAGATATCGGATAATCCAGCCCGATTTCTTATCTGGTTGATTAAATCGATTGATTCCTGGTTTGGCCCTAATGTTTCGTTTAATGCTTCAGCCCTGCAAAGAATGACATCAGCATAGCGGAGATAGATTACATCTATTCCGTTCATCATTACAGCATCAGGATCCTGATCGTATTTTAAATTAAACCCCCCGTAGAAATCAGTGCCTTCGGTTCTCATATCGATTAGTTCACCTTTAGAATTGGTGAATTGAACAATAATTTTATCTTTCCTTACGTCATTTGATTCAAATGAATCATAAAACTCAAACCTGACTTTATCACCATTCCATTTATCTTCTTTTGTAAGATCATAAGGACTATAAAGGGTCCTTGAACGAAATGTCTGACCCAATGTGTTTGAAGTTCTTGGCAATGCCCATATAATCTCCTTATTCATCTCGTTCTCAATCGACCAGATAGTTGAATAGTCATCTTCAAGTTCATATATCCCCAGGTTAATTATTTGACTGGATATTTGTTCAGCTTTTTCAAATTCTTTTTGATGCATATAAAGCTTCATCAATATGGTTAATGCAATACCCTTGTTAAAACGTCCAAAATTTGGAGGTTTTGAATTGAGCAACTGGGCTGCATCGATGAGATCGGTTTCAATTTGGTCGACATAAGCTGCATAAAACTCCTGACCTTCAGGAGTGTTTAGATCAGGTCTTTCGGGTTTATAGCTATTATCGGGATTCAACAGATTTTCATCGTCAAGAATTACGGGACAAGGTCCATATGAATTAAGCAAATCAAACATATGAATTGCCCTTGCTGTTTTAACTTCACCGATGAACCGATTCTTCTCTGCATCAGATAGAAAATCAATGCCTTCTATTACCTTCAACAAAGCTCCTGCCCGGGTTACAGCAGGAACTTTTTGTAAGTACATCGAGCTGTAAGAGCCGTCGCCGTTCCATTCAAAATTATTCTCCTGATCGGCCCCACCCCAGTTGTTACGATATTCATCAGTCCCGATTTCACCATTATAAATCCGGTTTTCGTAATCCCAGCTAAATTCGGAATAGATTGCCGTAACAGATGCATTTACATCTTCTCTTGTTTTAAAAAAATTTGAAGGTGCAATCGAATCATAAATTACAGGTCCTAAATCTCCCTCACATGAAAAAATAAGGGACATGGCTCCAAGGATAAAAGCCCTTGTTATTCTTTTTAGATTTTTCATCTATATATAGATTAAAATTTAACAGTTAAACCAAAAGTATAAGATCTATAGCTTGGATAAGAATATAGACCGCTGGATGAAGAACTATACTGACTTACGTCCCGCCACAAGATAGTCTCAGGATCCATGAACTTCAGGTTTGAAATAGTTAACAAATTACTGCCATCAAAATATACCCGAAGATTTGTTCCTAATATTCGTTTAGGAATATTATATCCAATAGTTATGTTCTTCAATCTCAAGTATGAGATTTTATTAAATTTTAATGCGTCGGTTCCGACTTCCTGTGGAATAAAGTTTTTAATTGATAATGGGATCTTACCATCCTGATTATAAATAGTCCAGGTGTCCATAAAACGCTTGCTTTTATTAAAACCTCCAAATATATCCTCAGTTCGGAGTACATTAAAGTTAAAATTTTCGTCCTCTATCCAGTAATTAAGCATCCCATTGAATGAAATTGATAGATCGAAATTTTTATAAGTAATGTTGCTTCCAAACCCATAAATTAACTTGGGGTCTCTGGTACCAAGAAATGTCTTATCCGCGTCATCAATTCTACCATCTGGAATTCCGGTTTTTATCCTGCGGCCGTTTGAGTCATATATGTAATTTCCCTCTTCGTTAATCATCCAACTGTCAAGGTCTTTAGTCACCAGAGTCCCGGGAAGGTAATTTACGTTCGAATAAGGTTGTTCTTCTCCAATTTGAAAAATATGATCGGCTTTCCAATAATACACAGGTCTCAGATAATCATTTAATGCAATGTTATCATCAAGGTTAGCTATGGCTTCAGGAGCACGCTCAACCCACCGGTCAATATATCGTGAGCCATTCAGGTAAACACTCCAGTTAAGCTTGGAAGTACTTAAAATATTCGCATTGAGAGAAAATTCGTAACCATGGCTTTTTGTTTTTCCAACATTCATATAAATGCTGTTTACCTGCTGATAGACTTGGAGAACTTGTCGATACAGTAAATCTGAAACATGTTTCTGGAAAACTTCAATGCTACCTGAAACTCTTCCCTTCCATAATTCAAAGTCTAAGCCGGCATTGTATTCTGTAGTTGTTTCCCATTTCAGATTAGGATTCTCCTGTTGAGTTTTTCCCATTCCCGAATAAATTACATCATCGAACTGGAAAATTGTTCCACTTCCATTAATATTGGTTCCGTAATAAGCAAATGCATTTCCCCCTATATTGCTATTCCCCGTTTGACCAACAGAAAGTCGCAATTTGATCATATCAAAAAGTTTTTGATTCGACATGAATGGTTCCTTAGCAATATTCCATCCAAAAGCTACAGCCGGAAAAAATCCATACTTGTTATTTACCCCAAAACGGTCTGATCCGTCTAAGCGTCCAGTCAAGGTTAAAAGATATTTGCTATTGTAACTATAAAATACTCGTGCAAAATAGGATGCAAAAACTGTTTGATTTTTATAAGAACTTACAAGAGGCTCACTTGAGCCGGTTTGCAGGCTATTTGCACCGAAAGCATCTGAGAAAAAATTGGTAGCATATGATGAGAATCCATCCCTTATGATTTTCTGGTAAGAATAACCACCCAGAGCGGAAATGTTATGGTTATTAATAGATTTTGTATAGTTCGCGGTAGTTTCGAATAGATAGTTTTGAGAGTTATTGTATCCTCTTGTAGCCCTGCCATGAACTGATGCACCGTATTTAAAAGTATTTGGCAAATATTGAGTACGGTCTGACGTGAAATTATCAAATCCAATTGAAGGCCTGATTACTAGTCCTTCAATGGGTTTGATTTCTAAGAACATTGTTGTTAATAATCTGTTTTCAAGAGTATTATCCTTTATTTCTTTGAATGAAACAGGATTGGGATTATTCCCATAATATTTATTTTCTGAATATACTCCCAATGTATCATAAACAGGATATATCGGAGGAAAACCTAATGCAGATCCTATTACACCGACCTGTTCCCAGACACCAGCACCCAAAGCTGCGTTATTGTTCTGAATCCGGCTTCCGGTTAATCGCATTCCGAAATTCAGTTTATCGCTTATTTTTTGATCAATGTTTACTCTGCCTGAGGCTCTTTGTAATCCTGAATTAATTACAACACCTTTCTGATCGTAATAATTCACCGAAGAAAATATCCTAGTGTTATCTTTTCCACCCACGACTGACAGGTTATGGTCAGATATCATTCCCTGGCGAGTGATTATATCGAACCAATTGGTACCATCCTCTGCTTCCAGAATCTCTTCTTCGCTAAAAGTAGGATTAAAGACAAAATCCTCTTCCGGTGTGCTCCCAAAGGGATAAATTCCCCTGGTTGCTCTGGTAAACATCTCGCGTTGAATGTTGAAATATCGCATGTATTCTTCAGCAGTCAGCATTTCTTCATATCTTGCAATTTTCTGGAAACTATACTTGCCATCATAAGTCACATTGACACCCTGTTTACCACTTTTTGTGGTAATTAGAACGACACCGTTTGACGCTCTGGCGCCATAGATGGCTGTGGATGAGGCATCCTTTAATACTTCAATTGACTCGATATCATTTGGATTTATAGAGTTTATAGGATTTCTGCTTCCCGAGGAATATTTCATTATTCCCAAAATCCCATCATTAGTCTCAATCTGATCATTAGTTATGGGGAATCCATCAATTACGTAAAGTGGTTGATTGTCTGCATTTGTGGATGCCTGACCGCGAACTAAAATCTTAAGTCCTCCTCCGGGTTGAGAACTTTCCTGCGTAATCATAACACCGGATAATTTACCTTGCATCATCTGGGTTATACTAGTTGAGGCAATTGTGGACAATTCATCTGATTTAATCGATGAAATTGCACCAGTTAAGTCTGATTTTTTAGCACCACCATATCCTATTACTATAACCTCCTCAAGAGCAGTTATATCCATTATTAATTTTACATCTATTTGTGTTTTACCTGATACCGTTATTTCTTCTGTTACATATCCGATGTAGGAAAAAATCAGAATGGCATCAGTTTTATCGACTGATATGCTGAATTTTCCGTTTACATCGGATACCACGCCCTGCAAAGTACCTTTTATGAGGATGTTTACTCCCGGAATAGCTTCGCCAGTATTGGCATCAGTTATTATCCCAGTAATAATCTGTTGCTGCAATGACCTTTTTGGCGCTATAACAATCAGGTCATTTGCAAGTATAGTATATGTTATTTCCGTATTTTCAAATAATCTATTCAGAACATCATTGATTTTTGATTCCTGCATGGTCAGACTTACAACCCGGTTGATATCACTCAGCTCATCATTATAAAAAAATCTGTAATTGCATTGTGCTTCAATCAACTTAAATATGTCTTTTACCGTCGATTTCTCAGCAACCAGACAAAGACTTTCACTCTGAGGGAAAGTGTTTGCTGATATGGCAAGGGTGCAGAACAAACTAATTACAAGTGACGTTTTCATAACTAGTAGTAGTTTTTTTCGCCCGAATATGATGTACGTACGGACCGAATAATGAGTTTTTTTCATAAATTTGTTTGTGTTTAAGTTTAAATATTGTCATGATGGCGGCTTGCAATTCGGCATTCATGACATGATTTGAACGTTATTTTCTGGAATCGCAGTGTGCCTGCATACTGCGATTCCTTTTTCCAGACTAGGTGTGTATTATCATAGGAAATTCCTCAGGTTTAAGGTTAATCAAGAACATTAATCAACGAATCATATTTCTTACGGAATGAAGGATCGTCATGGATAGTGACCTTGTTATCCATTATCGTAAATAATATTGGAGCAGATAACTGAATGATTTTCAACATCTGTTCTAAAGTCTCTTCCTTAAGGGTTCCTGAAAACTTATATTTCTTCAGGCTTTCATCCTCAAAAGCTATTTTAACATTAAAACGTCTTTCCAACAGAATGGCCAGGTCATCCAATTCCTCACTTTCGATCACCCATTCATTATCCTTCCATGAAGTAATTCCTTTTGTACTTACGTTGGCCTCAATTTTAAGGTATTCCGACAAAAGGGCGTTTTTGTTATCTTGAATTTTCGATTTGTTAAATCTTGCCACATGATTAGGTTCCAGGAAAACTCTTTCGAATTTGGAGGATTGATTCCATTCCATAGCAACTTTTCCGCTAACCAGGGTTGTTGTGATTACAGATTCCTCAGGATAGGATTTAATATTGAACTGAGTTCCGTAAACCTTAACATCAACATCAGAAGTTCTTACAACAAATTGATTGTTATCTATATGCATTACATCGAAATAGGCTTCACCCTCGAGCATTACCATTCTGTTCTCCATAAATGAATTGGTAAAATAACTCAGCTTACTGCCTGCATTGATCCAAATTACTGAGCTATCTGGCAAGCGAACTTGCGATTTAGATCCCATAGGGACATTGATCTCGCACAATACTGGTGAATTATCAACTTTCTTTTCAAAAATGAACTGATAGGATAGTGTCCCAATAAATAATGCGGCCATAATACTAGCAGCTACTGGAATCATATATCTTCTTATTAGTAATCTTTTAGCGCTTTTTAGATCCTCTATTTTATTCAGGTAAATTCTTCTGTAGCCTTCTTTAACACGTTCCCATCCTTCTTCCTTATTAAAACCACCAGGTTTCTTTATCAGTTTTGTCAATTGATAATACTTTTTAATTTCCTCAAAATATTGCCGGTTTTCGTCGGATTCATCAATCCAGTTCTTAGCCTGAATTCTTTCAAGACCATCAAGTTTTCCGGCAATATATTGGACCAATAATTCTTGCATGTGTTTGTGGATATCCATAACTATTTGATTCTATTTAATTGACCTCTTTTCAGATGATCCGGTTGACAATAAAAGCAATATTATTTTAGAATTTTATGAAAAAAG
>Ga0209341_10004531_pt1 | contig 12771 bp, 8 predicted proteins | sample RifCSP13_2_FD_184020 | JGI IMG/M metagenome (GOLD analysis project Ga0209341, IMG submission 184020) | Soil microbial communities from Rifle, Colorado - Rifle CSP2_sed 13_2 (SPAdes) (version 2) | ecosystem: Environmental > Terrestrial > Deep subsurface > Rock core/Sediment | place: Rifle...
CCCTGTTGGCGAAGTGGGTCGCACTGGCTGCCAAAGCCGAAGCGATGGAAATGATGGATCGCATCCTGGCGGACGTGGACTATCATGATTATCTGCTCTCCGAGGGGCCGGAGGAAGAAGGGGTGGACCGTTGGGATAATGTGCAGGAACTGCGCCGCCTGGCGGCCGAATACAAGGAGCGCAGCATGGGTGAATTCCTAGAAAATATTGCGCTTATCTCCGATCAGGACACCTTAGATGAAACCGCCGAGGTGCCGACGCTGCTGACATTACATACCGCCAAGGGGTTGGAATTCTCGGTGGTATTCATTACAGGCTTGGATGACGGCATGCTACCCCACTCGCGCTCGTTTGATGACCCGGAGGAAATGGCAGAGGAGCGCCGCCTGTTCTATGTGGGCATCACCCGCGCCAAGAACGAACTGATCCTCATTCACAACATATATCGCACCAGCTATGGTTATGCTGAAGCGGTGCTGCCTTCGCGTTTTTTGCACGACCTGCCGGATGGACTGATCGAGGGCGGCAACCAGGCGCGCCAGGAGCAGTCCATCCGCCCGGACCGCTGGGAGCGGCTGGAAAAAGCCGCGCCGGTTGTGCTGCAGCAGCAATTCAAGCCCGGCATGAACGTGCGCCATCCCACCTGGGGCGAGGGCATGGTGCTCAACAGCCGCATCCAGGATGATGACGAAGTAGTGGATATTTTTTTTGTTGATGTGGGACTAAAAAAGGTACTGGCGGCATTTGCCAACCTGAAAGCCGTTGAGAAGAATGAGGACTAAGCCATGAGGTGCTTTGTTACCGGCGGGGCAGGCTACATCGGGTCGGCCGTGGCCGCCGAATTGCTGGCCCAGGGCCACGAGGTTACGGTCTACGATTCGCTGGTCACCGGCCACCGGGCGGCGGTCCCCAGCGGCGCCACCTTCGTGCGCGGCGAACTGCTGGATCAGGAGGCGCTCAGCGCAGCTCTGGGCAAGAAAAAATATGACGCCGTGCTGCACTTTGCCGCCTTCATAGAAGCCGGCGAAAGCATGCTCAACCCAGGTAAATATTTTCGCAACAATCTGGAAGCCTCGGCGCAGCTGATCGAGGCAGTGCATCGGGCCGATATCAAGCGCTTCGTGCTCTCTTCCACTGCTGCGCTTTACCAAACCAGCGAAGAAGCCCTGCAAGAGGATTCCCCCTTAGGCCCACAAAACACCTATGGCCACACCAAGCTTATGATCGAGCAGGTGCTAGCCAGCTACCTGCAGATCTACGGGTTGCGTTACGCCGCCCTGCGCTATTTCAACGCAGCCGGCGCCTTGCCCGACCGCGGCGAGGCCCACCAACCCGAGAGCCACCTGATCCCTCTAACTTTGCGCGTAGCCCTCGGCCAACGCGAAAGCGTGGCCATCTTCGGTTCGGATTACCCAACCCCAGACGGCACCTGCATCCGAGATTACATCCATATTGCCGACCTGGTCTCTGCCCATTTGCTGGCGCTTACCCGCTTGGACAAGGACGATCAGCTGGTCTACAACATCGGCAGCGGACACGGTTATTCCGTGCTGGAGGTCATCGAAATGGCCCGGCGGGTGAGCGGCCACCCGATTCCTTCTATCGAAACCCCCCGCCGCGTAGGAGATCCAGCCCGGCTGGTGGCTTCGCCTGCCCGCATCCAGCAGGAGTTGGGTTGGTCTGCCAGGCATTCCAGCCTGGAGGAAATCATCACCACAGCCTGGGAATGGCATCGCAAGCACCCGAACGGGTACGCCGAAAACAAATGAAGGTCTATTTCGCCTGCGCCATCGTGGGCGGGCGCCAGGACGAAGGCGTTTACCAGCGCTTCGTAGAGGCCATCTTGGCCGGCGGACACGAAGTACCCACGGCCATGAACGCAGGGCCCGGTTGGGCGCAAATGGAAGGTTCCCCGGACCCGAACGAGGTTTATCGGCGCGACACGGCTTGGATCGACGAAAGCCGGGCGCTGGTGGCGGAGATCACCACTCCCTCGCACGGCGTGGGCTACGAGATCAGCTATGCGCTGGAGCGCGGCAAACCGGTGCTGTGCCTCTATCGGCGCGGGGCGCGGGTCTCTAAGATGCTGACCGGCAACACCATGCCGGGCTTACAAGTGGCGGAGTACGGGGAGGTAGAAAAAGGAGTGGACATAATCAGGGAGTTTATCCAGCAGATTGAAGCCCAGTGGTTCACGAATTGATGGGCGGGTTTGAGATCCCGCCCATCTTTACTTCGGGTTCAGGCGCTAAGTCAGCTTCTTATTTTGCGTCGGCCACCGGCAGCACCACCGTAAACACAGATCCTTTTCCTGGTTTTGAGTCCACCCAAATGCGACCGCGGTGGTTATCTACGATGGTCTTGACAATGGCCAGGCCCAGACCGGTCCCTTGGACCTCCTTGCCGACATTGCTAGCCCGATAAAACTTCTCGAAGATACGACCCTGCTCTTCCAACGGGATGCCCGGGCCATTGTCCGTCACGCGGATAATAAGCTGCTTCTGCTCCACCCGCAACGTGACCCGGATCTTGCCACCCGGCGGCGTATACTTGACTGCATTGCCGATCAGGTTGTCCACCAACTGGCTCAAGTGTGTGCGGCTGCCCAACACGGGCGGCAGGCTGGCGGTCTTCCCCAGGTGCAGCGTTTGGCCTTTGGCTTGAACTGCCGGCTGCAAATCGGTCATCATATTCACCACCAGCAGTTTCATGTTCACCGGTGCCAGCTCGTCCAGTGCGCCCACTTCCACCCGGCCCAGATTCAGCAGGTCATCGATCAGATTAGTAGTGGCGTGCACACTGGTCTTGACTCGCCGGATGAATTCGGCTTGCTGCGCGTTCACCTTGCCGGCCCGCTCGATCAGTTCCACATAACCCAGGATGGCAGTCAGCGGCGAGCGCAAGTCATGCGAAACCGTGTTGACAAAATCCCCTTTCAATTTATCCAATTCCTTGAGATAACTGATGTCATGCAGGCTGGCCACGGTGCCCATGTCCGGAACCCGCGAGACGCGCACATAGAAGACCCGCCCGGCTTGGTTCTGCACTTCATGCCGGTTTCGATGCGCGTTTTGGTCGTTGATGGCTTCCAGAAATGCGGGATTGGTGAAGATCTGCCCCACCGCCTTTCCCGAAAAATCTTCGTCGCCCAACGCGAAGGTCTGGCGCAAAGCCTGATTCGCCATCAGCACCCGGTTTTGCATGTCCAGCACCACCACGCCATCGTTCACCTGTCGCAAAATGGCGTCCATTTCGGAGAGACGCCGGATGAGTGGGCCGGTGACCTTTCCGGTTTCGCGTTTTAGCCAGCCTTCCCAGAGTTTCTTGCGCTGCGATGCCCGTCCAGCAGCGGCCAAGACCACCTCTTCTTCAAAGGGCACGGCAAGTACGTCAATCGCCCCAGCCTGGATTGCTTCCAAGAGCCGCTGGGAGGAATGCTGCCTGGTTAGCAACACCACGGGCAGCGTGGGGTGGTCTTTGCCTAATTCTTGGATGAGGGCAAGGCTCTCCACCCCTGGCAGCAGGTCAGACAGGAAAAGCAGGTCGGGGGGGTTCTCTTCATGCAGAGCGGCGCGCAGGGCCGCCACATCATGGACTTGGCTTACCCCATACCCGGCCAACGCCAAAATGTCTTTGGCCTCCTGTTCAGCGAGCGCCGGGTCGGCCACGGCGAGGAGCAATCGCTTGGGCACGGCTCGGGAATCATAGCACGGTTGAGCTGTTAGAGTTCCATTAATACCCTTGGCGGCTTATTGACTCGCCAAGCCCTGCCCATACAATTAGATTTAGTTTCTGGCGAGCCCAAATGGAATATAAAGACTATTACAGAATGCTAGGGGTGGGCCGGCAAGCCAGTCAGGCTGAAATAAAAAAAGCTTACCGTAAGCTGGCCATGCAGTTTCACCCGGATCGCAATCCGAATAATAAAGAAGCCGAGAGCAAATTCAAGGAGATCAACGAAGCCTATCAGGCGCTCGGCGACCCCGAAAAGCGCTCTCATTATGACCAGCTCGGTTCTGAATACGCGCAATGGCAGCGCCAGGGCGCGCCGGGTGGCTTCAACTGGGGGCAGTGGACCACGGGCCGCCCAGGCCAAGGCAACGTGCGCGTCGAATACGCCGGCGATATGGATGACCTGTTCGGCCAGGAAGGCGGCTTCTCCGATTTCTTTCAGCAGATTTTCGGAGGCTTGGGCGGAGTTGGCCAACCCGGCCGTGTCCGCCCCGCGCGCCGGCCGGCCTATGAGCAGCCGGTAACCATTAGCCTCGAAGAGGCCTATCACGGAGGGACGCGATTGATGCAGGTGGAAGGTCGCCGACTGGAGGTCAAGATTCCCGCCGGGGCGGGAACGGGTACCCGCATCCGCATGGCAGGCGCCGGGCCTGCCGGGCGCGGCACCCAGGCCAGCGACATTTACCTGGTAGTTAACGTAGCTGAGGACCCGCGCTTCACCCTCTCCGGAGAAGATCTGCAGACCGAAGTGGAGGTAGACGTGGTAACCGCCGTCTTAGGCGGAGAACTGCGTGTGCCGACCCTGGATGGAGATGTTATCCTCAAGATCCCAGCGGGCACCCAGCCCGGGCAATCGATCCGCATAAAGGGCAAAGGTCTGCCCAGACTAAAAACCAACAAGGAGCGCGGTGACCTGTTCGCAAAGATCAGGGTGCGCATTCCCAAACAGCTCACGCCCAAACAGCGCGATCTGTTCGAAAAGTTGTCAAATGAGTCCAAGGATTAGCACTAAATTGAAAAAGGATCAGCTATGAAAACCAGAACAATTCGCCCGCCCTTGGTGGCAGCCAGCCTGTTGGTACTCAGCCTGTTAGCCTGTCAATTCGCGGTAGGCTCCCTGAACTTCGGATCGCCAGCGGGACTGCAGCCGGTGGCTACAGCCGCGTCGATTCAGATCTCTCAAAACCTGGTTTCCGAACAGGCAGCACTGGTTTCGCTGTACCAGGTGGTCAGTCCCGGCGTGGTATCCATCTCGGTAAGCACTGGCACCGGGAGCGCGCAGGGCTCGGGTTTTATCTACGATGCCGAAGGGCACATCGTCACCAATTACCACGTTGTGCAAGGGGCGACGTATATTGAAGTGGCCTTCCCCTCCGGCCTCAAGGCCGTCGGTGAGGTGATCGGGGAAGATAAGGATTCGGACCTGGCCGTGATCCATGTCGACGTCTCCGAATCCGAATTGCATCCCCAGATCCTGGGTGATTCGGACGCTTTGCTGGTTGGGCAATACGTGGTGGCCATCGGCAACCCCTTTGGCCTGCATGGCAGCATGAGCACCGGCATCATCTCCAGCCTGGGACGGACTCTGGACTCTTTGAATGAAGCCGGGGAAGGCGGTTTCTTCAGCGCGGGTGACTTGATCCAGACCGACGCGGCCATCAACCCCGGCAATTCCGGCGGCCCCCTGCTGAACCTAAATGGCGAGGTGATCGGAGTCAATCGCGCCATTCGGACATTCAGCACGGCTGAGGATGGCAATGCGCTGAATTCCGGCGTGGGCTTCGCCGTGTCCAGCAACATGGTAATGCGAGTCGTTCCCAGCCTAATCGCCGAAGGGCATTTTGATTACCCCTACCTCGGCATCTCCAGCAACCCGGACCTGAGCCTGGCCCAGGCCGAGGAACTGGGCCTTGATCGCACCGATGGCGCGCTCATTACCCGGGTGCTGGAGGACGGTCCTGCCGGCGAGGCTGGGCTGCAGGCCGAGGACTTTATCATCGCCATTGACGGCATGCCGATCATGAATTTCGACGAGATGCTTTCTTATCTCTTCAAACACAAAAGCCCGGGCGAAACAGTGGAGCTAACTATCCTCAGAAACGCCGAGGAGATCACGGTTGATCTCGTTCTCGGCGCACGGCCGTAGAAGACTTCGGATTGATTAGAAAAGACAAAAAGGCGCCTGAGGCGGCCTTTTTAGTGTAATCTATATGCATTCTGGCGCTTCTCCGCCGCTCCGGTTCTTCCCCAACCATCTTAGCGCCGGCAAGACCATGATGCCCCGCCACAGAACCTAATCTCCAAACACCCAACTGAAGGTGTTCGCTATGAAAAGCATAAACCGTTTCCGGGTCTACTGGGTTATCAACTTACTGATGATAAGCGCCTTGGCCTGTCAATTTGCTTCGCAGGTGGGAGAGAGAGCTTTCGAAGACCCTAGCGGAGTGGCGACTGAAGTAGCTATGCCCGGCATTCTCGGCTCCACCGACCTAGCGGGACAGCAAGATGCGCTCGTCTCCTTGTATAGGGCGGTGAGCCAGGGAGTAGTTTCATTGCAATTGAAAACTCCCATTGGCCCGAAACAAGGTTCCGGCTTTGTGATCGACACTGAAGGACACATCATCACCAATTATCACGTGGTCGAACGCGCCTCCTATATCGAAGTCTTATTCCAGGACGGATCCAGAGCGGAGGGTACCGTGATAGGCACCGATGCGGTTTCCGATCTGGCGGTGGTCGACGTGGATATGCCTGCTGATCAATTGGTGCCCCTGGTATTGGCTGACTCGGACCAGGTAGAGGTGGGGCAACTAGTCATCGCCATCGGCAATCCCTTTGGGTTGGGCGGCAGTATGAGCACCGGCATCGTTTCCAATCTGGCGCGCACCCTGCCCTCGCTCAGCAGCGTTCCGGAAGGCAGCGAAGACATCTTTGCAGTTGGTGACCTCATCCAAACGGATGCAGCCATCAACCCCGGTAATTCCGGCGGCCCGTTGCTCAACCTGAATGGGGAAGTGATCGGGGTTAACCGGGCCATTCGCACCTTTTACTTCAGCTTGGAAAGCAATACACTAAGCACCGGGATCGGTTTTGCCATTTCTTCCAATGTAGTGCAGCGTATTGTGCCTTCATTGATCGCTGACGGCCGTTATGAATATCCCTACCTGGGTATCGCCAGCCTGACCGAATTGGACCTGACCACCGCCCAGGAATTCGGCCTCGACCGCACCATCGGCGCGTATGTGCGCCAAGTGATCGAGGGCGGGCCGGCTGAGCAAGCCGGTTTGTGGCGCGGGGACTTGATCATAAATGTAGACGGCAACGAGGTGACCTCGTCCACCGACCTGGCGGCTTACTTGCTATCCAAGACAGGCCCGGGGGATGTGATCCACCTCATCGTATTTCGCCAGGGTGTGGAGATTGAATTCGATCTGACGCTCGGCATCACACCTGTAGAATGTGATTGCTAATAAAACACCTAGCCGCCGCTGCGCAGGTGGGTGTTTCATTTTAGTTCTTTATTCCCCGGCCAGTGGTGGCGCATCCCCGCCCCCATAATCCAGCACCTGGCGGTGTTGGGCGCCGGATTTCGGGGGGCCCACGATGCCCTTGGCTTCCATGTGCTCGATGATGCGCGCCGCCCGCGTATAGCCAATGCCCATGCGGCGCTGCAGCATCGAGATGGAAGCCTGGTTGCGGCTGCGCACCAGTTCAACGGCGTCATTGAACAGAGGATCCTGATCGGCCTGGTCCTGGATCTGTTCGATCTCATCCCAAATAGGAATTTGTTTTAGCGGCACGCCTTCGGGTGGGGCATCGGCGGCATGGAAGCGGGCCGGCTCGGCGCTACCGGCGAAGGCGCGCCAGTGGCTGGCGATACGCAGGATCTCGCTCTCGGCCAAATAGACGCCCTGCAGGCGCACCGCAGCTGGCGCATCCGGCGGCTGGAAGAGCATGTCGCCACGGCCCAGCAGGCGCTCGGCGCCCGGCTGGTCCAGAATCACGCGGCTATCCATGCCGGAAGCCACAGCAAAGGCAATACGCGCCGGGAAGTTGGCTTTGATCAGACCGGTGACGACGTCCACCGAGGGGCGCTGGGTGGAGATCACCAGGTGGATGCCAGTGGCGCGGGCCAACTGGGCCATGCGGGTGAGCAACCGCTCGGTCTGGTCGGGAGCCACCATCATCAGGTCGGCTAATTCATCGATTACCACGACCAAATAAGGGAGGCTGTCGCCGCCATTCTGCGCGGTGTGCGCGTTGTAATCCGCAATGTGGCGTGCGCCCACCCGGGCAAATTTCTGATAGCGCTTTTCCATCTCATGTGTGATCCATTGCAGGATGCCGACCACACGGTCAATTTCCACCACCACGGGAGTGAGCAGGTGCGGCACGCCGTTGTAACCGGTCAGCTCCACACGCTTGGGATCGATCATGATCATGCGCAGCGTCTGCGGCGTGTTGTTGAGCAAGAGGCAGCAGATCAAGGCGTTCACGCACACGGATTTGCCGGAGCCCGTAGCGCCGGCGATGAGCAAATGGGGCATGGCCGAGAGATCGGTGGCCACGGCATGCCCGGCCACGTCCTGGCCCAGGGCAAAGCGCAGCGGAGTGTGCAGGCGGCGGAAGGCTTCGCTCTCCATCACGTCGCGCATGGCCACCCGGCCGATCTGCTCGTTGGGCACTTCGATGCCCACGTAGCCTTTGCCCGGCACGGGCGCCTGGATGCGGATGCGCGAGGCAGCCATGGCCAGGGCCAGGTCGTCGGCCAGTGCGGCGATCTTGCCCACGCGCACGCGGGTGCGCCCGGCGCGGGTCTCGACGAAGTCGGGCTCTACGCCGAATTGAGTAATGGTGGGGCCGCGGTTGATCTCGACCACCGTGGCCGGGGCGCCAAACGAGGCCAGGGTTTCTTCGATCAGGGCGCCGCGCTGCTTATCTTGCGCCTCGCTATAGATCAGCTTTTCGCCGGGGTCCAGCATATCTTGCAGGGGAGGCAGCACCCAGGCGGGTGTCTCCGACCCCAGCTCAATCTTTTCGGTGAGCTCTTCAAACCCATCCTCCAGCGGAGCCGGCTTAACTGTGGGAGCCGCTCCCGTGGCTGGCGGTATGGGCACGAAATTATCGACAGGCGTATACGGCTGCAGGGGAGCGCGTTCCAGTTCTCTGCGCTCGCGCCAACGCGCCCATAGGGAACTAACCCAGTCTGCCACCCTGAGCGGCGGGACTTCGAGGGTAAGGGAGAGGGCCACCAGGAACCAGGCGAGCGCGGCTACCCACAGGCCTGCGCTCCCCAGACCGTTTTGCAGCGAAAGCATCAGGGCAGCGCCCAACCGCCCGCCGCCTTCGCCGGCGTCGCCAATGGCCTGGATAAAGGCTGGGTCGGTCGGGGAGCTGAAGGCATGCAGGAGTAGCTGCATATTTAGGAACAGCAGGCCGGCGCCAACCAGGCGGCGCGCCCGCAGAGGGGGAATACGCTCGAAGCGGCGCAGGACCAGCCATAGACCCAGCAGGACGAGCGCCACCAGGAAGAGATACAGCCCCCAACCCAGCAGGCGGCTCCAGAAGCCCAGCCAGGCGGCGCCGAAGCTGCCCGGCGTGGCAGAGAACGCCAGCAGCAGCGTGACGCCGCTGACCAAGGCGATGACGATGCCCAGCACGTCTAGCTTGCGGTCGGGGGAAATGCTGTACCAGAAATCCAGGATGGCTGGCCAAAGGCGCGGTTGCGCCGCTGATTTGCGCTTGCTGCTCTTCTGGACGCCTTTGCGGGTTTTCATCGCATGGTGAGTATAGCAATTTTGCTTCTATTCAACCGCGGATGAACGCTGATAAAGTCGAACACCAGTTGTAATAGTTGTATTGTTGGGGCGAGGACAGGGGGGTCGATACACTTTGACAGATTTGCGCCGTAATTCTCATAAAAGGCCTTGACAATAGACAAGCAGGTTTCCTAGCCTGTATATACACATAAAAAAACCAGAATGTGGGGAAACGCCGAGGAATGTCAAGGTGTCTTAATCAAAAGGCAAGCGATTCTGATGGTTGGCAGAAGGAGGTTATGCGGAGAGAGGTGATTCGAAAATTTCTTGCTGGTCTCGGTTCCCGAGCAGGTACTGACTTTATTACACGCTCCGAATGGCACGAGGGACGGATCGCTCGGAATGCACGGGGCTCTTTCCTGAGGCGCGTTACAATCCCATCCACTTATGTTCGAATTCGTATTCTTAGGCACGTCAGCCTCCGCGCCTTCGGTGCACCGCGGGCTGTCTGCTCACATCGTGAAGCACAACGAGCATCGCTTCCTGGTGGATTGCGGCGAGGGCACCCAACGCCAGATCCTCAAATCGGGGCTGGGTTTCAAGCGCCTCAAACACATCCTGATCACCCATGGGCACCTGGACCATATCCTCGGGCTAGCCGGCTTGTTCTCCACCTTCACCCGCTGGGAGACGCTGGAGGAGGTCGAGATCCTGGCCGGCGCCTGGGCGCTGGAGCGCGTCGACGCCCTGTTGTACGGCGTGCGCGTGATTCCCAAAGGGAAAGACAGCCCGCTCAAAGTTTCCCTGCGCGCCATTGAACCCGGAGTTATATTCGAGGCCGAGGACTTCCACATCCGCGCCTTCCCGGTCCACCATCGCGGCCCGGATTGCTACGGCTTCGCCTTCGAGGAGCGCGCTCACAGGCCCTTTCTGCCGGACAAGGCCGAAACCCTGGGCGTGCCGCCGGGGCCGCTGCGTCGCGAGCTGGTGAACGGCAAGTCCGTGAAGCTGGAGAACGGCGCCACCGTGAACCCAGAACAGGTACTGGGCGAGACTGTGCCCGGCGTCAAGCTGGTGCATGTGGGCGACACGGGCAGCACGGCCGACATCCTGGAATTCGCTCGCGGGGCGGACGCGCTGGTGATTGAAGCCACCTACTTAGAAGAGGAGCGCGAGATGGCGAAGGAATTCGCCCACCTCACCGCCCGCCAAGCGGCTGAGCTGGCCCACGCCGCTGGGGTGAGCAACCTGTTGCTCACCCACGTCTCCCGCCGCTACCGGGAGAGCGACGTGCTGACCGAAGCACAGGCCATCTTCCCTAATGTAACCGTGGCGCGGGATTTCGACGTCTTCCAGATCAAGCAGGGGAGCGCGGTAAAGGTTGAAAATAAAAAGTCTAATGTTTAAGATTCGATTAGGGATCAACTAATCTTGTTTGACACCATACCTTCTGCAAGATATACTCTTAGCTAGTTAAGCGCACCTTGAGTGCGCAACTCATCCAGAGAGGTGGAGGGACCGGCCCTTTGAAACCTCGGCAACCGCCGCAACAATGCGGAAGGTGCCAATTCCGGCAGAATGTTCTGGGAGATGAGGCGAGAGCACTAAACTTCAAATCGCCTCATGCATGAGGCGATTTTCGTTTCTTGGTCAACCAGTCGATTAGTCAATTGGTCCACTATCCCCAAGCGACTAATTGACCAAGCGACCTATTGACTTGGACGCAGGACAACTTTGATGACAAGCAACCGCACTTACACCCGCCGCGCTTTCCTCGACGCCCTGGCGCAACGCGTCCTGGTCTACGATGGCGCCATGGGCACCAGCCTGCAAAACCTCAACCTCAGCGCCGAGCATTACGGCGGCGAGAAGTACAACGGCTGCCCCGATTACCTCAATATCACCTACCCCGAGGCGCCAATTTCTGTGCACCGCTCCTTCCTGGAAGTCGGCGTGGATGTGATCGAGACCAACACCTTCCGCAGCAACCGCCTGACCCTGGGCGAATACGGCCTGGGCGAGCGCACCATCGAGATCAACAAAGTCGGCGCCCAGCTGGCGCGCAAACTGGCCGACGAGTTCAGTACGCCGGAGCAGCCGCGCTTCGTGGCCGGCTCCATGGGGCCCAGCGGCAAGCTGCCCAGCGCGGATGACCCGACCCTCTCCGACGTCACCTACGACGAACTGGTGGGCATCTTCCGTGAGCAGGCCGTGGGCCTGATCCAGGGCGGGGTGGACGTGCTGCTCATCGAAACCTCGCAAGACATTCTTGAAGTCAAAGCCGTCATCACCGGTATCCAGAAGGCGTTCGAGGAAACCGGCGAGGTGCTGCCCATCCAATGCCAGGTGACCCTGGACACCACCGGGCGCATGTTGCTGGGCACCGATATCGCCGCGGCGCTGACTATTTTGGAAGGCATGCCTATCGACGTCATCGGCCTCAACTGCTCCACCGGCCCGGAGCACATGCGCCAGCCCGTGGCCTTCCTGGGCGAGCACGCCCGGCTGCCGGTCTCGGCCATCCCCAACGCCGGCCTGCCGCTCAACGTGGACGGCGAAGCAGTGTATCCATTGGAACCGGTGCCATACGCCGAAGCCATGGTCGAATTCGTCACCAAGAACAATATCAGCATCGTGGGCGGCTGTTGCGGCACCACGCCCGAACATTTGAAACTGCTGGTCGAGCAGATCCACAACCATCCGCATCCGCCCCGCCCGTCTGCAGATGAAGCGCGCCTGTCCTCCTCCATCCAGGCGATCGCCATGCAGCAGCAACCGCCGCCGCTTTTGATCGGCGAACGGCTGAACGCCACCGGCAGCCGCATCTTCAAGCGCCTGTTGATGAACGAGGACTTCGATGCCATCCTGGAGATGGCCCGCGAGCAGATCGGCGGCGGCGCCCACGCGCTGGACGTCAGTGTGGCGCTCACCGAGCGCCCGGACGAAACCTATTTGATGGCCAAGGTGGTCAAGAAACTGGCCATGGGCATCGAAGCCCCGCTGGTCATTGACAGCACCGAGCCCGAAGTAATGGAAGCTGCGCTCAAGCTGGCACCCGGGCGCTGCCTGCTGAACTCCACCCACCTGGAAGCCGGCCGCCCCAAGATGGAGCGCGTCTTCCGCATGGCGCGGGAGCACAACGCGGCGGTGCTGTGCCTGACCATTGACGAGAGCGGCATGGCCAAGACCGCCGAGCGCAAAGTGGAGATCGCCCGGCGCATCCACGATATCGCTGTCAATGAATTCGGCTTCCGGCCGGAAGACCTGGTCTCCCGGCCGG
>Ga0209341_10004532_pt1 | contig 12771 bp, 10 predicted proteins | sample RifCSP13_2_FD_184020 | JGI IMG/M metagenome (GOLD analysis project Ga0209341, IMG submission 184020) | Soil microbial communities from Rifle, Colorado - Rifle CSP2_sed 13_2 (SPAdes) (version 2) | ecosystem: Environmental > Terrestrial > Deep subsurface > Rock core/Sediment | place: Rifle...
CCGGCGATCTTTGCCCCTGCTTTGATTGGAATCCAGGCGACGGAACGTGTCTGTTCTAAAAGACCTGGAGTGCGGTTTTCTCCATTATCATTGACGATCAAGGGGCGCCCGGATGCGACCACTTGTTCGACCATTGAATGCACGGTCCTGCGACGGAGTTCCGCTATCTCCTGCTCTGAAAATCCTCGGTAAGAAACCAAGCTCACCTTACCTGTGAGCGAGTCCTTGAGTCTGATGTTGACTCGCGCGCGCCCGATGACCTCCACCGTCTTATCCAAGGCGATCTCGAAAAGTTCCTTCAGATTCAGCGATTGACTGGTGGCCATGGCAATGGCATTTAGCGCTTCCTGCTGCCGGGCTCGTAGTCCTGTCTCTTCGAATAGACGGGCATTCTCCAAAGCAATGGCTGCCCCATTAGTCATCTGCTCTACGAGGTCCACTTCGTTCCGGGCAAACGCTCTCGGTTGATAGCTCAAGGCCCTGAGCACGCCTATGACTTTCCCATCCCTGGAAAAAAGCGGCACACCCATATATCCACGAATACCGAGTTGCCGTAAGGTTTCCCCGCCGAGAAAATCGGTTTCTTCCGCAATGTCTCGGATGACGAGACTCCTCTCGTTTGCGACGATCCACCCTGATCTCCCGCCAAAACCTGTGGAACCTGCCTGGAGGCTTCCGGGTTCTGTGCCTGAAACACCCACGACCCTCCAGACTCCTCTCTCCAGAATCCTGACGTCGGCAATATCTATCCTAAACAACTCTCGCACTTTCTCGGTAACTTTTCTGAGCAAGCTATCGACGTCCAAAGAGGTTATATCTTGGCCGATCTCTTTTAAGACCCTCTGAACCTGTTCCGCTCGCTTGCGCTCTGTGATGTCCCGGAAATTAATCACGATCCCGCCCGCCACCGAATCGTGGAGATGATGGTTACCGACCATCTCAATATCGCTCCAGCGCCCGTCGCCGCGCCGCAGACGCACTTCGAGGGCCGGATTCGGTCCCGCTCCCTGCCGACAACGGTCAAGCAACTTTTGCAGTTTAACCGCATCGTCGGGATGGATAAGCTCGAACAGGTCGAAGCCTATCAATTCCTGCGGACGGTAACCCGACACTCGCAGTATGGATTCGCTGACATATTTTATGACCGGAGGCTCCGAATCGAGGACGGCGATAACATCCGAGGAGTTTTGAACCAATGAACGGAATCGCTCCTCGCTTCTGCGCAAGGCGTTTTGCTCCGCTATCGCGATCTCGGCGGTCTGTCGGACCCGCTCAAACCTCCAAAACATCAATCCGATCGCGAGGGCGGCCATGATGATGATCGAGGCCGAACCGACGTTGGCTATCAGTTCTGTTTGTCTCGACGCGTTGCGATAGCGAGTATTCGCCTCCTCAATCAATTTCGCGAGCGCATCATAGGCCGGGTCTACCTTCTCCTCATCGACTTCCCGAACCTCGGCGAGCCGGCCCAGTCCAATCAATCGAAACTCTTCGTCTAGAGCCGCCAAATACTCGCCATAGGTTTTGCGCAACTCCTGCAACTCCGTTCCTTCGGCGCGCCGGTGCAGTTCGTCGTATATCCCTTTCAACTGGCCCCGAACGTGCTCGACCGCTTCCCGCGACTCTGAATTCAACCGCTGTTCGGCCATAGCTTGCCATTCTAAAGCGCTGAGACGGTTCGACTGGGTCGCGATGGAACTAAGAAGTTCCACGATCCGGCGGCCCGCACTCGCCCGTTCATGCAGCGTCACAACGGCGGCAACCGCCGCAAGGGCGGCGGCCAATGCCACCGCAAGCACGAAGCCCCTTGTGATTTGTGGTTCTTTCTTCAATGTGCGTGCTCTTTCGGAAGATCTCTTTTAAACTGCTTCGCCGACCTGCGCACCGTATCCCGGAGTAAAGGGCGCTTCCTGCTCTATGCTTCTTGCTCCTTGTCTTGCCTACCCGGGGAAGCTTGCCTGAGGAAAGGTGCAGCCCTAGATCATCGGCGATGGCTCTTGCAAATTAGAAACCAACCTAGCGCTGATGAGTGGCAGGAAGGCCACGCTCTTAGCGTTGCGCTGGTCACTGTCACTAGAAGGCCAGTTGCGACCGGTCCTGCAACCGACCTATACGCTCACTTAGTCGGTAACGACGCTGATTTCTCTAACGCGCCGACAGACCCGATCTTCGGAGACAGCGCTGGCGTGGGGCACCGCCCGTCTCGGCGTCAAAATTCTGACAGGGGTTTATATAATGGAGCCCTGAACAAGTGGCCTGCCTAGCGGTCGGGGCCACAGTTGAGAGGTCGAGACACCGGCAGCGGCCGGCACATAATTGTCTACAATCGACAAGTTCTGGCCATTACTTGCCATATTGAAGCCACGGGGATAGCTGCCTGAGGTCGTTTTAAGCCTTCGGCAAGCAGGTCCACATGTTCCAGGGCAAAGCGAAAATCCTTGATGTCCTTCAAGGTCTCGCGAATGAGGCGGGCGTCTCCCGGATTATCTTCGATCAGCACCCGGAGAGTTCGGAGGGCACGTAGGCCCCTACATCGGTGCGGCATTGAAATCAAACTGAACCACAACCCGTGCGCGGGGGGTCATCGGGAGTGCGGACGAGGTCCATCCGGCTGCTCTGATGCGATCTCTCGCGGCAGGTTGATGCGGAAGGTCGTGCCCTTGCCCACTTCGCTTGAAACCTCAATCTCGCCCGACAGCGCCTCCACCAATCGTTTGACGATGCTCAATCCGAGACCGGCGCTCGCCTTTTCCTTGTCCAAGTAAGACACCTGGTAAAACAGATCGAAGATTTTCGGCAGCAGGTCTGCCCGGATACCGACCCCGGTATCGCTGACGGTAAATTCCACCCGCTCTTCGCCGATCTTCGCGGCACGCACGGTCACTTTCCCTTGCGGCGTATATTTGCGTGCGTTGTCGATCAGGTTTCTAAGAACCTCTTTAAGCTTGATGCGGTCCGTCTTCATCGCCATGATGCCCGGAGAAAGCGCGCCGATTTCCAGCTCGACGCCCTTTTCGCGAAACGGCCCTTCGAACTCAACCTTCAATTCGGCGAGGAGACCGCCCACGTCGATCTCCGTCACCGCCAGCACCGTTCTCCCATGCTCCAGACGCGCCATCTGCAAAGTATGATCAATTAATTCGAGCAGCTCTCCCGCTCCCGTACCGATGACTCGCACCCGTTCATGCTGTTCCGGGGTCAGTTCGCCGATCAGGTTGTCCGCCAACATAGAGGCATTCCCCAAAATGACCTGAATCGGCGTCTTCAGTTCATGCGCCATCACTCCGGTAAGCATCGATTTCGCCTCCAGCGCCTTCTCCAACGTCTCATTGGAATCCTTCAGCCGATCGTAGAGCTGCGAGTTATGAATCGCGACCGCTGCCTGGCCGGCCAGCGTGGTTAGCAGCTCCAGCTCATCGCCGTAGAATTCATGACGCGCTTTCGTATAGAAACCGAGGACGCCTATGACTTCGTCCTGGACGATCATCGGCACACCCGCGTAAGAAACCAAACCATTGTGCCGCATGAAATCGCGATTCTTGATCCGAGGATCGGTTTGCACATTCGCCACCGCGAGGGGCTTGCGCGCCACCGCCACCGCATCCGCGATCGTCGTTCCGCTACCCATCGCGCTGGAGCGCCACTCGGTCTCATTCATGTTTCTGCACGCGACCCCGTCCCAGGCGCCCGTCTCACGATTGCACAACCGCACGGAGACGGCGTAGTTGGGGAAAAGATGTTCAATTCTATCGAGCAAGATCTTGAGCACCTGCTGATGATCCAATGTTGACGCGAGCGCCGAATTGATCTCCCGCAGCGCGGTTTGTCGGTCACGCGCGATCTTGCTGCTCTCGTAAAGGCGCGCATTGTGCAGCGCGATGGCCGTCTGGTCCGCCAGGATACGGAGAAATTCCACCTCTTCGGTTGCAAACACGTACTTTTCCTTGGTGAAGAAATTGAGCACGCCCAGGATGTCGTCTCCGGCCATCAAAGGAACTCCCAGATAAGACACGAACCCATTACGCCGGAAAAAATCAGGCCGGCTGGTTCGCTGATCATTTTGCAGATCGCTTATGGAAACCGGCCGTTTGAATTCGGCGACGACTTTGGTCAGCCCCTGCGCTCTCGCCACCGCGACATCCTTCCATTCGTTGTCATTCGCGTCGCGGGAAGCGAGGCCCATGAGTTCTCCGATGGCCCTATCCAATAATCGGACAGCAGCAACAAGATGAGGAAGCCGAGAGTGAATGTTTGCAAGTAAGACGCTGAGAACGGCGTGGACATCCAACGTGCCGGCAACGGCCGAGGTGATCTCGCGGAGCACGGACTCTCGCTCATGGGCGCTGATCGCCTGCTCATGGATCCGGGAGTTGTAAATCGCCACGGCGGCCTGCCGTCCCAGGGCGCTGAAGAACTCGACTTCGTCCCGATCAAACTCATGTCGTTCCTTGCTATAAACGCCAATCACGCCGATGGATGTTCCCTTTGCGATCAGTGGAATGCCGACATAAGAAACGAAGCCATTGCGTCTTAAAAAGTTCGAATTCCCCAGATGCGAGTCCGAGAGCAAATCGACCAAGACCAAGGGTTTTCCCAGAGCCATGACCGCTTGTGCGCGGACGCCGCGATGCGCGGACAGACCGCTATTCCAACCGATTTCCTCGACATTGCGAAACGCAAAAGGCTCCAGGCTTCCTGTCTTCGAATTGACGAGATGCGCTGTAAAGGCAAGGTTGGAAAATAAAGACGCGAATTTATCAAGAAAGAGATTCAACACCGTATCAAGATCGAGGGTGGAAGCGACCGCCTCGGCGACATCGCGCAAGGCGGTCTCCCGCTCTCTTTGTCGCCGGAGTTGCGCTTCCAAACGCTGGCGCTCGATCGCATAGCGAATCGCACGCATCAGCATCCGACGGTCGAATTGACCCTTGACCAGATAATCTTGCGCTCCCCGGCGCAGCGCCTCCGTGGCGAGATCGTCATCGTCCTGGCCGGTCAAGACGACGATGGGCAAGGCTGGCCGCGTTTCTCTGACACGGGCAACCGTCGCAATCCCCTGCGAGTCCGGCAACGAGAGATCCAGCAAGACGACGTCGAAATAGGATTCCTGAAGACGTTTGATAGCCGCCACAAGCCGCGGGGCCTCCGCCAATTCAAAGTCCGAATCGTGGGGGTGGAGACCCACGGGCAAGCCCGTGGCACCTTCCACTATGTCCGTGGGGCGAAATCCTGAGCAAGAGCTCTCGGCCAAGGACGGGGCTCGAGTCGAAGGGTTGAACGGGTCCAGCATTTCCCGGAGCAGATTTGCATCTCCTGGATTATCCTCGACCAGCAAGATTTTTGTCGGCCTTTTGCTCATCGCTCTTTTTATCCGGGGTGCGCTGCCGCGCTGTGCACCCATGCATCGACGGTCATCGAACACGGGGCGAAGCGAGCGAAGTTATTACCGTGGTGAAGAATCGAAACGCCGCCCCGGCTATGATACGCCTGCTGACGGAACCATTATAACCGCCCTCACGCTAAACGAAACAGCCCGGATTGGTTTCCCAATCCGGGCTATCCCAGGATCCTTTCACCCTGTTCAGCCGAGCCTGAACACCGCCAACAGCCTGCAAGCGACCTGGGAGCTTTTGCACGAGTTCAAGGCGCACGGCCGCAGCCCGGGATTGTTTACACCCGACGGGGACTTCAACGTAGGCCTGTCCCGCTCAGGAAAAGCTCAGTTCAAAGTTCCAGGTTCAAGGTTCAATGTCCCGGGGACATAGTTTCTAGGCAAACTTGGAACCTTAAACTTTGAACCTTGAACTCGTTTCGCCGTTAGGCACCCGCTGATCAATCACCGCGACCGCCTGGATCTCGACCATCATCTCAGGCCGCGCCAACGCCTTGATGCCGATCAGCGCGCTGGCGGGAAATTTGTTTTCCTTGAAGAACTCTTTGCGCAGCTGCGTGAAGCGTGTGCCGTTGGCCATGTCGGTGATGAACACCGTCATTGTCACGATGTCGTCCAGCGTGCCGCCGGCTTTTTCCAACGTCCGGCGTATGCGCTCGAAGCTCAACCGCACCTGCGCGTCAAAGTCGCCGGCGTAGCTTTTCCCCGCTTCGTCCTGAAACGCGCCGTAACCGGCCAGATAAATCGTCGTTCCACCTTTGACTTTGACGGCGGGCGAGTAGGCGCGTTCTCGCTGCCGCGCGTCACCGGACAAGAATTCTCGCTCGGCCATAGCCGCACCTCCAAATAAGAACGAATTATCGAAACTCTCGACACAACGGTAGTACGGCGCCGGCGGCGGCGTCAAGCGCCGCTGCAAGGGTCGGCAAATAGCCGCCGATTTTGCGCAAGCGATCGGATTTAGAACCGTCTGATTTGCAGCCGAATGGCTACGTAGTGTAAAAGGAAAGAGATAGAGGAATTTGGATAGAGGATCACATGGCAATACGGATCGGGACATCGGAGTTCGGCGGAACATTTTACACTCAAGGAATGGCATTTGCCGAGCTGTTCAACCGCGGGCGCGCTGAAGACGACCGATGCGCAGTTTTGACCAGCGACGCTAGCATCTATAATGCCGAACAGTTGGATGGCGGCGGGCTGGAATTCGCCTTCATGGCCTCCAATTGGATTGGCCGGGCAAAGAACGCGACGCCACCGTTTAGCAAGAAGATCGCGTTGCGCATGGTGGCACCGGCCAACGCCGGGCCGATGTTTTTCGTCAAGCTGGCGACGGTGCCCATCGCGTCTGTCGCGGACTTTAAAGGGAAACGTGTGGCCGTCGGCCCCAAGGGAAGCGGCATGGAGCAACATGTCCACACGATCTTCGGCGTGCTGGGCATTTCCTTCGACAGCTTCACGCCGATCTATGCGAGCTTCGCCGAGGGCGCCGATGTGCTGATCGCCGGCGCCATCGACGCGCAGTTTCAGCCGCCGATCCCCAATAGAGTCATGACCGATCTCAGCCAACGCGCCGATGTGCGCGTCGTCCCTTACGCGCCTGGGCAGTTGGAAAAAGTCCTGGCGCAAGTCCCGTTCTATCGCGGCGTGACGATGGAGAAGAATGTTTTTCGCGGCGTAGTCGAAGACATTGCGCAACTCGCCGTGGTCAATGTGCTGGTGACTCACGAGCGCGTTCCGGAGCCGATCGTCCATGACATGGCCGAGGCGATTGTCGACAATCTCGACGCGCTTCCGGCAATGAACCCGCTGTTCAAAGGACTCAAGAATTTGTTCGAGCCGCTCAGAACAAAGAGCGCCGCCGCCTTCGAGTTCGGCGGCGTAGAGGTTCATCCCGGCGCGGCGCGCGCGTACAGGGAAGCTGGATATCTGCGATAGTCAGTTCACTACTGCGCGCTGCACAAGTTTTAGCTTGCGGCTTTGGCCGCGGGCTTTTCCGTGCAGCCGGGATGATAGGAACCCATGGCGCATTTGGCGCCGGCCTTTTTCATCGCCGCTTCAAAGTCGCGATGCACGGATGGGTCCTCGTCTTCGAACTCGATCTGGCCGCCGCCCTGTTTGAGGCTGGTGTATGTGCTGCCCTCGCCGTCCTGCGAGCGCATGAACTTGTAGCGCCAGTTGTTCCAGCGCAAAGCCAGGTAGCGCGCCGGCGTCGCGCCCGAGTTGAAATGCTGGTGGAACCACTGATCGGGAGGCACGACGACGCTGCCCTGTTTCCAATCGACGCGCTGCGGCGTTTCGCCTTGCGGCCAAAGAACCGAGTAACCCTGTCCGCTGAGAATGATCACATGCGCGCCAGGCCCATGTCGATGGCCTTTTTTGTAAGTGCCGACGGGGAACTCCGAGATATGCGCGCCCATGGTGTTCTTCGCCAGATTGAACTTCATGTTGGTGCTGCCCTTGCCGCGCTCGCTGTAGTCGGTGAGCTTGAGCGTATGGGTATCCGAAACAAAGTTGGTGGTTAAGAAAAAACGCCCGGTAAGTTCCCCCTGCCCGCTGAAATAGCCTTCAGTGCGCGGGTCGAAGCGGTCCAGGAACGTGTAGTCGCTGTTAAAGATATAGTCGGAATTATGGAACAGATTCATCATGAAGCAGCAATTGGTCACGGCAAAATAACGCGCGGACTCGCTGCCGCTGGCATTGAAGTGCTGGTAATCCGCATTGAGCGGCATCGCGAACATGCTGCCCGGCCCCCACTCGAATGTGTGTTTTTTCCCGTCTCTCTGCCACACGCTGGTCGCGCCATAGCCCTTCGTGACGTAGACCATCTCTTCGTACAAATGCTTCTGCGGCTTGGTCTTGCCGCCCGGCGGAATCTCGCAGACGTAGGCGTCGTTGGTGCCGCCGGTGCCCTCGAGCACGACCATGGAACAGGGAACGCCCTTGAGGTCCCAGTACTCCACGGCGACGGTGTTGATGTCGGCGACAAAGAAGCCGCGCACCACGGGAATCTGCTGTTGCGTTTGCCAATCCCTGTAGGTATCGACGCGCTCCGGCTTGAGATCAGCCGGCTGTCCCTTGAGTTCCGCCATTGGACTTGTCTCCTTAATCGAGTGAATTAAGACTACGCCACCTTGTGCGGCTGCGGCTTGCTGAACAGGCCGCCCGGTTCGTTGACCACGTCGAACTCGATCAACCGATTATTGCTCGGATCGCGCAGGACGCCCAGAGGCTCGCAGCTCGTCTGCGCGGTCTCGATCTGCCGGCGCAAAAGCTTTCGAAGAATAACGTTCATTCGCGTTCTGATCTGAGCACGCCGAAATAGTCTCCCAAGGGACCCTTGATGTCAACTCCAGGCGGATTGCGCAACGCTTATGATCTCGCGTAAAGCGCGTCAATGAAACCGGAATTATCCAGCTCTCTCAGATAGTGCAGATCCCACAACGCCATCGGACTCAGCTCTTCGGTCTCCGGACTCTTCAAGCAACAAAGCTTATAAGCGTTGGCAACAGCTTCATGATCCGGGTAGGGCTTGGGCAGAAACTTCGAGACGCTACGGTAATTGACGTTCTTGCACTCAGGAACGCGGCGGCGTAGACCTTCGAGAATCTTTTCCGTCTCGCCCCGGCGCGTACGCGCGAAGTAAATGCCCATCACCTGGGCTTTCACCAGCCGCTCAGCCAAACTTTCCTTGTTCTGCAAGGTCGTGAGCGTCGAGGTCAGCGTCGGACCATTGATCATCGACAGCTGGTCCAACTGCAAAACATGCATGCCCGCCTGTGTGAAATGACCGGTGTTGCCGGTCACGAAGATCGCATCCACCTTTTTCGACTTCAGCACATCCATCTGCATGGCGCGAAACTCGTAGTTGGATTCCGTCAGTTCGACGAACTCGACTTCGTCGAGGCGCAATCCGCCGCGCATGACGTAGAGCATATGATTGCCGCGCGGATGATGGTAGCCGCCGATGGAATCCATCAACGTGGTATCGCCGATCCGTTTGCCCTTCAGTTCGGCAACGGCTTTAACTGGCAACCGAGTAACGAGCCGGTCATTAACGCTGTTCGACGGCGACGATAGACTCACGATCGGCTTGCCGCGGCGCACTAGAAGATACGGCGAGATATGATTGCCCGAGACGAAGTCGACGTCTCCGCTAAAGAGTGCTTTCTCCGCCGCCTCCGAGCTGTCGCAAAATTCAAAGCCCACCTTGAGCCCGACCTGGTCCCAGATGTCGGCCTTCTCCATGACTTCCCAGATAGGTAGATGAGAATGAGATCGGTACAAACCACGAATCTCCATTGAATTGTGTTCCGACATCTTTGCCTCCATTGACGCCTGTCTGAGTGTAGGGGCAACCGGCCGGTTGTTGTGCTCTTGCTGCTCGCCCATGTTCAAATAGGACCCCAGCGCGCTCAGGGCTTGACCTCGACGTCCAACAGGTCTTCGATGAAGAAGCCCGTGACCGAAGGAATCCCTTCTTGTTCCTGAAACACTTCGTAGGGCGTCGGACCTAACAGGATCGGATCGTGGTGCGGCAGTCTCATGGCGGTTTCACTCCTTATTATGCGGATGCGCTCGCCGGAGAAACGTTTGGGTCACTGCGAAATCAGCGCCGGCATGAAGTTCGAACCCGCGCAAGTTCTTACGATGGAGTTATTTGCTCGCAACCAGCAGCACGTTCCTAACTCCGAGGTGGCTCCACATGAGCTTGATCTTCAAGCGCGACAACCATCGCTCCAGGAAAACCTTCAGGCACGCGTCGACCATCGGCAAGCGCGATGTCAGGGTCGAGCGAAAGCCGGCGAATCCCGCGTCCGTTAATTTTTCCATCCACTCGCCGTAAGAGAGCATAGTCAGGTGACCCTCACGATCGCTATGATGGCCCAATCCATTGGGGCACCACATGAGATACTTGCCGCCGGCCTTGAGAACCCGCCGGACCTCGCTTATGTGCGAGCGTACGTCTTCGGGATGGAGGTGCTCGACCACCGAGGTGCTGACCACCCAGTCGAACGTCGCGTTGGGAAAGTCCAACTGCACGGCGGACATTTGGCGGAACTCGGCTTTCTGTTTCTGCGCTTTGCTTAGGGACCACAAGTCCTTGCGCATTTTCGCCAACTCGATCGCCTTTGCCGAAATATCGATCGCCACGACTTTTTCCGCTTGGTCTACGAGCGCATACGTCAAGTCGCCCGGGCCGCAGCCGATCTCGAGAATCGACTCATGGCCCCTTCCAATAATCGCCTGGTACAAGGCGATTTTTTTGAGTCTGCGTTTGGAAGGAAGCGCGCCGGCCCTTTTGGCGAGCCGGGGTCCGTAGCGCTGGTCATACAGGGACTCGGCGACTTCCTTTCGGGCCGGCGCAGGCGCGTTTAATAACTCGTCGAACGAATCCAGTTTGGCCATTCTCAAGTATTCCAATCACCCGTGGTTACCGGCGAGCACGAGACCAAAATAACATTGCGCGACGCTGCCGCCAGCTCAAAGACTTTTTTAGTCTTGCAGCTTGGAAGTGTCAAGGCAGGATTCTTTGCAAGATCGGACGGGATCTGCAACCGGTTCACGAAAAACCTCGCAAACGGATTCCCGCGGGGTTGGCATCGGCACGCGATTTAGGTTAAGAGACTTCAAGAGGAAGCAAGCCGAATACTAAGCGATCGAGAGGCAACGACTATGGATTATTTCGAACCGAAGACGGTAAGCGAAGCGCTGTTACTGCTGGCGAAGCATGGCGCTGAAGCCAAGGTCATCGCCGGCGGCACGGATGTGATGGTCGATATCAAATATAAGGAGGAGCCGGGCTGCTTAATCAATATCAAGAAGATTCCCGGCCTCGGCGCGATCCGAGAAAACGGCAGCTGCCTGCGCATCGGCGCGTTAACCACCATCCGGGATCTCGAAACCAGCGGTCTGGTACGCGACAAGCTGCCGGTGCTCTGGGAAGCGTCGCATCAGTTCGCCTCCTTGCAGATTCGCAACACCGCGACCATCGGCGGCAACATTTGCCGCGCCTCGCCTTCGGGAGAAACCTTGACGCCGCTGCTGGTCCTGGACGCCAAGGCCAAGATTGCTTTCTCCGACGGCGAGAAGACCGAGCCATTCGCCTCGTTTTTTCAGGGGCCAGGCAAAAGCAGTGTCGGATCGAAAGGTTTGCTGACCGAAATCGACGTCCCCTATCCGGCTGCCGGGAGTAAAAGCGTTTATTTGAAGCATGCCGTGCGCGGTGCCATGGATATCGCCATGGTCGGCGTCGCGGTTTTAATCACGCCGGATGCGGCGAAAACTAGTTTACAAGACGTCCGCATCGGCTTGGGCGCGGTTGCGCCGACACCGCTGCGCGCGACCAAAACCGAAGCGTTGTTGCGTGGCAAGCCACTCACGGCGGCGCTCTTGAAAGAAGCGGCGGCAATGGCCGCTTCGGAATCGAGCCCGATCAGCGACCAGCGCAGCAGCGCGGAGTATCGCCGCTGGATCGTCGAAGCGTTGACTCGCCGCGGATTGGTCCAAACCTGGAAAGCCGTCACCGGCAAGGAGATAGCATGAGTATCACGATCAACACCACCATCAACGGCAATGCCGTCACCGCCAGCACGGAGCCGTCTATGTCATTATTGGAATTTCTGCGCGACACTCTGGAATACAAAGGCACCAAGCTCTGCTGCAACACCGGGGAGTGCGGCGCCTGCACGGTCATCTATAACGGCAAACCGATCAATTCCTGCGTCACGCTCGCCGCCGACGCCAACGGCGCCGAGATCACCACCATCGAAGGGTTGGCGGAAGGCGACAAACTTCACCCGGTGCAGCAAGCCTTCATCGACACCGGCGCCGTACAGTGCGGCTACTGCACGCCGGGCTACATCATGTCGGTGAAAGCGCTGCTCGACCGGACCAAGAAGCCGACCCAGACCGACATCGAAGAAGCGGTCTCGGGCAACATCTGCCGCTGCACCGGCTACGCCAAGATCGTCGACGCGATTCAGCTCGCGGCGCAGAAACTCTAACTAAACATATTTGAAATTTTGAAATGAAGGGAACACCGAATAAGACTGTGTCTCGCGCAAAGAGCGCAAAGGACGCCAAGGTAGATTTCGATACAAAAAAGGTGGGATGGGCGGGGCCTTTGCGAGCTTGGCGTGCTTGGCGCGATAAATTTTCTTAAACTCATTCTGTTTAACAATTCTCTGGTTAGTATCTGAGGAGATAACATTATGGCAAAAGCGGAATACACGGTGGTAGGCACGAGCCCCGCGCGCAGGGGCGGCGTCGAGCGCGTCATCGGCGCAGGCATCTACGGCATCGACCTGATGCTCAAAGACCAACTGCACGGCGGCATCCTGCGCAGCCAATACGCCCACGCCAAGATCGTCAGCATC
>Ga0209341_10004534_pt1 | contig 12767 bp, 11 predicted proteins | sample RifCSP13_2_FD_184020 | JGI IMG/M metagenome (GOLD analysis project Ga0209341, IMG submission 184020) | Soil microbial communities from Rifle, Colorado - Rifle CSP2_sed 13_2 (SPAdes) (version 2) | ecosystem: Environmental > Terrestrial > Deep subsurface > Rock core/Sediment | place: Rifle...
CAGCGCGTCGACGGCGAGCTCGGCGGCTTCGGTGGCCACGGCGAGGGCGGGCGGGCCGCCGCGATGATAGGCGGCGGGGAAGAAGGGCGCGCCGGCGGGCACGTTGGCCAGTGCCGCGAAACGCAGGTTGGCGAAGCCGTCGGGGCTGATCGTCGAAGTATCGCAGATCACCTGGGCGCAGGCGCGTGCCGCGGCGAGGGAAAGGCCGCTCTCCGGATCGGCGAAAAGGCCTGAAGCGAAGACGTTCTCGGTCGAGGCCAGCACTTCCGGAATGGCCGCGAATCCGGCTGCGTCGTCCGGAAGGGCAGGGCCGATCGCGGCGTAGTCGATCCCGTGGACAAAGCACTCCGCTTCCAACTGCCGGGCCAGGGCCGCCAGAGCCGAGGCGGGCACGGGCCGGGAGAACTCGGCCGGAGGGGGCGTCGCCAGTCGGAGCGACTGCACCGGGTAGCCGGCCTCGGCCAGCTCCCGTCGAGCCGACGTCAGGCAGGCGGCAAGATCGGAGATCCGCTGGGGGTCGAGCGGCCAGCCCGGGTCGACGAAGCCCGTGAGGGCACGGATGTTCACGGCGAGCCTCTCTGGCGGGCGATTTCAAACAGGATCACGGCGGCGGCGACGGCGGCGTTCAGGGATTCGCTTGCCGGGGAGATCGGGATGTGGGTCCGGTCGGCGGCGAGCTCGCGGGTGAGGGCGCCGGGCCCTCCGGCCTCACTGCCGATGATCACGGCGGAGGGGGCGCGCCAATCCACGGCGTAGTACGGGATTCCGCCTTCGGCCGCCTCGGCGAGCCAGACATGGAGGCCGGCGAGCGCGGCGGCGGCCTCGCCGGCAGCCAGCTTGCGGATAGGGATGTGGAAATGGGCCCCCATCGCCCCGCGAACAACCTTGGGATTGAAGGGGTCGACCGTATCACCGGCGAGGAAGAACGCTTGAGCGCCGGCGGCGAGAGCGGTGCGGAGCGTCGTACCCAGGTTGCCGGGATCCGCCAGCCCATCGGCCACCAGCGCCAGGGTGAGGGCCTGTGGGAATGGGAGATCCGGCCTCTCAACAACGGCGAGCAGGCCGGGGGGTGTGTCGGTGTCGGAGCAGGCTGCCATGACGGACTCGGAGACGAGCTCGACCTCCGCCCCCAGGCGCGCCAGGCTGTTGGCTAGGCCGCGGCCGCGGGCGTCGAGCGTTTCCGTGTGCATCACCAGGCGGGCCGGAACGCCCGCGGCGACGGCTTCCCGCGCCAGACGAATCCCCTCGACGACGAAGAGCCGCTCCTCCTCGCGCGCCTTGCGCTTCAGCTGGAGGGCACGCACCCATTTCACTTTCGGATTGGCTGTGGAGGTGATCATCGGGGAGGGCAGATTTCACCGTGGGCCCCGGCACGTGCATCCGGGGCAGGTGCCGCGGCACGTGCATCCGGGGCAGGTGTCCCGGCACTCCCTGGCACCGCCCGCCACCGTTCGTGCCGCGAAGCCCGGCGGCACGCCGGTGCGAGACGGCACACCTGCCCCGAACCACAGGTGCGGGGGGGCAGGTGTGCGTCCGGGGCAAGTGGAACGCCGAGAGCGCAGAGATTCCTAGTGGCAGGGCGGGTTACCGCGGTCATTCGTTCTGCGCCGGCCAGCGCCGGCGGAGCTCCTCCGCGAAGACGGCGACGGACGGCTCATCGATCAGGGTGATATGGATGTCACGCAGCGAGCTCGTCGGCTGGGAGGCGAGAAAGGAAAGGATCGCCTCAAGGATCACACGGGCGCCGCGCTCTTTGGGGAAACCGAAAATGCCGGTGGAGATGGCGGGCATGGCCAGGCTCTCGAGCTTGTGTTCGCTGGCGAGGGCCAGGGCTCCGGTGACTGCGGCGAGGAGCTTGGCGTCTTCGTCCCCTTCTCCCCAGACGGGCCCGACGGCGTGAATGACGTTGCGGCAAGGGAGGCGGCCGGCGCCGGTGAGGGCCGGCCGGTCGTGCGTGGCGGGGCCATGCTCCCGCACCCAGGCATCACTCTCCACCTGGACTTCCCGCCCGCCGCGGCGCACGATCGCGCCGGCCACGCCGCCGCCGTGAGCGAGGTGGGCGTTGGCGGCGTTGACAATAGCGTCGACGTGCTCCTCGGTGAGATCGCCATAGACAAGGCGGAGCGTGCGCCCCCCCGCGAGGGGCTGCTCCACCACGACGCGTGTCACATTTTCCCTCGAAGGACGTTATCTAGAGGGATTGTAGCATCAACGATGGATCCCGCCTCGGCACCCACGGTCGGTGTGGCGAGGCACAGGGCCCGCCTTTGCCCGTCGTAGGCTTGCGCACAGGGTCGGTGTGCAAGGGGGCTGTAAGGCCCGGGCGAGGCCAGAGGACCTATACTGTGATGGAGAGATGCCGCCGGGCCAATGGCCTGTGTGGGCAAGCTTTGCTGTAGACGGACTTGCCGCCGATCGAGGGGTAAGCCGGGAAGGGGCGCGTTGTCCAGTCTGGCGGGAAAGGATTTGGGGCGCTACCACCTGCTCTCGCAGGTCGGCCGCGGGGGGATGGCCTCGGTATACAAGGCCTACGATCCTCAGGCGGATCGCCTCGTCGCGCTGAAGGTGCTTTCCTCGGAGCTGGCCGGCGAGTCCCGTTTCAGCCGGCGTTTCCGGCGCGAGGCGGAGCTTGTCTCCCAGCTTTCCCATCCGAATATCGTGCCTGTCTGGGATTATGGCGAATCCGACGGCCATGCCTACCTGGTGATGCCATTCATCCGGGTGGGCACCCTGGCCGACCGACTGCGGCGCAGCCGGCTGAGCCTGGAGGAGTGCACCCGGCTTCTCGAGCAGCTATCCGCGGCGCTCGATTTCGCTCACAGCCACGGGGTGGTTCACCGGGACATCAAGCCTTCCAACATTCTGCTCGATCAAGAAGGCAACGCTCTGCTCACCGACTTCGGCCTGGCGCAAATCCAGGACGCCTCGATCAGCCTGACAGGGTCCGCCATGTTGGGGACGCCGTCCTACATCTCGCCGGAGCAGGCGCGGGGCGACGAGGTCGACGGCCGGTCCGACCAATACTCGCTGGGCATCATCCTCTTTGAGCTGGCCACGGGCGACCTCCCATTTGACGCCGAGACGCCGATGGCCGTCGTGATCAAACACATCCAGGAGCCCGTGCCAAGTCCTCGAGCGATCAACCCGCGCGTCCCCGAGACGATTGAGCACGTGATCCTCAAGGCGACGGCTAAGGATCCGAAATACCGGTTCGAGTCGGTCGGCGAGATGAACAAGGCCTTCAAGGCCGCACTGGCCTACGCGGTCGATCCGGCTTCGAACCCTGCGCCGCGCATCGAGCTCCCGCCGCCCGACGTGACCTTGCCGCTCGGCCCGGCACTGGGCAGCCGAGGGTGGAGCCGGCGCCGGCGCCTGGCCTCGTTGGCAGCCCTCCTGCTTCTCTTTCTGGTGTGCGCGTGGGTCTCGCCGGCTCTGGCCCGTTTGCTCCCCGGCGGCGCCTCGGGGACTCCCGTCGCGGGGCTCCCGGTTGGCAGCGAGCCTCAGCTGACGTCGCTGGCGGCCACCATCCAATCTCTCTCCACCCAGATGGCGGCCACCGACGGCTCGCGCCTGAGCGCGGAGGAGATGCAGACGGCCGTTCTTCTCACCCTTACCGCGATCGCTGGGACGCCGCCGGCCGGCGGCCCGACGCCTCAATGGACGTCCACCGTCCTTCCAACCTCTGCCCCTCCATCGAACCCGACCCCGTCGCCCCCCACAGCGACGCGCGTCGAGATCACCCAGCCCGGCTCCGACCCCACCCAGCCATCGCTCCCTGTCTGGACGTCGACTCCGCCCCCAACCACCGAAACGATCCCTCTGTCCGGAGCGCCAAGTGCCACGCCAACTGCTTCCCTGACCTCGGCACCAACCCCGACATCCACCTCGGCTCTGCCCCCGGCGCCTTCGGCGACCCCGGACGTCTGCGCGAACACGGTGCTCTCAGCCGATGGGGTCCAGGGGAGGGAGGCCCGCTGGGTGGTGACGAACCAGGGCGCGGCAACGATCACCATCAGCGCACTGCATCTGGACTGGCCATCCGCAAACGATGATCTCGACCGCGTCGAGTTGCGAGACGACACCATCTGGGATCGTGGGGACCATTCACCGCCGACGGACATCACAGGAAGTTGGCGTTCCGGGGCCAGCCGCAGCATCGCCGCGGGCGAAACGGCCAGGCTCGACTTCCGGTTCAACCGGGATGCCGCAAGCGGGGGCTACTCGCTCAGCATCACACTGAACGGAGTGTGTTCGGTAAGCGGCGGGCAGTAGCGGCGGCCCCGCTCAATGTCGGGCAGCGTTTCTTACTGATTGCCACGCGGACCCGTCTGCCCGTGTGGGCCTGCGACAGTGTCGTTCGGAAGAGTACTGTGAGGGAGAACAGGGCGAAAAGCTCCCGGGGCCGACAAGGCCCCGGGAGCTTGGCTTTGGGTTAGGAGAACGCCTCAGCCTTTGGCCATCTGGACGACGACGGAGAAGGCCTGCGGCTCACGGACTGCGAGATCGGCGAGCATCTTCCGGTTGAGGCGGATGCCGGCGGCCTTCAGGCCGTGGACCAGGCGACTGTAGCTGGTGCCGTTGAGCCGGGCGGCGGCGTTGATACGGGCGATCCACAGCCGGCGCAGGTCACGCTTGCGGACTCTGCGGTCGCGGTAGGCATACCACAGGCTCTTGAGCATCGCCTCGTTCGCCCGCCGGAACAGTCGGTGGCGCGAGCCCCACATCCCGCGCGTCATGCGAAGGATCTTGTGGTGCCGGCGGCGGGTGACGATCCCACCCTTGGTACGTGCCACGTTTCACTCTCCTGCGGTCCCCTGGGCGCCGGCAGGCCTGCTGCGCCTGCCCGTTGGCTGCACCCAACGGCCGCCACTGGCGACGGATGCGATCGACTATTTCTTTAGGTAGGGTGCAAGCCTGCGAACGCGCTTCACGGTTCCTCGGCCCTGCACTGGCAGCATCTCATCCAGCTGGCGCTTGGTGCGGGCAGAGCGGCGGCGGCGAAGATGGCTCTTGCCGCCTTTGGTCCGCACCAGCTTGCCGGAGCCGGTCAGGCTGAAGCGCTTGGACGTCGCCTTGTGAGTCTTGAGCTTGATCTTGCCCTTGCCCTTGGCCTTCGCTTTTCTCGGCACGCTGACACTCCCTCAGAGTTCGCACACATGATCCCGCGGACGTTGCTGCCGTCCGCGGGGACGAATTCGCTCGGTTGTCCGACGGAGACGGGCGAGCTACTTGGCCTTGCCGGGGGCCATGACCATGAAGATCGTCCGCCCTTCCATGCTGGGCGCCTGCTCGACTGCGCCGACGTCGGCCAGCTCGTCGGCGATTTCTTTCAGGTCGCCCAGCGCAATCTCCGGGTAGCTGATCTCCCGGCCGCGGAAGCGGACGCGCACGCGAACCTTCTTGCCCTCCACCAGCCAACGGCGGGCGTCCCGGATTTTGAAGGACCGGTGGTGGTCGGAGGTCTTTGGGCGGAGACGAATCTCCTTGACCTCAATCTTCGTCTGCGCTCTACGCGCTTCCCGATCCTTCTTTGCCTTCTCGTACAGGAACTTTCCGAAATTGAGGACCCGGCAGACGGGCGGCACTGTGTTGGCGGCAACCTCGACTAGGTCGAGATTGGCTTCCTGGGCGATGCGGAGCGCCTCCGCGATGGGCACCACCCCCAGGTTTTGCCCGTCAGGCCCGATCAACCGGACCTCGCTCACCCGGATCTCCTCGTTAACTCGAAATTCTGATGCGCTGATCTTTCGCTCCTTGAGAAGGCAAGACCTGGCGATCCGCCGCCAGCCGGGCTGCATGATACCACGGCATCTTCGGGTTCGTCAAACGTCGCGCGCCACCGCTATTGATGCCGGCGGGATGCGGCGGGCGGCTGCCCCGGGCTATCCCTGGCAGGGGTGGGAGGCGTGCCTGGGCGGGCGGCGAGCCCGAGAGGGGCGAGGACGAGGCCGCATCGGGCGGAAAACTCATCCAGAGTGGAGCGCTCAAGGCAGGTCCGCAGGGCCCTGAGGCTCAAGATCATGGGCATCTGCAGGCCGATGAAAGCCACCCATCCCACGGCCTGTCGGCGACCAAGACGGTAGACGATGGGCTCTCCAGGGCGTGAAGTACTCGGGCATAGCCCCCTTCTCATGGCAGGATCCGTGGGTGCCTCGCCGAGGCGGCTCCCGACACCCGCCTCTATTCCAAACGGCACTCACGGCTTCACTTCGTCGCAAGGCGCTCTCCGGTGGGGAAGGCGCACTCGCCTGCTGTCCTATTCTGGCGGATCGCGGCGTCTTCGAATCCCGTAGTCAACAATCGGGCAGGGGTTACTGACCGTGGGTTTCATGTCTGCGGATGGGGCAGCGTCTTCGTTGCTCGATTGGCCCGCATTCCCAGCACAACAAAGGCCACTATGAGTACAAGGTAGTAGAGGAGCAACGCCGCTGCAACTGCGCGCCCGGAGAGGGTGTCGGCAGAGAGGAGCGCGAGGGGAACACCGCGAAACGCTAGAAGCACCAGCAGCCACGATGTCGCCGCGGCGGCTGCGGGGATGAGACCGAGAACCACTACGACTCCCGTCGGCAACCTCGCCGCGAGCTTGAGATCAACGCGCAGGATCTGAATAACTGCGACTGCCGCGAGCGGGATCACAAAGCTCCACGGGCTTACACGGCCGAAATAGGTTGGAGCATCTGCGACGGCGGTCGAAGCGGCCATTAGCAGGTATCCGAGGGCATGCCCCCAAATCGTCAAGCGGACAAGTCGTAACATGTTAGTGAGCCTCTCTGATGGGCTATGCGACATAGTGGTCTCTAGGGGTTTTCCTGAAGGTCTCGCCATTCGAAGACTGCCTCTCGACCCAACCGCGCTATCTCACCTGCTGTATCGAAGATGTCGAGCAGCGGATTCCCGACCCTGAGCCACAGCGAACCCCCACATACAAGAGCCACACCGATTCCACCGAGAATGGCCGCCACAGTCTTTGATATCGGTTCTGGGGACCCCGCGGCATATACGCCGATCGCGGCGATCGCACCGCCAACGATGCCCGCGGAGGACAGGCATTCCCCTACCGATCTCACGATGTTCGGCGGCAGGTCCCTCAGCATGCTCTCATACTCGTCGATTTGGTTCCGCATCTGGTCAACAAGATCGATGAATCGCAGGACGCGTTGATCGTCGCCAGAATACAGGTGGCATTCTCCGGCGTAACAGAGTTCATAGCATACTTCACCAGCAAGAATCGTACAGGCGACTCGCCTATATGTCGGATTATAGTAGCTCTCAAGTTCCGGAGAGATGATGATCGCTGCTGCGGTCATCGTAGCGTAGTAGAACGGAACCGGCGTGTTGTAGCGGAACTCGGTCACATGAGGGTCGAAAGTAACCTGCTGTGGGGGTTGAGCTGCCCGCACGGCTAATCCGAGCGGGGCCCCTCCTGTCAAAAGGCAGACGAAAAGGCTGAACGCGACTAGCGCGGCCAGCCCTGCCTGGAGTCTTCTTCGATTGTGAGCCATCCGCCTTCTGCTCGCCCCGCCGGTTGCCCCGCTACGCCATCATGATGACAGATTTCGCGGAGGATCAACCGGTGGTTGGAGGGGCGCGGAGGGGCGCAAGGGGGGTGCCGATCCATCGAAAGGGTCTCCCCGAGGCAGCCAGCGGAGGGAATCGTCGCTGGACCGCCTACTCGATAACAGCCGTCCGCGCGTCACCCCGATTAACGTCCGCGGGATGCGGCGGGCGGCTGCCCCGGCTATCCCTGGCAGGGGTGGGAGGCGCGCCTGGGCGGGCGGCGAGCCCAGGAAGGACGAGAACAAGGGCGCAAACGGCCAGCGTTGAGAGAGCCCAGCTGTTGGCCGAGATCCCCTCGGCCCGGGATGGCGGTTGCCGCCCGTTGGCTTCGAGGAGGAGGGCAACCATGACCGGGAAGGCGAACACGCTCACGGTCGAGCGGAGCCTACCCGCCTGACCGGATTTCGCTGCCGGGGCAATCGGTCCGGCCGGGGTTCAGGGCGCTGTGAGTTCCCCTTGGCCTGGGAGGACCCTGAGCGCATGGGAGAAGGCCCTAGCTCGGAGCCTCGCTGTCTTGCGTGAACCGGTGTGCCAGCAGGATCGGGATGAACGTGATCGCCAGGACGAACACGGCCACGACGTTGGTCAAGGGGCGATTTCGGGGCCGGGTCAACTGGGTGAAGATCCATATCGGAAGCGTCATCTGCTGACCGGCGGTAAAGGTGGTGACGATCACCTCATCGAACGAGAGCGCGAAAGCCAACATCCCGCCGGCGAGCAAAGCCGTGGCGATGTTCGGCAAGACGACGTGGCGGAAGGTCTCGAAGGTGGAGGCGCCCAGATCCATGGACGCTTCCACCAGGGATCTGGCCGTGCGCCGATAACGGGCGATGACGTTGTTGTACACCACAACCACACAGAACGTCGCGTGGCCGACAACGATGGTCCAGAAGTTGAAAGGGATACTCCCGATGCTCATCGCAGAGCGAAGCGCAATGCCGGTGACGATTCCGGGCAGGGCGATGGGCAGGATGAGCAGGAGCGAGATCGACTCCCGCCCGAAAAACTTGGTGCGGTGGACGGCGGTCGCGGCCAGGGTGCCGAGGACCAGGGCAATGGCGGTGGAGACGATCGCCACGCGCATGGACAGCGAGAAAGCATCCCACATGTCCGAACGCTGCAAGGCCACGCGGAACCAGTGCAAGGTCAGGCCCGGGGGCGGGAAGGTGTAGGTTCTCTCGTCGGCGTTGAAAGCGTACAAGAGGATGATCGCCGCCGGGAGGTTTAAGAACAGGAGCACGAGGAGCGAGGCGACCCGTAGAGGAAGCGGGGCACGGGGCGTGTTGTCAGAGCGCATCGAAGGCCCCCAATCGCCTGGCGCCCACCAAATAGAAGCCCATCACGACGATGGGCACGACGGTGAACGCGGCCGCCAGAGGGAGGTTGCCGGAGGTGCCCTGGTGGGAAAGCACAGCCTGCCCCAGGAAGAAACTGGAATTGCCCAGGGTGCCGGGAATGATGAAGTCGCCCAGGGTTAGGGAGAAGCTGAAGATCGATCCCGCCACGACGCCGGGGAAGGCTAACGGCAGAGTGATCCGCCAGAACGTCGTCGCCGGGCGGGCGCCGAGATCGCCCGATGCTTCCAGCACCGATCGGGGCACCCGCTCCAGCGCGGCGGCGACCGGGAGAATCATGTACGGCAGCCAGACGTACACGAACACGATCCACACCCCGATCGGGGAGACCGAGAGCGAAGTGCCGCCGATCACAGGCAGGCGCAGGATCGCGTTCAGGGCCCCCTCCAGGTGGGTCTGTGTCAGGAACCAGTGGACGATTCCCTCCTGGGCGAGAATGAGTTTCCATGAGTACACGCGCACCAGGTAGCTCGACCACAAGGGCAACAGGACGGCCAGATACATCGTGGCCCGGGCCCGCCCGGTTGTGTAGCGGGCCATGTAGTACGCGACCGGGAAGGCGAGCGCGGCGTCGGCAATGCTGACCGCGGCGGCCATGGCCACGGTACGGCCGATGATCTCCAGGTTGGAGGGTGTGAACAGTTCCGCGAAGGTCTGCAGAGTGAAGCGGCGCACGATCTGACCCGTAAAACCGTCCAGGTAGAAGAAGCTGTTGATCAGCAGCGCCGCCAGCGAGCCCAGGTAGACGACGCCCAGCCACAGCAGAGGCGGCGCCAGGAGGAGCAGCAGGCTCAAGAGCGGGCGACGATACAGATCGGTGGAGATCTCGCGCGCCATCGAGGGCGGCAGCAGCAGGATCACAAGGAGGACCAGTAGGATCCCGAGGAGGGCGTAGAGGGCGGGCAGGTGGAGGGTGATCCCGATCGCCGCTCCGGACAGCCACGCGAGCATGGATCCATAGACGCCCCAGCGCTTCCGATTCCACACCGCGGCGGCGAAACCACAATTGGCTAGGCTCAGGGCGGCCAGGAGGGCTAGGCCCGCTATTGTCCAGACGGGGGCGAGTGGGCGGGCCTGGAGGGCAAGGGACAACGCCCCCAGGTGGTCGATCATCGCGGCGGCCTGGACCACGAAGGCCACCGCGAGCACGACCGTCAGGGCCGCGCCGCGGGCCCGGAGTCGCTGCGGAAAGGCGCTCATGCCGCTTCGTCGATCACCCGGTTGTGGTCCCGGAGCCAGATCAGCTTGACGCGGCGGCCGGTGGCGGCCAACGCATCCATCGACGTGGTGTGCAAGTTCTGTTGAACCACCGTCAACTCGCCGCCTCCGTCCAGCTCTACGATGTAGCGCGTGTGCACGCCCAGGTAGGAGACATGGCGGATGGTTCCCCCGGCAGCACACATCTCGGGGCCGACGGTTTCGTCAGGTGCGCCCAGGCGGATCTTCTCCGGCCGGATGGAAAACGTCTCCGAGGATCCGGAGATCGCCCGGGCGAGGGGCCCGCCGACGAGGTTCGAGATGCCCACAAACCCGGCTACAAAGGCCGTGGCCGGGTGCTCGTAGATCTCGGCTGGCGTGCCCGCCTGCTCGATCTTGCCCTGGTTGAAGACAGCCACCCGGTCGCTCATGGTGAGCGCTTCTTCCTGGTCGTGGGTCACATAGATGAAGGTGATGCCGACTTTCTCCTGGATGGCCTTCAGCTCCACCTGCATCTGCTGGCGCAGCTTGAGATCGAGCGCGCCCAACGGCTCATCGAGCAGCAGGACTCGAGGGTTGGTGATCAGCGCGCGGGCCAGCGCCACGCGCTGCCGCTGACCGCCGGAAAGCTCCGAAGGCCTGCGCCGGGACAGGCCCAGGAGGCGGACCAGCTCAAGCATCTCGGCGACGCGCCTCTGGCGCTCGGCCTTCGGGACTCGGCGGATCATCAGTCCGTAGGCGATGTTGTCGCCGACGGTCATGTGAGGGAAGAGGGCATAATCCTGGAAGACGGTCGTCACATCCCGCTCGTACGGCGGGAGTGGGGTGACCTCCTCCCCATAGAGGAGAATGCTGCCCGAGGTGGGCTGGTCAAACCCAGCGATCAGGCGCAGGCTTGTCGTCTTGCCCGACCCCGACGGCCCCAGCAGGGTGAAGAACTCCCCGTCGAGAACGTCGAGGTCGATGTTGTCCACCGCCTTGACGTCGCCGAAGTGGCGGCTAACTCCGGAAAGCCGGACTGCGGGTATGGATGGGCTGTTCACGGCTTCGTGGGCTCCGAATAGAGCGGTCCATGGGGGCCGCAAAGAAGACGGGCGGGGTGGGGCGCGCCGAGGAGTTCCATCCGGCCTCGACTGGAGAACGCGGGCGCTGGGCATCTCCCGATCCGGGGGCGGGCCCACGGCCCACCTACGATACACGACATCGCTACAGGAGCCAAGCGGGGAAATCCCCTCGGTCCTGTCGTTGGAGGCGCACCGGGAGAAGGTAGGATCCCGGGTGAGCCGTGCCCATGACACCGCCTGCTGTCGGGAGGCCCGCCCGGCGAGGCCGAGCCCCGCTCCTGATGGTTGACGCCGGGGAAGGCCTGGCGAAGGGAGCCTTCGGGGCTGCTTGGGCCGCCCGTCCGAGGTCCGACATCGGCGCACGAAACGCTGGCGACCCTCCAGGGCCTCCACTCGTCACCCGGCTCGGGGCGGGCGCGACTGCATGTGGATGCTCTTCGCCCCCGCGCTCCGCCGATCGACGAGAAGGAAGGCCCGGTTCGCCGCGGTGGCGGGCCGGGTCTTCCTTCAGATCACCGTGTCTTGTCGATGTGCTCGCTCTGCCGTATCTACTGGCCGCCGATCACCGCGATGTAGCTGCTCACCCATTCGGAGTAGGGGACGCAGACCTCGCCGCGAGCATCGCCGCAGTCGGCAATGGGCGTCTTCCAGAAGTAGATGCGGTCGAAATTGTCGAAGCCATTCAGCTGGCAGCCTTCGTCGGTCAGGAGCTCATTGCCGGTGCAGGCCGCCGGGACCGCCGGAACCGAGCCGAACCAGTAGGCCAGGTCGCCCTGCAGCTTGGGATCGAGGGAGTGCTCCAGCCACCGATAGGCGCAGTTCGGATGTGGGGCATCGACCGCCATCATGGTCGTATCCGCCCAGCCGGTTGCGCCTTCCGCGGGGACCACGCTGTTGATCGGTGCCCCCGCGGCCTGGAGAAGATTCACCTGGTAGGGCCAGGAGGTCGAGGCGACAACCCCTTCGTTGGTGAAATCATCGGTCTGGGCGATGGCGTCGTGCCAATAGCGGCTGATCAGCTGACGCTGCTGGCGGAGCAGGGCGATGGCCGCGTCAAACTGCTCTTGGGTCAGCTCATAGGGGTCGGTGATGCCAAGGTCCGGGTTGTGCGCCATGAGGTACATGGCCGCGTCGGCGACGTAGATCGGGCCGTCGTAGGCCTGGACGCGGCCTTGGTTCGACTGACCGTCCGGAAGGGCCATCTCTTCGAAGACGACATTCCAGCTATCGGGAGGTGTGTCGCCGAAGACATCGGTGTTGTACATCAAGACGTTGGGACCCCATTGGTAGGGCGCGCCGTAGTGAACGCCGTTGACCGTGTGCCACGGAGCGTTTTGAAGGCGTTGATCGACGTTGGTCGTGTAGCTGGGGATCAAGTCGATGTTGATCGGCTGGACCCGGCCCCCATAGATCAGGCGCAGGCTTGCGTCGCCGGAGGCGGTGACGAGATCGTAGCCGCCTTGATTCATCAGAGAGACCATTTCATCCGAGGTGGCGGCGACCTTGACCTCGACGAGGCAGCCTGTATCGGCCTCGAAGCCCGTCACCCAGTCGATGCCCGGATCGGACTCCCCGCGCTCGATGTATCCAGTCC
>Ga0209341_10004535_pt1 | contig 12766 bp, 9 predicted proteins | sample RifCSP13_2_FD_184020 | JGI IMG/M metagenome (GOLD analysis project Ga0209341, IMG submission 184020) | Soil microbial communities from Rifle, Colorado - Rifle CSP2_sed 13_2 (SPAdes) (version 2) | ecosystem: Environmental > Terrestrial > Deep subsurface > Rock core/Sediment | place: Rifle...
GTCGTAGGCGGCGAGCGCCTCGAGCAGGCGGGCGCGGCGGTCCTCGCCGGGCAGCGTGGCGATGGCGCGGAGCAGAATCGCGCGGTTGTTCTGCGTCGTGGCATAAGCGAGCGGCGCGGCCTGCGGGGTGAGATAGCGCAGCGCGTCGTCGTAGGCGGCGAGCGCCTCGAGTAGACGGGTGCGGCGGTCTTCGCCGGGCAGCGTGGCGATGCGGGAGAGTGCGTTGCCCAGCGTACCCAGCGCCGCGCCCATGGCCTGTCCGTCATCAGACTTTCGCGCGGACGCCACCAGGCGGTTCGCCCACGCGTAGTTGTCCTTGACGAGACTGAACGCCGCCTGCAGATTCGCCGTGTTGCTGGCCAGTGCCTGAGCCAGGCTCAGGTTATGCTCGGTCGCCCATTCGAACGCGTGGCGCAACTGGGGGTAGTCCGGCAGCATGATGTAATACTGCTGCCGATCGTCCGCGTCGCGCATCAGCGCCAGATAGACGGCGGCGTGGCGCTCTCGCCCTCCGTCCTCCTCCCCGACCCGGCGCAGCAAGGCGAGCGCGTAGGCGCGCAGCAGGCTGTGCTGCTGCCAGCGCTCGTCCTCCAGCCGCTTGAGCAATCCGCGCTCGAAGAAAATCGTCAACTGTCCGTGCGCTTCGTCGACGGGGCAATCCCACACACCGGCCGCGGCTTCGGCGCGAAAACCGGCGTCCGGGGCGAACGCGCCGAGCGTGCAGAAGCGCGCCTGGGCCGCTTCGTTCAGATCGGCGTACGAGACGTACAGCGCCGCCTCGACGCGGCTCTCGGTCTCTTCCTCGCCCGGCAGGCGCAGCTCGCCGAACCCGCTGCCCTCGCGCACCTGGCGTTCCATCTCGGCCACGGCCGCCGCCCACTGCGAGCGGCTCAGCCGGTCGAGGCTGCCGCCGGCGATGTCGAGCGCCTGCGCGTGATTGCCCAGCGCCTACGCCAGTCGCTGGAGCAGCGGCCGGTCGCCGTCGGTCGAGGCGCGGACGCGCGCTCGCAGCAATGCCAGCGCGTCTGCGTCAGACAGCATGTCGAGCGAGTACACTTCGCCGCGCAGCTCTTTCGCCAGCCGCTCGCTGCGCGTCGTGATGAGCAGGCAGGCTTCCGGCGGCAGCGCGTCGAGGCACGGCCGGATGGCTTTTATGTCCCAAATGTCGTCCAGAACCACGAGCAGCGCGCCGTGCCCGGCGAGCAGCGCGCGCACGGCATCGGGTGTGAAGGCGAGGCCTTCTTCGAGCGCCCGACCACCGTACGCGTACCTGGCCCATTCTTTCAGGCGCGGGATGGCAAGCGCCGAGTCGCGGAAGCCCGTGCCGAGCCGCTCGAGCAGCACGCCGCCGGGGAATTGGTCGTCGAGTTCGAAGGCGAGATGCTCGGCGAGCAGCGTCTTGCCGACGCCTGGCGTGCCGTGCACCGTGGCCGTGATGGCAGCTTTCGATCCGGGGTTCAACAGTTTACGCACGGCGGCGGACTCGCCTTGCCGGCCGATCATGGGACGGCTGGGGCGCGGCGGCGACGGTCGCAGCCACTCGCGTGGGCCAAGCTGCGCAAGTTTTGTGACGTCGACGAGGAGCGATTTGATCTCCCGCTGCCCGGTGAGCAGTTCGCCAGTGGTCACTTCGATACGCCCGGTCGCGGCTTCGATCCTCTCGACTTTAGTGAATAGCATGGGAAGCAGCGCGCCGTAAGTCGCGGCGAGCGAACGCTCAAGGCACAGGCGATAGGTGACAGCGGCGTGGTCGAGCTGCTCGGGCGCCAGTTTCCCCGACCAGTCGTCCTCGAATCGGCGGCGCAGCGCGGCCAGCAATCCGTCATCGTCGAGTGTCTTCGGCAGGCTGGCGGCCAGTTTTTCGAGCGAGGGGAGCGCGGCGAACGGCTTGGAGATAATCATCTGCCGAAGCGTGTCGTCGCCGCATTCCTGCTTGAAGCAGGCGTCGGCGGCATGGAAGGCGTCCCGGATCTTGTCCGCGTCTCCGGTCTTGCGGAGAAAGCTGACGAGTCTGTCGAGCGTCTTCTCGCCCGCGTACTCGGCCAGAATGTCGCCGATCTTCTCGGCGGCTTTCTCGCCCAGCGTCTTCTCCGCCTGCCAGTTCAGCAGCAGGGCGGCGAGCGAAAGCAGGAACGGCGCGTAGTCGGCCATGACGCAAATTATAGGCCAGTTTTCACCCTCTTACCATTCTCCCTTTGACTCGCCCGATCACCGCTGGTACAATGGGGCGGTTTGACCGTAATATACAGCCATGCTTCGAGACCAGATTGTAGAAAGGCTCAGCTACACAGCCATGTCACCGATCCCCGAATTCCCCGTCGGGCAGGAGCTCGACGAGCGCCTGCAGCGAGCGAAGCATCTCACGTCCCTCGAACTCTCACACGTCTCCATCAGCGACGTCGAGCTGCTGAGCGTCGGCGCGCTCGCGCCGCTGACCGGCTTCCTGATCCGCGCCGACTACGAGCGCGTCGTCGGCGAGATTCGCCTGGCAGACGGCAGCGTGTGGAGCATCCCGATCACGCTGCCCGTCGCGCGCGAGCAGGTCGGCGCGATCCGCGACGGCGAAGAAATCGCGCTCGCCGAGCCGGGCGGCCGCATCCTGGCGACGATGATCGTTCAGGAGAAGTTCGAGTACGACAAGCGGCGCGAGGCACACGAGGTCTTCCGCACCGAGGACGAGAAGCACCCTGGCGTCGCGCGTGTGTATGCGCAGGGCGACATCTATCTCGGCGGACCGATCGCGCCGCTGCAACTTCCGAGCAACCGTGAGTTCGTCGAGTTCCGCCACACACCGGCGGAGACAAAACGCATGTTCGAGCGGCGCGGCTGGAAGACCGTCGTCGGCTTCCAGACGCGCAACCCGGTGCATCGCAGCCACGAGTACATCCAGAAGACCGCGCTTGAGATCGTCGACGGCCTGCTGCTGCACCCGCTCGTCGGCGAGACGAAGGGCGACGACATCCCGGCCGACGTGCGCATGGCCTCGTACCAGAGCCTGCTGCGCGATTATTACCCGCCCGACCGCGTGATCCTCGGCGTGTTCCCGGCGGCCATGCGCTACGCCGGCCCGCGCGAGGCGATCTTCCACGCGCTGTGCCGCAAGAACTACGGCTGCACGCACTTCATCGTCGGGCGCGATCACGCCGGCGTCGGCAGCTACTACGGCACCTACGATGCGCAGAATATCTTCGACAGCTTCACCTACGAAGAGCTGGGCATCATGCCGCTGTTCTTTGAGAATACGTTTTACTGCAAGAAGTGCGGCGCGATCGTCAGCGCCAAGACCTGCCCGCACGATTCTTCGCACCACATGGTCTTCAGCGGCAGCGAAGTGCGCCGCCGCCTGGAAGCCGGCGAGCCGCTCCCGCCCGAGTTTACGCGCCCTGAGGTGTCGAGAGTCCTGATCGAGGGCCTGCGCGCCAGGCGCGAAGGTCGGAATGTGAAGGAGATCGTCGACCCCGTCACGCCGAAGTGGGGTGGGCGCAAAGTGTTCGTGATCGGGCTGGACTGCGCGCCGCCGGAGCACGTCTTCGAGGCGTGGCGGGACGAATTGCCCAACCTGAACAGGCTGATGAGTCACGGCGCGTACGGCAGGCTCACGTCGTGCATCCCGGCGATCACCGTCCCGGCGTGGAGCGTGATGACCGCCAGTAAAGACCCCGGCCAGCTCGGCATCTACGGCTTCCGCAACCGCGCCGATCGCTCCTACGACAAGATGACGATCGCTACCGGCAGCGCCGTGCGCGAAGATCGCGTGTGGGACATCCTCAGCCGCGCCGGCAAGCGGGTGAACGTCGTCGGCGTGCCGGGGACGTATCCGCCGCGACCGGTTAACGGCAACCTGGTGAGCTGCTTCCTCACCCCCAGCACCAAGAGCAACTATACGCATCCGGCCGGCCTGAAAGAGGAGATTGCCCGGTGGGTCGGCGAATACTACGTCGACGTGCCGCAGTACCGCACCGACGACAAGGACTTCCTGCTCAAGCAAATCTACGACATGACGCACGCCCGCTTCGAAGTCGTCAAGCGCATGATCGTCGAGAAGCCATGGGACTTCTTCATGTTCGTCGAGATGGGCACAGACCGCATCAACCACGGCTTCTGGTCGTTCACCGATCCGCTTCACTGGCGCTACGAAGCGGGGAACAAGTACGCCGATTCCATCCGGGATTACTACCACTACGTCGACAAGGGCATTGAGGAACTTCTGGAACGGGTGCCTGAAGACACGGTCGTCATGGTCGTGTCGGATCACGGCGCGAAGCGCATGGACGGCGGCATCGCGATTAACGAATGGCTAATGCGCGAGGGCTACCTGACGCTCAAACATCCGCTGCCGCAGGGCATTGTACCGTTCGAGAAGGTCGAGGTCGACTGGAGCCGGACGAAGGCTTGGGGCGGGGGCGGCTACTACGGGCGCATTTTCATGAACGTCCAAGGCCGCGAGCCGCACGGCGCCGTCGGGCCTGAGGACTACGAGCGCGAGCGCGACGAGCTGAAGCGCCGCATCGAGGCCATCCCCGATGCGAAGGGCAACCCGCTCCCTACGACGGCCTACAAGCCCGAAGACGTGTATACCCAGATTGAGAATATCGCGCCAGACCTGATCGTCTACTTCGGCGATCTGTACTGGCGCTGCGTCGGGTCGTTCGGGCACGGCGCCGTCCATACCTTCGAGAACGACACCGGCCCCGACGACGCCAACCACGCGCAGGACGGCATTTTCATTCTGTACGATCCCACACGCGAGATGGGCGGGCGCGAGCTGCCCGGCCTGGACATCATGGACGTCGCGCCGACCCTCCTCGACCTGATGGGGCTGCCTGTGCCACGTGATATGCGTGGGAAGGTTATCACCGCGTAGAGGCAAGGAAGTTCCTTCAGTTCCTTTCTGCATGTCCCTCTCCGGAAGGAACTGAGGGAACTGAGGGAACTTGACTTGCTTGATGAGTCAAACGATGACCACCAACAGCTATCCCGGTTTCACAATATGGTTCACCGGCCTGTCAGGTGCGGGCAAGACCACCATTTCCGGCTTCGTCGAGAAAGAGCTGCGCCGGCGCGGCGTCAAGGTCGAAGTGCTGGACGGCGACGTCATCCGCACGCATCTGTCCAGAGGGTTGGGCTTCAGTAAAGAAGATCGCGACACGAACATTCGCCGTATCGGCTGGGTATGCGAAATCCTCAGTCGAAACGGCGTGTGCGCTATCGCCGCTGCCATCTCGCCCTACCGTGAGATCCGCGATGAGATCCGCGCTAAGATTCCGCATTTCGTGGAGGTGTACGTCGATGCGCCGATCGAGGTGTTGGCTGAGCGCGACGTGAAGGGATTGTACCAGAAGGCGCTGGCCGGCGAGATCAAGAACTTCACCGGCGTCGACGATCCGTACGAGCCGCCGTTGAATCCCGAAGTGATTTGCTATACCGATGGCCGCGAAGCGCCGGAGCACAGCGCGGCGAAGGTGATCGCCAAGTTGGAGGCGTTGCGGTTGATGCCACTGGTCGAAGAAGTAGGTGTGAGGGGGTAGGAGTTAAGCAGGCCGCTCGAATGAGCGGCCTGCCTACTGTGCGGCGCAGTGACGCCGCGTGATGGAATAGGGTCGGTCGTTTGAACCTGGTGCACCCAGGGGAGTATATATTGTGACATGTCGAGTTCTGTCGTAATGCAGACACGCACTCTTCGTGATATTCGGGTTTATCTCACTCTGGCATCCCTGGTTACGCTGGCATATGCCGGATGTACAGCGCAGACAGAGGTCAACGTTGCCTTGACGGCAACCGCGACACCCGTGCAGAGGCTTACATCACCCACACCCCCGGCTACCGCAACTCCGATGCCATCAGCCGCACCTATCGCAACAAAGACGGCGGTTCCTACACCTGCCCTGATAACGCCACCACCTCCGCTTGAGCAGTTGAGCACCCAATCTAAAATTTCACCCGATGGGCAGTGGATTGCATTGTCGAAGTTCGAGCAGCCAGCAGGAGACCTTGATTACCACATCTCGTTCCAAGTAGTCAAGGCAGATGGCTCTGTAAGTTGGACGTTGGTAGACGAATGGTCACACGGGCTAGGGTATACTTACCCACGGCTTCTCAACTGGTCACAGGATAGCCAGCGTTTCTATTTTACTCAGGTAGATGTACCGGATGGTTGTAGCCCGCCTTTTGATACGCATGCAGATATAAGATATGTTGACGTGAACACCGGACAGGTGACCGATGTTCTTGCCCCCGAGGGCTTTGAACATGCGGTATCTCCCGATGAAGCAATTATGGCGTATATTGCTCCAAGCGAGCCGTTACAATTGGCGCTACGTAACATGCAGACAGCAGTAGAACAGATGTTGCCTCTCTCCATCCAATCGTCGGGGTCTGGTGAACCAGAGGCCGGTAACATTGTCTGGTCACCCGATGGAACGGCCTTGGTCTTAACGATCGCCAATGGCGCGCTGTGTGAATCAAAAACGCCACTGTTTTCTTTGGTGCGAGTCGATGTACCAACGTTGACACTGACAACACTCATCCCGAGCGACCGACGACTCCTGCGCGCTCAAGAATGGTCTGTAGATGGGCGAATCTTACTGAAGGATTGGGACAATAACTCGTGGTGGATCGATGCAGCAACAGGGCAAGTCACATCGGCGCCCAAGACGCCAGTGCCCTGACATCGCCGCCCAACAAATCGCCGAAGTCGTCCGACTGCCGCGCCGCGATTGAGGCGCTCCGGCGGGTGAGGGAAAATCGCCGTGAGGAATTGTTCGCAACTTTCGTGTCCAGCCTGTTGCGCCTTTAGAGTAAAGAAACCCAGTTTCTGCAAGAAACCGGGTGTTTTGCTTGCTACACTTCGATCGGCTTGCGCAAGATGGCCAGCAGCAGATTCACGCACTGCAGCACGTCGGTCGTATCGACCATTTCTGACTGCGAGTGGACGTAGCGGCACGGGATCGACACGCAGCCGCTAGGCACGCCCTCGCGCGCGAGCTGGATCGCGGCTGCGTCGGTCGAGCCGGCGCGCAGGATCTCCAACTGGTACGGCATCTTGCTCTCTTCGGCGCGCCGGATCATCAGGTTCTTCACACCGGCGTGGGCGATCATCATCCCATCCTGCACTTTGATCGCCGGGCCTTTGCCCAACTCGACGGCCATCGGTAGCGCCTTCGGCGTGTCGCCAGTGAGCGTCACGTCGATTGCGATCGCCACGTCCGGGTTAATCTCGTAGCCCGCCGTGCGTGCGCCGATCAGGCCGATCTCCTCCTGCACGCTGAACACGAAGTGCACCTCGTGCGGCGTGCGGGCCAGCCGCCGCATCACCTCGATTTGCACCGCGCAGCCGATGCGGTCGTCCATCGTCTTGGCGGCTATGCGCTGTCCCAGGTCGACGAATGGCTGCACGAACCCGGCCGCGTCGCCCACCTTCACCTTCGACGACGCCCGGTCGCGCGCGCCGGTGTCGATGAATAAATGCTCCATACCCGGCGTCCTGTTCGGGTCGTCCAGTCGCTCGGCCAGGACCACGCCGATCGTGCCGTCCGCGAATTGAACGCGCTGGCCGATGCAGTTCAGCGGCCGGATGCCGCCGATGTGGGTGACGCGCGCGTAGCCCTTCTCGTCGACGTGGGTCACCATCAGGCCGATCTCGTCCATGTGCGCCGCGAGCATCACGCGCTTCGCATTCTTGCCGCCCGTCCCCTTCTTGACGGCGATCAGGCTGCCCAGCGGGCTGACGCGCACCGAGTCGGCCAGGCCGCCGATTTCCTTTCGGATGATATCGCGGATCTGGTCTTCGAACCCGGACGGGCCGTAGGCCTCAACGAGTTTCTTGATCGTGTCTTTCAACTCTGCACTCCCCTAGATCGTCTCAGAGCATGTCTGAAATCATCCACCAAGACGCCACGGCACAAAGGACGACTGGGTGTTTCTTCGTGACTTTGTGCCTTTGTGGTGAAATTTCATGCAGCCTCTCAGCGCTTGAGGACACGCGGCGTCATCTGCGCCACGCTCTCGCGCGCCAGCTCGGCGCAGTTTCGCAAGTCGGCCAGGCTCAACACGGACACCGGGGAATGAATGTAGCGGCAGGGCGTCGAGATCGACACGGCCGGCACGCCGGCGCGGGATCGATTGATGGCCCCGGCGTCCGTCCCTCCCGCGCCCGGCTGGCGAATCTGATGTGGAATACCTCGCTTCTCGCCCACGCCCAACACGTGCCGCACCAGGCGCGGATCGGACACATCGCCGCGCGTCATGACGTAGATCGCCGGGCCGGCGTCGAGGCGCGCGTTCGGGCTGCGGTCTTCGCCTTCCGGCTGCGGCAGGTCGTTGGCAGGCGTGGCGTCGATCGCGAAAGCCGCGTCGGGATTCAGCGCATAGGCCGCGGCGCGCGCCCCGCGCAGCCCAACTTCTTCCTGCACGGTGAAGGCGGCCAGGACGTCGACCGGCAGGCGCGGCCCTTGCAGAATGTCGATCAGCACGGCACACCCGGCGCGGTCGTCGAAGGCCTTGCCGCTCGCCTTCCCTCCGCCGAAGGGTCGATACGGCGTGCGGAACGCTGCGTATGTGCCGACCTTCGCCGCGCCCTCGGCCTGCTCCTTGCTGCTTGCGCCGATGTCGATGACCAGCGCATCGATCTTTTGCACGGCGCTCGTGTCTTTGGCGAGATGCACCGGCTTCACGCCGATCACGCCGGGAATGCGGTCTGGCCCGACCGACACGACCTTGCCGGGCAGGATGCGCGGGTCGATCGTGCCCACCGCGCGGAACTTCAGCCCGCCATCCCCGGTGTGTCCGACAATCATGAACCCGACTTCGTCCATGTGCGCGTCGATCATCACGCGCATCGGGCGGCCCTTGCCTCGACGCGCTCGCTTGATCGCCAGCAGGTTGCCTAGCGTATCCACGCGCATCTCGTCGACGTGATCGCGGACGGCATCTTCGATCATCTTGCGCACGGCGCGCTCGTCGCCGGACACGCCGGCTGCTTCGGATAGTTGGCGAAGGTAAGAGGTGATGGGCATCGTCAGTAATCAGTCGTCAGTCATCAGTCATCAGTAATCAGTCGCCAGTTGTCAGTGACCGGCGGTCACTGATTACTGATCACTGACCACTGGTCACTGGTCACTGATCACTGATCGGTCAGAGACTTGTAGAACGCCTCGTCCAGATCGGCGATGAACGCGGCGAGCAGTCGGCCCGTACGCTCGACGTCTTGCAGCGACACGGTCTCGACCGGCGTGTGCATCGAGCGCAGCGGGATGCCGACGATGCCGCACGGGACGCCCTCGCGCGCGACCTGAATCGCCCAGGCGTCGGTGCCGCTTGCTCCCGGCAGCGGCTCGACCTGAACGCTCATCTCGATGCGCCTGGCGACGTCGCGCAGCCGGTCGGCGATCTGGGGATGCGCGTTCGGGCCGATCATGATCGTCGGGCCTTTGCCGAGCGGGTACGTCTCGACGTCGTTCGATCCGTTCTGCACGCCGAACGTCACGTCTATGGCGATGGCGACGTCGGGGGCGTGCTTGAATGCGCTGGTCGCCGCGCCGAGCATCGTCGTCTCTTCCTGCACCGTCGCCACGGCCATGACGTCCCATCGATGCTGACGCTCGGCCAGCCCTGTGAGACAGGCCGCCATGGCCGCCACCGATACGCGATTGTCGAACGCCTTGCCCGCGAGCAGGTCGTTCTTCAGCTCGACGACCGTCTGCCGGATCGACACCAGATCGCCGACGCGCACCAGCCGGCGCGCCTGCGCTTCACTCAGGCCGGCGTCGACCCAGAGCCTGTCGATGGGGGTCGTCTTGTCTTTGTCAGCGTCGGCTTGCAGGTGCGGCGGCAGCGAGGCGATCACCCCCGGCAGGTCGCGCCGGCCGTGGACGACGACCTCCTGTGCTGGCATCACGCGCGGATCGACGCCGCCCACGCGCTCGACGCGAAGGAACCCCTTGTCAATGCCGCCGACCATGAGACCGATCTCGTCCATGTGCGCGGCGAGCAGGATGCGCCGGTGGGGACGCCGACCTGTTCCGCGCTTCAGCGCCACCAGATTCCCCATCTTGTCGACGTGCACCTCGTCGGCGCAGAGGCCAAGTTCCTCGCCGATCACTTGTCGGATGGCGGCTTCGTGGCCAGATATGCCGGTCGCCTCAGACAGTTTCTTGATGAGTTGAGTCAGGTTCATGCTCTCGTGGCTATGGCGTGGGCGTCTCGGTGGGCGTGGGCGTCTCGGTCGGCGTTGGCGTCTCCGTGTCGGTGGGCGTTGGCGTGAAGGTGTCTGTGATCTCCGGCGTCGGTGTGAGCGTGAAGGTCGATGTCGGCGTTGGCGTCGCTGTCGGCGCCTCGGTATCGGTTGCCGTCGGCGTCGGCGTTGGAGAGAACGGCGTTGGCGTCGGAGAGAACAGCGTTGGCGTCAGCGTCGGTGTTCCGGTGCTTGTCGGGCTTGGCGTCGGCGTGGCCGTCGAGGTCGACGTGGGTGTGAAGGTCGGCGTTTTGAACTGCGTCGGCGACGGAGGCAGCGTACGAGTCGGCAATGGAGTCGCGCCCGGCGCGGTCGGGGACGGCGTGGCCGTCGGCGTGAAGGTGGCCATGATCGTCTGATTTGAGGGAGCGAACAGTAAGGCGGCTATCCCAGCGCAATAGCAGATTCCGGCGGCGATGATGATGCTGATCAAGATCAGGTAGCGCCTCCGCCGGCTTTCTGGCACGTCTGCCAGCCAGTTCATCGCGTCTCCTCGCGCTCGTATCGGCCGCTGTCGGATGCTTGGCCGCCCCTTCTCTGCGCTCAGGGCTTTGGCGCAGGAAGACACAGCGCCGATTTACTTAGCCCGGCTGTATTGGTGTTGGTCTCGCCGCAGAGACCGACGGCGCACGGAGGCCGCGGCCATTCCTGAGCTGCGCGGCGATCTCTGCGCGTCTTTGGCGTCTGCGATGAGGAGCAGGCCAGTCGGCTCATCAACACGGAAGAGGGAGACTGTCTGGGAGCCGAAGCGTGCGAATCATAACATCGTTGATCGGGGAAGTCAACTTGCCTTTCACTCGCCGTGTACCCTGTGTCTTTCCGTGTTGACCTCGCCTCACAGCCCGGTTATACTTCTTTGTGTGTTCTGAACCTCTTCGGTAGGATATGCGTATCTTATGGGGGTCTGTGACGATCTGGTCACGGGACACTTGCACGAGATGAGACACGAAATGATGCCATCCAAGCCGAGGCTCGACTTCGGAATCCTGCTGCTTCTGGCGTTCATGCTAGCCATGGCCGCGTTCACCGTGGCGTCGTCAGACTGGGCGCCGGGGCTGGACCGGCTCCAGCCGACATCGCTCGCGGCCTTGCTGCTCGGCACACTGCTCGCGCGCAGCCGGTTCCGTCCGCTGCCGGCGCATCTCCTGGCGAGCGCGTATGGCGTGGCGTGGATCGCGTTTGCGTCGCTGGCTTATCTGCCGGCTGCGGGGGAGGCTACGACTCTTGGCGAGAGCCTGATCGCTTTCGGGCGCCACATCGGAGAATGGATCTTTTCGCTCTTGCAGACCGGCGTCGGCAAGGACAACTTCATGTTCTTGCTGTCGATGATGGCGATTTTCTGGCTGCTCGGATATCTGGCTGCCTGGTATACCTTCCAGAGTGTGCACGTATTCCGCGTCGGGCTGCTGCCCGGCCTGGTTATCTTGGTCAACCTGTACTATTACGGCGGCCGGATGCAGTTATCCATTTTTCTATACCTGTACCTCGCCGGCGTGCTGCTCTATCTGGCGCGAGTACACTACATGCTGCGCGAGCGCGAATGGCGGCAGGCTCGGATTGGATTCGACAGCGACGTGCGCAGCTCTTTCGTGCGCGGCAGCTCCATCGTTGCCTTGTGCGCGATGATCGTAGCCTGGGCCGTGCCCGAATTCGCGCCCATGCCACAGTTCGACGAGTTGTGGCGTCAGGTTAGCCGGCCTATTCGATCGATCGAAGACGGCTTCACGCGCATGTTCTCTGCCTTGGAGGGTGAAGGGCCGCCCCTGGCGAATCCGTTCGGGCGCACGCTGGGCTTTGCCGGGCCGCGCGCCCTGGGCGACACGGTGCTGATGGACGTGTACGTCCACCAGTCGCCCGATAACGCGCATGCCTTAGCTCGATATTGGCGCGCCGGCACGTACGACGTGTACACGTCGAACGGCTGGCTCAGCTCGGCTGCGGATTCGTACGTCTACCGTCCGGGCGCGGACCCGCTCGCCGTCCCGTATGCCCAGCGCTCGAACGTGAGGCAGACCGTCACTTTCTATTTCCAGCGCACGTCTCTGCTGATATCCGCGGCCCAACCCGTATATTTCAATCGAGATGCGGAGGCAGACGCGATGCTGGCCGTCGTGCCTGCCGGCAGCATCCAGGGCGGCTCACAGCTCGTCGTCGAGCCAACATTTGTGACGAGCCGCGATCTGCTTCGCGCGGGCGACAATTATGACGTCGTCTCGTCCTTGTCGACGGCCGATGTGGACACGCTGCGCAGTGCGGGAACGGACTATCCGGATTGGATCGTCGAGCGCTATCTCCAGTTGCCCGACGGCTTTTCGCCGCGTGTGAAGGACCTCGCCCGGCAGATCGTGACAGAAGCCGAGGCGACTAATGCGTTCGATCAGGCAGCAGCGCTCGAGCAATGGCTGCGACGTAACATCGGCTACAACGAGAAGATCGAAGGGCCGAGGCTGGGACAAGACGGTGTCGACTACGTGCTGTTCGAGTCGCGCGCCGGTTACTGTGACTACTACGCTGCCGCGATGGCGACGATGGCGC
>Ga0209341_10004536_pt1 | contig 12764 bp, 7 predicted proteins | sample RifCSP13_2_FD_184020 | JGI IMG/M metagenome (GOLD analysis project Ga0209341, IMG submission 184020) | Soil microbial communities from Rifle, Colorado - Rifle CSP2_sed 13_2 (SPAdes) (version 2) | ecosystem: Environmental > Terrestrial > Deep subsurface > Rock core/Sediment | place: Rifle...
TCGCGGTCCCCGTGAACGTCACGGGGACGTTCACGTACGTCTGTACCGTGCTCGAGGTCAGGCTCTGGATCGTCGGCGCGCGGTTCCGGTCGCTCACGACGCTGATCGCGGCCGTCTGCGTGGTCGTGTGTCCCTGCCCGTCGCTCACCTGCACGGTGAGCGTGAAGGGCCCGCCGAGGCTCGTGTACGTGTGCGTGACGGGGTTGCCCGCCATGCCGGCGGTTCCGTCTCCAAAGGACCACGAGTAGGTCAGGACGTCGCGCAAGTTCGCGTCCGACGCGAACGCGACGAACGTCTCGGGGTTGTTCACGATGACCGCCTTCGACTCGAGGGGCGCGACGGTCGGGGCCACGTTCGGGACGACCTGAACGATCGTCGGCGAGGACGAGGTCCCGCCCGCGCTGTTCCGCACGCTCAGCGTGACCGTGTACGTGCCCGCGGCCGCGTACGGGTGACTCGCGAGCGGGCTCGACCCGAATGGCGTGGCAGCCGTGCCGTCCCCGAAGTCCCAGGAGAACTGGAGCGCGAGGCCGGCCGGATCGCTCGCGGACGCGGCGAAGTCCACGTCCGGGTCCGTGAGGGTCGGGTCCGCAGGCCCGAACGTCACGGCCGTGATCTTCGGGTTGCCGACGCCGGCCGGGTTGATCCGGACCGTCGTCTTCTTCACCGTGAAGAAGTCCCCGCCGTCCTCAGAGACGCGGAGGGTCGCCGTGTACGTGCCCGTGGACGAGTACGTGGACGTCGGGTTCGCGGTGGTCGCCTGCTCGTCGTTATCGAAGATGTTGTCCGCGTTCACGCCGGACCCGCCGGGCTCGCTCGCCGCGTTGAAGTCCCAGCGGTACCGGAGGGGCCCGCCTTCGGGGTCGTTCGCCGCGACGGAGAACTGCACGGGCTGGCCCGCGATCCCCTCGAACTCAGGCAGGTTGAACTGGGGCGGCTTCTGGTCGACCGGGTACGGATACTGCCCGATGAGGGGCGGGTTCCCGCTCACGGTCGCCAGGGCGATGAGCTGCGTCCAGTCTCCCCAGTTCGTGAAGCGGAGCGAGTTCCCCGCGTACAGCTCGTTCAGATAGAACGGGATGTTGTACGAAGCGTACTCGTAGATCCAGCCCTGGAGGTAGTCCGTCAGGGCGCGCCGCGCGACGGGGTCCGTCTCGGTGAGGGTCTGGTTGTATATCTCGTCGAAGAGCCACGTGCCGCTCGCGTCCCGCGGGCAGAATCCGTTGTCGTTGTCGAGGGTGTCGATCCCCTGGCACGTCTGCACGACGATCAGGAGGGCGGGGTCCGTGAGGGCCCCGAAGATCCAGTCCCACAGCCACACCTCGTAGTCGAGGCGGTACCACTTCGTGTTCATCGCGGAGATCCCGACGAGGTCGAGGTTCAGCTGGATGCCCGCCGCGGCCGCGTTCTCGACGACGCCACGGGCGGCCGCCTCCCAGGAGGGGTCCGTGTTGAACGTCGAGAACTGGAACGTCAACGCGTCCGCGCCGCTCGCCTTGCAGAGGGGCACAGCGGTCCCCGTGTCGAGGTTCCCCGCGCAATCATAGAGCCATCCTTCGTCGTGGAGCATCTGGCGGCCGAGCTGGGCGGCCCGAGGCTGCGTGTCGATGAACTCCTCGTTGATTGTGCTCGCGTTCCCGTCGGGAGCGTCGTAGTCGGGTCCGACGAAGTCGGGGTAGTTGTAGTGCCACTGGTTGTACGGCGGGATCAACGTGTCCGCGATCGTGCCCAGGCCGCCATAGGCCTCCTGGATCATCCGCTGCCGGTCCGTGGACATGTGGATGACCTCACGGATCACGGCGAAGTCCCGGAGGAGCGGGTTCGTGTCTCCGAACCGGATCGGTCGGCTCGTTTCGATGTTGCGCAGGTCGTCCGACAGGACCTGGACGGCCTGTTCGCCGATGAAACCACCCGGCACCGATTGCCTCCAGATGGCCGGGTTCTGGGCGAGGAATCCGAGCCAGTCCTGTGAGGACGGCGTGACGATGTGGTCGAGCTTCCCGAGGGTCAGGTCGACGGACATCGCGCCGGAGGTCGTGTACGAGACATACTGGACCGTGTCCGGGTACACCTGCCGGCCGACAACCTCCTTGCCGTGCCAGTTCGGATTCCGATCCAGGATGAGGGGCGGCGGGGTGAGCATCCGCGTGGGCGCTGCGGGGTCGGGCCGCGGCATCATGGGGCCGGACCCAATCGGGAGCGCGTTCGCGTCGTCCGGGAGCCGGCCCGTCCAGATGTACTGGGGCAGGACGGGCACGCACGCGAGGGCGGACAGGGCGGGTGCGTAGGCCCCGTCGAAGGCGATGACGACCGTGTACGGGTCGATCACGGTGGCGCTCGCGAAGTGCTCCACGCAAGACGACATGAGGGCGGTCTTTGCCGCGTACTGCTTCACATAGTCCCAAGAGAACTTGATGTCGGCTGCCGTCACCGGGTGGCTCAGGTCACACGTGCCGAGGTGGCCTTGCGGATCCGGTTCGCACGTGTTCGGATCGATGAAATATGCGTTCCGCGTGAGCTCGAAACGGTACGTGACCGGGTTTGCGACCGTCTGCTGCCAACGGACCGCGATGTCCGGCTCGAACTGGAGCCCCGCGTTGATGTTGAAAAGGAAGCTGTAGACGCCAACCCACAGGATGAATTCGTCGACGAGCGTCGCCTGCAACGGATTCGTCGTCTGGACCTGCAACTCCTCGACGCCGATCGTCATCTCATGACGGGGCCCGACCGCGAACGGGGACGGACCCGGCGACGCGGATGCGCGCGGCGGGACCGAACCGAATGCGGCGGACATGGCGGCGGCGACGACCAGAACGACGAAGATGCTCGCAAGCAACGTCCGGGAACGCCAGGGGCGCATGCCCCCACTGAGATCGCCCATTTACCCACTCCTCGCAACGGGCGTGCCGTCGAAGGAACTTCCCCTCCGCCCCAACACGCCTGTTAAGCGAAGGTAAAGATTGGAACCAACTTAAACCTTCCCTCCTTTATCAGACGTGAGACCGGATCATGGCGCCTCGGGCGTTCGAGCTTTGTCCTTGGGGTCGAGGCGGTCCGCCGCCTCAGTCGTGGCGTTCGCGCATCGCGTGTTCGACGAGCGTCCGGGGAGGTCGCGTGCAGGGGATTCGTCAATAGGTTTTTACAGGTGAGCCTCCTAATCACGGAGCGTTGCCCGGAAGACCTCCGGCAACACGCAGGAGGAGGCGTGGGTATGGAGTGGACGGACGAGCCTCGGCGCGGTCGCGCCTTCATCCGAATCGCCCTTCTACTGATGATCGGGTTGCTCGTGCTCGGCCCGGCCCTCGCGAGGCCCGTCGGTGCGAGTTTCGCTCCTCCGGGGACGGCCGCGGTTCCGGACATCGGAGCGTGCGTCGTCTACCCGGATCCGCGGATCGAGTCTCCGTCCGCATGCGGGGATACGTCGACCCCGGCCTTCGTGAACTCGACGGTCCGGTTCAACGTGAGCGTCTCGGACCCCGAGGGAGAAGGCATGAACGTGACGTTCTATTTCGACCGCTTGCTCCCCGGCGGGTCTACCAACCTCAACAGCTCAACCGTCAGGATCGAGGTCTTGGCTCCTGGTCCGGGCGTCACCGCGTACGCGGAAACGAACTGGACGTACACCCGCCTCTCCAACTTTACGAACGGGAACTACTGGGTCTTGATCGAGGCGCGCGACGCGGACGGCGAAGTCGGCTCGCAGGGTCCCTTCCCGCTGTTCGTCACGGAGAACACGGCGCCCTCGATGGATGGCCTGCTCTCCACGTACTCGGGCAGCGTGGACTACCCCGATCCGCAGGTCCCGCTCATCTACGTGAACGTGTCGGTCGGGGACATCGACGACGATCCGATCACGGTCACGTGGGAGTGGGGCGACGGGACCGTGGGCGTGGACAGCGCCCCGCCCTTCACGAATCTGTTCGTGACCCACCAGTACGATAAGGCCCTGTTCCCCCTCAACGAGACCCCGCGGATCGTCCGATTTCCGATCAAGGTATGGGTCGACGACGGGTTCGAGGGGCACAACACGAGCCTCCCGTCGTCCGCGGAGTTCGACCTCGAGTTCGATTCTCCGCCGAACGTCCAGGTCAACAGCCCGAGCGTGGGAAGCCGCTTCAAGGTCGGCGAGCCGGTCCTCATGCAGGGGACCGCGACGGACCCGGAGGGCGACCCGGTCGTGACGTACTGGGACTTCGACGTCGCGACGGACAGCGACGGGGACGGAGACCCGACCCAGGATCGGGACGCCCCGGGCCCCGAAGCCACCCACGCCTACGACGCCCCAGGGGACTACAACGTGGCGTTCTGGGCGAGCGACGGCGAGACGAAGAAGCGCTGCACGGACGACAACTGCTCGAACTCGATCACGCACTGGCGGAAGCAGGAGGTCCCGATCACGGTCCGGCTCAACCAGCTACCCGTCATCGCCCTCGCGAACCACACGGCCCTCGTCAACGAGCCGGTCCTCCTCCGAATCGCGATCCTGGACGCGGACGGGGACAGCCTCCTCGTCACGTGGGACTTTGGGGACGGGAGCGCGAACGCGACGAACCAGACCTTGGAGGTGGGGACCGTCGAGTTTTTCCAGGAGCACGTGTACACGACCCCGAGCCTTTGTCCAGGCGTCCCGGCGCGCCTGTGCCCGACGAACCTCACCGTCACCGTGTTCGACGGCACGGACACGGTCGTCGACGTGAAGGTCGTCTACGTCGAGTCGTTCAACTTGCCGCCCGTGATCCGAAGCCTCACGGTCCTCCGGGAGAACCGCACCGCGGCCCCGAACAGCACGTTCCTCTACAACACGACCGCGGTCCTCCGGCTCAACATGACGGACGCGGAGGACGACCCGATGAATGTGACGATCTCCTGGGGGGACGGGGACACGGCGACCGCGCGCGTCACGCTCGTCACGGTCGACAACACGACCTCCGTGGCGGTCGAGGGGGACGCGGACGAATGCACGCTGAACCCGGAGGGTCACATCGTGTGCTACTTCTCGCACGTGTACGGAGACATCGGGGACGCGGAGCTCCGCGGCTATCCGATCTCCGTCACGATCACGGACGGCCGGGTGTACGCGGACATCGATCCCGTGAATGGGACCCTCACCACGATCTCCCACACGATCCGTGACTCCGCGACGGTCCAGATCCAGCACCCGAGGCTCCACGGCCTCGGCCCGTGGGACGGCTGGGATTTCAGCACGCTCGCCGTCGTCCTCGGGCTGCCCGGGTTCCTCGTCGGCCGCGCGGCCTGGCGCATCCACCGGGAGCGCGAGGAAGAATGACCGCGGCCGCGCGGGGTCCTGGCCGGCGCTCGCGAAGGCTTTTGAGGGAGGCCGCGCTTCGTCCCGACGTGGGAGTCGCGAACCCGAGCGACTCGGGAGGTGGGGCAGCGTGAGCGAGGTCCGTCGTCTCGTGCTTCGTCGTGGCCGCAACGCCGTGATCACGATCTTCGGGATCATGACCCTGAACTTCTTCCTCATCAACTTCATGGGCGATCCCACGGAGCTCCTAGCCCCGAGGGACCCCAAGATCCCGGACGAGTACGTCCAGACGAACTGCATCCGGTACGGGCTGTGCGGCCCCGACGGGAAGCCACTCACCGTCCCGGAGCGTTTCTGGCTCTACCTGCAGAACACGGTGACGGGCAACTGGGGCGTGAGCTACTACTGGAAAGGCGCGAGCGTGCTGAACATCGTGATGCCCGCCCTCGGCTGGACGATCATCCTGATCGGCACGTCGACCGTGATCACGATCCTCCTGGGGATGGCGTTGGGCGCCCTGTCGGCCCAGCGCCGCGGGAGGGCGTTCGACATCGCGACGATGGGCTTCAGCCTCTTCTTCTACGGGATGCCGTTCTTCTGGCTCGCCCTCGTGATGCAGCTCTCGTTCCGGGAACCCCAGTTCGGGCTGAACTGGTGGCCCGTCCTGCCGACGAGCCAGGAGTACGACGTCGGGATCATCGGCTTCACCTGGGCGAACTTCGACCACGTGCTAAGCGTCCTCCACCACCTGATCCTCCCCGCGACGACCTTGGCCTTGGGCACAGTCGCGGGCGTGTCCCTCGTCATGCGCAATTCCCTCATCGACGTGATGACGGAGGACTACGTCGTGACGGCTCGGGCCAAGGGGCTCGCGGAACGCATGATCCTCCGGCGGCACGTCCTCCCGAACGGGCTCCCGCCCATGGTCACCCTGATCGCGCTCGACATGGCGTTCATCTTCGGTGGCGCGTACCAGGTCGAGTACGTGTTCTCGTACGAGGGGATCGGGTACGTCACGATCACGGCGATCACGCAATTCGACTTCCCTGTGATTCAGTTCGTCGTCGTCCTCGGCGGTCTCGCGGTCGTCATCGCGAACTTCTTCGCGGACCTCATCCTCCTGCGGATCGACCCGAGGATCAAGGTGACGTGAGGCCGATGGCGCTGAGCCCCTACTCCATGTCGTACTGGTTCAAGAGGCGGCTCGGGATCACGGAGGTGCGACGGGAGAAGTTCCTCCTGTCCGCGCGGCGGTTCCAGGCCGTCGCGAAAGGCGTCCTCAAGAACCGGATGGGGGCCCTCGGCGTCTCCATCCTCGTGTTCTTCCTCCTCCTCGCGTTCCTCGCGCCCGTCCTGCCGCTCCCCCACTGGGACGCGACCGTGGACGAGCAGCGCGTGCCCCCGTGGGTCGAGGCGCCCATCGCCCGGAACGAGTCGTTCCAGAACTTCGACTCCGCGACGACATGGGACCTGGACACCGTGACGGACGCCCAGAACATCGAGACCGGCGTGACCCGGGGAGCGAACTCGAGCCGCGCGGGGGACTATCTCAGCGTGACGAGCTTCTCCCTCCGAATCTACCGGGACGCGATCGAGTCCGTCGGGGTCGCCGCGCGGCTGTCGCCCGCCGACACGGCCCCGGGTCAGGCCGTCGGAATCCGCGTGAGCTTCGACGGGGGGCGCACCTGGTCCGACAAGTACGAGGTGCGGGACGTCGGGACCCTCGCGTCCGTCGACCTGACCGACGTCACGGACTGGACCTCGGCGAAGTTGAACAACACGAACCTGTTCCTCAACATCACCCACGAATCCGACGTGGGCACGAGCGGGAACGTGTCCCTCGATTTCGTTGGTGTGACGATCGTCTGGACCAGCTACTGGCACGCGTTCGGGACGGACCAGAACGGGCGGGACATCTTCACCCGCGTGATCTGGGGCTCCCGGATCTCGCTCATCGTGGGGTTCCTGTCCAGCGTGATCGCGGGGGTCCTCGGGACCCTGATCGGCCTGGCGTCCGGCTACTGGGGGGGCTGGAAGGACGAGACCCTCATGCGGATCAACGACATCCTCCTGTCCCTCCCGTGGCTCGTCCTCCTCATCGTGGTCGCGGCGATCCTCAAGGAGCTCAGCCTCGAGGTGATCATCCTGTCGATCGGGCTGACGAGCTGGAGCTTCACGGCCCGGGTCGTGCGGGCCCAGGTCCTGTCCGTGAAGGAGCGCGTCTTCGTGGAGCGGGCCAAGGCCGCGGGAGCGGGCAACCTGTCCATCATCTGGCGCCACATCTTCCCGAACGTGTTCCCCCTCGTCTTCGCGAACACGATCCTCACGGTCGCGGTCGCGATCCTCTCGGAGAGCAGCCTCGCGTACCTCGGACGGGTGAACAAGAGCAACCTGAGCTGGGGCGTCATCCTCTCGGAGGCGGACGCGGCCGGCGCCATCCTGAACGGGCAGTGGGCCTGGATCGTGATGCCTGGCTTGGCCCTCGTGATCGTGATCCTCGGCTTCTCCCTGCTCGGCTACGCGCTCGACGAGATCCTGAACCCCAAGCTCCGGGAGAGGTGAGCGGACGGCTCTCCTCGAGATCGATCACCTGAAGACGTACTTCGACACCCGGTCCGGGATCGTCCGGGCCGTCGACGACGTCACGTTGACCCTCGAGAAGGGCGAGTCCCTGGGCCTCGCGGGGGAGAGCGGCTGCGGCAAGACGACGACGGCCCTGTCCATCATCCGCCTCCTGCCGAAGAACGGCCGGATCGTGGAGGGGTCCATCCAGTACGACGGTCGGAACCTCGCGGCGATCAAGGAGTCCGACCTGCGGCGGATCCGCTGGAAGCACATCTCGATCGTGTTCCAGGGCGCGATGAACGCCCTGAACCCCGTGCGGCGGATCAGCTGGCAGATCGCGGAGGCGATCGCCCTCCACGACCAGGTGTCCATCGAGGACGCGCAGCCCCGCGTGGACGAGCTCCTCGAGCTCGTCGGGATCAACCCCGCACGGAAGGACGATTACCCGCACGAGTTCTCCGGCGGGATGCGCCAGCGCGTGATGATCGCGATGGCCCTCGCGTGCAACCCGAAGATCATCATCGCGGACGAGCCCGTGACCGCGCTCGACGTGATGATCCAGGCCCAGATCCTCGAGCTCCTCAAGGAGCTCCGGGAGCGGCTCGACCTCTCCATGATCCTGATCTCCCACGACCTGAGCGTGATCGCGGAGACGTGCGACAAGGTCGCGATCATGTACGGCGGGAAGCTCGCGGAGTTCGGGCCCGCCCAGGACGTGTTCCGCGACCCGCAGCACCCGTACACGCAAGGCCTTGTGAAGTCGTTCCCGGACATCTATGGCCCGAGGGACCTGCCCCCGTGGATTCCGGGCCAGCCGCCGAACCTGCTCGACCCGCCCACGGGCTGCCGGTTCCACCCGCGCTGCCCGCACGCGTTCGCGGAATGCATGAAGACGGTCCCGGATGCGTACCCGGTCGGGCGGGACCACACGGCGGCGTGCTTCCTGCGGACGGCGCGGTGATCCCCCATGGCGCGGCTCCTCTCCGTCCGGAACCTACTCGTGTGGTTCCCCGTCCGCACGGGCCTCGTCGCCGGCCTCATCGGGCGGGAGACCCGGAACGTCCGGGCCGTGGACGGGGTCTCGTTCGACGTGAACCGCGGGGAGGTGTTCTGCCTCGTCGGGGAGAGCGGCTGCGGCAAGACGACGTCGGGCAAGGCGATCCTACGTCTCAACGACGTGACCCGCGGTCACATCCTGTTCGACGTCCCGGAGCGGGAATGGGATCTCCTGCATGCGGTCGACCGCCGCCTCGCCGAGCTGAGGGGGACGCTGCCGCCGGAAACGAGCGGGGAGCGCGTGGGCCTCCTGTGGGCCTGGGACGAGCTCGCACGCCTCAAGGGGCTCACCCTCCAGGCCCTCGCCCCGTGGAGCCGGCTCGCCGCGCGCGAGAAGCGGGACCGGCTCGAGAAGCACGCCCGCGTGCTCGAGCAGCGCCTGTCCGACCTCCGGACCGGGAAGGACCGGCTCATCCTCCGCTCCCTCGCGAAGGACCAGAAGCGGATCGAGATCCTCCGGGACCACGGGTCCCGGTTCACGCCGAGGCGGGCCCGCCGCGCGCACGCCCTCGAGGCGGCCCTCAAGGAGGCCCAGTACCGGTTGCGCCGCGCCGAGGCCCTCGGGTTCGGAGCTCGGCCCCGCGCGCGGAAGGCGCGCCGGATCGAGAGGCGGCTCGAGCGCCTCCAGAGCCTCTCGACCCCGAACGACCCGTCCGCGGCGGCCCGCATCGAGTCCCTCGAGGCCCGCGTGGGGGACGCCCAGGTGCGTCTCGTGGAGCGGGAGCGCCTCCAGTCCGAGGCGGAGCTCGCGGCCGTCCGGGAGCTGCTCGAGGGCTTCCGGCGCCAAGAGGAGACCCGGACGCCCGACCTCGCGGACCGGTTCGCGCGCATCGACGAACGCATCCGGGATCTGCGTGCCCGCGGGGGCCCGCGCCTCGAACTGTGGGAGCTCCTCGAGCTCCGGCACGACTTGATCGCACAGTACGACCTGACCCGCTGGCCCCCGGAACGCGTGCGGGAGCTCCGGCGACGGATGCAGATCATCTATCAGGACCCGTACGAGTCCCTGAACCCGAAGATGTCCATCTTCGACATCGTCGCGGAGCCCCTCGTGGCGAACAAGATCGTCGAGACCCTCGGGGAGGCGGAGGTCGTCGTCCGGAAGGCCCTCGAGGACGTGGGCCTCAAGCCCGCCGAGGAGTTCATGTTCCGCTACCCGCACGAGCTGTCGGGCGGCCAGCGCCAGCGCGTCGGGATCGCGACGGCCCTCGTCGTGGACCCGGACTTCATCGTGGCGGACGAGCCCGTGAGCATGCTCGACGCGAGCGTGCGCACGGAGATCCTCGCGCTCCTCCTCGATCTGAAGAAGCGCCGCAACCTGACGTACCTGTTCATCACGCACGACCTCGGGCTCGCGTGGATCATCGCGGACCGCGTCGCGGTCATGTACCTCGGGAAGGTCGTCGAGACGGGGGACGGCCCCGAGGTGATCCAGAACCCGCGGCATCCGTACACGAAAGCCCTCATCTCCGTGGTGCCGTCCCCGAACCCGGACGTCCACCGGGAGAAGATCATCCTCCGCGGGGAGCGGCCGAACCCGGTCGACATCCCGACGGGGTGCCGCTTCCATCCGCGCTGCCCCATGGCCGTCGGGATCTGCGGCTGGAGCGCCGACGAGGTGAAGGACGACCTCCTCCGCCTCTTCGAGGAGGACGCGGCGATCCATCCCGAGGCCAAATCGTTCGGTGAGATCGAGATCCCGGGCCCCTTCGAGCTCCAGGTCGCGACGGCGGACGGGGGGGCCGCCCAGCGCTACCTGCGCGCGCGGATCGAGGCGCTCGGCTCGAGCCGGCCCGCCCTCGCATCGATCCGGAAGGTCGAGCCGGGCGGGGGCGTCGTGCGGCTCGGCCTCCACGAGCCCGTGGAGCCGCCCCTCCGGACCATTGCGGGGAGCGTCCGCGTCGCGTGCCACCTCGTGGAGCCGGAGGTCGGGCTCGCGTTCGCAACGGGCGCGGAGATGGCCGCGGCCGCGGATCAGAGCCTGCCCTCGACGAGCCCCATGGCCCGCTGACGGATCGGTTCGGCCCGCGCGAGGAGCGCCTCGAGGTCCGCCTCGGTCCGGGTCCGGAATCCTTCGTCCCGGATCGAGGAGAGGTTCACGCGGCAGTTCAGGGTCGCGCCGCGGATCGCGGCGTCCGCCAGGAGGACCGCGACGCCCGCATCCGTCGAGGCGGCCCGGTTCCCCTTCTCCGCGGCGACCTCCGCGAGTCCGAGGGCCTCGACGCCGAGCCGCACGGTCTCCAAAGGCGGCCGAACCGCGCCCGCGTACGCGGCCTGCATCCGCGCGACCCGGGTCGCGCGCTCCGCGTCCGTCGCGCGCGGGAGGCGCATCGCGTCGAGGACGGCCTGGTATGCGCGGGCGTCCTCGTCCGCGAGGGTCGCGAGCCGCGCTTGGAGCGGGGCCCCGCGCGCCTCGACGTCCGCGAGGGCCGCCTGGACGGCCTCGTACCCCTTCTTGTCCTTCGCGAGCCCGGCGACCATGCGGGACAGGGCGACGGACAGGGCCGCCGCGAGGGCCGACGCACTCCCGCCTCCCGGGGTCGGCGTGGGCGCCGCGACGGCCGCGAGGAACTCGCCCACGGTCGTCTCGTTCACTCCCACAGCCGGACCTCCAGGACCTGTTCCCGCCGGAGGTTTGCGAACTGGAACCGTGCCCGGGTCGCGTCGAGGACCGCCTCGAGGGGCACGAGGCCGATCATCTCGCTCTCGAGGATCTCGACCCCCGCCTTCGAGGCCTCCGCCTCGATCGCATCGTACGCGCGCGCGAGCGACGTCACCGTGTAGTCGAGCATGTTCATGGAGACCTGGACGATCCCGCGCTCCCGGAGGGCGAACCCCTTCGCGCGGACCGCCGGCAGGCCGCCGTCCCGCTCCCGGATCGTCCGCGCGATGCGACGGGCGAGCCCTTCGTCCGAGGACTTGAGGTTCACATTCCAGGCGATCAGGACGGGCCTCGCGCCGACGATCGTCGCGCCCGCGGTGGGATGGAGCCGCTGCGGCCCGAAGTCGGGCCGGCGTTCCGGGTCCCGCTCGATGGCCTCCCGGAGGCCCTCGTACCCGCCCCGGCGCACGTCCGGGAGGGCCCGCCGTTCGGGCCGGGTCGCGGCCCGCTCGTACAGGTACACGGGCACCCCGAGCTCCTCCGCGATCCGCTTCCCGACGGACCTCGCCAATTCCGTGCAGTCCTCCATCGTCACGCCCGAGATCGGGACGAAGGGCAGGACGTCCAGGGCGCCCACCCGGGGATGGGCCCCCTCGTGGCGGTTCATGTCGATCCGCTCGACGGCCGCGCGCGCGCCCGCGAGGGCTCCCTCCGCGACGGCCCGGCGGTCTCCCACGAACGTGATCACGGACCGGTTGTGGTCCCGGTCCGACTCCACGTCGAGGACGCGTACCCCCGGGACGGACGCGAGCGAGGCCCGAAGGGCCTCCACGACCTCGGGTCGCCGGCCCTCCGAGAAGTTCGGGACGCACTCCACGATCTCGGCCATGGGAACGGCTCGGAGCGCGTCCATCCTCCCATCCGGATTAAAGGTATCGCTCCCGCGCGGCGCCTCCGCATCCCGTGTGGGTTTACCTTTATTTCCCACGAGGTCTTCTCGCGCGCGGAGGCGTCCCCCTGACGGAGCCGACGACGGGCCATGCGTCCGATTCGACCCCGGAGCCCGTGGCGCCGTCCTTCGGACCGCCCTCCGTGCCGTACGTCCCGCCGCCGACCCTGCAGCAGCTCGTCGTGCGCACGCGCCTGCGGATGCGGGAACGGGAGCGGATCGGCGGGCGCATCGCAGACGGGGGAGCCATCCTGTACCTCCTCTCGATGCCCCTCGCGATGATCGCGATCAAGGCGCAGTACGAGGTGAGGTACAGGATGGCTCCC
>Ga0209341_10004542_pt1 | contig 12751 bp, 5 predicted proteins | sample RifCSP13_2_FD_184020 | JGI IMG/M metagenome (GOLD analysis project Ga0209341, IMG submission 184020) | Soil microbial communities from Rifle, Colorado - Rifle CSP2_sed 13_2 (SPAdes) (version 2) | ecosystem: Environmental > Terrestrial > Deep subsurface > Rock core/Sediment | place: Rifle...
ACTGGCGGTAACAGAGGCAGTCAAGCTCTACAAAGCAGACCCCGATGTTGAATATGCGGAGCCAAATTATATCGTCACCGCTCAAGCTACTCCCAATGATACATATTTTAATTACCTCTGGAATATGCACAACACGGGACAGACAGGCGGGACCGTCGATGCGGACATTGACGCGCCGGAGGCCTGGGACATTACGAAGGGGAGCAACGATGTTGTCGTTGCCGTGATCGATACCGGAGTTGATAGCGGCCACTCGGATCTGGCTGCAAATATGTGGATGAATCCTGGAGAAATAGCTGATAATGGGATCGATGATGACGGAAATGGATATATAGATGATATATACGGGATCAGTGCTATCTTGAATAGCGGTTATTCCTCTGATCCCAACGGACACGGAACGCACTGCTCCGGGACGATCGGGGCTGTGGGCAACAACGGAATCGGCGTTGCGGGCGTGAACTGGAACGTCAAGATCATGGAATGCCAATTTCTGGATTATCAGGGTTATGGAGATGTCGACGATGCAGTAACATGCCTTGAATATGTAAAATTGATGAAAAATCGAGGAGTAAATATCGTCGCCAGCAGCAACAGTTGGGGATCAACGTGGTATTCTCAGGCGCTCTATGATGCTGTCAATGAACAGATGTCGAGCGGCATCCTTTTTATTGCCGCCGCCGGAAATAATGGTTGGGACAATGATTCAAATGGGCTTTATCCCGCTAATTTTAGCCTGCCTAATGTCATAGCAGTGGCTGCTACGGACCACAACGATAACCTCGCTTCTTTTTCCGATTTTGGAAAAAAGACTGTTCATGTTGGCGCGCCGGGAGTAAATATTGTCTCGCTCAGAGCCAAGTATACATTCGGGGGCGGCGACCAAAATTTTATTCCTGCAGGAGACCCAAACGCGATATTGATAGCGTTAAGCGGGACCAGCATGGCTACGCCACACGTCGCCGGTCTTGCCGCTCTCCTGAAATCACAGAATATGAGCAGAAACTGGTCAGAGATAAAAAATCTGATTATGTGGAGTGGCGATACTATACCGGCGCTTGAAGGAAAAAGCATAACAGGCAAAAGAATAAATGCCTATAAAGCGTTATCCTGCGTTAATGAACCAGTGCTTATGGCTTTGCAATATCCTCCCATATTTCAAGCGGGCGCGCCGACAACAGTGTCCGTCCTGAGTATTAATTGCGAATTTCCGTCAGGCCCGGTTACGGTTACGACGGACAGAGGGGAATCCTTCTCCCTCAATGATGACGGAAATCCTCCGGATCTGTTTGCGGGAGACGGGATATTCACCGCCACATTCACCCCCTCCACTGGCACGCCATCTCTGACGATTTCATCGCCAGCCGGGACGATCAGCATTCCGCGATTTGAAATAACTTCGCTGTATCTGCCTGAGGGAAAAATAAATGCATCCTATAGCCATACGCTTCAGGTCAGAGGCGGGGTCTTGCCGGTCACCTGGTCGATCTCGTCGGGCAGTCTGCCCGCCGGATTGTCGCTGAACAGTTCAACAGGGCAGATTTCAGGCAGTTCTACTGTCATCGGCAAATCCGATTTTACCGTGCAAGCCACGGACGCAAACAATTCAACAAAGGCAAAAACGTATTCTATCCAGGTAGCGGATGATTTCGTTCTCGAACAAATGGTCAAAAGTTTCGGCACAGAAACGGATGATTTCTCTACAACTACTGCAATTGATAAGCATGGAAATATGTATGTCACCGGATCTTACTTTGCCGGATCAAATTTGGATTTTCTTACGGTAAAGTACAACCCATCCGGCGAAATGATATGGTTTAAAACCTTCGACAGCGGGTCAAATGATTACGGGATGGGCATCACTGTGGACGGGACCGATAATATCTATGTTGTCGGTCATTCCGACGATATAAGTCTCCATGTAATCAAATACGATCCGGCTGGGAACGTTGTATGGTCAAAAGATTCCAGCTATGCTTTTGGTTACAATGCTACCACTGATAAAGATGAAAACGTGTATGTAACAGGCGGTTCAGTAACGGACACCGGTACGTATTCTGCTTTCACTACCAAGTATGATCCATCCGGCACGATTCTCTTCTGGACTAAAACGTATGCCCAGCCGTACACTTATGGCTACTCTATAGCGATTGACGGCCTTGGAAATATTTATGTGTCCGGCGTAGATTGTTATTCTTACTGCTATGCATTCACGACAAAATACGATCCATCAGGCAATGAAAGCTGGATCAGCACCCCTGAGACAGACATCATCACTGCTCCTCCGAGCATGGCGATAGACAAAAATAATAATATCTTTGTTGCTGTCAGCATCAATGATTCAAATTCTTTTCGAATTATGAAATACGATCCATCGGGAGCAGTAATCTGGAACAAAAACTATTCTAAGCAAGACAATACTGTAGCTGGGATAGCGTTAGATGCGAACGGGCGTATCTACGTGACCGGGGCCGTCTGGAATGGATCAAACTACGATTATTTCACCTCTCAATATGACTCATCGGGAAATGATGAGCTCTGGACCAAAACCCTCAATGCGGGGTCCGACGATTACGCGAGCAGCATTCTGATCGATCAGGACGGCAATGTTATCGTTACGGGATATTCTTCAAATGGAAATGATTACGACTGGCTCATTATCAAGTACCGGCAGACAGCCGATCCGCTCAGAATAAAAACAGAGGCGCTGACCTGGGGCACGGTCGAAACCTCGTACAGCCAGACAGTGAAAGCCCTGGGAGGCGCGGCGCCGTATAACTGGTCAATTATTTCTGGCGCCTTGCCGGAGGGGTTAACCTTAAACAAATCAACCGGGGAAATCTCCGGTATCCCTTCAATTTTTGGTACATTTGATTTTGCAATCCAGGTAACTGATGCGAATACCACTATTGCAAGCAAATCTCTCTCGATATCCATTTATGACAAAATACGCATCACACCGACATCTCTGCCCGACGGCACCGTAGGCGTATACTACAGTCAGCCATTAACTGTTACGGGCGGGAAAACTCCTTATACGTTTTGGTTTGAGTATCCTTCCGAAGGGCCTGGCGTGGCATTTTCTCCGAATGGAGACAACGTACAAGTAATAGGCATTCCGTCAAAGGCCGGGACATTCAATTTAACTATATGGGTCAGGGACAGTAACAATACAACTTTCAGTCAACAAATAACGATTACAATTCTTTCATCGACGGATTCAGACCTGGTCGTCTCTAAATTTACGATAGCTGAACTGTACTCGTCCCCTTACTATCTTGTTTTAAATGACACGACCTATAATAACGGTCCAGGAATCGCAGGTAAGTCATCCACGAAATTTTATTTGTCTAAGGATGCAGTCCTCGATCCCGAAGATATATTTGTCTGGAGCAGAGAGATCCCGCTCCTTCAGGCTGGAGAAAGCAGTGTAAAAGAGGTTTGGGTCACAATTCCAGCAGGGGTCATACCAGCGACATACTATGTCATAGCAAAAACAGACGGCGATAACCTGATTCTGGAAACAAATGAAGATAATAATACCCGGTATAAAAGCATCTACATAGGCGAGAGCAGCGGTCCGGACCTTTCAGTGTCTGTCACGGCGCCGGCCACAGCTGCACCGGGTGAAAGCATCACGATCAGTGATACGACTAAGAATAGCGGAAACAGCTCAGCAGAAGAATCTTCCACAAAGTTATATTTAGTGGATTACTGTAACAGCTCCAACGCTAAGATGAACATATACTTAGGCAGCCGGACGGTGCCGGCTCTGTCAAGCGGAGCATCGAGTTCAGGTACGACAACCGTAACCATTCCGGCTGATGTGCCATCCGGCACGAACGCGCATATATTAGCAGTAGCAGATGGAGATTTTGTGATTGCAGAGATTAACAGCTCCAATACAGCGTGTAGCAGCGATATATTGATCAGCTCGAATCCGGATCTTTTGGTGACGGATTTGAATGTACCGAAAAATGCTGAATCCGGCGGGACAATCTCTATTACAGACACTACAAAAAATAATAGGTTTTATGATGCAGCCCCATCCACCACGAGTTTCTATATCTCAACGGACGCAACGCTCAGTGCGAATGACGTGCAGCTCGGGAGCAGATCTGTCGGAACTCTCGCCGGCGGCTCCAGCAGCAACGGCACAACATTGGTAACCATACCCTCCAATACCCCAACCGGGGCATATTACATCATCGCCCAGGCAGACAGTGGAAGCGCAATTACCGAGACCGATGAGACGAATAATACGCTCACCAAGGCAATCGCTATCGGAACAGACCTTGTCATATCGGCACTGACCGTTCCGGCCGGTGCGAACAGCGGTTCCACGATCACGGTAACGGAAACGACCACGAACTCCGGCGGAGCCCAGGCGGGCAGCTCGACGACCGGCTTCTATTTATCGAGTAATTCGACACTGGATGGGAATGACACATTTCTGGGGAGCCGGTCGGTTCCCGCGCTCAACGGCGGAGCCGGAAGTACCGCTGACACCTCGGTAACAATACCTGCGGGAACAACGGCAGGGGCATATTATCTCATCGCCAAAGCAGATGCAAACAATGTATTAGCGGAGGCTCAAGAAACCAACAACACGAGTTATAAAACGATCCAGATCGGCTCGGACCTGACGGTATCGGCTCTCACTGCTCCGTCCAGCTCAGGTGCAGGCAAGAGCATTTCGGTAACGGACACGACTAAGAACAGCGGAGGAGGCAACATACAGGTTTCCACTACGAATTTTTATCTATCCATGGACACGAGCCTTGACAGCAATGACGTTTTCTTGGGAAGCCGTTCGGTGCCGGAGCTTGCATCCGGAGCAAGCAGTTCAGGGACGACATCGGTAACAGTACCGACCTCGACCACTGCCGGATACTATTACATCATCGCCAAGGCCGACGGAAACGACCTGATAGCTGAAACAAGCGAGGCCAACAACACGAAATACAGTACCACCATAAAGATCGGTCCCGACCTCACAATATCGGCTTTAACCGCACCCTCCACAGCAGGTGCCGGCACGAGCATCTCGGTAACAGATACGACAAAGAACAGCGGGGCCGGAGAAGCGGGCCCGACCACGACGAGTTTCTATCTTTCGACGAATTACACCCTCGATGCAAGTGCTGTCCTCATCGGCAGCAGGGGCGTTGGTACCATCGCGGCCGGGGCGACTAACCAGGCCACGACATCGGTGACCATCCCGTCTGGGACAGCATCAGGGGCATACTACATAATAGCCAGGGCCGATGCCGGCAACGCAGTACCGGAACTATACGAGGACAACAACACGTACTACAAGAGCATAACGATCGGTCCCGACCTTGCGGTGTCGGCGGTGACCGTGCTGCCCACGGCAACCGGCGCGGGCATGACCATCACGATAAGCGATACGACCAAGAACAACGGTCCCGGAGCATCACCGGCATCTACGACCAGGTTCTATTTATCAACAGACGGCAGCCTCGACGGTACTGACACCCTGTTAGGGAGCAGGTCAGTGCCGGCGCTTTCCGCTGCTGGGACCAACTCCGGGACGACATCGGTAACAGTACCGACCTCGACCACTGCCGGATACTATAACATCATCGCCAAAGCAGACGGCAATGATATGATCGTAGAAGTAAATGAGAACAATAACACGAAGTACAGCAGCACAATAAAGATAGGTCCCGATCTTGTTGTATCGGCCCTGACCATCCCCAGTACCGCCGGAGCCGGCACGAGCATCTCGGTAACGGACACCACGAAGAATGGCGGGGCCGGAGAAGCAGGCCCGACCACGACGAGTTTCTATCTTTCGACGGACACCACGATCCCCGTAGGCGCACAGCCGATCGCCAGCAGACCGGTTGGCACCATCGCAGCCGGAGCGACGAACCAGGCCACGACATCGGTGACCATTCCGTCAGGCACGGCGTCAGGGGCATACTACCTTATCGCCAGGGCTGATGACGGCAAGGCTGTCGGAGAGCTCAATGAGGACAACAACATATACTCCAAGAGCATATTGATAGGACCCGACCTCGCAATGTCTACGGTATCCGTGTCGCCGACAGCAGCCGGGGTGGGAATAACCATCACGATAATGGACACGACCAAGAACAACGGACCCGGGACAGCAGCGGCATCCACGACCCGGTTCTACCTGTCAACGGACACCAGCCTTGACAACAGCGATGCCTTGCTGACGAGCCGGGCAATACCCGAGCTCTTATCAGGCGCGACCAGCTCAGGCTCCACGGCAGTAGCCATCCCCACAGGAACGCTATCAGGGTATTACTACATCATCGCCAAGGCGGACGGAAACGACCTGATCGTAGAGATAAATGAGGACAACAACACAAAATTCAGCAGCACGATAAAGATAGGCCCCGATCTTAGTGTATCAGCCCTGACCGTACCCACCAGCGCCGGAGCCGGCACGAGCATCACGGTAACGGACACCACGAAGAACAATGGGGCCGGAGAAGCAGGCGCATCGACGACGAGCTTCTATCTTTCGACGGACACCACGATCCCCGTTGGCGCACAGCCGATCGCCAGCAGACCGGTTGGCACCATCGCAGCCGGAGCGACGAATATTGGGACGACGACCGTGACGATCCCGTCAGGCACGGTGTTGGGGGCGTACTACCTTATTGCCAGGGCGGATGACGGCAACGCGGTCGGAGAACTTATTGAGGACAACAACACCCAGTACCGGAGCATAACGATAAAGTGATGGAGTGCCCCCTCTCCCTTAAGGGGAGAGGGGCAGGGTGATGGTCATAGCGATAGAGGGGCGTTCCTCCCTTTGAAAAAGGGAGGTGAGGAGGGCTTTTATAAAATTGGATGTCAATACTATTATGAGACCGTGAATAATTGAAACTACGCTTGGGTTCTGAAGATAACCCTCGAAGCTTTCTTTCTTAATTCTTCAGCAGCAAGTAAAGCCAGAGTAAAGGGCATCAAGATAATCCACACGCGCAGGGGAATGGGCGCCGTGGCAAAGATCGCATTCCCCCAGTCTGTGTACACGATAAGCAGCTGGAGAACAATCTCGACCGCGATTCCGGCAAAGATCAGCTTGTTCGAAAAAAAACCGAGACTGAAAACGGATTCCCTGGACGATCTGCACGCAAAGACATTGGCGATCTGGGTAATGATGATCGCGCTCAGACAGGCGGTCGTCGCCTGCTGGTAAAGGATATTGGTCGCGGGGAGCGCGGTTCCCCAGAGCCATCCACCCTCGTGCAATACCCAGAAAAATCCGAACATGCACGCAGCCGCCTCAAGGGGGCCGAGAAACAGGTATGCCCGAAGAATCAGCGGGACGCTCAACAGCCGATCCGTCAATCTTCTCGGAGGCTGCTTCATGACACCGGGCGTGGGCTTCTCCGATCCGAGCGCAAGCGCGGGCAGCATGTCCGTGCCGAGGTCAACGGCGAGGATCTGGAGTATGGTCAGCGGGAGCGGTATTCTAAGCAGGATATAGGCAAGGTACGGCACCGCCTCGGGGATATTCGACGCGAAAATATAGGTGATGAATTTCTTGATGTTTTCATATACCGTTCTTCCCTCCTCCACGGCGTTCACGATCGTCGCGAAGTTGTCGTCGAGCAGGATCATGTCCGATGCCTCTTTCGCAACATCGGTCCCGGAGATCCCCATGGCGATGCCGATATCCGCCTTTTTGAGCGCCGGCGCGTCGTTCACCCCATCGCCGGTCACGGCAACCACTTCCCCCATTTCTTTTAAAAGCGATACCACCCGCATTTTGTGCTTTGGGGTCATCCTTGCGAAGATGATCTCCTTTTCCGAGAGCTTTTCCCTGAGCTCCCGGTCATTCATCTGATTGAATGCCGGGCCTTCAATGGTCCTTGGATCCCCTCTGACAAGCCCGATCTCGCGCGCGATCGCGCTCGCGGTCCTGCTCCCGTCGCCGGTTATCATGATTATCCGTATCCCCGCCCCATGGCATTTTCCGATGGCTTCGGGCACCTCGGGCCTCGGCGGGTCTTCAAGGCCGATGAGACCGAGAAATACCATGTCCTTTTCTATCTCTTCTGCCCGCGCATCCGGGAGCTCCCGGTCATTTATATCCTTGGAGGCGAACGCCAGTACACGCAGACCTCCATCCATAAGCGCATGGTAAGCGGATAGGATCTGCTCGTGCAACGCGGGAGCGAGGGGCAGGATCGCTCCCGCGATCATGATCTGGCTGCAGAGGGGGAGGAGTTTTTCCAGGGCGCCTTTGGTGAATGCCTGTCGTGTCCCGGAAAAAGCGTGTATCGTAGTCATCATCTTCCGGTCGGCGTCGAAGGGTATTTCGAATAGTCGCTCCGCCGGCATGTCGCCGAGCGTCTCTCTCGCCGCCCTCAGGAGCGCTGTTTCCGTGGGGTCCCCTCGATAGTGCCCATCCGCAAAGCGGGCATTATTGCAGAGATAGGCGATTTTCATGATGTCGCGGGCATTCCCGGACGAGGCATCCCTCATGTCGATGATGGTTCCGTTGGCCCAGATCCTGGTCGCGGTCATGTTGTTCTGCGTGAGCGTGCCCGTTTTGTCGGTGCAGATAACGGTCACCGAGCCGAGCGTCTCGACAGAACTGAGCGTCTTGATCAGCGCCTTTCGCCTCGCCATCCGCTGGCTCCCCATGGAGAGCGAGAGGGTCACGGTCGGGAGCATGCCTTCGGGGATGAGCGCAACCGTTATGCCGACGGCAAAGATGAAGTTGTCCCAGAAACTTCTCCCGATCACAAAGCCGAGGGCAAAAAAGAACAGGCCGACCACTCCTGCGATGGCGGCCACTACCCGCGTGGCCCTTACGATCTCTTTCTGGAGCGGACTGAGCCCTGCCTCCACCGCACTTGTCAGGTGCGCAATACGTCCGAACTCGGTTCTCATGCCTGTCGCGAAGGCGACCGCTCTGCCCGATCCGCTGACCACCGTGGTCCCCGCGAAGGCGATATTCGGGCTTTCCATGAACTCGCCGGGGAAGGGCCCGTGATTTCTCAGCTGCGGCTCCGATTCTCCGGTGAGGGAAGCGTGATTTACCTTGAGCCCGGAAGATTCTATGAGTCTCGCGTCGGCGGGGATCTTGTCGCCCTCAACCAGCATGATGATATCGCCGGGCACGATGTCTCTCGCGTGGATCTCTTTCTCCGCTCCCTCCCGCAGGACCTTCACCTGAAAGGGCAGGAGTTTTTTCAGTGCCTCGAGCGCTTTTTCCGCGCGATATTCCTGCATGAAGGTAAAGACCGCATTGATGATGATGACCGCGGTTATGGCAAGCCCGAGGGTGAGCATGCCTTCTCCGGGATGGAGGTATTCGGACAGGAACGACAGCAGGGCCGCGAGCCAGAGCACAACAGCGAGGAAATGTGTGAACTGCTTCAGAAACCGCGCAATGAGCGGCGCTTTTCGCGCCTCGGAGATCTCGTTCGGCCCGAACTCAGACAGCCGCCGCCTTGCTTCGTTCTCAGCCAGGCCTGACTCGCTTGTAACGAGACTCTGGAGGACTTCCTTTTCGGCAAGGGTGTTAATCTTCATGGCGGGGTTTTAGTATGATAAGGTCGCAGGGTGTTTCCCTCAGCACATTCTCCACAGGATTACGGCTGAAGAGGGAGCTCAAGAGGCTCCGCTCGCTGGCGCCCATGATAATGAGGTCGTGCCTCCTGGCAGCGGCTTCGATCGTGATGCTCCTTCCGATGGCGCCCGGCGTGAGCTTGCTTTCGTAGATGACGCCGTGTTTCTTGAGGCGGTCCAAAAAATCAGCCATATCCGGTGGTATTCTCTTTTCCCACTCAACGGGCGTGAGATGGATATCGCCATGGAAAAATTTTGTGATCGGTTTTGTCACATGAAAGACATGGACCTTTGCATTGAACGCCGCTGCCATCACTGAGATAAAAGAGGCCCATTCTTGTATCCGCCCGATTCTCGCCTTGAGGGGGACGAGGACATCGGAAGGATGTATCCTTCCGGTGTGCACCACCCGGACGAGGGCGACAGAGCAGGGAATTTTAAGCGACAGACTCCTCGCGATCGTCCCCGAAAAGAAGCGCCGTTCCGCATCCTCCCTGCGTGTCGACGCGAATACAAGGTCAATATTTTCGTGGACCGCGATCCTGCGGATCTCAGCGACAGGGTCTCCGGTCTCTGTTATGCTTTCCGCGGGAACGCCGATCTTTTCCGCCAGGACGAAAAGCCTCTTCATGGCCGCTTCTGCTTTGTCAAAGGATGACCTCGGATCCGTCTTCCCTGCGATAAAGCAGGTGTAGAATTTCGCCCCGCTTGCCTTAGAGAGGTGCAAGGCATACCGGGCGGCGACCTCCGAGTTGAAATGTTCATTTATCGCTGAGAGGATCTTCTTATACATGGCGTGTTTTTCCGTGTACTCTTTTCTTATAGAGTAGCATAAACAGCATCCCTTGACAACAACGGCAGGGCTTTTACTCTTGTCTAAACCTGAGGAATAGGATATAGTTATGCTATCGTCATCAGGACCCCTGTACTGATAACGCATAAGCCGCTGAGGAGCATCAGTCCCAAAGGGTATGGGTATAAAGAGCTGCCACGCATGCACACGAGAGATTTCGATCGGCCTCACCGTCGGAGGGCGCGATGAATGCCCGCACTGCCATGCCGACCTTCGCTGCTGCCTTAACTGCAAGTTTTATGACCGGCCGGCGCCGAAACAGTGCCGCGAGCCCGCGGCCGAGCTCGTAAGAGAAAAAGGGAAAGCGAATTTCTGCGATTATTTTGCGTTCAGGGAAGTTCGGGTCCGCAGCGCTGCCGAGGAAGGGGCCGAGAAGGCGCGGAAGGCGCTCGACGACCTTTTTAAAAAATAGATCGCTCCCGGACATCTCATGATGCGGATTAACAGAAAACTATTTATTGATCTCGCGGGCATTGGTGTGGTTATCGTCGCCATTGTCTACCTTCTCTTTACCCTGGGTCTGTTCGAGTTCCTCACGGACAGAGACCGGCTATTCGACCTTATCAACAATCACCGCGCAAACGCTGTTTTCATCTTTATCGGTCTTCAGGTCCTGCAGGTGGTTGCCGCTCCCATCCCCGGTGAAGTGAGCGGTTTTGTCGGAGGAATGTTCTTCGGGAAGGTGTGGGGCATCCTGTTCTCGACCATCGGCCTCACGCTCGGTTCCTGGATCGCTTTCAATCTTGCCCGTCTCATGGGGAGGCCCCTTGTCGAGATGGTCGTGAGCGCCGAAACGATCAGGCGCTACGACTACGTGATGAAACACAAAGGAATGTTCCTTTCGTTTCTCATGTTTCTGATCCCGGGGTTCCCCAAGGACATCTTGTGCTACATCCTCGGGCTGGGGCATATGAGCCAGCGGGCCTTCCTTATTGTTTCCACATCGGGGAGGCTGCTCGGCACCACACTGCTCACCGTCGGAGGCGCGTTTTTCAGAGATAAGCGCTACGGAGCGTTCTTTACCGTGGTCGGCATCGGCATTACAGCGGTCCTGCTTGTGATGATCTATCGGGAGAGGATCGAACGCTGGTTCAGATTGCTGCGTGCAGCGCAACGGATCAAGTCAATGGCCGAGCGGAGACGATTGAAGAAGATGTCTCGGGAGCAGAGAAAGGGATGGCCGGACCCGGACAAGACGGAACCGAAAAATTTGGACCGCGGAACGCACGAAGACCGCGAAAAATAGTGAGGTCTTGCCGGCAAAAGCCCGGTTCTTGTTTGACTTCGTGCGCTGCCATTTTGGCAAGAATTTGATTTTTTACCTGACTAAATGCCCCGCCTGACCTTATCCCGCCGGTCCTCCGGAAACGCGCTCGTGCGGTCTTTATACCGCCTGGTTATGATCTCGCAGACCTCATCCGGCTCGTCTACCACATGGATGAGATCAAGGTCCCGGGAAGAAATGGCGCCCGTGCCGATCGCGTCCTTTTTGAGCCAATCCAAAAGGCCTCGCCAGTACTCGGAGCCGACGAGGACCACGGGGAAGCCGCGGATCTTTTTGGTCTGGATGAGCGTGAGAGCCTCGAACAGTTCGTCAAGGGTGCCGAAACCGCCCGGAAAGATCACGTATCCCACTGCGTATTTGACGAACATGAGCTTGCGCACGAAGAAGTAGCGGAACTCGACCCTGATGTCCTGAAAGGCATTCGGCGTCTGCTCCATGGGCAGTTCAATGTTCAGCCCGACGGACACCCCCTTCGCGTTCTGTGCGCCTTTGTTTGCGGCCTCCATGACGCCGGGCCCGCCGCCCGAGATGACGGCGAATCCCCGTTTGGCGAGGTTTTCCGCGACCTTCATGCACTTTTTGTAATGCGGAGAGGCCGGTTCCACGCGTGAGCTGCCGAATATGGTGACGGCAGGGCCGATGTTGTTGAGCGCCTCGAACCCTTCCACGAGCTCGGACATGATGCGAAAGACACGCCACGTATCTGACTTCGATAGATCTTCCATGCGAGTTATATCCCTCCTCGATCAGAATTCAGTAGACAGTATATATAAAATGGGTCGTATTTCCTTTTAACAAGCAAAAATCTCGAATTTTGAGCCAAGTTTTGAGTCAAAACCGAAATACATTTATCACACAAAGCCACAAAGATCACAAAGAAGAGAATATTCGATTATATTTCTTCGTGCCTCAGTGGCTTCGTGTGAGGCTGATTTAAGGGTCCGATCTTGATTCATCGGTCTGAGGCTGAGCCTCGCTAACTTTTTGCGTACTCCTCACGGTATATTTGAACGAACGCAAGGAGG
>Ga0209341_10004543_pt1 | contig 12750 bp, 10 predicted proteins | sample RifCSP13_2_FD_184020 | JGI IMG/M metagenome (GOLD analysis project Ga0209341, IMG submission 184020) | Soil microbial communities from Rifle, Colorado - Rifle CSP2_sed 13_2 (SPAdes) (version 2) | ecosystem: Environmental > Terrestrial > Deep subsurface > Rock core/Sediment | place: Rifle...
TCGCCGAGCGAGGTTGGCCGCCCTAGGCTGGCGTCGTGCGCAATCGGGGGATGCGACTGGCGTTGTTCGGCCTGCCGCTCGTCGCCGTTCTCGCGATCGTCGTCGTCCTGACGACACCAGGGCCCGTGGCCGACGGGGCGGCCTCGGCGAGTCCGGCCGGCCCCGGCGCGTCGATCTCCGTACCTCAGGGCATCATCGCCGTCGGGAGCACCACGCCGGGCGAGCCGACGACGAGCGCCGAGCCGGGAGCCGTCGCCCCCGGCTCGGAACCCGCCAGCCCGCCGACCGCGTCCGCGTCGAACGGCCAGCCGCCGACGGCGAGCACGATTCCGTCGACCCCGAACCCGACGATCGCACCGAGCCTCGCATCCACGGTCGCTCCGACCCTCCCGCCGACACCGGTGCCCACGGCCGCCCCGACGGCTCCGCCGGCGACGGCAGGCCCCATCCCGCCGCTCTCGGCATGCTCGATCTTCCCGTCCGGCAATGTCTGGAACCGTCGCGTCGACTCGCTGCCCGTCGCCTCGAATAGCGCGACGATGATCGCGGCGATCGGCCTGACCGCCGCGCTCCACCCCGACTTCAGCAACGCCGGCGGCTACGGCATCCCGTTCAACGTCGTCGGCGCGTCGACGCCGCGGTCCACGGTCAGCTTCGAGTACGACGACGAGTCCGACCACGTCGGCTACCCGATCCCGGCCGCGCCCAAGATCGAGGGCAGCAGCGACCGCCACCTCCTCATGATCGACACCAACGACTGCACGCTCTACGAGCTGTTCGCCGCGTCGAAGAGCGGCCAGGCCTGGTCGGCCGGCTCGGGCGCCGTCTGGGACCTCGGCTCGAACGCCCTCCGGCCCGCCGGCTGGACGAGCGCCGACGCCGCCGGCCTGCCGATTCTCCCGGGCCTCGTCCGCTGGTCGGACGTCGCCGCCGGGGCGATCCCGCACGCCATCCGGTTCACGGCCCCGCAGACCTGCGACGGCTACATCTACCCGGCCCGTCACGAAGCGGGGAGCGGCTCCTGCAGCAGCCGGCCACCGATGGGCCTCCGGGTCCGGCTCAAGGCCTCGGTCGACATCTCGGGCTTCGGCCCGCAGTCGCGGGTCGTCCTCACGGCCCTGAAGCAGTACGGGATGCTCCTCGCCGACAACGGCTCGCCCTGGTACATCACCGGCGCCCCCGACTCCCACTGGGATGACGATGAGCTCCACGACCTGGGCCAGATCAGCGGCGCCGACTTCGAGGTCGTCGACACGACCGGCTTCGTGAACGGCTAGCACGCGGCCGCGGACCGCCGCTGCTCCTAGTCGCCGGCGGCGCGCTCCGCCATCTCGGCGAACGGGCCGACGAGGACCCCGATGTCCTCGCCCGGGGCAGCCTCCCAGGCGATGAGGCCGATGACCGCGGCCTGGACCGAGCGGGCGAGCCGGATCCGATCCTCGGGCCGGTCCGGCAGCGACTGGAAGAGCAGGATCGTGTCCGGCAGCGTCAGGCGGCTGGTGTAGCCCTGGACGACCCAGTCGACGAACGCCGCCGCGGCCGCCCGCGCCGCCGCCCGGCGAGCAGGCGAGCCGAGCGATTCGAGGGCCGCCTCGAAGGCGGCGTCGATCCGGGGCTCGTCCTCGGTCGCGGTCGCGAAGAGGGCGTACTGGCCGGCCCCCAATCGCTCGAACGCGGCGGCGAACCGCTCGAGCCGGGCCCGCGCAGCGCCGGGCAGGGCGGCGAGGTGGGGCTCGAGGTCGTCGTTCATCGCGGGCCGGGGCCGGGGCCGGGGCCGGGGCCGAATCTATGCACCGGCCGCGTTGACGCTGTCCTCGAGGATCGAGAGGGCGAGGTCGACTTCCTCAGCCGTCGTGACGAGCGGCGGGATGATCCGGGCGACGTTGCCGTACGAGCCGGCCGACAGGACGATGAGCTTCCGCTCCAGCGCCGCCGCGAGGACGTGCTTGGCCAGGTCGGGGTGGGGCTCGGGGGCGGCGGTCCCGCGACCGGTGCCGGGTTTCACGAACTCCATCGCGACCATGCAGCCGAGGCCGCGGACGTCACCGATCGCCGGGTGGTCGGCGGCGAGCTCGCGGAGGCCGCCGGCGAGCTGGGCGCCGCGGGCCCGGGCGTTGGCCACGAGGTCCTCGTCCTCGATGACGTCGAGCGTCGCGAGGGCGGCCGCGCAGGACACGACGTTGCCGCCGTATGTCCCGCCGTGCGTCCCCGCCGGGAGCCTGTCCATGAGCTCGGTCCGGGCCAGGATGCCCGACAGCGGCAGGCCCGAGGCGATCCCCTTGGCGATGACGAGGATGTCGGGCTCGACGCCCCAGTGCTGGACCGCGAAGAGCTCGCCGGTCCGCCCGAAGCCGGTCTGGACCTCATCGGCGATGAGCAGGATCCCGTGCTCGCGGGTGATCTCCCGGAGGCGCGGCAGGAAGGTGGGCGGCGGGACGACGTAGCCGCCCTCGCCCTGGACCGGCTCGACGATGATCGCGGCCACCCGGCTTGGATAGATGAGCTGGTGGAAGAGCAGGTCAAGATCCGCCTCCCAGGAGCAGGTGCAGGCGGCGTCGGGCGCGTGCGAGCCGCTCGCCGAGCGGTAGCAATACGGGAACGTCGTGTGGTAGACGCTGCCGGGCAGCGGCTCGAACGCGGCTCGGTAGACGTCCTTGGCCGTGGTCAGGGCCATCGTCTGGGCGGTCCGGCCGTGGAACCCGCCGCGGAAGCTGATGATCACCGGCCGCCCGGTCGCGACGCGGCCCAGCTTCACCGCCGCCTCGACGGCCTCCGCCCCCGAATTCGACAGGAAGGCGCTCCACGGCCCGCCCGGCAGGAGCCCCCGGAGGCGCTCGTAGAGCCGCAGGCCGGGTTCGTGGTAGACGATGTTCTGCTGACCGTGGAGGAGCTTCGCGGCCTGCGCCTGGATCGCAGCCACCACCCGCGGGTGGGCGTGACCGGTGTTCGTCACGCCGATCCCGGAGGAGTAGTCGAGGTAGCGTTCGCCGGCCGGCGTGATGAGCCACGAGCCCTCGCCTCGCTCGACCTCGAGGTTCGTGATCCGGCCCCAAACGGGGGGGATGACGGCGTGGTCGGGGAAGGGCAGGCGGGCGCCGGCCTCCGGCGTCGCGGTCATCGGGTGGCCATCGGTCAGCGCGGCCGCATCGCGACGGTCCGGCCGCCCCGCGACTGGAGCCATGTCGCGATCGCGACGCCACCGACGGCGATGAGGAAGATCGCGGTCCCGATGACGTGCACCTGGGGCGGCAGGTTGTTCCGGATCGTGCCCCAGACCCACACCGGGAAGGTGTTGACGAGGCCGGAGGTGAAGTTCGTGACGATGAAGTCGTCGATCGAGAGCGAGAAGGCGAGCAGTGCCGCCGCGACGATGCCCGGCCGGATGAGCGGGAAGGTGACCTTCCAGAACGTCGTCCACTCGTTGGCCCCGAGGTCCATCGCGGCCTCCTCGAGGTGGCGGTCGAAGCCCTGGATTCTCGCCTTCACGGTCACCACGACGTAGCTGATGTTGAACATGATGTGGGCGATGATGATCGTGGGCAGGCCGAGCGGATAGAAGATCCCGGACGGGATGATCGACTTGAACGGCTCGAGGGTGGCCGTCGACACGAAGATCGTCAGCAGGCTCGCCCCGAGGACGATCTCCGGCGTGGCCATCGGGACGAAGATGAACAGGTTCGTGGCGTTCCGGCCCCGGAACCGGTAACGGACGAGGGCGAGCGCAATGAGCGTCCCCAGGATCGTCGCGAAGAACGTCCCCACGATGGCCACCAGGATCGACGTCCAGAGGGCATCCGAGAGGCCCGGCCGGTTCAGCGGGGACGCCCAGGCATCCAGCGAGAACTGGGCCCAGACGAAGTTGAACTTGCCCTCCGGCTTGTTGAACGAGAACACGATCATGACCAGGATCGGGACCATGAGGTAGCCGATCGCGGCGACCGTGAACAGCTTCAGCAGCCAGCGGTCGGTGAAGGCCGCGGCCCGGCGTCGGGCGGTCGGTCCGGCCGCGGCCACGCTCGGGCTGGCGGCGGTCATGCGGTGCCGCCTGTGAGCTCCTCGGTCCCGAGGAGCTTCGCGTACAGGAAGATGGCGAGGAGGATCCCGGCCATGAGCAGGAAGGCGAGGGCGGCGGCGATCGGGTAGTCGTTCTGGTCAAGGAAGCGGCCCTGGATGACGTTGCCGACCATCTGCGTCTTGGGGCTGCCGAGGAGCTGCGGGTTGACGTAGTCGCCGATGGCGGGGATGAACGTCAGGATCGAGGCCGCGAAGACGCCCGGCAATGACAGCGGGAACGTCACCCGAATGAACGACTGGCTGATGAGGAACGCCCCGACAAGTCCGCCGCCGATCGCCCCGACGAGGGCCGCAGCGGCGACGGCCGCAGGGGCCGCGTCCTCGCCGATGAACGCGCCGTAGCCGAGGCCGACCTGGAGGGCGACGAGAGCGAACGCCCCGAAGATCGCCCCGGCGATCATCCCGCCTCGCCGCCACGGCCCGGCGTACAGGTCCTGGGCCGCCTCGATGAGGCGCCGATCGACCTTCTCGATCGAGACGTAGAGGGGCAGGACCATGAACGGCAGGAACTGATAGGTGAGGCCGCCGACGACCGCCAGCGGCGAGCCGATGATGCTGAAGTTGGCCGGCACCAGGTGGAGGAAGTCGCGCACGACGGCGAGGACCGGCCCGTCGTTGCCGAGGATGATCTTCCAGCTGATGGTTCGAATCAGGAAGCTCGTGAAGAACGGGGCGATGACCATGAACAGCAGGAGGTTCTTCCAGCGGCCGCCCTTGAACGCGATCGCGTAGGCGAGGGGGTAGCCGATCAGGAAGCACAGGATCGTGGCCAGCCCGCCGTAGACGATCGAGTTCGAGAAGTTCCCCGAGAACTTCGAGATGCTGCCCGTGTAGTTCTCCACGTCCCAGACGTCGGGCGGGGTCGTGAAGCCCGTCCGGAGGGTGCCCTCGGACAGGCTGAAGACGAGCATCTGGACGTTCGGGACGATGAAGAACAGGAGCAGCCAGAGGAGGCCCGGAGCCATGAGCAGGTACGGAATCGCCGCACGGCTCCGGAACAGCCTCACCTCGTCAGCCCTCGTCAGCTCGGCCTGGCCGCGGGCCGGCGAACCGGCCCGCGGATCGTCGTCGGGTCAGCGCAAGATCACGCGCCCTCGAGGTCGGCCGAGAGGTCGGCCCACTTCACGTCCTCTTCGTCGCTCAAGGCCGGCTGCGGGTACATCTTTGCGGCGATCTCGGCCGGCGGGAAGAGGAGCGGGTTGTCGCCGAGCTCCGGGTCCGTCTTCGCGATCTCGTCGCCGACGCCCTTGACCGGCGAGATGTAGTAGATGTACAGGGCCAGCCGGGCGGCGTTCTCCACGTCATAGACGAAGTCGATCATCGCCTCGGCCGCAGCCTTGTGCTGGGCGCCCTTCGGGATGAGCATGTTGTCCGTCCAGATGATCGAGCCTTCCTCGGGGAAGACGAAGCGATCGTCGGGACCGCCGGACGAGGCCAGGTCGCCCGACCAGACGAAGGCCACCCAGGTGTCGCCCGAGCCAAAGTCCTGGAGGTACTCGTTGCCGGTGAAGGCCCGGATGTGGCCGTCGTCAACATACGGCTTGATGTAGTCGTGGACGACCTGGGCCTCCTCGAATGTCATCTCGGCCGGGACGTGCTCGATCTCGCCCTTGGCCTTCAGCATGAGTCCGACGAGCGAGAACGTGTCCGAGTAGCCGCTCAGCATCGTGGCCTTGCCCTTGAAGGCCGGGTCGAAGAGGTCCTCCACCTTGGTCAGGTCGCGGCCGGTCGATACGACGTTATAGCCGACGCCGGTCGCTCCCGACTGCCACGGGAAGTGGAACTTCATGTCGGGGTCCCAGTCGAGGCCCCTCAGCTCGTCCCGGACGTTGGCGTGGGCGGTTGGGGTGCCCTCGGCGCTGATCTCCTCGGTCCAGCCGGCGCGGACGACGCGGGCGGCCATGTAATCGGTCAGGACGATGAGGTCCCAGCCGCTGTCGAGGCCGGCGCCGAGCTGGGGCGCGATCGTGGCGTAGAAGTCCTCGTTCGCCTCGATCTCCTCGACGTAGTTGACCTCGATGCCGTGGGTCGCCTCGAAGTCGTCGATCGTCGGCCATGCGGTCTCGTCCGCGTTGAGGTCCATGTAGGCCGGCCAGTTGGCGAAGTTGAGCGGTCCTTCGATGACCGCCTCGGTCGGCTCCGCGGTCGCGCCCTCGGAGGGCGTCACGGACGCCTGGCCCGTCGGGCTCGGCGTGCTGCCGCCGCCGCAGGCCGCAAGGAACGCGGCCACGCCGGCCATCGAGGAGCCCTGGAGGAACACCCGGCGGGTGAGCGGCAGGGCGCGGAGGCGCTGGTCGAGATCGGTCATGCGGTCGTCTCCTCTCGTTACGTGGGTATCGCGACAATCACGCGGTTGCGGACGCTGGGATCGGGGCGGCACCGTCGATCCCGACGGCGAAGGTGTGGTCGGGCGACCAGGCCAGCAGGACGTCCTCGCCCGGCCGATGGAGCGAGCCGTGGGAGGTCCGCTCGACGTTCTGCTCGAAGACGGTGAGCCGCTCGCCGGCCTTCGATTCGATGAGGTAGCTCGTCGACGCGCCGAGGTACGAGGCATCGATGACCCGCCCCGCGAGGCGGTTCATCCGTTCCGGGATGGCGGTCGACTCGTTGTGCAGCCGGATCTTCTCGGGCCGGACGCCGATCCGGACGCCCGACTTGCCATCGACGACGCTCGCCGGGACCCGGATCGACGCGCCGTCGGCGAGGGTCGCGGCGATGTACTCCCCGTCGCGCGCGCCGAGGGTCGCCGGCAGGAGGTTGCTGACACCCAGGAAGCCCGCCACGTAGGCCGTCGCGGGCCGCTCGTAGAGCGTCTCGGGATCGCCCAGCTGCTCGTACTTCCCCCGGTTCATGACGGCGATCCGATCCGACATCGTCATCGCCTCCTCCTGGTCGTGGGTCACGTAGATGAACGTGATCCCGACCTCCTGCTGGATCCTTTTCAGCTCCAGCTGCATCTGCTTTCGCAGCTTCAGGTCGAGGGCGCCGAGGGGCTCGTCGAGGAGGAGCACGGCCGGCTTGTTGACGAGGGCCCGGGCCAGCGCGACCCGCTGCGCCTGGCCGCCCGAAATCTGGGCCGGCTTTCGGCGCTCGAAGCCGGGCAGCTCGACAAGGGCGAGCATCTCGCCGACGCGCTGCCTGACATTGGCCTCCGAGACGTGGCGGCGGCGCAGGCCGAAGGCGACGTTGTCGAAGATCGACAGGTGCGGGAAGAGCGCGTAGTTCTGGAAGACCGTGTTGACGTTGCGCCGGTAGGGCGGCAGCCAGGTCACGTCCTGGCCTTCCAGCTCGATCGTCCCCGAGGTCGGCTGCTCGAAGCCCCCGATCATCCGGAGCGTCGTGGTTTTGCCGCAGCCCGACGGTCCGAGGAGGCTGAAGAACTCGCCATCGTGGACCTCGAGGTCGATGTGATCGACGGCGACGATCAGGCCGGCGTCATTCGGATCGGTGTACTGCGCGACCCGGCGTCCGGTCGCATCGCCACCGAAGGCCTTGTAGACCTGGGTCAGGCGAACCTCGACCTCGGGCACGTGCGTCTCGCTCCTCCGCTGGCGGCCACGGCCGCCGAATGCCGCGCGCAAGTCCCGGTCGTGACGGGGCGGGGCGTGGCCGGAGGATAGGTGCCCCTGATCGACGGTGTCAAACGAGGGCCCCCGAGTCACAGGGCCACGTGAGGTGCGAATCTCGCACGGATTCTGCAGGCGATCGCACGAAGTTCGGGAACATCGGCGCCGTGGCCGCTGGCCGGGCCAGGTCCCGGATGATCGGGCCGGCGGCCCGACGGCGCGTCCGGCGGTCCGGGGCTAGGATATCGACGCACCCGCCGTCGGAATCCCTCCACCGCCGAGGAACCCATGCCCCAGGTCACCCAGGACGCCGTCATGGCGGCGCTCAGCCAGGTCCAGGAGCCCGAGCTCGGCGGCGACCTCGTGACCCGCCAGATGGTCAGGGACCTGACGATCGACGGCTCGGCCGTGGCGTTCACGATCGAGCTCACGACCCCGGCCTGTCCGCTCAAGGACGAGATCGAGTCGCGGGTCCGCACGGCGCTCACCCCGATCGGCGTCGAATCCATTGCCCTGACCTGGGGCGCGACGGTCCGCCGGGCCGCGCCGCGGACCGCCGAGCAGCTCCTCCCCGGCGTGAAGAACGTCATTGCCGTCGCGTCCGGCAAGGGCGGCGTGGGCAAGAGCACCGTGGCCGTCAACCTGGCCGTCGCCCTGGCCAACGATGGCGCGAGCGTTGGCCTCCTCGACGCCGACATCACCGGGCCGAACGTGCCGCTCATGCTCGGCCTCGACGGCCAGCCCGGCAAGAGTGAGGGGGAGAAGATCCTGCCGCTCGAGCGCCACGGCGTGAAGGCGATCTCGATCCAGTTCTTCGTCCCCGCCGGGCAGCCGATCATCTGGCGCGGTCCGCTCGTCGGTGGCGCGATCCAGCAGTTCCTCCGCGACGTCGACTGGGGAGAGCTGGACTACCTCGTCATCGACCTGCCGCCGGGGACGTCCGACGCCCAGCTGACGCTCGCACAGGCGGTCCCGATCTCGGGGGCTGTCCTCGTGACCACGCCCCAGGAGGTCGCCCTCCTCGATGTCGAGAAGGCCCTCGCGATGTTCAAGCGGATGAGCGTCCCGGTGATCGGCATCGTCGAGAACATGACGGCCCTCATCTGCCCCCACTGCGCCGAGCCCATCGAGCTCTTCGGGCGCGGCGGCGGCGAGCGCTTCGCCCGCGAGCATGACCTAGAGTACCTCGGCGGGATCCCGCTCGACGTGACCGTCCGCCAGGGCGGCGACGTCGGCGTGCCGGCCGTCGCCCAGCGAGAGCCGGGTCCGGCCGCCCAGGCCCTGACCCACCTGGCCCGGATCGTCGCCGCCCGGATGAGCGTGCGCGCGGCGCTGGGCGCCGGTCAACCCGTCCTGACGGTCTCCTAGGTCAGCCGGCCCGCACCGAACTCGCGTCGACCCGTCGCTTCTGGCTCGTGGAGGAGAGCGTTCCGGAATGTCCGCCCCGTGAGCGCTATCACGGCGGCGACGGGGCCGATGACGTCCGCTGCCGCAGATTCATCCCGGCGCGAACGTGGGCCGGGGCGTGTTTCGATCCGGCCGGGCGGCCCGGCCGCCGACATAACCCGTAGTGACCACCGGGTGAGCGTTGCGGAAGATCTCCGCCACGACGGGAGCGCGCCGGCTCCGATGGCAACGACACCCACCGAGCGCGCGCGGGGCCATCGTCGTGGACGTCGATCCCATGCCGCCGTGTCGCCGGCGGATCGGCAGTCGCCCATCCGCGACATCCGCCCGCGTCCGCCGCCCAGCCGTGATTCACGAAGCCGTGCTTGGCCCAGAGCATCGAGCCCGTGTTGACACGTGTGATGGGCCTGGCTCATGGATCGATGAACATCCAAGCTCGGCCGAGCTCCGCCCGATCCTTGATTCGACGGAATCGCGCCGGGCCACGCTCACCTGTCGCGATTCCCACGAGCCAGCCGGCCAGCCACGTCGGGCTGGCGGAAGCGGGCGGAGCCGTGACCGATGAGACGCCGGGCGAGCTCTAGGGCATGGCAAGGGCGGACACCGCGCCCCGCCTGACCTCGACGACCATGCCCGTCAGGGCGGGGATGACGATCCCCTCGCTCGGAGCGCAGATGGCCGCGATCGCCGCCCGCCGATCCGAGGGGTAGTGGACGAGGAGGGCCCTCGGGACGCCGGAGCGGACGGCGTGGTCGACGGCCTCCTCAGCGGTCAGGTGTCCGCGCCGAGCGTCGTCGTAGGCGCTCGTCTCGAGGGTCGCCTCGAGGATCAGGAGGTCGGCGCCCCGGGCAAGCTCGACGACGTCGTCCGAGGGGCCCATGTCACCGGCGTAGACGATCCGCTCCCCGCCGGGCCCTCGGATGTCCATCGACCAGGCCGGCACGTAATGGCCGACCGGATGCGGCCGGACGGTCAGCTCGCCGATCCTGATCACGTCCCCGGTCTGGTACTCGCTGACGTCGAAGGCGACCTCGAAGAACCCGAGCCGCTCGCTGATGACCGCGGCGAGATGGTCGAGCTTGTCCTTGCCGCCCGGTGGGAGGTGGACCGGCAGGGGCCGCGGTGCTGCCTCGCCCCAGGGGAAGCGGTAGCGCAGGGGCGCGATGTCGATCCAGTGGTCGGCGTGCATGTGGCCGACGACGAGACCGTCGAGCCGGGCGGCACCGATGGATGCCTCGAGGCGCGACGCGATGCCGCTGCCGATGTCGAAGAGGACGGCCGTCCGGTCAGATTCGACGAGCAGGCCCGAAGCGGCGGTGTCGGGCAGCGGTCGCGCGGTCCCGGTGCCGAGGACGGTCAGGCGCATGCGTCTCCTCGCGTCGCACCGGACGCCGGCGCGTCCCGCGGATGGTCGCAGGTCAGGGTGACCGGCGAAAGCCCGGTTGGGACGCGCCGGGTGTCGCCTGGGCGACAGTCAGCCACGGAGCCGAGCGTGCAGGACCGAGGCAGCCAGCAGCGCGGCCCTGGTGCGGCCCATCTGGCCGCCGAGGAACGCCAGGCGCCGCTCGGCATGCGAACCGCGGGGATCGACGACCGCTATCGAGACGGCCAGGTCGGCGCCGCGCTCGCTGGCCCGGACCGCCAGGCCGACCTCGGCGATGCCGACCTCGGCCCCGCCGGCGGCGCGGACGCGATCGGCGAGGGCCACGAGATCGATCCGGCCGCCGCCCGCCGTGTGGTGGTCGGCGCCGAGCGCCTCGGCGAAGGCGATTCGCTCGCCAAGCCCCTCGGCGAGGAGGGCCAGGACCGAGCCACGCGTCCCCAGCTCGACGATCGCGAGGCGCCAGCCGCGGGCCTCGAGGGCGTCGCCGATGGCGCTCGCCCAGGTGATGTCGCCGCGGCCCCAGACGTGGGCTCCGAGCTCCGCCACGACGGCCGCCTCGGCGGCGGCGACGAGGGCCGCCGGGTCGGCGTCGGGGGCCGGAAAGGCCGAGATCCGGATGTCGACCGCGTCATGGCGCGCATAGGTCGCGACGGTCGGATTGGCCCCGCGGTCGAGGAGGGCTCCGAGCCGCTGGGCGATGAGCGACTCACCGATGCCGGCGGTCCGCAGGGTGACCGTCACGGCATCCCGGCCGAGGCCCCGCTCCCGGAGTCGCGGCACGACCCAGTCACGCCACATCGGCCGCATCTCGCGCGGCGGGCCGGGCAGCGCCACGACGACCCGGCCGTCGGGCGCGTCGACCCACCAGCCCGGCGCGGTGCCGTTGTCGTTGGGGATCGTCGTCGCCGACGGGATGCGCCAGGCCTGCTTGAGGTTCGCGTCCGGGAACGGCAGGTCGCGCCGGGCGAAGAGGTCCCGGAGCCAGCTCTCCAGCTCGGCGTCGACGGCGGGTGTCTCGCCGAGCGCCGCGGCGATCGATTCGCGGGTCAGGTCGTCGGGAGTCGGCCCGAGGCCGCCGGTCGAGACGGTCAGGTCGGATCGCCCGAGGGCCGCCCCGAACGCGTCGGTGACGGTCGCCAGGTCGTCCGGCAGGGCGGTCATCCGGGTGACCTCGACCCCGGCCTCGGTCAGCGCCCGGGCGAGCTCCCCGGCGTTCGTGTCGCGGGTCTCGCCGACGGTGAGCTCCGAGCCAATCGAGAGGAGCTCGGCCGTGTGGATCGGGCGCACGGGATGAGCGTAGCCGACCGGTGGGACCTCCGACCCTCGATCCGGGGGCCGTCCGGGAGGTGGGTGAGCCGATGGCCGCTGCTACAATCGCGGACCGCCGGGCGGATTCGCCGCGCGGCTCGACGACGCGGAGGATTCGTGGCCACCGATCCGGACCCGACGGCCCCCGCGCCCGAGCCTGCCGACCCGGCGAGCGACCCGGCAGCCGAGCCTACCGACGCGCCGGCCGAGCCCGGGCCCGAGGCCCACGCCGACCCGGCGACCAACCCGGCCACCGCGGCCCGGCCCGACGCCGCGCCGCCGACGCAGCCGGCACCCGACCCAGAGCCCGGCCCAGAACCCGACCCGCCCGGCCTTCGCGAGCAGATTGCGGCCGTCATCGCGGCAGCCCGCCGGCTCATCACCGCCCACCTCGACCTGGCGAAGGCGGAGCTCGGGGCGATCATGGGCGAGGTCGGCCGCGTCGCGGCGCTCGGCGGCGTCGCGTTCGCGATGGCCCTCCTGCTCGGCTTCCTCCTGCCGATCGGTCTGCTGCTGTTCCTGGGGGAGTGGATCTTCGGGTCCATCGGCTGGGGGGTCCTGCTCGGATCGCTGCTGCTCGTCGACATCGCCGTCCTCGCCGGGCTCCTCGCCGTCGGAATGCCGGGCCGCCGCGTGGGCTCGGCCCTCGTCATGGCCCTCGCGATCGGGGTCGCCGCCGGCATCGTCCTCGGCCTCGACCTGACGAACCGGGCGTGGACGGCCCTCGGTGACGAGCTCCTTCCCGGCGTGGATGCCGGCTTCCGGCCGCTCGCGATCGCGGTCCTGTCGCTCGCCGCCGTCGGCGGCATCCTCGGTGTCATCGGCGGGCTCCGGGCGTCGGGCGGCTCGGCCGGTGGCGGGCTGTTCCTGGGTGCCTTTGCGGGCATCGTCCTCGGCGTGCTCACCTCGGTGGCCCTCGGGCCCCGGGTCGGGGCGGCCTTCGGTGCCCTCGCGACGTTCATCGCCTGGCCGACATTCATGGGTCTTGACGTCGCCCGGACGGGGATCGAC
>Ga0209341_10004544_pt1 | contig 12748 bp, 12 predicted proteins | sample RifCSP13_2_FD_184020 | JGI IMG/M metagenome (GOLD analysis project Ga0209341, IMG submission 184020) | Soil microbial communities from Rifle, Colorado - Rifle CSP2_sed 13_2 (SPAdes) (version 2) | ecosystem: Environmental > Terrestrial > Deep subsurface > Rock core/Sediment | place: Rifle...
GGGGGGCAATCCCCTCACCTCGTGCGAGTGCACGTGCGGGAGGTGGAGGGTCCAGCGCTACGGGACGTGTCGGGTGCCGCTCGTTCGGGCGTGGCACGCGCACGTCCTCGCGAGTCGAGCCGCGGATGAAGATGGAGGGGAGCGATGATCCTCGACGTCGCGCTTGCAGTCGTCATCACGATTCTCGCTGTGATAGCCTGGGTTACCCGGTGAACCGCGGGTGCGGCTGGCGTAAATTCTACGGTCTCCTACGTGGGCAGAGGCTTTCCCCGCGTCTAGCCGCGTTTCGCGCCCGCCCGTTTCGACGCGGCAGTAAATTGAGTACGCGATCCCGCTGAGGAGAAAGGAGCGTCCTATGGCCCTCTTTCGGATAAACGTAGACCTGCACCTCTACCGGGAGACCCGCGAGGGACTCATGCGGCTGGTGCAGGCCACCGAGCGTCAGGCGACTGCGCTCGAGGCGATCCTGGCGAAGCTGAACGAGGACGACTCTCCGGAGGCCGTGACGGTGGAGTTCAACGTCGGGCCGGTCCGCGAGCAACCCCTAACCACGAAAGAAGGAGCATAACCATGGCGCAGTTGATCCTTACGGACTCGCAGGACTGCCCGCTGAGCGTGACCGCCAAGAGCCGGAAGGGCAGCGTCGCTCAGCTCCAGAACATCACATGGGAGTCGTCCGACCCGGCGGTGCTCACCGTGACGCAGGACCCGACCGATCCGAGCAAGGCGCTGGCGAGCGCCGTCACTGCCGGGATCGTCGTCATCTCGATGAAGGCGGACGCGGACCTCACGGACGGCGTGGTCGACATCATCGGCACGCTAGACGTGGTCGTCGGGGCCGGTCAGGCTACTGTGGTCGAGATCTCGGCCGGGACGCCGGTCGAGCAGCCCGCCGGGAGCCCCGGGACTAGCGGCGAAGTGATCCCCAGCTAGGGAGTACATGCCACTCTCGCCCCGGTCGGTCCTCGCGGGTCGGCCGGGGCCGTACCTCTAGTAGAGGACTGGGAAATGAAGACCTTCGACGACGCTATCGGCATCTCATTGGCTGATGGCGTGGCGTATCTTCGGGTGCTCTGCCGATGACGACTCCCCCGTACGCGGTCGTCTTCACGTTTCGATCCGAGGACGACAATACGGCGCTGGTCTTTACCGCCTCGGTAGATAGTGCGCGGGGCAGGCTTCGGACCCGCGAGCGCGGTATTCCGGTGATCGTAGTTGACGACTGCAGTCCCGGTACTCTCTGGAAGGCTTCTCTCACGGCATACGAAGAGATGGGAGAGGAGATTCAGGTTCTCCGGATGGGGCCCCCGACGGTTCAGTCCGCCTTCCTGCACGGCGCGACGGCGCCGAGCTTCGGACAGGCCCCGGCGCTCGATCGGGGGTTCTGGTGGGCACGATATCGCCTGGGATGCACGCGGGTCTTGGCCCTGGACGGCGACGTACTCATACTAGCCGACGACGCGGTTGAGCAGGTGGACGCGGCAATGACATTGCTAGATGGCACGACTGTTATCGCCGGTGAGTGGGTGGGGACGCCAGAGGACTGGACGCTGCAGCCGCAGACCTCCGGCGTCTACTGGTACGAGAGACCCGGGGGAGGCGTGCCGAAGTCGGAGTACCCGACTGTTATACCGGCACCCATACGTGCGCACGGGTATGTTCCTATGACGTGCGCCGCGGTCGACCTAGGCGCCTTCTGGCACCCGCGCTCGGCGTGTCTCGTTAACTCCGGGTGGGTCTCGGGGATCTGGTACTATAGCCAGATGGCACTGGGGAAGCGGAGCGCCTATTACCCGTTCTTTCGATCTGGCATGGCCGCGCACCTCGGGCGCGCCTCCGTCTCGGTCTCTCGTGGATGGAGTGTATTTGGAAACGCCCTCGGCGTCCGCTACGCCGGGAAGGGGCTTGGGAACTACTACGCGGGCTACCTTCAGATCGCCGATGCGGGTCTCTTCCTCGCCGCGTTGCGGAACCGTCCCCCCGGCGAACCCACCGCCTCCGCGCTCTTCGTCCCCCCGGAGGCGCCGGAGATCGTCCCGATGGGACCGCACCTCAGGTACGCCGGGCCCGTGGAGAGGCTCGATTCTAAGTCTATGAGGCTCGGCTTCGAGTACGCCATAGACGGCGAGGTCTCCGGAAGGGCGACGGTGACGCTGGACGGCGATGTTCTCCGGGTCGAGTCGATCGACGCCGCCGAGGTGGGGCCGATCTACTCGGAGATCTGCGAGCACGCGACGGCGATGCTCCGCTACGTCGTCTCCACGCCCGCCGCGCTGTACGCCGCCGCGAGGGCCGACCGAGGGGCGCATGAAGTGAAGGTGGACGGCGAGGCGTGGGCGGTCTGGGAGCATGCACTCTATATCCGTTCGCTGCCGCAGCATCGGTGGGCGACGCACTTCGACTGGGACGGGCTCGGTGTAGGAATGCTCGATCCTCTGGAAGACCTATGAAGGTCTACGACGTCCTCGATCTCACGTCGGGAGATGTAGTGGTGGGGCAGCACAGCGTCTGGATTCCGGGGCTGCAGGTCAAGGTCCCGTTCCAGTGGGGCGGGACGATTCAGAAGTACCGGCACCCTCACGAGACAGCCTACCCGCTCGACCTCCTGACGGAGGAGGTCGGCCTCCTCCGCTGGCTCGCCGCCCGGAGGTACGCCCCGTCCGTCGGGGAGTGGGTCTACTTCAAGACCGTGATCAGCGAGCACCCCGGTGGGTGGTGGGCCGATCCCCTCGGGGCCTACGGCTACGAGATGACCGACGCGGCTGCGCTCCCGGAGGGGAAGCTCTCCGGCGTCGACGTGGGGCAGACCATACAGCTCGCCGTCGGCGCGTCGATCTCCGCGTCGCTCGGGGCGTGGAGCGACCTGAATAAGCCCGGGAACGTCGTGAACGGGTACCTCGTCGACGTCCGGCGGAGCGGGTGGGACCGGCTCCACTGGCACGGGGAGCGCCCCGCCCTCCCGCTCTACTCGGAGGACCGCGAGCGACTCCGCGTCGACCTGAAGAACTACGGGCAGTTCCCGTTCATGGAGCGGGAGCTCCCGTATCAGGAGTACTACCTCGACGGAGAGTGGCACCCAGGTGAGCGCGAGGTCGTATCCCGCGCCTCTATCCTGAACTTTACACCGATCCCTGGATCGAGCGTCCTCGACGTCGGGACCTCCCTCGGGGGGTTCCTCCAGTTCTCGTACCTCCTCGGGGCGCGGACCCTGATCGGGCTCGACGTCGAGCCCTCCTACGTCGATCTCGCCCGACGCCTCGCCCGCGCGGGCGGGATGAATATCTGCTACCGGCTCATGAACGCCGAGGACGAGATCGATGCGCTCCTCGCGTGGATGACGCGGCTCGCCCCGTCCGGGATCGACGTGCTCCTCCTCCTCTCGATGCTCAAGCACTTCCGGGGCGGCGAGGTGTCGCTCTGGGAGATCGTCGAGGCCCTCGACGCTAGGGTTACCTGCATCGAGACGAATGCCGTGAAGGAGGGGGAGTCAGCTCCGCTTTACCGGGAGGTCGAGGTCCGGCGCGGCACCGCTCTCGGCTGGTCCCGGGATAGAAATAATAGGATGTGCTACCATGTCTATGGTACGAGGGGTAGACTCTAGGACATGATCAGGCGAAAGACCCCGAAGGTCGTAGGGGGCTCCCGTGGAGGGCCGAAGTCCCGGAGGAGGGGGAGGGGGGGAGAAGTCTCGCTAGGCAGCCCCACGCAGGCCCTGGCGACGTCCCCGAAGTCCTCCGCGTCCGACCTTCCCGTGGCGTTCGAGATCGGGACGACGTTCGACCTCCCGCTCTGGTCGAAGTGGCCGAGCGCCGTCCTGAAGCAGGAGTACCGGAAGGGCGCGTGGACGTTCGACCTCGGCTTTCGGCAGCGGGCGCGGCACGACGAGTCGCGGCTCTTCGACATCTCACCTCTGGTCCGGAGCGGCGTCTTCGTCCGGGACCTCGTCCCGGCCGGGACGCCGATCTTCGGCGGCTACGACCCGGCCGGTGAGAAGCGCGTCGGGAACGCGCTCGTGAGCGTCGCGGCGACGAACGGCGGGGCGCTCCGGGTAATCACGAACATCCGGCTCTGGAAGGGGCGCTACACCGAGACGGCCGCGGAGATCGCGATGGCCGACGAGCTCTACCGCTACACCCTCCTCCTGGTCGAGAACGTGGCGCTCCAGGGGGCGATCATCGAGCTCATCCGCTTCCGCGCCCCGACGATCCCGATCGTGGGGTACCAGACGGGAATGCAGAAGTCGCACCCGGAGCTCGGGCTCCCGGGGCTCGGGGAGGAGATCCGGGCCGGGCTCTGGGCCCTCTGCGTCGACGACGACTACGGGACCGGGAGTCCGATCGCGGCGCACGAGCCGGGGTGCGAGTGCCCCTACCACGTCTTCCTGGCGGACCTCAACGGCTACCCCGCGGAGTCGCGGACGTACGACGCCCTGATGGCGTGCTGGTTCGCCCGGCAGGGGATACGCGGCGACTTCGCCGGGAAGTTCATCCCGTCGGGCGCCGAGATCTTTGACCCCTCCGAGCTCCTCGGGGAGATCCCCGTCGGCGAGTTCGGCGGGAGCTTTCTCTCGTAACCAAGGGGAGGGGCGACGATGGCCGTCAAGAGCACGAGGGGGAAGTCGGCGAGGGGGAGGGCGACGCCCGGGAGGCTCCGAGAGGCGGCGGCGGAGCAGGCCCTGGCGGAGTCGGAGTACGCGACGAGCCTCCTGAAGCAGCTGACGATGTTCGAGCAGACGAGCCCGTTCCTCTCCCTCCAGGACTCGGACGAGAGGGGCTGGACGCCGGTCGGCGGCGGGGCGGACGTGCAGGGGAAGCTCCTCGCGGAGATCCGGGACCCCGCTGTCGCCAGGAACCAGTCCTATCGGTTCTGGCGCCTTCACCCCCAGGGGCGGGGCATCCTCAGGAACTTCGTCCGGTTCATCATAGGGCGGCAGTTCAAGATCGACTTCGACGACCAGGGGTACGGGAGGTGGAACGACGACCGGACGAAGATCGTCCTCTCGAACGACGAGGAGGACGTCCTCGTGACGAAGCTCTCCTGGGAGGAGTTCGAGCTCAGGAACCAGTTCACGAACCGGCGGAAGGAGATCATCCTCCGGACGTTCAGGGACGGGGAGGCGTTCATAAGGAAGTTCGTCGTCGGCGGGCGCGTCCTCGTCCGATTCGTCGAGCCCGAGAAGGTGGCGTCTGATAACAAGGAGGGTGGGGTCGTCCTCCAGGGCGACGTGGACCCGAAGGACCCTATCATGCCCTTCTACATCGGGAAGGCGACGAAGATCGAGCTGGGGATCGAGTACGTCGCGACGGACCGCGAGACGGTCATCGCGTACCACATCGGCGACGAGCGCGTCCCGGCGAGGGAGATGATCCACACGAAGCCGTTCGCGGACTCGAACGACCTTAGGGGCATCCCGCTCCTCGAGGTCGTCGCGAAGACGCTGACGAACTACGAGCAGTGGGAGCACTACCGAATCGTCCTGAACAAGATCCGGACGGCCGTCGCGCTCGTGCGGAAGGTGGAGGGGACGGCGCAGCAGGCGCGGTCGATCATCGAGGGGCGGACGCCGACGAGGGCTCCGGTATCGGGAAAGACGCCGCAGACTCCGGCGGGGATGCGCGAGGCGATGTTCAACGCCGGCACTATACTTACGCCGGGACCGGGGGTTACCTACGACTTCATGTCCCCGAAGCTCGACGCCCGGGACGCCGGAGAGGACGGGCGGAGAATCCTCCTCTCGGCCTCCGCCGGGGTCGGCCTCCCGGAGATGCTCGTGACAGGCGATTGGTCCCAAAGCAACTACAGTTCATCTGTCGAGGGGCGGACCCCCGCCGTCCGAGAGTGGGAGGACTGGCAGGACTTCTTCGACCCGGTCTTCAAGCAGATCGTCGCGTGGGTCATCGACGCCGCCGTCGAGTTCCTCGGCCTTCCGGAGAAGACCCTCCGGACCTGCACCCTGAACTGGCCGATCCTCATCGCCAAGGACGCGGCGAAGGAGACGGCGAGGAATATGAATCTGCGGAACGGTGGGATCATGTCCCTGGAGACCTGGGCCTCCCGCGAGGAGCTGGTCTACGACGACGAGCTCGAGAAGATGCGGAACGAGGCCGAGGACGTCCTCATGAGCCCCGAGTTCGCGGCGGTCGCGGATCAGGTAAGGCTGAGCTTCGTGACGCAGGCTACGGGGACGAAGGGCGTAACCGGGGGTGGGAAGGCCGGGCTTCCGGAGCCGGTCCTCCCGAACGAGGTGACGGGGGCGGCGGCGGCCCACCCCGGGCCCACGATAGAGGCGAAGAACATCGTCCTCAAGTCCCTTCGGGATCTCAGCGAGGGGCTCGACGAGGTCGAGGACGAGGACGTGCGGGCCGCCCTGCGCCAGTACATCTTCGGGATCGCGAGGGCCATGAAGGTGTGAGCGACCTCAACACTCGGATTCACCGCCTCCTCCTCCGCCGCGCCGTCGAGCGGACGCGCTACGAGAACGGGACGCTGAAGCGCCTCGCCCTCTCATGGCGCGAGGTCGAGGCCGCGCTCCTCTACCTCGTCGAGGGGAGCGCGCTCTTCGGTGGGGCGAGGGTGGGATTTGGCTTTGCCGTTAACCGGGACGGCCTCGCCGCGCTCATCGTTGATATGGCAGGGGTCGTCGGGAGCGGGCTCTCCGTCCAGCTCGAGACGCTCCTGGTCGACCTCCGGGACCTCGCCGAACTCGAGCTCCTGGAACTCCCGAACGTCCTCTCGGCTGAGATGAGTACACCCGAGGCGAACGCGAGTAGCGCTGCGATCCCCGGGACGGAGATCTTCCAGTCGTTCCCGGGGGGTCAGGTCTCGGAGCTCCTGAGCAGCCCGCTCGGAGGGGCGCGGTTCGCGCAGTCGTTCGCGGACCTCTCGGCGGCGATGGTCGCGCGGCTCCGGAACGCGCTCGTCAACGCGCTCTCGCAGGGGATGAGCGCCGCGCAGGCAGGGCGGGCGGTACGTGGGGTGATACGGACAAGCTGGATGCAGGCCGAGGTGATCGTGCGGAGCGAGTTCGTCCGGGTCGCGAGTCAGGCGGCGCTGGCGGTCTTCGATCAGAACCAGAGCCTCCTGAGCGGCGTCCAGTGGTCCTCTGTTTTAGACCGAAGGCGTAGGACGTGCTTACAGTGCGGTATCCTCGACGGACGGGTCTGGAAGAAGGCGAGCGAGGCGCTAGTCCCGGTCGTCAATACTCATTTGCTCTGCTCTTGTACCCTTATCCCTGTCGTCCGCGGCGCTCCGGCGTCTGAGACGATCTCCTACAGGGACTGGTTCAGGGGACAGGACGCGAGCATGCAGCGGGAGATCCTCGGGCCCATGCGCTATAAGCTCTATAGGGGAGGCGGCTATAAGCTCCCGGACTTCGCGTCGGCGCGCGGCGTCCGCTCTCTGAGCGCGGTCCTCAGGAAGGCGCGCGCGGCGTGAATCGGAAGCGTCCGATGGTGAAGACGGTGACGCCGCCGATCGTCGCGCGGTGGCTCGAGGTCCAGCACCTCACCGTCCTCCGGTGGATTCGGAGCCGTCAGCTTCCGGCGCTCGATATCGGGACGGGGAACAAAATCCACCGATACGTGATCTTCCGGAAGGACCTCGCGGTCTTTCTGCTCCGCCGCGGGATGACGGAGGAGCGCATCCGCGATATGCTCGGCTGAACCTGCAGCGACTTTGTAGATATAACCTGACGTAGTCCGATATATCCTACCCCTGAACAAACCTAGAATCTCCCGCTGCACTCATGTCACCTCCCTTACAGTAGCAAGCTAGGAGGAGGGCCCGGTCTCTATGGCGATGAAGACTGAAGGTGGAATGAGTTTTTCGAGCTCGGCCTACCTCGTAGTTGGTGACCCTAATAAGACCTCGACGTGGAAGCTCCGCATCGAGGAGACCCCGGGGAAGGTGACGAAGGCGCAGCTCGGGCGAGCGGCGGCGGCGCTCGGGAAGGGCTTCCGTGGGAACCGCGTTCAGCTCTCGAGCGAGGAGCGCGCGAGCGCCCTCCGGAAGCTCCGGGGTAAGTACCGGGGTATGGGCGTGATGGCGGCCGACATGCCGAGCGTCATGCAGCAGAGCCTCCAGGACGTGGCCTTCGCGGATCTCCGGAGGACGGCCTCCGTACTCCTGGAGAGCGGGGCGATCCCCGAGGAGCAGCGGGAGGGGGTGAAGGATACCCTCGATCTCCTCGCGGAGAGCATGTACCTCGGTGGACTCTCGGCGATGCAGAACGGAACGCTCTCCTTCGAGGCGATCTGCGCCGCCATAAGTAACGCGCTCCGCGAGTACCAGAAGGACCCGGAGACGGAGATGGCCGAGTACCCGTCGTGTACGGTCGTCGCGACGTTTCCGGGAACGGTCGTCTACGAGCACGACGCGAAGCTCTACCAGATCGGCTATCGCATCGAGGGGACAAACGCCGTCCTCGAGGGCGAGGCCGTCGAGGTTAGTGCGGAGTTCGCCCCGGTAAAGCTAGAGGCGATGCAGCAGGAGGGGCTCGCCCTCATCGAGTCGTGGCCGAGCGGGGTCATCAAGCACGCGAGCATCAATCGCGCGCAGTCGGTTATAGAGGGGACGACGCTCATCACGGGGACGTCGCAGAACGGGAAGAAGGGGAAGCGACGCTACCCCGAGTCCGTCCTCCGGAAGATCGCCGGGATGGCCGAGGGCCTCCCGGCGTACCTGAACCACACGCCGCCGGAGATGGCGTTCAAGACCCGCCCGGTGCAGGACCTTATCGGGCGGCACCGGAACGTCCGGTACGACGCCGCGACCGAGTCCGTGAAGTCGGACCTGCACGTCGCGGCGCATCAGGCGCCGCTCGTCTTCAGCCTCGCGGAGAAGTTCGGGGACCACATAGGGAATAGCCTCGTCTCCCGGGGGCAGATCGCTATGGAGGGCGACGTCGAGGTCGTCCAGGACGTCCTTACCCTCCGCTCCGCCGACCTCGTCTCGGACCCGGCGAGCACGAAGGGGCTCTTCGAGTCGAAGGAGGACGGAGATCCGGTCGGCGCCTTCTCGACGCTGATCGAGGAGATCCGGAAGTCCATTACCCAACCACCCGAGCAAGGAGGAGAGACCGTGGATCTAGTGACTACGATCGCGTACCTGAAGGAGAAGCCCGCAGATCAGAAGCTCCTGGCCGAACACTTCGGCTTCGTGACGAAGGACGAGGCCGCGAGGCTCACCGAGCCCGCCGCGAAGCTCGGCGAGTCGGTCGCCGCGCTGACCAAGGAGCGCGACGCGCTCCTGACGGACGTCGCCGCGAAGGCGAAGCTGATCGAGGCGAAGGACGTCGAGCTGAAGGCGGCGACCGCGAAGGTCGACGAGCACGCGGCGAAGGACGCCGTCGCCGCGAAGAAGGTGAAGCTCGAGGAGGCTATCGGCGCGCACGACCTCGGGAAGAAGTTCGGGAAGGTCGAGGGCGTGATCAGCGAGACGTTCAGGGGGATGCTCATGGAGGCCGCCGAGGACTCCTGGACGAAGATCCTCGACGATCGGCTCTCTGGCGTGACGAAGGTCGCCGGCGTGAAGCTCCCGCTCTCGGAGGGGAAGGTGGTCGAGAGCGGTGGCGCGATCCCTGCGGGAATTCACGAGAAGCTCGCGGCGGCCTTCTAGGCGTCCAGTCTGTACGCTCATTGACGAAACTGCTGGATTGCTCTTACCAGCGGCGAGTAGCGGGACGGTCTCCCGCGAAACCGACTGAGTGAAAGGATAGAAGAAATGACCAGTGCGCATCGTGGTGCGTGGGGCGACAAGAACCCGAAGCAGTTCGCCGTCGACTCGACGCTGGCCGTCGAGATCGGCGATCTGATGTGGTGGGACCGAGTTAATCGGGTCGCGCGCTCGGCGGGCGGGGCCGCCGCGTGGACCGGGACGACGGAGGGGTCGCAGGGGAAGGTGGCGGAGAACTTCATCGGGATCGCGAGGTCTGCGTTCGCCGTCGGTGATATGCACGCCCTCGTCCGCATCGAGGGGCGCGGCGTGCACCGCATTCCGGTGACGACGGCGGCGACGTTCGAGGTCGGCGACCTCGTCTCGGCGTCGAAGGACCCTGGAGGGAACGTGCTCTTCGCGCAGCAGGTCGACAAGGTCGCGGAGGGCGCCCCCGGTGAGCCGACGATCGCGGGTCGCCTCCTGGCGATCGGCCGCGCGGCGAAGCGGTATACGGGAGCGACGAATATGCTCGAGGTCGAGATCCTCGGAACCCGCGAGGCAGGTGGGTCGGTGCGGAACTACCTCACGAGCTAACGGAGAGAAGAAGAGAGAGAACTTTAACCTGTTCCCCAGCCCCCTTGGCTGCGGCAATTCTAACAGAGGAGAGGAAGACGATGCGAGCGAATGATATCCGGGACATCTACCGGGCGGTCGGGGCTCGGGGGTTCGCGACGGTGGTGGCGGATCTTCTCGAGGGGAAGGACCAGAGCGGGAGGACCGTCCCGAAGAAGCGCGCCGAGGACTTCTCGATGCGTACCCTCTGGGAAGGGCTCGTCGGACCCGTCGGCGAGACGCTCCCGAACTACTCGGGGGGGTCGGGGAGGTTCAACTACATCGAGCTTCAGGAGCAGGTCGACTCGACGATGTTCCCCAACGTCATGGGGGTGTTGATCTCCTCGAAGGTCATCGACGGGTACAACATGAACGCGATGATCGGCGATCAGCTCTGCACGACGATGACCTCGAAGCTCCGCTCCGAGAGGCTGGTCGGCTTCACCTCCCTCGAGGGACCCCTCGAGGTTCCCGAGGCGATGCCCTACGAGGAGTCGACGTTCGGTGAGAAGTTCGTCACCACCGACACGGCGAAGAAGGGGCGCATTCTGGAGATCACCGAGGAGGCGATCTTCTTCGATCAGACCGGACAGCTGCTGATGCGGGCCTCCCGCCTCGGCGAGATGGCGCGCGAGGAGCGCGAGCTGGTGATCCTCTCCGGCGTCCTCGACGTCGGCTCCGGGGCGGCGGGCTACAAGGACGTCTACCGCCCGGGGGGCGTCGCGACGGCGCTCTACTCGACGGCCAATCAGAACCTGGTCGCCGGGAACAACCCCCTCGTGGACTGGACCGACATCGACGCGGCCCTCCTCTGGCAGTCCCTGAACGTCACCGACGACCGCGTCGTCGCCGCCGACCGCCTCCCAATCCCGATGATCCCGCGCGTCGTCCTGGTCGGGCGCGGCCTCATCGGTACGCTCTCGCGGGTCCTCAGCGCGACGGAGCACCGCTCGGCCTCGGGTACCGAGACGCTGATAACCGGGAACCCACTCACGAGCATCGCCCCGGGGCTCGTCCCGCTCACCTCGCCGTTCATCAACACCCTCGCGGCGGTGGCGGGCTCGCGGTACAACGACGCGAACGACTGGTTCATCGGCGACCCGAAGCGGCAGTTCATCTGGCAGGAGATCTGGCCCCTGCAGACACTCCGGGCGATGCAGAACGACGAGGCGCAGTTCCGCCGGGACATCATGGCCCGGTTCAAGGTTCGGTACTTCGGCGGCTTCGCCGCCATCGACACCAAGTACTGGCTCAAGGTCAACGCGGCGTAGCAGATCCAGGAGACTCGTTACCTGGTGGTCGCGGGGGGCATCCTCTAGCGGTGGCGGGGCCGATCTTGTACGGGGGCTCTAGGAGCCGACGCCAAGTGGTCCCGCGACCACCAGTTTTCTCTTTCTAGCGGAGGCTCGATTCTATGCGCGGGACGATCGGCATCCTGACCGGGAGGGGTCCCGCCTGCGACCCCCTGCAGGACTGGCTCGACACCCTCCCGTCGGACGTCCGGAGGCACCGGATAGCCGGGAATCAGATCGCGTGGCAGCGGAACGAGGTGATCCGGGCGCGCGAGGGCGAGTGGGTCCTCTTCGTCGACGCGGACTGCATCCCGAGCCTCCACGCGCTCGACGAGCTCCTGGAGCACGACCTCCCTCTCGTGAGCGGGACGGTCCTCGAGCGTGTCTTCCCGTTCGACGTCTGCGCCGTGAAGTCCGTCGAGCCCTACGAGCGGTACCGCTGCACGGAACTCCCCCGCTCCGTCTTCCCGGTCGTCGCGGTGGGGACCGGGTTCCTCCTCATCCGAGAGGGCGTGATTCGGGGGGTCGGCGACCCATGGTTCCGCTGCGGGCAGATCTCCCCGGAGCTCCTCGCGGAGGACTTCGACTTCAGTCTTCGCGCGGCCGAAGCCGGGTTCCCCCCGTACCTGGACCCGAACGTAGGTGTAGGGCACGAGACCCGCGTGATCCTCTGGCCGGGGGAGGAGGGGATCGCGGTGCAGTGGCCGGATCAGACCGGGTGGCTGAAGTACCGCGAGGCCCTCCGCCCGTGAGCTTCACCTACACCCAGCCCTGGGCCTCGACGCGCGACTACGTCAGGTTCCTCGTCGGCGACACGAACGCCGCGAACGCGGTCTTCGACGACGAGGAGCTCGACAGCCTCGTCGCGACCTGGAGCGGGGACGCCCGCCTCGCCGCAGCCGAGGCGCTCGACGCGCTCGCCGCGCTGTACGCGCGGGGGGCGATTATGTACCAGATCACCGGGTCGTCCGCGAGCGGCGGCTTCCAGATGGACCGGCGGAAGGTCGCCGACGCCCTCGAGAGGCGCGCGGCGAGCCTCCGGAAGGCCGCGGCGACGGTCCCGTTCGAGTTCGAGTCGGTCCTGGAAGACTACCCGGTCCGCCTCGTGAACTTCGAGGGACCGCTCGACTTGCTGCTGCACCTGATCAAGAAGAACGAACTCAACATCTACGACATCCCCATCTCGCTCA
>Ga0209341_10004545_pt1 | contig 12744 bp, 10 predicted proteins | sample RifCSP13_2_FD_184020 | JGI IMG/M metagenome (GOLD analysis project Ga0209341, IMG submission 184020) | Soil microbial communities from Rifle, Colorado - Rifle CSP2_sed 13_2 (SPAdes) (version 2) | ecosystem: Environmental > Terrestrial > Deep subsurface > Rock core/Sediment | place: Rifle...
CGTCGGCCGCCCGCGCCGCCGCGGCACGGCAGGACCGGCATGCCCAAGTCAACCTGCTCGAGAGAGCCAGCCAGCTATCCACCGATGTCGTGCAACGAGCCCGGCTGCAGGCCGACCTTGGCAATGCCCTCGGCAGGGCTGGCCACAGCGATCGCGCCATCGAATGTCTGCAGGAGGCAGAACGACTGGCACGCGAGGCGCGCGATGGAGCCATCGAATGGGTGGCGCGCCTCTCTCGCCGCCTCCTGGAGACCGACCGCGATCCAGCGGGCGCGGCCGACTTGCTCATGAGCGAGGGCGAGGCGGCGATAGCCGCCCAACCAGAGAACCATGAGGTCCTCGCCCGAGCGTGGAAGACAATCGGGTTGGCTCATAACGTGCGAGGTCACCTGGCCGACCAGCACGCCGCCATGCGCCTGGCTTGGCAGCATGCCCACCTGACCGGCGATGCCGGCCTTGAAATGGAGATCACTTACCCATCCGGTGGACCGATTGTGTTCGGGCCCATCCCGGTCGAAGAGGGCCTGCGCTGGGTTTCCGACGTCGTCGCGCAGGCGCTGAGTCGACCGGCAGCCGAGTTCTGGTCGCGCCACATGTTCGCCCACTTGCATGCCCGGTTGGGCGATTTCGATGCTGCACGCGCCGCCATGCTCAGCTGGCGGACGCAGCTGCGCGAGCTGGGCGAGGAGGCGCTCTACACGGGGACAGCCGGCTGCGCGTGGGACATTTGCTACCTGGCGGGTGACTGGGCGGGTGGAGAGCAGGCGCTGCGCGAGTCGTATGAGATCCTCGAACGGACCGGCGAGCGAGGCTCGCAGGGGTTTGTCGCGGCTCTGCTGGCGGACGCCCTGCTCAGACAGGGCAAGCTCGACGAAGCCGACCGCTACAGCTCCGTGGGCCAGGAACTCAGTGCCTCCGACGACGTGATGAACAGTGCCGGCTGGCGGCGAGTCAGGGCGCGCGTCCTGGCCCAGCGCGGCGAGCTGGACGCCGGCCTGGCCCTCGCCCGCGAGGCAGTCAACTTGCTGGACGAGACCGATTTTCTCGATGAGCACGCAGCGGCCTGGCTCGACCTTGCCGAGGTTCTGCGCGCTGCCGGCCAGCCGGACGAGGCCGCCGCGGGCATCCGCCAGGCCATCGCGCTGTACGAACGCAAAGGCAACCTCGTCGGGCTCGCCCGGGCGGAGGCTCTCCTGGCGGCCGCTTAGTGGCGGAAGTGGCGCACTCTGGTGAGGAGCATTGCTGCGCCGGCGGCGTCAGCGGCGGCGATGACCTCCGAGTCACGCTGTGAGCCGCCGGGCTGGACGAACGCCGTGACGCCGGCCGCCGAGCACACCTCGAGCGCGTCGGCAAACGGGTAGAACGCGTCGCTCGCGCAGGCGGCGCCGGTTGCGCGCTCCGCGCCAGCCTTGGCAAGGGCGAGTCGAGCAGAATCGACGCGGCTCATCTGGCCGGCGCCGACGCCGACAACCGCGCGGCCGCTCACAAGCACGATGGCGTTCGACTTGACGTGGCGGCAGACGCGCCACGCCAGCTCGAGCGCGGCTCGTTCCTCTGTGGTGGGGGCGCGCTTGGTGGCGATCGTCCAGCTGGCCGGGTCATCCGGGCCGACGTCAGCCTCAGTCAGCAGGAGCGCGCCGCCGGCGCTGCGCAACTCCATTCCCGCCAACGGCGGCGCACTGAGGCCGGGATCGAGCAGCACGCGCAGGTTTGGCTTGCGGGCAAGGATGTCGCGCGCTTCCGCGCTCACGTCCGGCGCCGCCACGACCTCCAGGAAGATGCTCGTCAGCTTCTCGGCGAGCGGCGCGTCGATCGGTCCGGTCAGCGCGACCACGCCACCGAAGGCGCTCACCGGATCCGTGGCCAGTGCCCCCTCCCAGGCGGCAAGCAGATCGTCTGCCTCCGCCACGCCGCACGGGTTGGCATGCTTGACGATCACGCAGCCCGGGCCACGCAGGTCGCGCGCCAGGTTGGTGGCCGCGGCCGTGTCCAGGATGTTGTTGTACGAGAGCGGCTTGCCCTGCTGGAGCAGCGGCCCATTGCTGAAGGCGCCCGGCGCCAGCTCGATGCCGCTGGCGAGGTACAGCGCCGCCGACTGGTGCGGGTTCTCGCCGTAGCGCAGCTCCTGCACCCGGCCCAGGTCAAGCGATAGCCGACCCGGCAACTCGATCCGCTGCCACCAGCGCCGCGACAGGGTGTCCGCGATGAGCGCGTCGTAGCCCGCGGTGAGACGGAATGCGGCCAGGGCCAGCTCGCGCCGCATGTCGTCGGTCAGCCCTCCCCCGTAGCCCAGCTCGAGCAGCACGGCGTCGTACTGCGCCGGGTCGGTCACGATGCCCACGCTCTCGTGGTTCTTGGCCGCTGCCCGCACGAGCGTCGGGCCACCGATGTCGATCTGCTCGATCAGCTCGTCGTCCGTCGCGCTAGCGCGCGCCGCTGCTTGCACGAACGGGTACAGGTTGACCACGACCAGCTCGAACGGCTCGATCAGGGACGCAGCGAGTTGGGCGCGGTGGGATTCCAGCCGTTGATCGGCCAGCACGCCCGCGGCGATCCGAGGATGGAGCGTCTTGACCCGACCGTCGAGCATCTCCGGAAATCCGGTCACCTGGGCCACGTCAGTCACTGCGAGGCCCGCGTCGCGCAGCGCGCGAGCAGTGCCGCCGGTTGAGACCAGCTCGAAGCCGATACCGGCCAGGCGCGTGGCGAAAGCGGCCAGACCGGCCTTGTCGGAGACCGAGATGAGCGTCCGCCGTGGTCGTGCCAGGCCGTCCGCCCGCTGCCAGTCGATCGCGACCTTGCCCTCGCTGACCGTGAGGGCCCCTGCCAGCGCCAGCGCGACGACTCGCGGCAGCAGACGGTGCTCGACGGCGTGAACTCGCGTCAGCAGCGAGTCCTCGTCGTCATCAGGCAGCACCGTCACCGGCTGCTGGGCGACGATGGGACCGCCGTCGAGCGTCTGGTCCACGACATGCACCGTCACCCCGGTCACGCGCGCGCCACCGGCCAGCGCGTCACGGATGGCGTGGGCGCCCGCGTAGGCCGGCAGCAGGCTTGGGTGCACGTTCAGGATGCGGTTCGCGAAGCGGGCAAGCGTTATGGGCCCGACCACCCGCATGAAGCCGGCCAGGACGATCCAGTCGAGCTTGGCGGCGGTCAGGGTGTCGGCCAGCGCCTGGTCCCACGCGGCTTTGTCGGCGTACGCCGCCGGGTCGACGATCGCCGTCGCGATGCCCGCGTCCGCCGCAAAGCCGAGCGCGTCGCACGGTCGATCCGCCAGCACCAGACCGATCTCGCCCCCAAGCAGGCCGCGCTTCTCGTACGCGCGCAGGGCGCGCAGGTTGCTGCCCGCGCCGGAGACGCAGACCGCTATCTGGCCGCTCACGCCTCTACGTAGCGCTGGCCGCCCAGCTCCTTGAGCGGAAGGATCTCGCCGATCTGCCACGCCTCGACGTCGCGCTCGCGCAGTGCCTGGATGGCAACGCTCGCAGCCGCCGGCTCCAACGCTACCGCGAAGCCAATGCCGCAATTGAACGTGGCGCGCATCTCAGCACCGCTCAGTTCCGCCGCTCGCGCGACCGAGTCAAAGATCCGCGGCTGCGGCCACGAAATCGGCCGCACCAGTACGCCGAGGTCCGGGCCGATACCGCGCGGCAGGTTACGCGCCACGCCGCCGCCGGTGACATGCGCCAGGCCGCCGATGCGAAGGCGACGCCGGCGCATCTCGCCCAGAAGCTCGAGCACGCTCGGGGCGTAGAGCCTTGTCGGCGTCAGCAGGTCGTCGGACAACGCCAGCTTCCCGTCCGCGACGAGTCGCCGGATGAGCGAGAACCCATTCGAGTGCAGCCCGCTGCTCGCCAAGCCGAGCACGACGTCGCCGGCGCGGGTGGCTGAACCGTCAATAAGCTCGTCACGTTCGACGAAGCCGACGCAGAACCCGGCCAGATCGAACTCATCTGGCTCCATCAGCCCCGGGTGCTCCGCCGTCTCACCCCCGACCAGCTCGCAGCCAATCGCGGCGCACGCGCGCCCGATGCCGCCCACGATTTCGGCGACACGCTCGGCGTCGAGCCTGCCCACCGCTACGTAGTCGAGGAAGTAGGCCGGGCGAGCGCCGTGGCAGACGACGTCGTCAGCGCACATCGCCACCAGGTCCTGGCCGATGGTGTCCAGCCGCCCCAAGCCGCGCGCGATCTCTGTCTTGGTGCCGACACCGTCGGTCGCGGTCACGAGGAGTGGCGATCGCAGCCCGGCCGGCAGCTCCAGGACGGACGCGAATTCGCCCGCGAGGCGCGCCGCCCCGGCGCGGATTAGCTCGACCGCGCGCTCGCCCGCTGCGACATCCACGCCCGCCTGCGCGTAAGCCGTCCGGCTGCTCACCCCGCGACCACCAGCTCCTCGCGCTCCAGCACGAGCTTGTGGTTGCCCGGGTCGTACGGCACGGGCACCGGGTACTGGCCGTCGAAGCAGGCGAAGCAGAAGCGCTCGCGCGGCAGGTCGATCGCGTCGAGCACGCCGCCGATCGAGAGGTAGGCGAGCGAGTCGGCGCCGACGAACTCGCGGATCTCCTCTACCGACTTCTGGGCAGCGATCAGCTCGGTCTCGATCTGGGTGTCGATGCCGTAGAAGCACGGGTGGAAGATCGGCGGCGCGCTGATACGCAGGTGAACCTCGAGCGCGCCGGCCTTGCGCAGCAGGCCGACGATCTGGCGCGTGGTGTTGCCGCGCACGATCGAGTCGTCGACGACGACCAGGCGGCGGCCGCGCACCTGCTCGCGCAGCGCCGAGAGCTTGACCGTCACGCCGCGCTGGCGCAGCCCATCAGACGGCTGGATGAACGTCCGCCCGGCGTAGCGGTTGCGGACCATGCCCTCGCGGTAGGGAATGCCGATCTCCTCGGCGTAGCCGGCCGCGGCCGGCGCGCCGGTATCGGGCACGGGCATGACCAGGTCGACGTCCGCGGGCGCCTCGCGCGCGAGTGCGACGCCCATCCGCCGGCGCGCCTCGTACAGGTTGCGCCCGAGCATGTACGAATCGGGCCGGGCAAAGTAGATCAGCTCGAACACGCACAGGTTCTCGCGCCCCTCGGCGAAGCGCACGGAGCGCGGCCCGGCCTGCTCGCCCAGCACGACCATCTCGCCCGGCTCCACGTCGCGCACGTACTCGGCGCCCAGGACATCGAGCGCGGCCGTCTCTGACGCGAGGCAGTAAGCCGTCTGGCCGCCAGGCGTCTGCAGCACACCCAGCACCAGCGGTCGGAAGCCGAAGGGGTCGCGCACGCCGATCACTCGGCCCTCGTCCATGACCACGAGTGAGTACGCGCCGGAGACGCGCGGCAACAATGCCAGCAGCGCGTCGACGAGGTCGTCGGCAGGCTCGAGCGCCAGGAGCGCAGTCAGCAGCTCCGTGTCCGTCGTGCCGACCAGGCGTGACCGTCCGCCGGGGAGCGCCTCGAGCAACTGGCGGGTGTTGACCAGGTTGCCGTTGTGACCCACCGCGACGGTGCGCTTGGGGCCCATGCGCAGGGTCGGTTGGCTGTTCTCCCAGATGGTTGAGCCGGTGGTCGAGTAGCGGCAGTGGGCAATGGCCAGCTCACCGCGCAGCGATGGCAGGCGGCGCTCATCGAGCACCTGGTCGACCAGGCCCAGGTCCTTGTAGACCATCACCCCGCGGCCGTCCGTCACGGCCAGACCGGCGGATTCCTGGCCGCGGTGCTGGAGAGCGAAGAGCGCCGTCGTCGCCAGCGGTGCCGCCTCTTGCCCTGGGGAATGGATGCCGACCACGCCGCACATCCCTGGCTAGCCCTCTCCGAGGACGCGCGGCAGCGCCTGCTGCCAGGCGCGACGCAGGTCGGCGAGGTGGACGTCGAGCTCGTCGGCCACGCCGGCGCCGCGCTCCTCCGCCGCGCCGGTGGCACCAACACCAACGAGCCGGAAGCGCAGCCGATCGCCACCTACGGGGCCAAGCCGGCGGCAGGCGACGCGCATGCCCGAAGCAAGCCGGGCCAGCTCCGACCAGCGTTCCGGCTTGACCGACACGACCGCCCGGCTGGGGCTCTCCCCAAACAGCACCACCGCGGGCGCGAGGGCGACCGCCACCTGGAGGTCCGCCCCTAGGTCGCCCCAGATGGCCGATTCGGCGATCGCCACCGCGAGGCCGCCGCCGCTGACGTCGTGCGCCGATTCGAGGAGTTTTGCGGCGGCGGCGCGGCGCAGGACCTCGTGCAGCGCCAGCTCGCGTGCCAGCTCGAGCGATGGCGGACGATCCTCCGGCGCCGCACCTGCGAGCCGCTCGTAGACCGAGCCGACGAGGCCCGGGCCTGTCTCGCCGAGCAGCACGACGAGATCGCCTTCGCTCTTGAACGCAGGGCCGACCAGGTTGTCGATGTCATCGAGCACACCAACAACGCCGATCTGCGCGGTCGGCGCGATGCGCCCGAGTGGCGACTCGTTGTACAGGCTGACGTTGCCGCCGGTGATCGGGATGCCCAGTGCCAGCGCTGCGTCCTTGAGGCCACGAACAGATTCGGCGAGCTGCCAGTACGCCTCAGGCACGCCCGGATCGCCGAAGTTGAGGCAGTTGGTGATGCCCAGCGGGCGCGCCCCGGTGACGGCCACGTTGCGCGCGCACTCGGCCACGGCCAGGCTCGCGCCGAGCGCCGGGTCATGCAGCGCAACCCGGGGTTGCGAGTCGGTGGCGACAACGATCGCACGTTTGGTGCCCTTGATGCGCAGCACACCGGCGGCGCGCTCGCAGCCCGCGACGGTATCCGTGCCCACGGTCTGGTCGTACTGCGTCGTGACCCACGCGCGGCTGCCGATGTTGGGGTGGCCGAGCAGTGCCTCGAGCACGGCCGCGGGGTCCATGCCCCGTTCGGGCAGGCCGTCGTGCGCCAGCGGAGTCTCGCCCGGCGCGGGCGCCGGACGTCGCCTCTGGGGCGGTGACGAGAGGCGTGGGATCTCGATCGAGTCGCTCGCCAGCGCCCGCGCCGGCACGCGCGCCAGCTCCACTCCCCCATCGACGACGACCACGTCGCCGTCTGCGGTGACCGTGCCGACGACGGCCGCCGGCAGGCCCCAGCGGCGGCACACCTCGAGCAACTCGGGCAGGCGCGCCGGTTCGACGACGGCGAGCATCCGCTCCTGGCTCTCGCTGATCATCACCTCGAACGGCGCCATGCCCTCCTCGCGCCGGGGCACCGCGGCGAGGTCAATGCGCATTCCGGTGCCGCCGCGGTCGGCCAGCTCCGACGCGGCGCAGGTCAGGCCCGCCGCGCCTAGGTCCTGTAGTCCCTCGAGCAGGCCGCGTTCGACCAGCTCCAGCGTCGCCTCGATCAGCAGCTTGCCCGCGAACGGGTCGCCCACCTGGACGCTGGGGCGCATCTGCGCGGAGGTGTCATCGAAGTTGGCGCTCGCCAGCACGGACGCGCCGCCGATGCCATCGCGCCCAGTGGTCGAGCCGTACATCACCGCGAGCGAGCCCGGCGTCGGAGCGGCGGCTCGAGCGATCCGGTTCTCCGGCAGGATGCCCACGCACATCACGTTGACCAGCGGGTTGGCGGTGTACGTCGGATCGAAGGTCAGCTCGCCGCCGATGGTCGGCACTCCCACGCAGTTGCCGTAGCCGCCCACGCCGTGGACGACACCGTTGACCAGCCGGCGAGTGGCCAGGTCGTCCGGCCAGCCGAACTTGAGCGCGTCGAGCAGCGCGACCGGGCGCGCGCCCATGGCCACGATGTCGCGCAGGATGCCGCCCACTCCCGTCGCGGCACCCTGGTAGGGCTCGACCGCGCTCGGGTGGTTGTGCGATTCGATCTTGAACGCGACCGCGAGGCCATCGCCCAGGCGGACCACGCCGGCGTTCTCGCCCGGCCCCGCGAGCACGTCATCGCCGCGCGTCGGCAGCGTGCGCAGGAGCGAGCGCGACGACTTGTACGAGCAGTGCTCGCTCCACATGACGCTGAACATCGCCAGCTCGAGATCATTCGGGGAGCGGCCTAGACGATGGGTGATGGCTGCGAGCTCATCATCAGTCAAACCCAGACGGCGATGCAGGGCGGGCGCCTCGACCGGTTCCGCCACCGTCACGCCGGGGCCCCAGCAGTGGCCAGGCTCTCGACAAGCGCACGCATCACCAGTAGCCCGTCGTCGGAGCCCAGCAGCGCCTCAGACGCTCGCTCCGGGTGGGGCATCAGGCCGCACACGTTGCCGCGCTCGTTGGTGACGCCGGCGATTTCGCGCAGCGCGCCATTGGGGTTGCCCTCCGGGCCGGCGTAGCGGAAGACCACCTGGCCGGAGGCTTCGAGTCGGTCCAGATCGGCCTCCGGCAGCCAGTACGCGCCCTCGCCGTGGGCGATCGGCATGCGCAGCGTCATCCCGGCCGGAACGGCGTGGGTGAACGGCGTGTCGCGCCGCTCCACGGAGAGTCGCACCCAGCGGTTCTCGAAGCGCAGCGTGGTGTTGCGGCGCAGCACCCCGGGCAGCAGCCCAGCCTCCGTCAGCACCTGGAAGCCGTTGCAGATGCCCAGTACCAGGCCGCCGCGGTCGGCGTGCTCGCGAACCGCGGCCATGATCGGGGAAAAGCGCGCGATCGCCCCGGCGCGCAGGTAGTCGCCGTGGGCGAAGCCGCCGGGCAGGATCACCGCATCCGCGCCGCCAAGCTCGGTCCGCTCGTGCCACACGAGCTCCGCTTCTGCGCCGGCAAGCCGCACGGCATGAGCCGCATCGCGATCGCAGTTGGAGCCGGGAAAGACGACGACCGCGACTTTCATCCGCCGATCGCCTCGATCTCCCAGCTCTCGACCAGCGGGTTGGCCAGGAAGTCGGCCGCCAGGGCATCGACCGTCTGGCGAGCACCTTCGGCCGAGTCGGCCTCCACCGTAAGCTCCACCCGCCGGCCGACGCGCACCGTGTGGACGTTGCTCGCGTGCAATTGCGGCAGCGCTGCCTCGACCGCTCGCCCGGCCGGATCGAGGATGCCGTCGCGCGGCATGACGTCCACAGCAAACCGGAACCGCACGACAACACCCTCCAATGCCCTGCTGCCTCGGCGCTCACACGGCGGATCGGCGCGCCTCGGCGGACCGACCATCTCGCTCCAGCCTAGGTTATAGAGACCGAGGTGGCGAGCGGTGGCGATTTCGCAACCACGGCCGTAACATCCAGCGGTAGGATGACCGCGACCGAGAGGAGAGACGGTCACCCGCCGTGGTTGAGGAGTTGTCGACGATGCAGTTTGATCAGGGCGACCCACGCCAAGACCCAGCCCCGTCCAACGAGGCGGTCCCTGATCTCTACGCCGATGGCGGAAGAATCGCCGTCGGACTCGGAGGAATGACGCTCGTTGTCACTCGCACGAGACCTTCCTTCGATGGGGCACCACCGCTTTCCCCGGAGCCGGTGGTCAGGATCAGGATGAGCCCGTTTACCGCTCAGGCGCTTGCAGAACTTCTTGATCGAGCGGTCGCGACTCTTCGCGACGAGATCGATCAGTCAGGAGGTCGCCTGTCTGAGGTGGTAGTTGAGACGAGTCAACCGCGGGAAACGGCCGCGGCTTGATCGTCAACGTGGCGAGCTCCTGATCGGGCAGCCGCAACGACCGCTCTCGGACTTGCTGATCAAACAGGAGTGAGCGGGCGGCGTTTATCTCCTCCTCTCCAAAGTCTCCCTCGAACGTCACCTCCCTGCGGGAGGGCGTAGCGGTCAAGCGAAACTTCTTCCCGGACGGTGGTTTTGTCTCACCGTCGCGACGTCTGCTTATGGCGACCGACGCCCAGCGCACGATCGCGAAGGACAGTGCACTCGCCAGCATGAGCGCACTCACGAACACGATGGTGATTGACCAGCCGGGAAGCGCGCTTACGGCGGACAGCGACCCTGCCAGAAGAGCCGCTGACAGCGATCCGATGCCCAGCGACGCGAGCAACTGCATCCGACCAAGCCAGTCGAGTGCGTTCACGAAGGTACGCGCAGGGGCAAGAAACCGCCCGATCACTGAGGCGTGGGAGCGGTTGTCGCGCTTCTCTGCCTCGGTGCTCACCTTTGCTCCGTCGGATAGCTGTCTGCACCGTGAATGGTAGCCCGAAGGCGGGGTCCTGAAAGGCTGACCCCGCACCTGTAAACAGGCGTCGCCGCGCACATCTGACGTGCATTCCTCGCCGTGCCGAGCCATACTCGTCTTGACGCTCCTGTCGGATGGCTGTCTGCAACGACCGTCGGGCGGGAGCGCCCTTGATTCGGGCTCAAGGGCCGAAAGGCGGACATCGCGGCCGCGTCATAGCCGAGCTTGCTGGCATGGACCGCCCTCAAGACCATCTACGTCACCGGACCCATTCGCCGCGGAGCCGGTCGGTCGCCAGGTACGCGTCAAACAAGCCGCCGGTGATCCGTTCGAACGCCTCCGCGTAGCGCCGCCGCGTGCCGGCCACGACCTCTGGCGGGAGCTCGGGCCCCGGATACGTCTTGGCCCAATCGAGCGTCTCCAGGTAGTCGCGCACGTATTGCTTGTCGAACGAGTCCTGGGCCCGGCCGGGCTCGTACGTCGAGGTGTCCCAGAAGCGCGACGAATCGGGCGTCAGCACCTCGTCGATGAGGATGAGCTCGCCATCCGGCAGCGTGCCGAACTCGAACTTGGTGTCAGCGACGATGATCCCCGCCGGCTCTGCCCGCCGCGCGGCGAACTGGTACAGCGCCAGCGCCTTGGCCCGCGCCTCCTCCGCCCGCGCCGCGCCGACGAGTGCAACCATCTCGTCGAACGAGATGTTCTGGTCGTGGCCGACGTCGGCCTTGGTCGACGGCGTGAAGATGGGCTCGGGCAACCGGTCGCTCTCGCGCAGCCCACCGGGCAGCGGGATGCCGCACACCGCGCCCGTCGCGCGGTAGTCCTTCCAGCCGCTCCCCGCCAGGTAGCCGCGCACGATCAGCTCCACCGGCAGCACCTGCGCGCGGCGACAGACCATGGAGCGGCCGCGCAGCTCGTCCGCGGCGCTGGCGAACTCGGCGGGCAGTCCCTCCACTGTGGTCGACAGCAGGTGGTTGGGCATGATCCCGGCGGCCGCCGTCTCGCGGAACCAGTAGCGCGCCAACCCTGTCAGGACGCGGCCCTTGTCGGGGATGGGCGTCGGCAGCACGACATCGAAGGCGCTGATCCGGTCGGACGCGACCAGCAGCAGCCGCTCGTCGTCGAGGGCGTAGATGTCGCGCACCTTGCCCGAGCGCACGAAGCCCGGCGCGATCTCAACCAGCGACATGGGCGGCCTCTCCTTCCAGGCGGGCGATGATCGTCTCGACGTTGCGCAGCAGGTGGTCGATGTCGAAGCACGCGCCGATCTGGTCGGCCGACAGCCGGCTTGTGACCGACTCGTCCGCCTCGATCAGCTCGCGCAGCTGGCGCCGCTCGTCCGCAGCGCGCAGCGCGGCACGCTGGACGATCGCGTACGCGTCCTCACGCGCCAGGCCACCCTGCTCCACCAGCGCGGTCAGGAGGCGGCTGCTGGCAAAGAGCCCCAGGCCGCGCTCGAGGTTCTCGCGCATTCGGTCCGGACGCACCACGAGTCCCTCGACGATGCCGGCCAAGCGCACAGCCATATAGTGCAGCAGCGTCGTCGCCCCGGGCAGCGCCACTCGCTCGACCGACGAGTGCGCGATGTCGCGCTCGTGCCACAGCGCCTCGTCCTCGAGCGCAGCGCCGGCGTAGCCGCGCAGCAGGCGACAGAGGCCGGCGAGCCGCTCCGATGTGATGGGGTTGCGCTTGTGGGGCATGGCGCTCGAGCCCTTTTGCCCCGCCCGAAAAGGCTCCTGGACCTCGCCGATCTCCGTGTGCTGGAGGTTGCGCACCTCCGTCGCGGCGCGTTCGATCGAGCCGCCGCACACGGCGATCGCGGCCACGAACGCGGCGTGGCGGTCGCGCGCCACGACCTGGGTGGCGGCCGGCTCGACGCCCAGTCCAAGCTCCGCCATGACCTCCGCTTCGATCTCCGGGCCGAGCTGGCTGTAAGTGCCGACCGCACCGCTCAGCTTGCCCACCGCGATGTCATCCGCGGCCGCCGCGATGCGGCGCCGGCCGCGGGTGAGCTCGAATGCCCACGACGCCAGCTTGAGCCCGAACGTGATCGGCTCGGCGTGGACCGAATGGGTGCGACCCATCATCACCGTCGCCGCGTGCTCGCGCGCCTTCACGGTCAGGATCTCGACCAGGCGCGCCAGCGCAGCGTCGATCAGATCAGCCGCGGCCCGGCATTGCAGCGCGAGCGCGGTGTCGACGACGTCGCTTGAGGTGAGCCCGAAGTGGATGAAGCGGCCCTCCGGCTCGCAGGTCTCGGCAAGCTGGCTGACGAAGGCGATGACGTCGTGGTCGGTCGCCTGCTCCAGCTCGGCGATTCGCTCGACGTCGACCATCGCCTTGGATTCCACCGCCTCCGTGGTTCCCGCCGGGACGAGGCCGTGGCGCTCGACCGCGCGCAGCGCTGCGAGCTCGACGCGCAGCATGTCCTCGAAGCGCGCCTGATCCGTCCACAGCGCGCCCATCTCTGGCAGCGTGTAGCGCGCGATCATGCCGCCACCGACGCCAGCCCGCGGCCGATGTCGCGCCGCAGCTGCTTGCCGGCGAATTCGATCCGCGCCGCGGCCTCGTAGGCCGCGCCGGCCGCCTTTTCCAGGTCCTGGCCCACACCGACCACGCTCAAAACCCGACCACCCGCTGTCACCAGCACGCCATCTCCGTCGCGGGCGACGCCGGCAGCAAAGA
>Ga0209341_10004549_pt1 | contig 12742 bp, 7 predicted proteins | sample RifCSP13_2_FD_184020 | JGI IMG/M metagenome (GOLD analysis project Ga0209341, IMG submission 184020) | Soil microbial communities from Rifle, Colorado - Rifle CSP2_sed 13_2 (SPAdes) (version 2) | ecosystem: Environmental > Terrestrial > Deep subsurface > Rock core/Sediment | place: Rifle...
CCGCGACGTGCACCCCTCGCACTACGGCCGCATGTGCCCGATCGAGACCCCCGAGGGCCCCAACATCGGCCTGATCGGCTCGCTCTCGACCTACGCTCGGATAAACGCCTACGGGTTCGTCGAGACGCCCTACCGGCGCGTTGAGGCGGGCCGGGTCACCGACAAGATCGACTACCTCTCGGCAGACGAGGAGGACAAGCACGTCATCGCCCAGGCGAACGCGCTGCTCCGTCCCGACGGCCGATTCACCGAGTCCTCGGTCCTGGTGCGCCGCAAGGGCGGCGAGGTCGACTCGGTGCCGCCCGAAGAGGTCGACTACATGGACGTTTCTCCCAAGCAGATCATCTCGGTTGCCGCGGCGCTCATCCCGTTCCTCGAGCACGACGACGCGAACCGGGCCCTCATGGGCGCGAACATGCAGCGCCAGGCGGTGCCGCTCCTCAAGTCCGAGGCGCCGCTGATCGGCACCGGGATGGAGTTCCGGGCGGCCGTGGACGCCGGCGACGTGGTGCTCGCCGACGAGGCCGGCACCGTCGACGACGTCGCGGCCGACGAGATCGTCCTCAGGACCGCAAAGGGCGAGCTCAAGTCCTACCGCCTTGAGAAGTTCCGCCGTTCCAACCAGGGCACCTGCATGAACCAGGCCCCCGTGGTGAAGGTGGGCGACAACGTCGTGAAGGGCCAGGTGATCGCCGACGGGCCCTCGACCGAAGCCGGTGAGCTCGCGCTCGGGCGCAACCTGGTCGTGGCCTACATGCCGTGGGAGGGCCACAACTACGAGGACGCGATCATCATCAGCGAGCGCCTCGTGAAGGAGGACATGCTCACCTCGATCCACATCGAGGAGCACGAGGTCGACGCCCGGGACACCAAGCTCGGCGCCGAGGAGATCACACGCGACATCCCCAACGTCTCCGAGGAGATCCTGAAGGACCTCGACGAGCGCGGGATCGTGCGGATCGGCGCGGAGGTCAACCCCGGCGACTACCTGGTCGGAAAGGTGACGCCCAAGGGCGAGACCGAGCTCACGCCCGAGGAGCGACTGCTCCGGGCGATCTTCGGCGAGAAGGCGCGCGAGGTCCGCGACACCTCCCTGAAGGTCCCTCACGGCGAGTCGGGCAAGGTGATAGGCGTCCGCGTGTTCACCCGCGACGAGGGCGACGAGCTGCCGCCGGGCGTGAACCAGCTCGTGCGGGTCTACGTGGCCCAGAAGCGGAAGATCTCCGACGGCGACAAGCTCGCCGGCCGCCACGGGAACAAGGGCGTCATCTCCACGATCCTCTCCGAGGAGGACATGCCGTTCCTGGCCGACGGCACGGCGGTCGACATCATCCTTAACCCGCTCGGCGTGCCCTCGCGGATGAACCTCGGCCAGATCCTCGAGGCGCACCTGGGCTGGGCGGCGCTGAACGGTTTCAAGGTGAACGGGCAGGACCATCCCGGCCCGGTGTGGGTCTCCTCGCCGGTGTTCGACGGCGCGCGCGAGACCGAGATCCTCCAGGCCCTTGCGAACACCCACCCCGGCCGCGAGGGGACCAAGATGGTGGACGACGTCGGCAAGGCGGTGCTCTTCGACGGGCGTTCCGGCGAGCCCTACGAGGAGCCGGTCACGGTCGGCGTGGCCTACATCATGAAGCTGCTCCACTTGGTGGACGACAAGATCCACGCGCGGAGCACCGGCCCCTACTCGATGATCACGCAGCAGCCGCTCGGCGGGAAGGCGCAGTTCGGCGGCCAGCGGTTCGGCGAGATGGAGGTGTGGGCGCTGGAGGCCTACGGGGCGGCGTACGCGCTCCAGGAGCTGCTCACGATCAAGTCCGACGACGTGCTCGGCCGCGTGAAGGTCTACGAGGCGATCGTGAAGGGCGAGAACATCCCTGAGCCGGGCATCCCGGAGTCCTTCAAGGTCCTCATAAAGGAGATGCAGTCCCTCTGCCTGAACGTCGAGGTCCGCTCGAGCTCGGGCGAGGAGATCGAGCTCCGCGAGACCGACGAGGACGTGTTCCGGGCCGCGGAGGAACTAGGTATCGACCTGTCCCGGCGAGAGCCGGCCGGGGCCGATTTCGACTGAGGGGAGCGCGTGAGTGCTTGACGTCAACTTCTTCGACGAGCTTCGGATCGGCCTGGCTACCGCGGACCAGATCCGCGCGTGGTCCAACGGCGAGGTGAAGAAGCCGGAGACGATCAACTACCGGACCTTGAAGCCGGAGAAGGACGGCCTGTTCTGCGAGCGGATCTTCGGTCCGACCAGGGACTGGGAGTGCCACTGTGGCAAGTACAAGCGCGTCCGGTTCAAGGGGATCATCTGTGAGCGCTGCGGGGTGGAGATCACGCGTTCGAAGGTCCGCCGCGACCGGATGGGCCACGTCGAGCTGGCGGCCCCGGTCACCCACATCTGGTACTTCAAGGGCGTTCCCTCGCGCCTGGGGTACCTGCTCGACCTCGCGCCCAAGGACCTCGAGCGCATCATCTACTTCGCTGCCTACGTGATCACGCGGATCGACGTGGAGCGCCGGCACAAGGACCTCCCCCAGATCGAGAAGAACATCGAGGAGGAGAAGGCCGAGATCGACGCCGATCGCGACGAGACGATCAAGCGTCGGCTGAAGGAGCTCGAGGAGCGCCTCTCCGAGCTGCAGGGCGAGGGCGCCAAGGGCGCGCAGCTCTCGGCCGCCCGCCGCGAGGCGCAGCGCGACGTCGAGCGCCTGACCGAGGCCTCCAAACGCGAGACCGACCACCTTGACGAGGTGCTCTCGGCGTTCAAGAGCCTCTCCGTGAAGCAGCTCGTGGCCGACGACACGGTCTACCGGTCGCTCCGGGAGCGCTTCGGTGACTACTTCGAGGGCGGGATGGGCGCCGAGGCGATCAAGCGGCTGCTCCAGGACCTCGATCTAGAGGCGGAGGGCGAGTACCTCCGCGACCAGATCGAGAACGGCAAGGGCACCCGGCGACTGAAGGCGATCAAGCGACTGAAGGTCGTCCATAACTTCGCGGGCGGGAAGAACACCCCGCTCGGCATGGTGCTCGACGCCGTGCCGGTGATCCCGCCGGATCTCCGCCCGATGGTTCAGCTCGACGGCGGCCGGTTCGCCACCAGCGACCTGAACGACCTGTACCGCCGAGTGATCAACCGGAACAACCGGCTGAAGCGCCTCCTCGACCTGCAGGCCCCCGAGATCATCGTGAACAACGAGAAGCGGATGCTCCAGGAGGCCGTCGACGCGCTGTTCGACAACGGCCGCCGTGGACGCCCCGTCACCGGGCCCGGCAACCGTCCGCTGAAGTCGCTCTCGGACATGCTGAAGGGCAAGCAGGGCCGCTTCCGTCAGAACCTGCTGGGCAAGCGCGTGGACTACTCGGGCCGGTCGGTCATCGTCGTCGGCCCGCAGCTGCGGCTGCACCAGTGCGGGCTGCCCAAGCAGATGGCCCTCGAGCTGTTCAAGCCGTTCGTGATGAAGCGGCTGGTGGACCTCGCTCTCGCGCAGAACATAAAGAGCGCCAAGCGCATGGTCGAGCGCGCCCGCCCGCAGGTGTGGGACGTGCTCGAGGAGGTCATCCGGGAGCACCCGGTGCTGCTGAACCGCGCGCCGACGCTCCACCGCCTGGGCATCCAGGCGTTCGAGCCCGTGCTCGTGGAGGGCAAGGCGATCCAGATCCACCCGCTCGTCTGCGCCGCGTTCAACGCGGACTTCGACGGTGACCAGATGGCCGTGCATGTGCCGCTGTCGTCCGAGGCGCAGGCCGAGGCGCGGGTGCTCATGCTTTCCACAAACAATATCCTGTCGCCGGCGCACGGGCGGCCGATCGCGCAGCCGACCCAGGACATGGTGCTAGGGCTCTACTACCTGACGCTCGACGGCGCTCGTCCGGAGAAGGACGAGGACATCCCCCGGTTCATGTCGCTAGACGAGGTCATGATGGCATGGGACTCGCGCCTGATCGGGCTCCACGACGTGATCAAGGTCAGGCTGCCGGGCAAGGCGCTTCCTCCGGAGATGGCTCCTCCCGGCGCGGCCGACGGCCGCGTGCCGCTGGTCGAGACGACGCTCGGGCGGCTCCTTTTCAACGGCGCCTTCCCCGACGATTTCGAGTACCGCAACCACCACGTCCTGAAGGGCGACATCGGCAAGTTCATCGACGAGTGCGTCCACCGCTACGACCGTTTGAAGACCGAGGAGATCCTCGACAACCTGAAGAACCTCGGCTTCCACTACGCGACGCGCGCGGGCGTGACGCTCGGCGTCGAGGACGTGACGACCCCGACCGCCAAGCAGAAGATCCTGGACGAGCACGAGAAGCGCGCTCAGAAGGTCGAGGCGCAGTACCGACGCGGGATCATCACCGACGACGAGCGGCGCCAGGAGCTGATCGAGATCTGGACCCAGGCGACCGACGAGGTGAAGGACGCCATGGAGGCCCAGTTCACCCTGACGAACCCGATCTACATGATGGCCAACTCGGGCGCTCGCGGGAACATCATGCAGATCCGTCAGATCGCCGGGATGCGCGGGCTCGTCGCGAACCCCAAGGGCGAGATCATCCCGCGGCCGATCAAGTCGAACTTCCGCGAGGGGCTGTCGGTGCTCGAGTACTTCATCTCGACGCACGGTGCCAGGAAGGGACTGGCCGACACGGCGCTGCGGACGGCGGACTCGGGCTACCTGACGCGCCGGCTCGTGGACGTGGCGCAGGAGCTGATCGTGCGCGAGGAGGACTGCGGCACCGACCGTGGCATCCCGGCGCCGGTGACCTACGACAGGCCGGATGGGACGCGCACACGCGGGGCCCACATCGAGACCTCGGTTTTCGGACGGGTGCTGGCCGAGGACGTGAAGGTCGGCAGGACCAAGGTCGCCTCGCGGGGCGACGAGGTCGACGACGAGCTCCTGGAGGTCGTGGCCGAGGCCGGAGCGGACACCGTGCTGGTGCGGTCGGTGACGACCTGCGAGGCCGAGGTCGGGGTGTGCCAGCTGTGCTACGGGCGGTCGCTCGCGTCCGGTCGGCTGGTGGACATCGGCGAGTCGGTGGGGATCATCGCGGCCCAGTCGATCGGCGAGCCGGGCACGCAGCTCACGATGCGGACGTTCCACACGGGCGGTGTGGCCGGCGAGGACATCACGCACGGCCTGCCGCGCGTCGTTGAGCTCTTCGAGGCGCGCAAGCCCAAGGGCGAGGCGCAGATCACGGAGCTGCCGGGCAAGGTCACCCTCGAGGACGACGAGGAGAAGAAGGTCCGGCGGATCACGGTGACGTCCGAGGACGGCGACCAGGTGCAGTACGCGGTGTCGTTCCGGGCGCGGCTGCTGGTCTCCGACGGAGACGCGGTCGGCGTCGGGCAGCAGCTGACGGAGGGGTCGGTGAACCCCCACGAGAAGCTGCGCGTCGAGGGGGTGCAGGCGCTGATGATGCACCTGGTCGACGAGGTCCAGCAGGTCTACCGGTCGCAGGGCGTCACGATCCACGACAAACACATCGAGCTGATAGTTCGGCAGATGCTGCGGAAGGTGCACATCATCGAGCCCGGCGACACCGACTTCCTTCCCGGCGACATGCTGGCGCGGAAGAGGTTCGAGGAGGTGAACCTCGAGGTCGTGGAGAACGGGGGAACGCCGGCCTCGGCGCGCCCGATCCTGCTCGGGATCACGAAGGCGTCGCTGGCGACGGACTCGTGGCTCGCGGCGGCGTCGTTCCAGGAGACGACGCGGGTGCTCACCGACGCGGCGATCTCGGCCAAGAGCGACCCGCTGCTCGGCCTGAAGGAGAACGTGATCATCGGCAAGCTGATCCCCGCGGGCACGGGGATGGGTCGCTACCGGAACATCCAGGTGCGGATCAAACCCGAGTTCATCCCCGAGCACTGGCTCGCGCGGCAGCGTGAGCTGGCGGAGTTCGGCGAGCGCGCGGAGGAGCCGGCGATGGCGGGTTCGCTCACGCGCGAGGAGGCCGAGCGGATGCTCGGGGGGACGTTCGCGCCGGAGGAGTAAGGGCGGACCGGACCCGGTCCTCCGGCCGATTGCGGCTCGCAACGCTCCGGGTGTAGGTTCGAGTTTCCGGCGCCGAGGGGCGCCCCCCGACCCTTCGGAGGTTCGCATGAGGCGACGAGGCATCGTTGCGTCTGGGCTGGCGTCCGCGCTCGTAGCCGGGCTCCTGGCAGGGTCCCCGGCCGGTGTGGCCGGTACCCGCACGAGGGCAGTAAGCGGTAGGTCGTTCCAGGTCGAGTACCGGGGAACGCGTCTCCCGCTCCTCCGCCTAGCGGCCACATCCGATCGGCAGGGGCGCGAGACGATGGACGACGTTCGGGCCGAGGCGCCCTTCCTCGGGCGCGAGAAGCACGGCGTCTCCTCGCCGGCCGAGCCCACCGAGCTCTTCCCGGTTGAGGGCTGGGACATCCCGACGGCCGACAGCATCCCGGTCACCGGTCGCACCAAGGGGCTCGTACGCTCGTGGGAGGGCTCCAACCACTTCCAGAACCGGTACTCGAACGGAGGCAATCAGTTCTCGCTAGAGCCTCCGGACCAGGGTCTCTGCGCGGGCAACGGCTACGTGATGGAGACCGTGAACGACGTCGTCCAGGTCTACGACACGACCGGAACGCCTCTCATCGAAGGCAATCCGGCCTTCGCCGATGCGGGGTCCGTCGGCCTTGCGATGAACGAGTTCTACGGCTATCCGCCGTCCTTCGACCGGACCCTCTTCAAGTTCGGTCCGTTCCTGTTCGACCCGGCCTGCCTGTTCGACCCCGCGTCGAACCGGTGGTTCCACTTGATCGCAGACCTCCGGCAGAACCGGGCGACCGGAGCATTCACGGGGGCCGGCAGCGTCGACCTCGCGGTAAGCAGGACAGGCAACCCCCTGCGGGGATGGAGGGTGTACCGCATCAACACCGTTAACGACGGAACCGGCGGGACCCCCGACCACGACTGCGCCGGCGGGCCGTGCTTCGCCGACTTCCCGCACCTGGGGATCGATCAGGACGGCGTCTACATAACTACCAACGAGTACTCCTTCTTCGCCGACGGGTACACGGGGGCGCAGCTCTACGCGCTTTCCAAGGCCGACCTGGTGGCCGGCTCGAACACCCCGACGGCGGTCTACTTCGAGAGTCTCCAGGTTCCCGAGCTGGGTCAGCCCTCGTTCACGGTTCGCGCCACGATCGGGCGGCCCGGTGCGTTCTCGGGAGCCAAGGGCGGGACCCAGTACTTCCTCAGCTCAACCGCGGGCGACGGGTACGAGACCGGCAACACGACCGGGGGGTCCGACCAGATGGTCGTGTGGGCGCTGACGAACTCGTCGAGCCTCGGTGGGGATTCGCCCGACCCGAAGCTGCGGCACGTCGTCGTCGAGACGCTCCCGTACGTGTTCCCGCCGCTTGCCCTGCAACGCGACGAGGGGCCCCTTCCCCTGCTCGATTGCATCAACCAGGGTGTGGACTGCGTGGGCGACCCCGCGCCGTTCGTCCAGGAAGGTCCCTATCCGCTCGACGGGAGCGACACGCGAGTGCTGAGCGCCTTCGTCCAGGACGGAGTTCTTTGGGGGACCCTGGGCACGGCGATCGACGGGCCCGGTGGCTCCGACTATCGGGCGGAGACCAACTTCGCCCCCGAGCCGATCGATCAGAAGGTCGGGGTCTTCTACTTCGCGATCCGCCCGCAGTGGCACGACGGCCTGGACGGGAGCGTCGTCCAGCAGGGGTACGTGGCGGTGGACGACGCCAACCTCATCTATCCGTCGATCGCGTTCGCCAACGACGACGTGGGGTTCATCGGCGTGACCCTCGTCGGTCCGGACATGCACCCCAGCGCGGCCTACATGAAGGTGGGGCCGGGGTTCGAGCCGTCGAAGGTGAGGGTGGCGGCCGAGGGCGTCGGGCCCGACGACGGGTTCACGGGAACTTTCGAGGGCGATTTCCGCCCCCGGTGGGGCGACTACGGATACGCGGTGCCCGGAGCAGGGGGCACAGTGTGGCTCGCGAGCGAGTACATCGCTCAGCGCTGTGACTCGGATACGTTCCTGGCTGACCCCACTTGCGGCTACACGCGGAGCTTCTTCGCGAACTGGAGCACGCGGGTGACGCAGCTACAACCGTGACGTGAGGCGGCCCGGGCATCGGTCCCACCACCCGGCGCTCGTAGCGTGACCGTTCCCCGTGTCAGTGCCGGGTGCTACAGTCCGAACCGGATGGAAACGGCGCAGTGGACGGCGCTCGGAGCGCTGGCCGCGATCCTGGCGGGCAGCGTCTTCTGGCTCGGGTCCAAGATAGACAACCGTGTCGGGGCACTGGGCGCCCACATGGACTCACGCTTCGCCTCGCTGACAGACGAGATGAACGCCCGCTTCGCCCAAGTGGACGCCCGCTTCGCTCAAGTGGACGCCCGCTTCGCCCGGGTCGACGCCCGCTTCGCCCGGGTCGACGCCCGTTTCGACCGTATCGACGAGCGCTTCGATCGGGTCGACGCTCGACTCGACACCACTGCCGCGCGCATCGACGCCCTCTCGGCGTGCATCGACGCTCACGTCGAGCGTCACGCCGGCTAACGTACCGCCTCCAACAAGCCCTCGTGCACCTCCGGCGATCCCGCCAGGATGTCCCCGCCGAGCCACCCGTCCCCGCCGCCCCAGTCGCTCACGACCCCGCCGGCCTCCTCCACGAGCAGTCCCCCCGCCGCCACGTCCCACGGCGACAGCCCGAGCTCGAAGAACCCCTCGAACACGCCCTCCGCCACCCACGCCAGATCCAGCGAAGCGGCGCCGGGTCTCCGTAGATCCTCGAACGTCTCGAGGCACCGCCGCATCGCTTCCAGGTACCGTGGTAGCACCTCCTTCTTCCGGAATGGGAACCCCGTCGCCACGACCGCCCTCTCCGCGGGCGATCCAGACACCGAGAGCCGCGAGCCGTCTTCGCCCCACGCTCCCAGGCCGCGTCCCCCGATCCACATCGAGCCGAGGAACGGCGCGTGGACCGCTGCCGCAACCGGCCGGCCCTCCTCGACCAGCGCCACCGACACGCCAACCGCCCAGAACCCGTGCACGAAGTTCGTCGTGCCGTCGAGGGGGTCGACAACCCAGTAGCGGGGCCCGGCCTCTCCGCCGCCCTCCTCCCCGAGGACCGGGACCCCGGGCGTTTCCGTGGCCAGCAACTCCGCGATCGCCCGCTCGCTCTCCAGATCCACAGACGTCACGTAGTCCCCGGTGCCCTTGGCTACCGGCTCCGACACCGTGCGCGAGCGCACGACCTCCCCGCCGGCCAGGCACGCCGATCGAGCAACGTCCACCAGCCGCGACAGGTGCGACACGTCCACCGCCGGCCACGCTATCATTCACGGCCACCTGCGGGTTCGCGCCTCGGGGACGTTGACACCCCGGGCACCCGGCAAGTAGCCTTACCGATTGCGCCTCGGCCCGGCGGGCGGGCCGGGCCGTCGACCTTGACAGGGAACCGAAAGGGGCCTTGCTTGCCTTTCCGGCATGCGTCCCTGGAAGCCGGGCCCGCGCCCGGCTTTTTCGCGGCCCCTGCGGAGCGAGAGAGCGTGACGACGAGAGACCTATGCCTACGATCCAGCAGTTGGTCAGGAGCGGGCGTGAGCGCCCGCGGCACAAGGCGAAGAGCCCTGCGCTCAGGGGCTCTCCGCAGCGCCGTGGCGTCTGTACGCGCGTCTACACGACGACCCCGAAGAAGCCCAACTCGGCTCTGCGCAAGGTCGCCCGCGTCCGCCTGACCAGCGGGGTCGAGGTCACCGCGTACATCCCCGGCGTCGGTCACAACCTCCAGGAGCACTCGATCGTGCTCGTTCGCGCCGGCCGCGTGCGCGACCTCCCGGGCGTCCGCTACAAGGTGATCCGCGGGACGCTCGACACCGCCGGCGTTCGCGACCGAAAGAAGGCGCGCTCGCGCTACGGCGCCAAGAAGGGCGGCGAGTAGCGATGCCGCGCAAGGGCCCTGCCGTACGCCGCGAGATCCACCCGGACCCCGTCTACCAGAACCCGCTCGTCACTCAGCTCATAAACAAGGTGCTGCTGAACGGCAAGAAGACGCTCGCCGAGCGCACCGTCTACAAGGCGCTCGAGAGCATCAGCGAGCAGACATCGAACGATCCGGTGCTCACGCTTAAGAAGGCGGTCGAGAACGTCCGGCCACTGCTCGAGGTGCGCTCTCGGCGGGTCGGCGGCGCGACATACCAGGTCCCGGTTGAGGTCCGGCCGAACCGCGGCACGACGCTGGCGCTTCGCTGGATCGTCAACTTCTCGCGGCAGCGGCGCGAGCACACGATGGCGGCGCGCCTCGTCGGCGAGCTGATGGACGCCTCGCAAGGGCAGGGGACGTCGGTGAAGCGCCGAGAGGACATGCACAAGATGGCGGAGGCGAACAAGGCGTTCGCGCACTACCGGTGGTGATCGAGACGCACGTTCGTGCCGGGCTCTTTGGCCCGGCGTTCCATGTGAGGGGGGTTCGGTGATGGCCGAGCCCGCGGAGAAGATGGTGATGGCCGAGGCGGTCGAGGAAGTCAAGGGACGCCAATCCGGCACCAAGAACCTGGTGATCCGGGAGTTCCCGCTCGCCCGCACGCGGAACATCGGCATCATGGCCCACATCGACGCCGGCAAGACCACGACGACCGAGCGGATCCTCTACTACACCGGCAAGTCCTACAAGGTGGGCGAGGTTCACGAGGGCACCGCCCAGATGGACTGGATGGTCCAGGAGCGCGAGCGTGGCATCACGATCACGAGCGCCGCCACCACCACGCGCTGGAAGGAACATTGGATCAACATCATCGATACTCCCGGGCACGTCGACTTCACGGTCGAGGTCGAGCGCTCGCTCCGTGTCCTGGACGGCGCGATTGCGGTCTTCGACGCCGTCGCCGGGGTCGAGCCGCAGACGGAGACAGTCTGGCGCCAGGCCGACCGTTACCGCGTCCCGCGCATCTGCTTCGTGAACAAGATGGACCGAACCGGCGCCGACTTCGACCGCACGGTCCAGATGATCCGCGAGCGCCTTCACGCCACGCCGCTGGTCATCCAGCTCCCGTGGGGCAAGGAGGGCGACTTCTCCGGTGTGATCGACCTCGTCGAGATGAAGGCGCTCCGCTGGAGCTCGGAGATGGGCGAGGAGTGGGAGACGGTCGACGTGCCCGCCGAGCTTGTGCCCACCGCCGAGCAGGCGCGGCACGACCTCTTCGAGCTGCTCGCAGACCACGACGAAGCCGTGATGGACAAGTACGTGCACGGCGCGGAGCCCTCCGTCGACGAGCTCCACCGCGCGCTCCGGGCCGCGACGCTGGACGGTCTGGGAACACCGCTCCTCTGCGGCTCCGCCTTCAAGAACAAGGCGATCCAGCCGCTCCTGGATGCGGTCGTCCACTACCTCCCTTCGCCTCAGGACATCCCGCCCGTCGCCGGTCACTCGCCGGCCGGCGTCGCCGAGGAGCGCAAGGCCGACGACCTGGAGCCCTTCTCCGCTCTCGTGTTCAAGATCATGTCCGACCCCTACGTGGGCCGGCTCACCTATGCGCGTGTGTACTCCGGGACCCTCCGCTCCGGCGCGCACGTGCAGAACTCCACGAAGGACCGCAAGGAGCGGATCGGGCGCATCCTCCAGATGCACGCGAACCACAGGGAGGACATGCAGGCCGCGTTCACGGGCGACATCGTCGCAGTGGTCGGCCTCAAGCACTCCACCACCGGTGACACGCTCTGCGACCCGGCGAACCCGATCGTCCTCGAGGCGATCAGCTTCCCGACGCCCGTCATCTCCGTTGCGGTAGAGCCGAAGACGAAGGCTGACCAGGACAAGCTGGGCAACGCGCTCGCCAAGCTCGCCGACGAGGACCCCACCTTCGTCGTCCGTTTCGACGACGAGACCGGCCAGACGATCATCTCCGGCATGGGCGAGCTCCACCTCGAGATCCTGGTGGACCGCCTGGTCCGCGAGTGGAGCGTCGGCGCCAACGTCGGCAAGCCCCAGGTCGCCTACCGCGAGACGATCCGCAAGCCCGTCCACAAGGTGGAGGGTCGCCATGTGAAGCAGACCGGCGGCCGCGGCCAGTACGGCCACGTCTACATCGACCTCGACCCGACGGGTGCCGGCGGCGGGTACGAGTTCGTGAACAAGATCACGGGCGGCGACGTGCCGCGGGAGTACACTCCCGCGGTCGACCAGGGCATCCAGGAGGCCTGCGAGAGCGGCGTGCTCGCCGGCTACCCGCTCGTCGACGTCCGGGCGACCCTCGTCGACGGGTCCTACCACGACGTCGACTCGTCCGAGATCGCCTTCAAGATCGCCGGTTCCATCGCGCTGAAGGAGGCCGCCAAGAGGGCCGACCCCGTGCTCCTCGAACCCGTGATGGAGTTCGAGGTCGTCACTCCCGAGGATTTCATGGGCGACGTCATGGGCGACGTCACCTCGCGCCGCGGGAGGATCGAGCGGATCGACGAGCGCACCGGCATGAAGGCGATCCGAGTCCTCGTGCCGCTCGCGGAGCTGTTCGGCTACGCGACCGAGCTCCGCTCGCGCACGCAGGGTCGGGCGTCCCACACACCCATGCAGCTGAAGGAGTACGCGGAGGTTCCCGCGCAGATCTCCAAGGAGATCGTCGCCCGGGTACGCGGGGAGTAAGGAGAAGGAGCGATGGCGAAGAAGAAGTTCGAGCGGACCAAGCCGCACGTGAACATCGGAACGATCGGCCACATCGACCACGGCAAGACCACCCTTACCGCGGCGATCACCAAGGTCCTCGCCGAG
>Ga0209341_10004558_pt1 | contig 12730 bp, 13 predicted proteins | sample RifCSP13_2_FD_184020 | JGI IMG/M metagenome (GOLD analysis project Ga0209341, IMG submission 184020) | Soil microbial communities from Rifle, Colorado - Rifle CSP2_sed 13_2 (SPAdes) (version 2) | ecosystem: Environmental > Terrestrial > Deep subsurface > Rock core/Sediment | place: Rifle...
GCGGCAACGGCTTGAGCCTGCCAGATACACTGACGCTGGAAGTGGTGACGCCCGAACGGGCCGTGGTGAAAGAGTCCGTCGCGGAAGTGCTCTTGCCGGGCCGCGAGGGCTATCTTGGCATCCTGCCGGGACACACGCCGCTGCTGACGGAGCTTTCCACCGGCGCGCTGACCTACCGGCAGGGATCGCAGACCAGGCGCCTGGCGGTGAGCGGCGGTTTTGCCGAAGTGCTGCCCGACCGGGTGATCGTGCTGGCCGATTGCGCCGAGCGCGCCGAGGAGATTGACGTCGCGCGGGCGGGCACGGCCCTGGCGACGGCCGAAAAGCAACGGGCCGCGGCAGCCGGAACCGATTGGGAGGCCGCGCAGCAGGCCGTCAATCGCGCACGCACGCGCCTGGAAGTCGCGGGGCCGGCCCACGGCTCGGAAGGCCGGGCAGCTCACTAGCGTTCACCATCAAGAAACCATGGCCGTTGCACGCATGTACACGACATCCTGGTGTGCAGACTGCCGTTACGCGAAGCAGTTTCTGCGCGAGCGCGGGATCCCGTTCGAGGAAATCAACGTGGACGAGGACCCTGACGCCGAGGAACTTCTCCTGTGGGTGAACGATGGCCTGCGCAAGGTGCCGACCATCGAGATCGACGGGCGCTATTTTGCCTGCAGTCCGTTTGACCCTGAGCAGCTCGCCGCTGAATTTGCCATTCCTCTCAACCCCTGACTGCTCGCCCTGCGCACTGAAAACAGAAGAGATAGCCGGAGGGGGGATGCCATCCCGGGTGTTTTAGTTAAGGTTATCAAACCAAGAGAGTTACACGAAGTTGCAATTCGTAAGTTAAAGAAAACAAAGGCGGCTGCTGGAGCATAACCCCTTGCAAAGAATGACAAGTGCTGGTATAGTGGTTATTGTTTGAGAAATATCCAGCCCTTCTGAAGTACCCGGCAGGAAGTTCCGCACTCCGCTGGCAGATCTTGTGCAGATCCTGCATGTGTGAAAGTCATTGGTTTGCTTTCCAAGTCCGAACGGAGGCTCTATGACAGCTCTGCCAAAGGGGCAGTTCGTAAAGCACTATCGCTACGGTTTTGGCATCGTTACGGAATCGGATGCCGAGCAGACGGCAATCGAGTTCGAGTTTCGCGGCACCAAGAAATTCGTCACCAGCCTGATGGTGGTGGACCTTTCGGACTTCACGCCCCCCGAGGCCCTGAGGGCCAAGTGGGTGAAGTCGCCCGTCTCTTCCGCGCCGCGGAAGAGCCCGGGCAAGGCCTCGAAGGTCAGCGCGGCCGCTCTTCGATCGAGAATCAAGTAGTGCGCGGAAACTGCCGAGATGTTTGGATAGACTCACCCCCGCTCTTAGGGGATCATTGTGAAAGTGTGAAAGCAGAGAAAATGTTTCTTAGAATCAACGAACGAGTGAAGATCGACAATTTGAACGACTATCCCGCCGAAGTGGTTTCGCATCTCGAGGAACTGCTGGCGTCAGGGGTGGAGGCGCGCCTCGATCCAAAGCGCAGCAATTTCTACGATGTGGAAGGTTCCGGCCGGATTTTCTTTATCCACGCCATGCCGCCCAGTGGCAATGTAATGCTGCTGGCCACCTGGCCGGCGGAGTTGGCTTTGGTCGAACAGGCCGCCGCAGTCTAATCCTGCTCCAGCCCCGCACCGCGGGTCATCACGCCCTTCACCTGCATGTCCGTGTCGAGCAAGACCAGATCCGCATCGGTTCCGGGAATGAGTGCGCCCTTTCGTCTTTCGAGCCTTAGCAGGCGCGCGGGATTGGCCGTGAGCATGGCCAGCGCGTCCGCCAGTTTCACGTCGAGAGCCACGATGTTCTTCAGCGCGCGGTCGAGCGTGAGCGTGCTGCCTGCGAGCTTGCCTTCGGCGTTGCGGCACACGCCACCGGAGACGGCCACATCGAATGTGCCCAGGCGATAGGCGCCGTCGGGCATGCCCGTGGCCGCGGTGCCGTCACTCACCAGGATGATTCCGCCCGGCCCTTTGGCTGAGAGCAGGAGACGCATGGCGGCGGCGTCCACGTGGACGCCGTCGGCGATGAGTTCAGCCGTGACGGCAGGCGAAGTGAGCACGGCGCCGATGACGCCGGTCTCGCGGTGCTCGAAGGGGCGCATGGCGTTGAAGACGTGGGCGGCGTGACTGGCCCCGTGCTGGATCGCGGCCATGGCTTCGGCGTAGCTGGCATCGGTGTGTCCCATGGATACGATCATGCCGGCCTGGCGTGCCGCGGAAATGAGCTCGTTCGCGCGCGGCAGTTCCGGCGCGAGTGTGAGGATGCGCGCGGCGCCGTCCGCCGCGGTGACAAAGGTCCGCAACATTTCCGCGGATGGCGGCACGATCCACTCGAGTGGGTGAACGCCGCGCCGTGCGGGGCTGATGAACGGTCCCTCGAAGTGAATGCCCAGCACTTCCGCGCGGCAGGCGCTGCGATGCAGGGATGATTTCATCCATTGCGCGATGCCGGTGACCGCGCGGCAGGTCTGCTCGCTGCCGGCCGTCACTGTCGTGGCGACCAGAGAGGTGGTGCCATGCCGCGCGACCGTGCGGGTGACGGCGTCGAGGGCTTCCGCAGTACCCTCCATGACATCGTGGCCGCCGGCGCCATGAATGTGCACGTCGATGAATCCGGGGACGACGGTCAGCGCGCGCGCGTCGTAGCGGCCGGCGCCGGCCGGAATCGGCACCTCTTCGCGGCGGCCCACGGCGGTGATGATGCCGCCTTCCACCAGGATTACGGCGTCCGGAATTTCCTGCTGCGGGGTGAAAGCTCGTCCGGCAAGGATGGCTTGAACAGGCATGGAGCGATTCGGTCCAACTGCATCCTACTGGAAGGCGCGAGGCGATTGCCAGCCGGCTGGAAAAAAAACAAGGGGAGGGCCGCTGGGCCCTCCCCTTTTGCGTTTTTGTTTTGCTGTCGTGTTCGGAAAGCGTCAGTTGCCGGAAGTCGAGGCACTGGTGGCCGGCTGCGATGTGGACTTGGGCACGCTCAGATAGCCGGTGACCTGGTTTTTGCCGACTTTGTTGACGACCAGCTCGGCCGGGGCGCGGCTGCCGCGGGTGTAGAAGTAGATGGGCTCGTCGACGGAGCGATTCTTCTTCTCGATGCGCATGTCGTCGACGTAGAGGGCCACGGTGAACTGATTCTTCTTCACGTCGGTGCCGCGCACTTCCAGGGCGACGCTGCCGATCCTGGAGCGCTGCCCTTTGCCATTGACGGTGAATTCGTAGTATTCGCGCTCGCCCATGCGGCGGAGCTGGTCGATTTCGTCGTGGTTGCGGGCGATGAGCGTGCCGAACTCGCCGCGGGCCATCTGCAGATTGTTGCGGGTGCTTTCGAGGTCGGACTTCACGGTGCCGAGGTCCCCGCCCAGGGTGGTCACATCGGCCGCGCTGGCCTTGGCGGCCATCTCGGACTGCACGCTGTCAAACTTGCTCGAGTACTCGGTGCGAATCTGCCGCGCCTGCTGGCGAGCATTGGCCAGCTCGCCCTGGGTCATCTTGAGGCGGTCGGTGACCAGTTTCAGCTCGGCCTGCAGTTGCGCATTGATGTCCTCGGCGTGAGCGAGGCGCTGGTTGATGGCGCCGATGCCCTGCTGGATGGTCTTGCTCTGGCCGCTCTGCGCCTGCAGGCCCTGCTCGGTGCTGCGAGCATGGGTGGTGGCGCTCCAGGCGATGCCCAGGCTAAGGACCGATACCGCCGCCAGGGCCAGAATGGCCAGCGGCACCCAGCGTGGTGTGCCCGTGCTGCCGTCGTTTGCAAATTGGCAATTTTCACTCATGTGTAATCTCCTCTTCCCGACCGGCGCTGCTTTTGCGCCTCGCATTTACTTGAACCGTGCGAAACAGAGTAAAGCACGCTTCGCACCACACGCGAGCGGGGCGGCGAGCGTCTGGAACAGGCTGATTTATGGGCGCTTATGGGTTTTCAGGAAATTCATCGCGAAGCGCTCTTCTGCTGTGAACCCTGTAAGGTTTACGCGGCGCCGCACTTTTGGGATGGCAGAAAAAGAAAAGCCCCGGGAGACGATCCCGGGGCAGTTCCAGAGAATTGGTCTGCCTGTTTAGCCCGAAACCACGACCATGTCGCGCAGAGCGGCGATGCGCCGTTCGAGCGGCGGGTGAGTGCTGAACAGGCTGGAGAATACCTGGCCGGCGCTGAGCGGCGCCACGATGAACAGGGACGCCGTGGCTGGGGGAACATTCATCGGGATGCGCTTGTTATACGCGCCCAGTTTTTCAAGCGCGCTGGCGAGCCCGTAGGGATGGCCAACCAGGCGCGCGGCCGAGGCGTCGGCGGCATATTCGCGCTGGCGTGAAATCGCCAATTGCACGATGACGGCGGCCAGCGGCGCCAGGATGATCATGGCCAGGGCGGAGATGCCTCCACCGCCGCGGTCGTCGCGAGAGCGTCCTCCACCGAAAATCAGGCCCCACTGGGCCATATGGGCGATCCAGGTGATGGCGCCGGCAAGGGTGGCGGCGATGGACGCGGTCAGGATGTCGTAATTTCTCACGTGGGCCAGCTCGTGGGCAATGACGCCGTCGAGTTCGTCATCGCTCATCAACTGCAGCAAGCCTTCGGTGGCCGCGACGGCGGCGTGACGAGGGTTGCGGCCGGTGGCAAAGGCATTGGGGGCCGGTTGCGGGATGATGTACACCTTGGGCATCGGCAGATTGCCGCGCGCCGCCAGGCGTTCGACAGAGGCGTACAAGCGCGGGGCCTGCTCGCGAGTTACGGGGCGGGCGCCGCTGGACATCAGAGCAATCTTGTCGGAGAAAAAGTAGGCGCCGATGTTCATGACAAAAGCCATGACCAGCGCGATGGTCATGCCACGTGGCCCGGCCAGCGCCTGCCCGCCGAATACCAGCAGCATGGTTAGGACGGTGAGTAACAACGTAGTTTTCAACACGTTCATGGGTCGGGTTTCCTCGGGATGTGGGCGTATCTACACCCATTTCATTAGATGCAGGAAGCCCTAGTTTGGTTAGCCTGGCGGATGCGTGTCAATTCGCGGCGGACATGGTGTAACGTCCGCCATTGCTTCATGTTACAAAGGCGCAGCCAACGCGCTTATGTCCGTCGGGGGTGCTGAGCTGGTAGATGGGCTTCAAGCTGACCCGCACGGGCGGCAGGATTGGCACGTGGAGTACGGCTTCAAAGGTGGCGGTCAGGTCATCCGTGGCGTCGAATTCCAGCCCCACGCCGCCATAGCTGAGATCGATCACCCGCGCGGGTTGGTCGCGGTCGGTCAACTGGGCATAGGCTCGCGTGCCGGCCAACTGCACGCGCTCCCACTTGCGCTGCTCAGGCCCGGAGGAGCCCGCCGGGGGAGCAGCCGTCACGGTCGGGGGGATCTTGGCGGGCGGTCGTGAAGCAGGGAAACCGCCGGTGAAAGGCGTCGCGGGGCGGCGAGGTGATGTCGCGGCAGGCGCCTTCGTGGTGTCGGCTTCGCGCTGCTGATGCTTCATTTCATAAAGGCGCTCGTCGGCGACGCGAAACAAGATGTCCTTCTGGTCCCCGTCTTCCGGGTACACAGCCAGGCCGTAGTCGAGATTCAGGATACTGGGCATCTGCAGGGATTGGATGCTGGCGGCAAAGTTGCTGCGGATACGGTTGGCCAGCGTGGTCGCCTGGACCCTGTCCGCTTGCACCAGGAGCAGGGCAAATTCATCGCCGCCAATGCGGAAGGCGTAGTCGGATGTGCGCAGGGACTTCCTCAACGTGGCGGCCGCGTTGCGCAGTAGCAGGTCGCCGCGGGCATGGCCATAGCGATCGTTGACTTCCTTGAACTGGTGCAGATCAAGCATCACGACGGTGAGGTGATGGTTGTGGCGGGAAGCGCGGTTCAGTTCCCGCTCGAAATGATCCTCGAAGAGGCGGCGGTTGTAGAGGCCGGTCAGGGGATCGGTGGCGGCGTTGATCTGGAGCTTCTTGAGCTCTTCGTACTCCATCAGGACGGGGACCCGGAGATGGCTGGAGGAAGCCAGCACTTCTACGATCGCGGTTCTCAGGGAGACGGGCTTTTCGAGGCTATCGGAGAGCTCGCGGCGGCGGCGGACGATACGCTCCCAATACTCGAGGCTGGCGGCGTCGGTAAGCTCGATCTGCGCCATGGTTTTGAAGAAGCGCTGCAGGAACTGGGCGCGCGCATTCCGGTCCAAACTTTCCAATGTTTCCGCGAGCAGCTCGAGGAACGATTCCTCGGCCGGCATCGCGGGCGGAACGGGGTCACCTGGGTTGGGCATTCACGCGTCCAAACTCTAGCTTATCCCACTCGTGGCTGGGATAGCGGACTGGGCCGTAAGAATGGCGAGCATACCGAGGACCAACTGCAAAACAGATTGAAACTGGGGCAAATGTTGGAAATACGCAATTTGGCCGGTGTGGTGCGGCTTGCGCGAAGGAAAAACTATGTAGATGGGAAGCAAATATTTGCGCTCGAATTCACATCGGCCGCAACACTGGCGCGAGCTTGCAGGCGCGGCCGAGCGCGAGGACACGGAAATCAATTTCACACCGGCAACGCGGGATAGTACGAATGTACCAGTACTAAAGTGCGAGTGAATTGCCGATCTGAGAGCGCCTTATTCCGCGCTGCCATCTAAGTCCAGCGCAATCAAGTCATTAGCCAAGCTGGGGAGACTGCAAAGCCTTTCTCTCGGAGCGGAAAATGAGTGTCCCAGACCAGTCACTGATTCACCGCAAAATGGAACTCGCTTACCATTGACACCCCTATAGCCGTCTGCCACGATTGTTTCAGTCCTCGCCGGTAAAACCAGCAGAGAAAAAATTGCTGAAGATATTCCCGAAGTCCATCAGAGACAGGTCCACGTCTCGGGAGAGCCAGTTGCACGCGCGCCAGAGCATTGCCGCCGAAAATCAGAGTTCGCTCCGGCTCAGTTCCGTGGTTGGCCTGGTGGAAGCGCTGGGCATCCCGTGTTTGCTGGCCGACCGCTCGGGGCGGGTGATCATGGCCAGCCCGCGCGCCGAGTGCTACCTCGATGCCACGGGCACAGGCGCCGAGATCAATCTCTTTCAGGATCTGCTGCGGATGGATTCGGAAGTGATTCTCGGCCAGCTCGAGGATTGCGGAACGGAGACGCACCTTCAATTCGATGGGCCGTCCGGCACGACGCACGCGCATGTGTATTCGGTTCCGGACACGCAGTGGCTGCTGGTGCGCCTGGATTCGGAAGTGCAAGCGACGGGCGACGCCAGCGGCGAAACGACGACCGTCCAGGCGCTGCTGCAGGAGCGGGAGATCACCTACCGGAATCTGCTGGCCGCGTATCTGCGGCTGCAGGAAGTGAACCGGCAGAAGACGGTCTTCCTGGCTTCGGCGGCGCACGAACTGAAGACGCCCCTGGCCGTCATCAAGGGTTACTACGACCTGCTGCTTCTGGGCTCGCTGGGCAAGCTGAACGACAAGCAACGGGACATCCTGCAGGAATCCAAGGACAGTTGCGAGCGGCTGGTGCGGCTGGTTTCGATGTTCCTGAATTATTCCGCGCTGGAAAGCGGCAAGCTGCTCCTGCACTCGCGCGAAAACGATTTGAAGGATTGTCTGACCGAAGTGGCCTCCCGCTGGCAGGAAGCCTTCCAGCGCAAGCACGTGCGGCTCGAAGTCTCAGTGGACAAGGCCATTCCCATTTTCCGCTTCGACTATCAGAAGGTGCAACAGGTGGTGGCCAATCTGGTGGACAACGCGCTGAAGCACACACCCTCGGGCGGCAGCGTGACCCTGACCGCCGCTCCTCATTTCTGGGAACGGCGCAGCACCAAGGACGTTCCGGCGTCCGACCGGCGCCGCGGGTCCAGCCCGTCCGCCAATTCCGTGCGCATCGCGGTGACCGACACCGGCCCCGGAATCGCCGCGGAGCATCACCAGGAAATTTTTGAAGACTTCGTGCGCGTGGACCGCAGTTCCTCCGGGATGGGCCTGGGTCTGGCCATCGCTCACCGGCTGGTCCAGGCGCATCGGGGCAAGATCTGGGTAGACAGCGAATTGCATCGCGGCAGCACGTTCACCGTGCTGCTGCCGACCGACACCGTTTAGTTGGACGAGGAGAGAAACGAAAATGTCTGAACACGAGCGCGTTCTGGTTGTGGACGACGAGCCGAGCATACGCAAGTACCTGCAGACGCTGCTGGAGGTGGACGGTTTCCAAGTGACCGCGGTCGGCTCGGGCGCCGAGGCCCTCGAGCACATCCACAGCCAGGCGCGTCCCGATTTCGTGATCCTGGACGTCCTGATGCCCGAGATGGACGGCCTGGCAACGCTGCGCCAGATGATGCAGGTGGACCACGCCCTGCACATCATCATGCTGTCCTGCTCCAATGAAGTGAATACCGTGGTCGAAGCCATCCGCCTGGGCGCGCAGGACTATTTGACCAAGCCGTTCGAGAAGGCCGAGCTGGATGCGGCGCTGCTGAAGTGCCGCCAGAAGATGGAATTGCGCAAGGAAAACCAGACGTTGCGCGAGTATTGCGACCATCTGACCGAGGATCTTTCCTTCCTTGCCGCCAGCCCGCAGATGGTCCGGATTCGCCAGCAGATCCTGCAGATCGCCCCGGTGGACGTGCCGGTCTTCATCTACGGGGAGAGCGGCGTGGGCAAGGAAGTTGTCGCCCGCATGATCCACATGCGCTCCTCGCGCCGCAACCTGCCCTTCGTGAAGGTCAACTGCGCCGCGCTGCCGGGCGAGTTGCTGGAATCGGAGCTGTTTGGATTTGAGCAGGGCGCCTTCACCGGAGCGGTGCGTTCCAAGCCCGGCAAATTCGAGATGGCCAACAAGGGCACGATCTTCCTCGACGAAATCGCCGAAATGAGCCCCCACCTGCAGGCCAAGCTGCTGCACGTTCTGCAGGACCACCAGTATTCGCGGCTGGGCGGGCGACATCTGGTCGAGGTGGACGTGCGGGTACTGGCCGCCACGAACGTGGAAGTGCAGGAGGCCATAAAGTCCGGGCGGTTGCGAGAAGACCTGTACTACCGGCTCAACGTGCTTTCCATCAACGTTCCGCCGCTGCGCGAGCGGACCACGGAAATCCCGTTGTTGTTCCGCCACTTCCTGACGCGCTACGCCGAAAAGTTCCAGAAGGAGATGCCGACCCCCTCCGGCCACTTGATGGAGGCGGCCATGCGCTACCCGTGGCCCGGCAACCTGCGCGAGCTCGAGAATTTCGTGAAGCGCTACGTCATCCTCGAGGATGACGAGGGCAGCTTCCGGGAGCTGGTGGAAATGAGCGCCACGCGCCAGCGCACCTCGCCCCGCGAGGAGCCCGCGGCGCCGGTAGGCAACCAGGGCCTGAAGGCCCTGGTGCGAAGCCTCAAGGACGAGGCCGAGACCGAAGCCATCGCCGACGCGCTGGAGAAGACGCGCTGGTGCCGCAAGGACGCCGCCAAGATGCTGGGCATCAGCTACAAGGCCCTGCTGTACAAGATTCGCCAGTTCAATCTCGATTCCGGCCGAACCCGCCGTACCAGAACTACTGTGCCGGCAGCCTCCGCTTCGCCGCTGGTCCCCGTCGGGAAGGCCAGCGACTGAGGATGAAATCGGTTGCGTAACTTGGGACAAGCGCGCGACCAAATGACGCCGGCGCAGGGTTTCTCCCTCGCCGGCGACTTTTCAGTCGGCTTCCCAGCCGCACCTGCTCAAGGACAATGGAGAATCGGGCGCGCTGCCAGCGCAGTTTTTACAAGCCTGTTTTGAAGTAGTTGCGACGCCTTGTCGCAGAATCAATTCGCACTGCCCGGCCGCGGCAGGCTTGAAAGTCAGAACCCATCTTTTGGCACCGCGATTGCACTCCTTTAGCCGTCTCACCGGTGAATGGGGTCTATGACTGAACGGCGGGCAGCGCGAAGGTACGATCTTTCTCTCTCGGTTGTGGTACGAGCTCCTTCCGGAGCAAGAGGTATCCAGCATCAGGGCCTGACCCGGGACGTGTCCACGCGAGGCGTGTACCTGGTCCTCGACCGGGCCGTCACTCGCGGCACCGAAGTTGACCTCAGCATGGTCCTTCCCACCGAACTTTCCAGCGGCGCGGGAGTGTTCGTTCGCGCCGTCGGCAAGGTAATTCGAGTGGAGGAGTGGTCCGAGGACCAGAGGCGGCGCATCGGCGTGGCCGCCGTGATCCGCCGCTACGAAATCGTGCGCAACGGGCCCGCGGTCGAGGCCCACGGACTCTCGAGAAGCTTCTGAAACAGTGCCGGGCTTGCGCCGTTCCCCGGAACTTGGTCTTCACGCGGCCGTGGCATAGAATGCGTTCATGGGACTGGCTCCGTATGCCATGGACGTCGCCCGCTCGGCGGGCCGGCGCTGGCCCGAACCCGCGCATCCCTACCGCAACGACTACGCGCGCGACCGCGGCCGCGTCACTCATTCGCGGGCCTTCCGGCGGCTGGAAGCCAAGACGCAAGTCTTCACGACGCGCTATTCCGACCATTTCCGCAACCGGCTCACGCACACACTGGAAGTGGCGCAGATTGCCCGCACGGTCGCCGGAGGCCTGGGGCTGAATACCGATCTGGCGGAAGCGCTGGCCCTGGTCCATGACATCGGGCATCCCCCGTTTGGCCACGCCGGCGAACGCCGCCTCGATCAACTCCTGCGCCCTTTCGGCGGCTATTTCGACCACAACCTGCACGCCCTGCGCATCGTGGAAAGCTTCGAGCAGAGTTATCCCGGCTTCCCGGGCTTGAATCTGACGTTTGAAGTGCGCGAGGGAATCATCAAGCATTCCAAGGATTATTCCGCCGCGGATTTTCCGGAACTGGCCGAATACCGCCTCGATCTTCGCCCGCCCCTGGAAGCGCAATTGATCGATCTGGTGGACGAAATCGCATACAACATCGCCGATCTCGACGACGGCTTTGAAGCGCGCCTGCTGGACCTGGACATACTGCACGCCGAACTGCCGGCCTTTGCGGAGGCCTACGCCGCCAGCGAACGACAGTATCCATCCGCGCGTACGCAGCCGAAATTCAGCGACGCCATCAAGCGCATCCTCGACCGCCTGGCCACGGATCTGATTGAAACTACCCGCGCGCAAGCGATGGCCAGCGGCGCGCAAAGCGTCGAGGAGGTACGCGCCGCGCCACGCCGGCTGGCAAGCTTCAGCGCGGAGCAGAGATCGGTCAGCAGTTCGCTCAAGGAACTGCTGCTGCGCCGCCTGTACGATCATCCGGCCATCGTCGAGGAACGGGAGCGTTCCGTGGAGGCGCTGGAGCAACTGTTCCGCTACTACATGGATCATCCGCAGGCCATGCCGGAATATTTCTCCAGCCAGGCCGCGCGCGAGCCGCGGCATCGCGTGGTGTGCGACTACATCGCCGGCATGACCGATCACTTCCTGCTGCGCCAGCATCGCGATATGGCCGGCGCCGGCCGCGCATCGGCGCGATCCTGACCCACGGTACTCCGGCGCTGTACCGGGCTTGGCCGTCGAGACAATTGCGCCGCCCAGCGTCCGGTTGACTTCACTTGGACGAGCCGTATAATGAACGTTCAGGTGGTGCTGCGGGCGATCCATGTTCCTCGACGTCAAAGACTTGGCAATACAGAAAGCCAACCTGCGCCAAAGCTATGCGCCGGGCGCCGTGGACTATCACACGCCCGACCTGCACCAGGTGGACCCTCTGGAGGTTCACGGCAGCGCTGAGCTGGTCGAAGGGCAAATCCACATCAACGGGCAGCTGCAGACCCGCCTGGAGATGATTTGCGCCCGCTGCCTGGAACCGGTCATCGAGGAAGTGAGCCGGGATTTTGACCTTTTCTACCGGCCGCTCCAGTCCATGCAGCGCGATGAAGAGGAGCGCCTGAAGCTGGACGACACGGAGATGGCCTTCTTTCAGGGACAAGGCTTGTTCCTGACGGACGTCCTGACGGAGCAGGTGCTCCTGGCCATTCCCATGAAGATCATCTGCCGCAGCGATTGCCGCGGCCTGTGTCCCCATTGCGGCACGAACCTGAACGCCGACGAGTGCCGTTGCAGCCTGCAGGCGCTGGATCTCCGGATGGCGCCGCTGGCTCGTTTCAAGCAGGACGGATTCAAGAAGCAATAGCAATCCGAGTGGAAAAACCATAAAATCCCCGCTCGAATCGCGGGACACAGTTGAGGAGTCAGTATGCCCAATCCCAAACGGCGTCATTCCAAGCGGCGCACCAGCCAGCGTCGCGCGCATGATCACCTGGCTCAACCTGCTTTCACCGAATGCCCGAACTGTCATGAAATGAAGCAGCCGCACCACGCCTGCCAGCATTGCGGGTTCTATAAGGGTCGCGAAGTCCTAGATACCAAGGCTTGAACTTGCATCAGCCGCTTACTGCGCGCGATTTGCGTCTCGGGCCGGAGTGCACATGATCACCATCGCCGTGGATGCCATGGGGGGCGACGACGCCCCGCGGCCCGAGGTGGAAGGCTCGATTCAGGCTGCGCGGGAATGGGGACTGCGCGTCCTGCTGGTCGGCCAGCCGGCCGAAGTGCGGCGCGAGCTGGCCCGGCATCCGCATCGCGGGCTGGACATTGAGATCGTGCCGGCCAGCGAGGTCATCGCCATGACCGATTCGCCGTCGCAGGCCTTTCGCAGGAAGAAGGACAGCTCGGCGCTCACCTTCGAGTACAACCAGCGCGGGCACCAGCTCTATCGCGTAATCGAAATCGACGCCGCGACCGCGAAGACGCGCACCGTCATCGAGGAAGCGCCAAAGACGT
>Ga0209341_10004560_pt1 | contig 12729 bp, 12 predicted proteins | sample RifCSP13_2_FD_184020 | JGI IMG/M metagenome (GOLD analysis project Ga0209341, IMG submission 184020) | Soil microbial communities from Rifle, Colorado - Rifle CSP2_sed 13_2 (SPAdes) (version 2) | ecosystem: Environmental > Terrestrial > Deep subsurface > Rock core/Sediment | place: Rifle...
ATGCCCGCGGGGCGTCTTGAAGCTGGAGAACCGGCCCGTCCGTTGGAAGGGCGGGGCAGTCGATCCGCGTCTCCGCGCGGTGGGTCTTTAGTTAGTTAGCGCCCCCGCCCCTCGCCGAAAGTCGGTACCGTGAGCGGCTCCGGCCTTCGACCTCAGCCGGTCGGGCGCGAATTCTTGCAGGCCTGGCCCTTGACCTTGGAGTGTGGTCCAAGGTTTATCCTCTGTCATGGGTCGGATGCTGGACGGGCTCACGATCGGCGAGCTGGCGCAGGCCTGCGAGGTGTCGCGGGACACGCTGCGCTTCTACGAGCGGGAGAAGCTCTTGCCCTCGCCGCGGCGGTCGGCTTCGGGTTACCGCCTCTACCGCGAGGAGGACGCGGCGCGGGTCCGCTTCGTGCGGCGGGCGCAGGCGATGGGGCTGACGCTGGATGACATTCGCGAGCTGCTGCGGGTGCGGCAGCTCAAGACGCCTGAGCAGTGCAGGGGGGTGGCGGCGCGGCTTCGGGCGCGGATCCAGACCGTGGACGAAAAGATCGAGCAGCTCCGAGCGTTTCGAGGCGAGCTCGCGAGCAACCTTGAGCGCTGCGAGCGAGCCGAGTTCGAGGCGCGGTGCTGTCCGGTTGTGCTGGACCTGGCGGGCAACGGCGGCGCGAAGGAGGAGAGGCGCGGATGAAGAGGCGAGGCGTGGTGCTCGCGGGATCAGTGGTGAGTCCGGCGGCGGCCGACTGCGGCCCCGGGGCGGCGTGCGAGATGCCACGAGTGAACCGTGCGGGCAAGGTCGCTCTGTGGATCGCGGCGGTCGTGGTGATGCTGGCCACGACCTTTCCGCTGTACTCGGTCTACCTGTCTTGAGGAGGCGTGAGGCGATGAGGAGAGTGCTGTCTCTGGCGCTGGGTTTCGTCACGGTTTCTGCTCTGGTGTTCGCAGGAGAGCCGTCGAAGACGACGCTCACGATCAAGGGCATGACGTGTGGCGGCTGCGTCGCGGCCGTGAAAGTGCAGCTCAAGAAGACCGAGGGTGTGACCGCCTATGAGGTGAGCCTGGAGAAGGGCGAGGCCGAGGTCAGCTACGACCCGGCCAAGACGGCGCCCGCGAAGATCGCCGAGTCGGTGTCGAAGACGGGCTTCCAGGCGTCAGTGAAGGGTGAGGCCGGAGCGAAGAAGGAAAGCTGAGCATGTCCGACTGCTGCAAGGTCGAATCTGGCGAGGCCGGGAGTCCGACGCACTGCCCCGAGTGTGGTCGGTCCGGACGCGAGGTCGAACGGATCACGGTGAAGGCGATGCTGCGGCCCCAGGCCCTGGCGCGTCTCTCGGCGCCCGAGCATCGCTTCTGTGCGACGGCGTCGTGCCCGGTCGTGTACTTCGGCCGCGGAGAGGTCTTCCGCCGCGCCGACGTGCTGGTGCCGGTCTTCCAGAAGGAGCCATCCGGGAATCGTACCGTCTGCTATTGCTTCGCGGTCACGGAAGAGGACGTGCGACGCGAGGTCGGGGCGTCGGGGCGCGCGACGTCGGCGGACCGGATCACCGAGCTCGTGAAGGCGGGCCGCTGCGCCTGCGAGGTGAGGAACCCGCAGGGGAGCTGCTGCCTGGGGAACATCGCGCTCGTGGCGAAGTCGGCGGCGGCCGAGGCCACGGCAGTCTAACGAGGAGGGTATCGAGATGCTGAGGCGAGAGCTGATGGTCTTGGGGCTTGCCGGGCTCCTGAGCGTGCCGAGCCTGGCGGGCGAGGAAGGGAAAAAGAGCTGCTGTACGAGCGCGAAGCAGGCATGCTTGTGGAAGGCGGCGACCTCGGCAAGGCTGCGCTGCTCGCTGACGGGGACTGTCGTTGAGAGCTGTTGCTGCGTGCAGCGCGAGGGTAAGCTCCACTGCACGCTGGCAAAGAAGGACGTGGAGACATGCTGCTGTCAGCCGATCTCCGTGAAGGAGAAGGCGGCCGAGGACAAGCCTGTGGGCTCGGCACCCGAGACAGCGGGCGATCGCTGACGTTTTGAAGCGGGTGCGGCGGCGTCCCGCCCGCCGCAGCGCCGCCGACACCCGCCGCGGTCGCGCCACCGCCACGTTTTGGTCCGAAGGCCCGCCGGCCGATGCTCCGGAGCGTAGCCAGTCGCTTTGACCTCCCGATCGGGCATTGGTGCCTCGAGCGAGATGCCGCGCGCGCGGCGCGCTCTCTCGCCGACCCGGTATGGCTCGAAGGGCCGGACCCCTTGCTGGCGTGCCCCTTGGAGCGGAGGTGCCACCTCGGGGAGGATATGGACCGCTGAGATCTTCATCGTATGAGGAGGCCCCATGACCGAGCCCGCCGGTCTCCCGACGCGTCCGGACACGGCGATACGCCTGCTTGACTGGGGGCCGGCCGTCCTCGTGTTGCTCTTCCACCTCGCCCTCCTGCCTGGCTACGGCGTTTTTCGGGACGAGCTGTACTACATTGCCTGCGGCCGACGGCCCGCCCTCGGGTACGTCGATCACCCGCCGCTCGTGGGTTGGATCGCGTGGGCGGTGGCGCGGGTGGCGGGCGAGTCCCACCTCGCGCTGCGTGTGGTCGCGGCGCTCGCGGCGGCGGCGACCGCCTTCGTCGCCGCGCGGATCGCGGCCGAGCTGGGGGGCGGCCGCTTCGCCCGCCTTCTCGCTGCGACCGCGACCGCCTTTCTTCCCATCACCCTCTCCCTCGGAAGCATCTACTCCATGAACGCCATGGACCTCCTCCTCTGGGCGGTGGCCTTGTGGCTTGTGACACGGATCCTTTCCGGGGGCGACGAGCGGCTGTGGCTCGCATTCGGTGTCGTCTGCGGCCTAGGGCTCCTGAACAAGATCAGCGTGCTCTTTCTCGGCTTCGGTCTCCTCGTCGGGCTCCTCCTCGCGCGCCGCTTTTCCCTCCTGCGCTCGCGTTGGTTCTGGGCCTCCGGGCTGGTGGCCCTCGCGATCTTCCTTCCGCACCTCCTCTGGCAGCACGCGAACGGCTGGCCCACGCTGGAGTTCATGGCCAGCGCGCGGGGGGAAAAGATGGCGCCGCTTAGCGCCTTCGGCTTCCTGGCCGAGGCGCTGCTGCAGACGGCCCCCGCGGCGTGGCTCTGGCTTGTCGGCGTCGCCTGGCTCCTCCTCGGGCGTGACGCAGCGAGGCACCGCACGCTTGGCTTCGCTTTCCTGGCCGTGCTCGCCCTCCTGGCCCTGACCGGGGGCAAGCCCTACTACCTCGCTGCTGGCTACTCGGCCCCGCTCGCGGCAGGAGCGGTGGCAGTGGAGGGCTGGACCCGCGGGCGCACGCGCGTGCTCCGCCCGGTCCTCGTCGTTCTCGTTCTCGGTGTCAGCCTGGCGCTGTCGCCCTTCGGCCGACCCGTCCTCCCGGTCGACTCCTACGTGCGCTACGCGGCGGCGCTCGGCATCGGTCCTTCGACCGACGAGCGGCACGAGCTGGGGCGCCTGCCCCAGTTCTACGCCGACATGCACGGCTGGCGGGAGATGGCGGAGGCGGTGGCCGGCGTGGTGCAAACGCTGCCGGAAGAGGACCGAGGGCGGGCCTGCATCTTCGGCCAGAACTACGGCGAGGCGGGGGCCATGGAGTACTTCGGCCCCGAGCTCGGTCTGCCCCCGGCGGTCTCCGTGCACAACAATTACTGGCTGTGGGGTCCGGGCCGGTGCACGGGCGAGGTGATGGTCGTCATCGGCGATCGGCGGCAGCGGCTGGAGGAGCTGTACGAATCCGTTGCGGCCGGAACCGTCTTCACCTGCGGTGACTGCATGCCCTACGAGAACAACCGCTCGATCTGGATCGCCCGCCGTCTCAAGACGCCCCTCGCCGATGCCTGGCCGCGCATCCGGCGGTTCATCTGAGATCGGCCACTCGTGCCTCCCTCCGGGGCGAGCCGGCTTCTGGGCGCGTTCGTCCTCCTCACCCTCATCTGGGGCACGACCTGGGCCGCGATCCGCATCGGGCTTCAGGGTGTGCCGCCCCTCACCGGTGTCGCCCTGCGCTTCGCGATCGCGGGAGCGCTCCTGCTGGCCCTCGCCCTCCGCTTCGGGGTGCGCTTCGCCGGAAGCCGCCGCGAGATCGCCCTCTGGGTGGCGAACAGCACCCTCACGTTCAGCGGCTCCTACACGATCGTCTACTGGTCGGAGCAGTACATCCCCTCCGGTCTGAGCGCCGTCCTCTTCGCGACCTACCCGCTGTTCGTGGCCGCTCTTGCCCACCTCCTCCTGCCCGGCGAGCGCTTGAACCTGCGGGCGGTGGGCGGCATGCTGCTCGGCTTCACCGGTGTGGTTGTGATCTTCTCGGATGACCTCCGGCAGCTCGGTGGCCCGATGGTCCGACGGGCCGCCCTCGTGATGCTCCTCTCGCCGTTCGTCTCCGCCGTGGCGAGCGTCGTGGTGAAGCGCTGGGGGACGGACATCCACCCGTTGTCACTCTCGGCGGTCCCGATGCTGATGACGGGAGCCGTGATGGGCACGGCTGCTCTCGTCTTCGAGCGCGGGGCGTCGGTCGTCTTCGACGGGAGCTCGGTGGGCGCGCTCCTCTACCTCGCCGTCCTCGGCTCCGCGGTGACGTTCAGCGTTTACTACTGGTTTCTCGCCCGCGCCCCCGCCACCCGCGTCGCGCTCATCGCTTACACCATCCCGATCGTCGCCGTGGGCGTGGGGGCGGTGTTGTTCGACGAGCCGCTGCGGCCCCGGCTGCTGGCGGGGGCGGCTCTGGTGCTGGCGGGCGTCGCGATCGTGAGCCTGGCCGGACGAGCGGACAGCCACTGAGTCGGGCCACGGGCAATCCGGGCCTCCGCGTGCGGTCGCGCCTCCCCGCGCAAGCCCTCGCGTCTTGCGTGCGCCCATCGGAAGCCCCTAGAGTGGGGCGGTGCTGGTCCTTGCTCGTCTGTTGACGGCGATCGTCCTCGCCGTCTCGCTCGTCGCGGCCTGCCGCCCCGCCCCTCCCGCAACACGCTACCCGTTGCGGGGAAAGGTGATCGAAGTCCAGGTTGCCGATCGCCAGGTCACGATCGCCCACGACGAGATCGCGGGCTTCATGCCCGCCATGACCATGCCCTTCGTGGTCCGCGAGAGTGAAGCCGCTCTCCTCCCCCACGTCGCGCCCGGGGACGAGGTCACGGCGACCCTCGTCGTGCCGGACTCGCGTTACTGGCTTGAGAACCTCGTGGTCGTCAAGAAGGGCGAGCCGGACCCCGGACGGGCGCCCTCGCCCGCCGTGCGTGAGCCGCAGGCCGGAGACGTCCTACCCGACGTCGCCCTCGTGAACCAGGACGGGAAGACCATCCGGCTCTCCGACTACCGGGGCAAGGCGCTCGCCCTCACCTTCATCTTCACGCGCTGCCCGCTGCCGGATTTCTGCCCGCTCCTGATGAAGAACTTCGCCGAGGCCCACGCCGCGCTCGTCGCCGACGAGCGCCTGCGCGGGCGCACGCACCTGCTCACCGTGAGCTTCGACACCCGGCACGACACGCCGGCGGTGTTGCGGGCGTACGGGAAGCCCTTCCAGAGGACGGCGCCGCCCTTCTCGCACTGGGAGCTCGCGAGCGGGACGGAGGTGGCCATCCGCAGGATCGGGGACGCGCTGGACATCGAGTACATCGAGGAGAGCCGGACCTTCTCCCACAACCTCCGCACCGCGGTCGTCGACCCCGAGGGCCGGCTCTTCCGCTTCTACCGCGGCAACGACTGGACGCCGGCTCGTCTCTTCGCCGATCTCGAGGCGGCGTCCGCGCGGGCGGGGTCCTCGGGTCAGCGCACGGGCTCGAGCCGATAGACCTCGCCTTCGTAGTCGACGACGTAAACCTCGCCGTCGGCGTCGGTGCCGAAGGAGGAGACGCTGTCGATGCCGCCGCCGAGGCCGGCCGTCCAGTCGCGCTGCTCCGTCGCCTGCCCACCCGCGAGGCGGAAGGAGCGGACGAAGCCCGCGCAGTAGTCCCCGTAGAAGTAGGTCCCGGCGAGCCCCGGCATGCAGGCGCCGCGGTAGACGACGCCTCCGGTGACCGAGCAGCCCTCGGGGTGGAGATAGTCGAGCACCGGCAGCGTCAGACCCGCCATGTCGCAGCCGCTCGGGGGGCGGAAGCACTCCGTTCCCTCCATCACGTTCCAGCCGTAGTTCTCGCCGCCCCGCCGCGTGGCGAAGCTGACGTCGATCTCCTCGCGACGGTTCTGACCCACGTCGCCGATGTAGAGATCGCCCGTCGCGCGGTCGAACGCGAAGCGGAAGGGGTTGCGCAGGCCGAGGGCCCAGATCTCGCCCCGCGCGCCGGCGATGGAGAGGAAGGGGTTGTCGGGGGGGACCGCGTAGGGGGAGGCGCGGTCCACGTCGAGGCGCAGCATCTTGCCGAGGAGGGCCCCGGGGTTCTGACCGTTGCCCCTGGGGTCGCCGCCCGAGCCCCCGTCCCCGAGCCCGACGTAGAGCATCGCGTCGTTGCCGAAGGCGAGGCCGCCCCCGTTGTGGTTCGCGAAGGGCTGGTCCACGAACAGCAAGACCCGCTCGCTCGCGGGGTCCGCCTGATCGGCGGATGTGGCCCGGAACTCCGCGATGTGGGTGTCGCCGTCGCGGTTCGTATAGTTGACGAAGAGGCGCCGGTTCGACGCGAACTGGGGGTGGAAGGCGAGGCCGAGGAGCCCCCGCTCGCCACAGCAGCTGATGCGGTCGGAGACGTCGAGGAAGGGCGCCGCCTGGACCTGACCGCCGCGGACGACGAGGATCCGGCCTTCCTGCTCGACCACGTAGAGCCGCTCGCGGTCGCCGGGGGCGAACTGCAGGTCGAGCGGCCTTTGGAGGCCGGAGACGACACGCCGCGCCAAGAGGGAGGGGGTTCCAGGGACGGCGGCGCCCCCTGGGCACGAAGGGGTGGGCGAGGGCGAGAGGATGGGCGAGGGCCCGGCGCCATCGCCGCCGCACGCCCCGACCCCGACCGCAAGAGCCATCACCACGACGATACGAGCCTTGAGCGAATCCAGCATCAGTACCTTCGAGCGCCTCCGTTGAAGCCAATCTAGCCGCAACTGGTCGACGGCCTTGTGACGACGGCCACGCCCCGCTGCGTCGGGATCACCGGGTTTCGGGAGCTTGGAACGCCGGCACCTCGCCCTGAAGGTAGCGCGGCAGCTCGGAAGGCGAGAACTGGAGCCCGACGTAGAACGGGCCGAACTCCGCGTACCACGCGCTGGCCTCGTCGAAGCGCAACTCGTAGATCAGCTTCTTGAAGACGAGGGGGTCGTCGGCGAAGAGGTCGACCCCCCACTCCCAGTCGTCGAAACCGATTGATCCGGAGATGATCTGCGTGACCTTGCCCGCGTAGTGCCGGCCGATCCTACCGTGCTCGAGCATCATGCGGGCGCGAGACTCGACCGGCTCCGCGTACCAGTTCCTCTGCTCTCCCCGTCGCTTGTTCATCGGGTAGAAAGAGACGTGCCGCCGGGCGGGCACCTCGATCCAGAGCCGGCCCGAGACGCGCTTTCTCTGCTCCTCCGCCTCGGCGTCGAAGGCCGTCTCGAACTCGTCCGAGCCGGGCTCAAGCCCGCGCTCAGCGAGCCGGCGATGGATCTGGGCCGTCATCTCGTACATCCCCAGCTCCACCATCGACACGAACGAGGTCGAGGCCTCGAGGAAGGGAGCAAGGCCGAGCCGGGAGATCCGGAGCTGCGCCGCCTGGAGGTCCTCGAAGCGGCGACGGAAATGGATGAGCATGAGGTCGCCCTTGTGACCGAGCATCGTCACCGGGACCGTGGTGCCCTCCGCCCCGCGCCGCATCTCCGCCAAGGCCCGGGCGGCTTCCTCGGCGCGAGTGTCCCGCTCCGCCGTCGGCAGGGCGCCCCACTCGGCCCAGCGAACGCGGAACATCTGGTGCAGGATGCTCCAGCCCTCGAACGTCTCCGGAACCCGGGGATCATGCATGCGAAGCGTCCTCCTCTGGTGACCGGCCTCTCCATCTTAACGTGCGAACGTGGAGGCGGCGGTGCGAACGGCGGGGTTGAACCGATTGACATCCTTTGACCCCGGGGGCGTGTGGATTAGGGCGCTCTTTCGGCGGAGAATCAGAAGCAGTCCCACGCCGGCGTGGCCCTTCCGCGGACAGGCCGAGCACCAGGAAAGAGGACCCGCTTGAGGAGAAAGCGCCTCGTCGCCCTCGCCCTCGGGGCCGTGGTGGCCGTGGCCGCCTGCGGCCCCGCCGGGGGCACGCCCACGACCCAGCCGCGACCGGCCGTGCTCAAGGTCCGGGTGGCGCCGGTCGAGGTCCGGGACGTCGTCCACCAGATCCGCTCCCTGGGCTCGCTCGAGCCCCGGGACCTCGTGCAGGTCACGGCCCAGGTCGAAGGCGCAATCACCGAGGTGCGTTTTCGCGAGGGTGACCGAGCAACACCCCAGACGGTGCTCCTGCGGATCGACCCCGACCGCTACCGGCTGGAGGCGGAGAGGGCAGAGGCGGTTCTTCACCAGGCGAAGGCGGAGCTGACGCGGGCGGGGGCCGACCTCAAGCGGCGCGAGGCGCTGGCCGAGAACGAGCTCGTTGCGGTCGAGGAGCTGACCCGCTCCCGCTCCGAGAATGCGCAGCTGACGGCGGCGGTGGAGGTCGCCAATGCGGCGCACGGCATCGCGCTGCAGAACCTCGCGCGGGCGGAGGTCCGGCCCCCGATCGCGGGTGTGATCGATACGCGCCGTGTGGACACGGGTCAGTGGGTCAAGACCGGCGACGTGCTGGCCACGATCGTCGACGCGGGCCGGCTGCGCCTGCGCTTCAAGGTCTCGGAGGCGGAGTCGCTGAGGGCGCGCGAGGGCGGAGAGGTCGTCTTTCGCGTGGCGCCCCTCGGCGCCCGGGAGTTCGCCGCCCGCATCTACCACGTGGGCCGCCTCGCCGACCCCGCGACCCGGCAGGTCGAGGTCCTGGCCTGGGTCGACGACGTCGGCGAGCTCAAGCCCGGCTTCTTCGCCGAGGTGATGCTCGCCGGCGAGCGGAAGGAGAACGCCCTCGTGGTGCCGGAGGGTGCGGTGCAGGCGAGCGAGCAGGGCTTCGTCACCTACGTCGTCGAGGAGGGTCGGGCCCGCCTGCGGCCGATCCAGATCGGACTGCGCACGGGGACGGGGGCGGTGGAGATCCTCTCCGGGCTCAAGCCGAGGGAGACGGTCGTGATCGAGGGCTCGGACCGGCTCGCGGACGGCGTCGCCGTCGAGCCCGTCGGCGAGGCCGCGGCCACTGCTGATGGCATCCCCCCGACGGGGCAGGATCGCGGAGCGGAGGCGCCGTGAGCGAGGAGACCCGACGAGCGCCCGAGCCCGCGGAGGACCCCCGCCAGATCGCCACCGGGAGCACCCTCGCCGACATCTCCATCCGCAACCACGTCTTCGCCTGGGTGTTGATGTTCGGGCTGATCGGCTTCGGGATCATCTGCTACACCGGCTTCGGGACCGTCTTCTCGGGCCTCGGCATCAGCCAGAACCCGGACGTGGACTTCCCAATCGTCAACGTCTCCGTGACCTGGGAGGGGGCGTCCCCTGAGGTCATGGAGACCGACGTCGTCGACTTCATCGAGGACGCGATCACTACCGTCGAGGGCGTCAAGCAGATCCGCTCGACCTCGCGCCAGGGCGCGGCCAGCATCACCGTCGAGTTCGAGCTGGACCGCAACATCGACGCCGCGCTTCAGGACGTCCAGACCAAGGTCGCGCAGGCGGCGCGCCGCCTGCCCCGCGAGCTCGACCCGCCGATCATCACGAAGACGAACCCCGAGGATCAGCCGATCATGTGGCTGTCGCTGTCGGGGAGCCGCCCGCCCATCTTCCTCGCCGACTACATCCGCAACGTGCTCCGCCCGCAGTTCCAGACACTCCCCGGGGTGGGGGAAGTGATGCTCGGGGGCTACCGCGAGCGGGCCATCCGCGTCTGGTTCGATGCGGTGAAGCTCGAGGCCCAGGGTCTCACCGTCCAGGACGTGATCGGTGCCATCCAGCGTGAGCACCTCGAGATGCCCGCCGGCCGCATCGAGTCGCCCGAGCGTGAGATGAACGTGCGGGCGGAGGGGGAGGCGATCGACCTCGAGAGCTTCCGCCGCCTCGTCGTGACCTACCGCAACGGCGCCCCCGTGCGGCTCTACGACGTGGCGGTGGTCGAGGACGGCCTTGAGGACCGGCGCCGGCTCGCCCGCGCGCAGGGCGAGCCCGCGGTCGGGTTCGGCGTCAAGAAGCTGCGCGGCGCGAACGCGGTCGCGGTCGGTGAGCGCGTCAAGGCCCGGCTCGAGGACGTGCGCCGCCAGCTGCCGGAGGGGGTCTCGCTCAACGTCAACTTCGACGGCACCGTGTTCATCGAGGAGGCCATCCGGGAGATCCTCTTCACCCTCAGCCTCGCCGCGATCCTGACCGGGTTCGTCTGCTGGCTCTTCCTCGGCTCGTGGTCCACCACGGTCAACGTGCTCCTCGCCATCCCGACCTCGATCCTCGGCACCTTCATCGTGATCTACTTCTTCGGCTTCACCCTCAACACGTTCACCGTCCTCGGCCTCACCCTCACGGTGGGGATCGTGGTCGACGACGCGATCATGGTGCTGGAGAACATCTACCGTCACCGCGAGCACGGGGAGGGCAAGGTCAAGGCGGCCTCGACGGGAGCCCGGGAGATCACCTTCGCCGCCGCCGCCGCCACCCTCGCGATCGTCGCCATCTTCCTGCCCGTCGCCTTCATGAAGGGCATCATCGGGAAGTTCTTCTTCCAGTTCGGGGTGACGATCTCGGTGGCGGTGCTGATCTCGCTGCTGGAGGCGCTCACGCTGGCCCCCATGCGCCTGTCGCGCATGCTGGAGGTGGGTGTGCGCTCGAACCGCCTCGAGCGCGCGGTGACCGTCGGCTTCGTGCGCCTCTCCGCCGCCTACCAGCGCGCCCTGGAGCCCGCGCTTCACCACCGATGGCGGGTGATGGCGGGCGCCGTCGTGCTCTTCGTGGCCTCGCTCGGGATCGTGAGGCTGCTCCGCCAGGAGTTCGTGCCCACCCAGGACATGAGGAGCTTCATGCTCCGCTTCCAGACCCCGGTGGGGACGAGCATGGACGCGACCGAGCGCGTCTTCCGCCAGATCGAGGCCGTGCTCTCCGCGCGCCCGGAGATCAGGCGCTACTTCGGCTTCATCGGGGGCTTCGGGGGGGGCGAGGTCAACACAGGCCTCGTCTTCGTCACCCTCCTCCCTCCGAACGAGCGCCCGGTGGATACCCGCCTCGGCCATCCCCCCTCGCAGCTGGAGGCGATGGCGGCCGTCCGACAGGCCGTCAACACCATCCCCGGAGTGCGCGGCGTGCTCCAGGACCCTTCGCAGCAGGGCTTCAGCGCCGCCCGGGGCTTCCCGGTGGAGATGGCGGTCCGCGGCCACGACTGGGACACCCTCGCCCGCGCCTCCAAGGAGATCATCACGCGGATGGCGGCGACGGGGCTCGTGACCGACGTGGACAGCGACTACCAGGTCGGCATGCCGGAGGTGCAGGTCATCCCCGACCGCAACAAGGCGGCCGACCTCGGGATCAGCATGGCCACGATCGGGGAGACCGTCAACGCCGCCATCGGCGGGCAGCGCGTGGGCAAGTTCAAGGACAAGGGGCGGCGCTTCGACATCCGCGTGCGGCTGCTCGCCCCGCAGCGTCAGCGGCCGGAGGACATCGAGCGGCTGCTGCTGCGGACCGGCTCCGGGGAGCTGGTGCGGCTGGGAGACGTCGTCCGCATCGAGCAGAGGCCCACGCTGCAGGCGATCACGCGGCAGGACCGGGAGCGGGCCATCACGATCTTCGCCAACGTGGCGGCGGGGGCCTCCCAGGCCGAGGCCATCGACCGTTCGCTGGCGATCGCGCGCGAGGTCCTCCCCGATGACTATCGCGCGATCCCCTCCGGCTCCAGCCAGGCCTTCCGCGAGTCCTTCGAGTCGCTCCTCTTCGCGCTCGTCCTCGGCCTGCTCGTCGCCTATATGGTGCTCGCCTCCCAGTTCAACGCCTTCTCGCACCCCTTCACGGTGCTGCTCGCACTGCCGTTCAGCGTCAGCGGGGCGCTGCTCGCGCTGTGGCTGTTCGGGCAGAGCATGAACGTCTACAGCATGCTCGGGCTCATCCTGCTCATGGGCATCGCCAAGAAGAATTCCATCCTGCTCGTTGACTTCACGAACCAGATCCGTGCCCAGGGCGTCGATCGGCACGAGGCCCTGCTCCGCGCCTGCCCGATCCGCCTCCGGCCGATCCTCATGACCTCGACCGCGACCATCGCGGGGGCACTCCCTCCCGCCTTCGCCATCGGCCCCGGGGCGGAGCTTCAGCGGCCGATGGCGATCGCGCTCGTTGGCGGGATCGCCGTCTCCACGCTCCTCACCCTCTTCGTCGTGCCGACCGCCTACAGCGTCCTCGACGACGCGTTGGTCTGGAACGCCGAGCGGCGCCGCCGGGGGGTCGGCCTCATCGCCGCGCTGCGCGAGCTGCGGGTCTCGTGAGCGTCTCCCGCTCCCGCGACGTCCTCGGGCTCCTCAGCTTCGTCCTGCTCTGCTTCGGCGCCGCGGCGGCGAGCGAGCTCGTGACCGCCCCCGCGGTCACGGATTGGTACGAAGGCCTCTGGAAGCCGCCGTGGACGCCGCCGCAGTGGGTCTTCGGCCCCGTGTGGACGGTGCTGTACGCGCTGATGGCGGTGGCGGGATGGCTCGCGTGGAGGGAGGGCCGCTCGCGCGTCGCGACGCTGCTCTTCCTGCTCCAGCTCACGCTGAATGCCGGCTGGTCCTGGCTGTTCTTCGGACTGAG
>Ga0209341_10004561_pt1 | contig 12729 bp, 7 predicted proteins | sample RifCSP13_2_FD_184020 | JGI IMG/M metagenome (GOLD analysis project Ga0209341, IMG submission 184020) | Soil microbial communities from Rifle, Colorado - Rifle CSP2_sed 13_2 (SPAdes) (version 2) | ecosystem: Environmental > Terrestrial > Deep subsurface > Rock core/Sediment | place: Rifle...
ATCGATGATCACATGAATATCCTCCCGGGTAAGTGTGTTAAATATCACCACATCGTCGATCCGGTTCAGGAACTCAGGAGAAAATGCTTTTTTCAGGGCATTCTGAATCACACTCCGCGTGTACTCGTTCGTTGTCTCCTGTTTCGTCCTGGTGGTAAAACCAACTCCCTGCCCAAAGTCCTTCAGCTGCCTGGTGCCGATATTCGAGGTCATGATTACAATGGTGTTCCTGAAATCAACCCGGCGGCCCAGACTGTCGGTCAGCTGACCTTCATCAAGTACCTGCAAAAGAATATTGTAAACATCGGGATGTGCCTTTTCAATTTCATCGAGCAGTACAACGCAGTAAGGTCTTCTCCGTACCTTTTCCGTAAGCTGACCGCCCTCCTCGTAACCAATATATCCCGGAGGAGCTCCAACCAGCCTGGAAACGGAAAATTTCTCCATATACTCGCTCATGTCGATCCGGATAAGGTTGTTGGGCGAATCGAAGAGATATTGTGCCAATACCTTGGCCAGCTGGGTTTTTCCGACCCCCGTGGGTCCGAGAAAAATAAACGTGCCGATGGGCTTATTGGGATCCTTTAATCCGGCCCTGTTACGTTGTATGGATTTGACAACCTTCCCTATCGCTTCATCCTGTCCGATAACACTTCCTTTCAGTTCCTCATTCATCTTCAGCAACCGCTGTCCTTCCTCGAGGGCTATCCGTTGTACCGGAACACCGGTCATCATGGCCACAACCTCGGCTACCTTTTCAGCATCCACCACCTGGCGGTTACGGGTGAGTTCCTTTTCCCACCGCAATTTCTCATCCTCAAGCATTTCCAGCAATTCCTTTTCCTTATCCCTGAAACTTGCTGCCTTTTCAAAGTTTTGATTCTTAACCGCCTTGATCTTTTCCTTTTTGGTCTCTTCTATTTTCTTTTCAAGCTCAATGATCTTCTCCGGAACGTGTATATTGGAGATATGCACCCTTGAACCTGACTCATCCAGGGCGTCAATGGCCTTATCGGGCAAATGCCTGTCGGATATATACCGGTTCGTAAGTTTTACACAGGCATCAATGGCTTCAGGTGTATAAATAACATTATGGTGGTCCTCGTAACGCTCCTTGATATTGTTCAGTATCTCGTAGGTTTCCTCAGCCGATGTAGGTTCCACCATTATTTTCTGGAACCGGCGCTCCAATGCCCCGTCCTTTTCAATGTGCTGACGGTATTCATCCAGCGTGGTGGCGCCGATGCACTGGATATCCCCCCGGGCAAGGGCGGGTTTAAGCATATTGGCAGCATCGAGCGATCCCGTAGCACCACCTGCACCAACGATCGTATGAATTTCATCAATAAAAAGAACTATGTTGGCGGTTTTTGACAACTCGTTCAGGATAGCCTTCATCCGTTCCTCAAATTGCCCGCGGTATTTTGTTCCGGCAACAATGGCAGCCAGGTCGAGTGTAACAACTCGCTTTCCAAAAAGTACCCGGGATACCTTCTTTTGGATAATACGGAGTGCAAGCCCTTCTACAATAGCTGATTTACCAACACCCGGCTCACCGATCAGGATGGGATTGTTTTTTTTGCGACGGCTCAGTATCTGTGCCAGTCTTTCGATCTCTTTTTCCCTTCCTACAATGGGATCAAGCTTGTCTTCCTCGGCAGCCTTCGTAAGATCGATGCCAAAATTATCAAGAACAGGTGTGTCTGAACTCGATTTGGAAGCGGATTCGGGATTGCCTCCCTTTCCACCCTGTGAACCAAAGGAGCCCATAGGCTCATCATCCTCATGCGGGTAATCCGCACGGGGCTCATTATCTTCGGAATCACCCATGTGTTCGTTCAGGAGTTCCCTCCTCACTTTCTCATAATCAACACTGTGGTCAAACAGTATCCTGGAAACAGGTGTAGCATCATCCTTGATCATGGCAAGGAGCAGATGCCCGGTATCAATAGTACTCTTCTTCAAAGATTTTGCCTCAAGATAAACCAGCTTCAGAATACGTTCGGAAGTTTTAAGCAGGGGTATATTCTCGATATCGGTGACCTTCACCGGACCTGCTGAAGCAATTAGCACCTCGATATCTTTTTTCAGCTGATAAAGATTAACGCCAAGTGAAACCAGTATGTCGATTGCCACACCCTCACCCTCACGCAAAATGCCCAGAAGCAGATGCTCGGGTGCTATCTCGTTATTTCCAAGCCTGATGGCCTCTTCTTTACTATAGGAAAGTACGTCTTTAATTCTTTGTGAGAACTTAGCATCCATAAAAAGTCGGTTATGTGTTTTTCCCCTCCGGGATTACCATTTATTATACAAATATACGAATTAAATTAGAAACGGTTTTCAACAGGTTTTGTTAATATAAACAACCCAAAAAAAAGCGGTAAAACGCCGATAATTGTCTACTTTAGCTGCTTAGATAGTTCACCTTTGTGATTGTGTTTACCGATTTGAAATAGTATACGAAATTATGGCTGAAGGAGAAAAGATTATACCAATAAATATTGAGGAAGAGATGAAATCTGCCTACATCGATTATTCGATGTCGGTAATTGTTTCACGGGCATTGCCCGATGTAAGGGATGGACTCAAACCCGTACACCGCAGGGTACTATATGGAATGCAGGATTTGGGAGTACTTTCGAACCGCCCCTATAAAAAATCTGCCCGTATTGTGGGTGAAGTACTGGGAAAATACCATCCGCACGGCGACACTTCGGTATATGATGCCATGGTGAGAATGGCACAGGACTGGTCACTCCGTTATCCGCTGGTGGAAGGTCAGGGTAATTTCGGGTCCATGGATGGAGATAATCCGGCAGCCATGCGATATACCGAAGCCCGGCTTCAGAAAATAGCCGAGGAAATGCTGGCTGATCTCGAAAAAAACACTGTGAATTTCCAGCTGAACTTTGACGATTCATTGCAGGAACCTACCGTATTGCCTTCCAGGTTGCCAAACCTCCTTATCAACGGTGCTTCAGGTATTGCCGTGGGAATGGCCACCAACATGCCTCCCCACAACCTAACCGAGGTTTGCAGGGCAATTATTGCTTACGTTGACAACAGTGAAATCACCACCGAGGAACTCATGGTGCATATTAAGGGTCCTGATTTCCCCACCGGTGGTATTATCTATGGACACCTGGGAATCCGGGAGGCTTTTGAAACAGGACGGGGAAGGATCGTTTTGCGGGCAAGCACGGAAATTGAGATCACACCTACCGGCAGGGAAGTTATCGTGGTGAAGGAAGTTCCCTACCAGGTGAACAAAGCCGAAATGATCAAGAAGATCGCCGAACTGATCAATGAAAAGAAGCTGGAAGGCATTTCTTACATCAATGATGAGTCCGACCGCAACGGTGTCCGCATTGTAATTATCTGTAAAAAGGAAGCACAGTCGAGTGTGGTGCTGAACAACCTGTTTAAGGCTACCCAGTTACAAACTTCCTTTAATGTTAACAATATCGCCCTGGTTCATGGACGGCCAAAGATGCTGTCGTTGAAGCAAAGCATCAAATACTTCGTGGAACACAGGCACGAGGTTGTTGTCCGGCGTACCCAGTATGATCTGGATGAATCGGAAAAAAAGGCACATATTCTGGAAGGACTGCTTATTGCCCTGGACCATATCGATGAGGTGATCAGACTGATCAGGGCTTCCAAAACACCGGATGAAGCAAGAGTTGGGTTGATGGAATCATTTCAGCTATCCGAGATCCAGGCCAGGGCTATTCTAGATATGAGACTGCAGCGACTGACCGGACTTGAAAGGGAAAAGATCCATCTTGAATATGAGGAGATCCAGAAACTTATCGCATACCTGAAAAGCCTTCTTGCGGATGAGACCATGCGCATGAATGTGATCAAGGAAGAGCTTGCCGACCTTATTGAAAAATTTGGAGATGAAAGGCGCACCGCCATTATTCCCGACGCAGGAGAATTCAACCCCGAGGATTTTTATGCCGATGATGACATGATCATCACCATTTCGCGCCTGGGATATATCAAACGTACTCCGCTTACTGAATTCCGCACACAGCAAAGAGGTGGGGTTGGCTCCAAAGGAAGCGAAACACGCGACGAGGATTTCCTGGAGCACCTTTACCACGCCACCATGCATAACACGATGCTGTTCTTTACCAAAAAGGGCAGGTGCTTTTGGATGAAGGTATATGAAATCCCCGAAGGTACAAGAACTTCAAAGGGCCGTGCAATACAGAACCTTATCAGCATTGAGCAGGATGATAAAGTAAAGGCCTTTATCAATGTTAAAAGCCTTACCGACGAGGAATATATCCGTAACAATTATATTGTTTTATGTACCCTGAAGGGCATCATAAAAAAAACATCCCTTGAAGCCTATTCAAGACCCAGACAGAACGGGATCAATGCCGTTAATATCAGGGAAGGGGATAGCCTGCTCGAGGCTCAGCTGACCAACGGTGCAAGCCAGATACTCCTGGCTGTCCGGTCAGGAAAAGCTATCCGGTTCGATGAAAAAAACGTGCGTCCGATGGGAAGAACTGCATCAGGTGTTACCGGTATCCGGTTTTCACAATCCGGTGATGAAGTGGTGGGTATGGTTTGTCTGCACGATCCCTCCGTTACCATACTTGTTGTTTCAGAAAACGGGTACGGAAAACGAACAGAGCTTGAAGATTACCGTGTTACCAACAGGGGAGGGAAGGGTGTAAAAACCATCAACGTAACGTCAAAAACCGGTCCGTTGATTGCCATTAAATCGGTAACCGACAATGATGACCTGATGATTATAATGAAATCCGGCCTGACAATCCGGCTTGCAGTTTCAAAAATGCGACTTGCAGGAAGGGCTACCCAGGGTGTCAGACTGATAAAATTCCGGAGCGGTGATGCCATAGCCGCTGTCACCGATGTGGTTGGTGCGACAGAAGTTATGGAGGAAAAGGAACCTGAAGAAACTCCGGAGTAATTCGATTTGTTTTTTTTGGACAATAAACAAATTGAATTTATATTTGGCAATATTTTTGATATGTACTCTTAAACAAATATTCTATATTTATAATTCAATTAAAAAAAACGAATAAAATGAAGCGCATAAGTTCGATTCTTATTACTCTGATACTGTTTACCGGAGCAAGTTTAAAAGCACAGACACCTGATGGAGCTACGACTGCCCTGAATTACACAGGCCTGGAGACCAAGTTGAAAAAAAGCGATGCTGATATTCAGGATGCAAAGAAAAACTCCAAGGCCAAGACCTGGATCAGTCGTGCTGCACTGCTCGTAAGCGTTTATAATGTACATAATGATGTATTGTCAAAGGGCATTGATCCTGTTCGTGCTAAAATTTTCTTTAAGGAACCCATGGAAATCCAAACCTCCCAGGATGGTGATGACAAAATTGAAAATTATGTTTATGACAGGGTTACCCTGCAATTTCGTAATGGTGCACTGGAAAGCTGGACAGATACCAAAAAAATACATCCTGATCCGTTAGCTGAAGCACGTAAGGCCATTGATGAAGCACTTAAGATGAATACGGACGGTAAAGCCACTTCCGATATCGTTGCTTCCATTAACAGCCTGAAAATCGCCCTGGAAACTGAAGCCATCCTTACTTATGAAAAGAGGGATTTCAAAGCTTCATATGATAATTTTATAAAATTCCTGGACCTGAACAAATTACCTCCGATGAATAATCAGGTTGACACACTGGATATTTATTATGCCGGCAGGGCAGCCCTTGAAAATCAAGACTACAAGGAAGCAAACCGGCTTTTTGAAGAAGCAGCTTCCCATAATTATTCTGATCCGTATTTGTTTGTATTTCGCAAACAAAGCTATTTTGCCGATGGTGACACCGCAGCAGGTGTAAAAGTAATTAACGAAGGATTCAATAAATATCCTGATAATCAATCAATTATGATTGAACTCATCAATTATTACCTGGTTTCCGGACAGAGTGAAGATGCGCTGAAGCTCCTTGCAAAAGCCAAGGCAGGTGATCCCGAGAACGTTTCCTATACTTTTGCTGAAGGTACATTGTATGACAAAATCGGTAATTTTGAAGAAGCTGAGAAGGCATATAAAAACTGTATCGAGATGGAACCCGAATTCTATGATGCACAGTACAATCTGGGGGTTTTGTATTACAACAAGGCTGTCAAGATCTACGAAGAGGCATCCAAGATAACGGATAATACCGAATTTGAAAAAGTAAGCGCTCAGGGAAACGAAGTGTTGCTGCAGGCTGTTCCTTATATGGAAAGAGCCAGCCAGCTTGATCCGAACGATAAATTTTCGCTGGAAACATTAAAGACCATTTACTACCGCATGAAAATGACTGATAAGTACAACGAGGTAGTAAGCAAACTCAACAATATGTAATTCATTTGAAAAAGGGAAGTATTACTGCTTCCCTTTCTCTTTACAAATTCTATTTAACATAATATTAATTATAGGACATATTATAGGAAAATTGCGGCCAGCTTTGCTGGTTAACATAACATCAGTTATCGCGACGCAGTCCGATAACGGCACGGATGTTATGTTAAAGCAATTTTCCGGACTCTGATCATCACGATGCATGCAATACCAATCAGGTTGCGTGGTCTACCGCCGGGAACCGCAACATAAAATTTGTTCCCTTTCCAACAGTGCTTTTTACCTCAATGGTGCCCTTGTTCAGCTTCACAAATTCATGAATGAGGTTTAAGCCCAGCCCGATCCCCTTTTCCTTTTCCGTACCATAGGTGCTTTTGTTCTCCCGGAATTCAAACAGCCAGGGAAGCTTTTCTGCCGGTATACCTATTCCGTTGTCGGAAACCACAATCTCTGCCCCGCCCCCGGGTGTTAATCCTGTTGAAATGCTAACTGTACCCCCGGCTTTGGTAAATTTAAATGCATTGCTTAACAAATTCCGGATGATCATCATAAAGCTGTTCCGATCGCCTGATATGAAAAGTTTTGCCTTAAGCTTCAGGCTAATCCGTATGTTTTTTAAGATGGTTATGGTGGAAAATATCTTAACCACCTCATTTATTGTTTCTTTAACATCGATTTTTTCCTCCACGAAGGGAAATTTTCCCTGCTGGTTCTGGGCCCAGTTAAGCAGGTTTTCCAGCAGACCTGTCAGCGAAAAAACGGTTTGGTCGATATAATCTGTAATTTCATTAAGCAACGCCGGGTTGTTGTTTTCGAGACTTTCCTTGATCATATACGAAATGCCCCCGATGGAACTTATCGGGCCCCTGAGATCGTGTGAAATCACTGAGAAGAATTTGTCCTTGATCCGGTTGAGCTCCTTCAGCTCTTCGCGTTGCTGTTCCAGTATAATGCGCCGCTCATCGAGGGCAGCTGTAAGTTTGCGCAATCGTTTCAGGCTGTAATAATACAACAGGATGAGCCCACCGGCAAGCAACAGGATAAGTATTAAACCTCCGATTACAATAAGCTGTATTAACTTATTCTTTTCCAGCACATCAACCTCAGCTTGTTTTTCCGACACCTCAAATGCAGTGCGCAAATCGGCCATTTTCTGAATGCTTTCATAGTTATTGACGCTGTCATTGAAATTCATATACAGTTCATGATAATGGAAGGCACTGTCATATCGGCCCGAAATCCTGTACAATTGTGCAAGACGATAGGCGGCATCGCGTTGCAGTTCAATGATGCTGTTTCTGGTGGCATTGCCAAAACTTTTGCGCACAAGGGCAACAGCTTCCTTTATTTCGCCTTTGTGTTGAAGAACACGGGCATATTCAATCATATACTCGGTAACCGCATATTCATCACCCTGTTTGTCCAATATTTCAATAGCCTTCAGCAGATGTTCCCCTGCCTTATCAAATTCCGATTTTTTGGAATAAACCAATCCCGAATTTCCAACGCAATAGGCATATTCCGACAGGTAACCCAGCTTCCGGTACAATTCACTTGTTTTGGAAAATAAGATCAGGGCTGTGTCGTATTGTCCCATGCTGTAATTTGCATAACCCAGATTATGTAAAGCCGAGGCCAGGTTAATTGAATCCTTTTCCTTTGTAAAAATGGCAATCGCATTTTTCAGATAATATTTCTCATTATCATGATTTTCCTGCATGTTATATGTCTCGGATATATACATATAAACTGTTGCCAGCCCGATGTCACTGCCATCAGCCCTGTAATAACCGGCTGCCTTCAAAAAACTTTCAAGCGCCAGTACAAGCCTGCCTGAATTCAGGTATCCGATTCCTTTAAAAACTGTCGGGCGGGCGGGACTTATCCCCAGTTTTTCTGCAAGCTTAATTGCCTCATCGCTGTATTGTAAAATAATTTCCGCATCCGCAGAATTAGAAGCTATCTGGCAAAGGATATCGTATCGCCGGGTCTCATCTTTTACCAGGTTATTTTGTATTAAATGCAACAGACTGTCGGTTACGCTGGCCTGCAGCGCAAACAATGAATTTATTGCTACTAGTAAAGCAATACTGGTAACGGTAATAAAACGGCTGACCATGTTATGTTTGCGGGGGTTTAACCCTGATATACGGATCAATGGTCAATGGCCCGCCATTGCACAGGATAAAATCAATGGCATAGGCTTCCTCCCCTTCCGCATCCTCGGTTAACCGAAGGGCAAAGCCCTGGTGTAACAGTCTCTTTTGGGGATCGCTTTTAAAAACATTGCGCTTTCCGGTTTTGGAATATATTCTGGTTATGCTCTTTATCCCGCTTAAGCAATCCAATTTCCAGATTATCACGGCCCCGGCAGGTACTTCAGTTACCAGGTCATCGAGTCCGCTATTGCGGTTTGAATCAAACAGGGAAAGCCTGCTTTTGCCTTTATCCTCAACTGATCTCAGGTATATCGTTACTGTTTTCATAGGTAAGGTTTTTGTTTCATCGTAAATTGAAATAAACGATATTGTGGGAAGAACTAAATTACGCAAAGAATATTTACTATCAAAACCTGACGAAAATATTTTCAGGAACCGGATGCAACCTCCGGTAACCTTTTTTCATACTAAATTATCTGATATTCCGTTTTTAAGTATTAACAACTCGATACTATTGACCGGATGATTTTAAATGCTTACTATGAAAATACCTGTTATCTTATTTGTAATTGTGGCAATAGGGCTGTCCGGATTTTCAGACATCAGGGCACAGCATAAGGGATTCGGATTGGGAGTTATGGCAGGGGAACCAACCGGACTCAGTTTTAAGGTGTGGTTGCCGGGCTCATCCGCACTTGACGGAGGGGCTGCATGGTCTTATTTTCACGAACCTTCCGTTCACTTTCATGTGGATTACATCTGGCATAAATTCAATCTCTTCCCTGTCGGAGTGGGTGAATTGCCTCTGTATTTCGGTGTGGGAAACCGGTTCAAAATTCATGCGAGTAATGATAATGCTGATATCGGATTCCGGGCACCGGTGGGCATTGCCTACATCTTTGCCAACGGTAAGTTTGATACCTTCACGGAGTTTGTTCCGATCATGGATGTTTTTCCCGCTACAGATCTGGATTTCAATATGGCGATTGGAATCCGCTATTTTTTCAGATAACAGCGAATTTAAGGATCTTACTGCTTCTTTAGCTTGATGAGGATCACCCCGCCGAACCCTCTTGATCCGTATATTGCAGCGGAAGTACCTTTGAGAACCTCAATCGATTCAACGGTTGAAGGAGAAATGTCGCCGATATCACCGACCGGAACACCATCCACAATTAACAGCGGTGGAACATATCCCATCATATTTCTGGAATCATGTATGTTAACTGAACTGCCACGAACTTCAACTCCCGAAATTCCCTGTAACATTTGATAAATGGAGGTATAGGTCCTTTTTGGATTTGTCCCGTCAACTTTACCAACCGATTGTGTAAGGTTTTTCTTCTTGACTTTGCTATAACCCATATCAACCGTAGTACGATCATCGGCTGGAGCAACCTGTTCTGCGGCAGGCGGTGATTGGGGTACCGGTTTCCGGGCTGATTTGGATTCAAAACTAAAATCAATCAGGGTTCTGCCTGCAATATCTTCCTCAATCATACCTTTGCCAAATGTGATGATCCCGATCCGCAACGCATCGGGATCTGTCTTTATCCTGTAAGCTCCTTTGGCATCAGTAACAGCACTGGTTTTCTGGCCATCGATCATAATCATTGCATTTGCCACAGGACTGCCATCTGCATCCATTACAGTACCTGTTATTGTTATTTTCTTATTGCTTTTTTGGGCTGAAAGCTGTGCTATAGCGATACTTATGAAGAAACACAAGAAAAGTAATGCTTTTGTTTTCATGATCTGAAATTTTTTTAAAGTTACGCAATAATTGAGCCAAAGTCAATCATTCTACCTTTATTGCGATTGACTGCCCATAAATCACTCCCTGCCTCCCCACTCCGCGTAAAACAACCAGGTAGTCACCCGGCGTATCCGCTGTGATAAAGGAAATGTTAGCGGTGTCCGGGGAATCCAATGCAACGTCTGGTTCCCAGTACAGTGTATTCCGGCTGTCGGGAATATGCGCTGCGACCTGGTCATTTCTGCCTTCCACACGGTCATACTCAAGAAATCCGTAATTAATAAAAACACCCGAAGCAGGAAGATCTATTCCCGCAAAATCTCCCTCCCGTGATATAATACTTATAATGCCGCCATAAGTAAGGTTTCCTTTAACATAGGGTTTATTAACAATTTCAATCCGGGAAATTTTCTGAGGAGACAGGTCCAGCAACTTGTCTGTTTCAGTTACCACCACCCAGTCGACCAACACAAGCGGATCATATACCATCATTTCAGCCAGGGGTGACAGGAATTTAAAATATTTCTTTCCCTGTTTTTCCCGTATTTTTACCTCCATGGGCAGTTCATTGAAATACTCTTCCAGGGTGGGCAGTTGAATATATTTATCAAATAACAAAGTCTCAGTTGGCTTCCCGTAGAATGATTCAACCACGCTGTAACCCGAATCAGTTTTTGGTTTTGGAATGTTATGAAAAAATGATGCAACCTGGAAATTTACAGCCATTGTCAGCCCTGTCCGCTTTTCCTCTTCGGTAAGTTTGAATCCGGACGAGGGTAATTTAACAGGACTTGTGCAAAAATCATTGTCGATCAATATTCCCGGAGGGGATCCTGAAATTGCCCATGAACTCAGGAAAATATCCCGTCGTCCTTTATAACCGGGCAAAGAAAAATAAAACTCACCGCTCTGTCCCGTCTTGTAAGCGCTGAAATCCTTTTCCCCTATTACTGACAGTGTAACCACTGCCCCGGGTGCAGAACTGCCAGTTCCCCTATCTGTAACTTTTCCGCTAATGGAGACACCGCGGGTTTCAGGATAATAATGCATTCCCGTTGAATCATGGTTTATTGCAAAACTCCCGGCTCCGGAAGTCAGTATTCCTTCTTCCGGATCAATGGAGTTAACAGGAACAACCGTTATACACCAGCCGGTTGAATATAATTCCTTCATCTTGCCGGTTTCGATAAAAAGATCAACCTTTTCCCTTGTTTTATATTCCTTCCGGTCAGTCATCGCGATCTCAATTTCCAGAACAGGTTGTTTGCGTATGGAATCTTCACGGGATACAACCGGCGTTGAACTATTTCCGGTAAGAATGTTGTTATTTGATGAATTAATCAGTTTTACCCCCACACCAGGGTATCCCGCCGGGCCAAAGTTTCGCATATACCGGGTATAAGCCCTTACATAATATTCCCCCGATAGAACATCCCGTGGAACAGACAAACATCCCATACCTCTGCCGTTTTCAATAGCGTACTTACCACCTGTAATCCTATGCCCGCCTGCAGTTATCAATTCGACATAAAGAATCCTGCTGTCCGCATTTTCAGGTAAGAAGTTATTCCTAACCGGCATTACGGAAAATTGAATCTCCTCGCCTGTTATATAAAGGGTTCTATCGGTAAATAAAACAAGTTGATTATTAACAATTTGATTATCTGATTGCTGGGAATTGACCCGGTTATCCACGAGGGAAATAACCAATACCAGCAACATAATGAGTAATTCTTTTTCTTTCATACTACCACTTCCAAAAGTCGGGTTTGACTGTTACACCTCCATTGACCCTGCAATCAACACAACCCTGGTCAATGATCCGTAAAAATCTAAAATTTCCGTACCTAATGTAAATTAAAAAGACGGGCCATTGTTCCGGTGGGAATTCCTTCCACCCCCCCTTGCCCAAAGCATATGGTGCGCAAATTGAATCGTAGTAAATACCCATGTCCCTGATCCCTTCAATAAAAATCCTTTTCATGGAAAAAGAAGAAGCTCCGAAATATCCCAAAACTTTGTGATCAGGAAATGTTGTGTTTTCAAGATTACCTTCAACCGGTAAAGGCTGATGTTCATAAAGTCCTCCCCGTTCTTCGCTGTTGATCCGCAGTTTTTCCCAAAAATCATAGGCAGCTTCGGACATGGCATATTGGCGTAGTGTTAAGCAATAACCTGTATAAAGTTTCGTAGTGGTTTTGTCTACAAAATGAAGGGGGAGTTTAGCATAACTGTTGGTAATCAGGTTATTTGTCGACAACGTAAAAATCCTGCTGATCTTATTAGTTGCCCAGCAGACCATGTTTGAATAATCAGGCGGACTAACCTGTTTTATGCTTCCTTCGTAATAATACTCCAGCGGATAGGCAGCATGATACTCCCAGGTTTCCTCGGCGGTCCACCTGTAATACCGGCTGTCGTTCTCCCCCGCGTTGAGGTTCAGAT
>Ga0209341_10004568_pt1 | contig 12720 bp, 13 predicted proteins | sample RifCSP13_2_FD_184020 | JGI IMG/M metagenome (GOLD analysis project Ga0209341, IMG submission 184020) | Soil microbial communities from Rifle, Colorado - Rifle CSP2_sed 13_2 (SPAdes) (version 2) | ecosystem: Environmental > Terrestrial > Deep subsurface > Rock core/Sediment | place: Rifle...
TTACCGAAACCTTCCAGGCTGACTCACCTGGTGAACACGTCTTGAGTTTGGTCAACTCGGGTGATAAGAATCCAGACAGTCAGGGTACCGTCATGACGCTGGCGAGAATTGAAGTCCTCCCACCCCTGCGCCAGAGCAACCTGGGGTTGATCTTGGGCCTGATCCTTGCCGTTGTGCTGCTTGGCCTGCTGCTGGCCTTGCTGCTTGGTCCTGTTTTTTTCTCAAGGCTGGCAAAGACCATCGATACCAAGCGCAGCATCCTGCTGGCACTGGTGGTCTACGCGGTGATCGCTGTCTGGGGATTTTTCCTGGACTCGGTTATCGAGTTCTGGTTCCTGGCCTGGATGGTGGCAGTGGTGCAGGGCGGCAGTCAGGCCTTGAGTCGCAGCCTGTTCGCCGCTATGTCCCCCTCGGTTAAGAGCGGTGAGTTCTTTGGCTTATTCGGGGTTATGGAGAAGTTTTCCGGGGTGATCGGCCCGCTCATCTTCGCGTTTGCTGCCACTTCCTTTGGCAGCAGCCGCCCGGCGATATTGAGCATCATTGTTTTCTTTATCGTCGGCGGATACCTGCTTATGCGAGTGGATGTAGAAGAGGGACGGCGGGTGGCGCAAGCGGAGGACGCGGCCCTGCTCAAGGGCGAAGCCCAGCTCTGAGATGGCAAACCTGACCGGAGCCAGGCGAGCGCGGTATGTCCAGGGGATGTTTGCCCGCATCGCCCGTCGTTATGATCTAATGAACCGGCTGATGACCGTCGGGCAGGACCGCCGCTGGCGGCGGGAGGTCATCCGGCGCGCTGCACTGCCCGCTGGAGGCCGCTTGCTCGACATTGGGGCAGGCACCGGCGACCTTGCCCGGGAGGCCTTACGCCAATATCCAGATTGCCATCCGGTGGCAGCCGATTTCACCCTGGAGATGATGCGGGTAGGCAAGGACCGCGTGACGCTCTCTGGCCTGGGTTGGTCTGCCGCCGATGCGCTCTGCCTGCCTTTTCCCAGCGGGGGATTCGACGCGGTGGTCTCGGGTTTCTTGTTGCGCAATGTCAGCGATATCCAGGGGGCATTGCGTGAGCAGCACCGCGTGCTCGCGCCAGGCGGGAGCATCGTAGTCCTGGATACCACTCGCCCGTCGAAAAACCTGCTTTCTCCGCTGATTAACTTTCACCTGCACACGGTGATCCCTGCTCTGGGCCAGGTGGTGACCGGCTCGAAAGAGGCTTACACCTACCTCCCAGAGACTACAGACGCTTTCCTGGAGGCTAAAAAACTCGCCGCGCTGATGGTCCAGGCAGGTTTTCGAGAAGTGGGTTTCCATCACCTGATGTTCGCCACCATTGCCATCCATTGGGGGCGGAAGTAGAGGACGGACGACGAAGGACGATGGACGAAGGTTTTGGGCTGCGCGTTCAGCCTAACGAGATGAGGGATGAAGGATGAAAACGGATACGAAACGCCGGTTGGTGGTTGGAATCACCGGTGCCTCGGGAGTGATCCTGGGAATTCGCCTGCTCGAAGCTCTCCGCACACTGGAGATCGAGGCACACCTGGTCGTCTCGCCCGCGGCGCGCGTGACCATTGCCCAGGAGACCGATTGGAAAGTGAGTGAAGTGCTGGCTCTGGCGGAGGTAGTATATAAACATGCCGATCTCGGCGCTGCCATTGCTTCGGGTTCCTTCGCCACCCTGGGGATGGTCGTGATCCCCTGTTCGATCAAGACTCTTTCGGCGATCGCAAACTCCTACAGCGGAGACTTGATCGCCCGCGCCGCCGATGTGACCCTGAAAGAAAGCCGGCCATTGCTCCTGGTGCTGCGCGAGACACCTCTGCATCGCGGCCATATTCGTTTGATGAGTCTGGCAGCTGAGGCCGGGGCGATCATATTTCCACCTGTCCCGGCCTTCTACACCCGCCCGCAGACCATCGAGGATGTGGTGGATAACACAGTTGGCCGCGTCCTGGCCAGGTTGGGAATAGAGAACGATTGGTATAAGGAATGGACAGGCTTGAATCAATAGGCAACGGTAAAATGACTAAACGATGCGCGCGGGCGAACACTCGCTCAATAAATCATAGCAAACGCAGATTATATTCCAGCGATAATGAGGAAGGTAATGGACGGGGATTTTGCTGACTTGCTTCTTCTCTCAACCATGACCCTCGCCACGCAATGTGCCGATGGCGAGCCGCACGCTGCCGATGTGTATTTTACGAGCGATGAGGAAGTTAATTTGTATTTCTTCTCCGATCCAATTAGCCAGCATGGGTTGGATATTTCACACAACCCGCGCGCCGCGGTGACCATCCACCCCGAAAACCCGGGCTGGGAGGACATCCGCGGCCTGCAAATGCGCGGTGAGGTTCAATGGGTCGAACCAGGTCTGGAATGGGATCTTGCTTGGGAAAGATACGCTGCCAAGTTCCCCTTCGTCGCCGGGCTCAAAGCAGTCGTCGAGCGTAACCAGCTATTTGTTTTCCTTCCCCGCTGGATTAGGCTGGCTGATAACCGCCGCGGTTTTGGTAATCAGGAGGAATGGATTCGAAGCGCTGAAGGGCAAATGGAGGTCTCGGACTCTGGGTGGCGGCGATTCCAACCGGAAAACGAACTCCCAGGAGAGACGCGTGGCTGAGCGCGATCTCGAAAAAGCGGCTTCATGTGGGGAACCATCCTACATCTGGCGAGCCGGCCAGGAACGCCGCTTGCAGATGATCCAGTCCGCTGCCGGGGAGCGCTTGAAAGGCAGTGTGCTCGAGAATGGCTGTGGTGTGGGTGTTTACCTGGAGCGTTTAACCCATTATGGCGGAACGGTAGTTGGGTTGGACTACGAATTTGAGCGCCTCCGCCAGGCCCACCAGCTGGCAGATCATGTGCTGGGGGCAGCTGGAGAGGCGTTGCCCTTCCAGAACAATTCTTTCGACGCGATCCTGAGCCATGAAGTCCTGGAGCACGTCCGAGACGACCACGCCTGTGTTCAAGAAATGGTGCGGGTGCTGCGAGCCGGAGGGCGAATAGCCATCTTTGTCCCGAACCGTGGTTATCCTTTTGAGACGCATGGCATTTACTGGCGCGACCGCTATCGTTTTGGCAATATCCCCCTGGTTAATTACCTGCCTCGTCGCTGGCGGGATCGCCTGGCCCCCCATGTTCGCATCTACACGCGCCGCGATCTTGAACGCCTGTTTGCTAGGTTACCGGTTAAGGTCCTGCAGCAAACAATCATCTTTGGCGCTTACGATAACATCATCGCCCGCTGGCCAAGGTTTGGGCAGGCGCTGCGCACCGTCTTGCAGTGGCTGGAGAAGACACCCGCCCGCCTCTTCGGGCTCTCCCATTTCTGGGTAGTGGAAAAAACGTGAGCGCGCAGTGTCACAGGCACCCTTACTTCAGGCGGAAATCGTATATCCCATCTTCGAGAGGCCATCTTCGAGCACAGGCAGGGCATTCTGCGCCTGCGGAGGTCTCTCGAAGCGGGAAATAGTCACAGGCGGGGCAGCGAAAAAATGTCCCTGGCTGGGCGGTAGGGGTCTTTCCGGCTGCTTTTGCCCGCAGAAAGACGCTGGGGGATAGCTGCCACCAATCGCCGGTCAGCTGGGCTAGCGAATCCATGGATACCAAGAGGTCCAAAGGCACCAGACGTTTGAGAGCCCCCAGACGAAAGTGAGAGACGGTTAACTGGCGCTCAACTGTAAAGCCAACTTCACGCAGCCAGGCAATTACAGTCTTAGGGTGGAAATCGAAGTTGAGCTCGGCGAACTCCACCGGTTCGGGGCTGAAGGGGTTCCAGGATTGCCGCCCCATGAGATAACGCAGGATGGCTTTTAAATTGCGCTTATTGGCATACTCCAGGATGATCGTCGCCTCCGGTTGAAGCACCTGGCGCACCTGCATCAATATCTGCCGGGGCTCAGCCATGTGGTGTAGAACACGGACCGTTGTGGCGGCGTCGAACAGCCCAGGCACAAACGGCATCCGGTAGGCATCCGCCGCCACAAACAGGTAGCGATCGTTCTGCCCCAGCCGTTCCAGGGCATGCTGCAATTGGGTGCGCGAATAGTCCAGCAAGACAATGCGCTCAAAACCAAGGTAACGCGGAGTATTGCGCCCCGCGCCAGCTCCCACCTCGAGAAGCAATTTACCTGCTTGAGGGAGTAGGCGCTCCAAGGCAATTGCTTCGACGCGGTCTTCGTAAGCGCGGTTGCCCCTCTCCCAAAACGAAACCTGGTAATCTGAGCCTTCGTAATCGCAAATGGGGGGACGATTAGCAGCCATCTTTCCTTTCACAGCAAAAAGAACACGGATCGGAGATCAAACCGTTGTGTCCGTGTTCTTTTACTACAAAATTGCAGGAGTGTACAGGTTGAAGGGGCTTGTAGAACTATCCTCAGACGAGGGCAGGGGTTTTCTCGTGATTCGCCTTGCCATTCTGGAGATTGCCATTGTATCCCCGGCCAAAGCCACGATAAACGAATCCCAATCGCTGCATCGTCTCGGGATCATAAATATTGCGCCCATCAAAGAGCACTGGCTGTTTCATTAGCTCACGCACGCGATCAAGGTCGAGCTGCTTAAACTCATTCCAGTCCGTGATCACCATCAGAGCATCACAATCCTCGGCCAACGTGTAGGGGTCGGAGACCATCTCGACGCCAGGCATGAGCGGGGCAGCTACGTTCATCGCAACCGGATCGAATGCGCGCACCCGCGCGCCACGCGCCTGGAGGGATTTGGCGATATCGATAGAAGGGGCATCGCGCATGTCATCCGTGTTCGGTTTGAAGGACAGTCCCAACAATCCGACTGTCCGCCCGTCTAAATTCCCAAGCATCTCCTGCAAATGGTTAACCGACATCGGCCGGCGGTCGTCATTGATATCCATCACGGCGTTTAACAATTGCGGGTGACGTCCTTTTTCAGCGGCCATGTAGGCCAGGGCTTTTACATCCTTAGGAAAACAGGATCCACCATACCCCAGCCCGGCATCCAGGAAAAACGGCCCGATGCGTTTATCGTAGCCCATGCCAATCGCCACTTCCTTGACATCCGCGCCCAGCTCCTCGCAGATGTTGGCGATCTCGTTAATAAACGAGATTTTTGTGGCAAGGAAGGCATTGGAAGCATATTTAATCATTTCCGCGGTGCGCAAATCGGTGATCACGATCGGGGCGCGCAAGGACAGGTGCAGTTGAGCGACTTTTTCGGCGGCCTCCGCGTCCAAGGAGCCAAGCACAGTGCGGTATGGCTGCATGAAGTCAATGATCGCTGATCCCTCGCGCAGGAATTCCGGGCAGGAAACCACAGAGAAGGGAATCCGTTCCAATTGGTAGCGGGCGACGATTTCTGACACCCAGTCGCCAGTACCGACGGGTACCGTCGATTTGTTGATGATAATCACTGGATTGCGCATATTCTCGGCGATGCTGCGCGCTACAGCGGCCACGTGCCTCAGATCGGCCTCCCCATCCACCCCTGAAGGAGTCCCAACCGCAATAAAGGCGAATTCCGTTTCGCTCAGCGCTTCCGCATAAGACGTTGTGAAACATAAGCGCCCGGCGCGGACATTGCGGGTGACGAGCTCTTCCAAGCCAGGTTCGTAGATGGGCATTTCACCTCGCTTTAAACCTGCGATGCGTTCCTCATTGATATCTAAAGCGATCACCCGGTTACCCAGGTCAGCAAAGCAAGCCGCAGTGACCAATCCCACATAGCCAACACCGATTACACAGATTTGTTTCATGAACCAACCTCCGCTGATGTAAATCCTTCCGTTAGGGGGAAAGGCGAGCGTAACAATGAAGACTGCTGCTTATTTCCTCCCCGGCGTCCGTCAGGTTATTAATAAAGTGCTGTCCGACATTGATTAACGATCTTATCATGATTTTATTACACAAATCAGGCCTTTTTTACGTAAAAGGTCATCCCATAGCGATGACATCTGTAACTTGTAAATCGGCTCAAAATAGTCTAAAATATCGATGATAGAAATATAACCGTTAAGACCAAAAAGGAAGAAATTGACATGCAAATCACAAGACAAGCCGACTATGCCATGCGTGCAGTTCTGTACCTCTCCAAGCTGGGTTCTGACCGCCGGGCAGCGACCAGCCAGATCGCCGAGGAACAACATATCCCCCCTTCGTTTCTGGCGAAGATCGTTTCTCAGCTCTCTGTAGCAGGGTTGTTACAGACCTCCCGCGGCGCTCGCGGGGGTGTATCCCTGGCTCGCCCTCCGGAAGACATTTCCTTCCTCGAAGTGGTTGAGGCGATCGATGGCCCGATCTTTCTCAACGAGTGTGTGGCTGATGGAGGCGTATGCACTTTTGGCGAAAGTTGCCCCATGCGTCCAGTCTTTTGCGATGCTCAGGCTGAGTTAGTCTCCCGCCTGGAGAACACATCCTTTGGGAGTGTACTCAATACCAACGGCAAGAATGGGGGCAGTGGATAACGGCGGAATGCCGGCTTGAATCTTTTCTGTTTTTCGGTACTTTTTCTTATACTTCCAGGAGTCGAAGGGAATTAGACCATGGCAAGTAGCGTTCCCATCGACCGCCAATGGATTTTTATCCTCCAAGATGGGACACCTGTCTTGGATTTGGGAGAAGATCTTGTTCAAGATCTGCTCAGTGGCGACTTCGTCAGCCCTTTAAAAAATCAGTACAGCCACCCTATTCAAGATGATGAATTGGAAATGTTGCGCCGCGCCGGGCGGGTAGAAAAATTTAACACAAGGCAGGTTTTCGTTTATGCATTGCCAGAACCGCCGCGCCGGACGATAGAATAACATACCCAGGAGTCTGCCGTCATTTCCCCTTCCGGCGTATAATCAGCCCGGGAGGGGAATTCCTTTTATTTTAAGGAGGTGATCATGTCTGGTCCACGCACCGTGCGCGCCCCACGCGGCACACAACTTCACTGCAAGTCCTGGCTGGCGGAAGCTGCCTACCGAATGATCCAAAACAACCTGGACCCAGAGGTGGCCGAAAGACCCCAGGATTTGGTAGTTTATGGAGGCAGAGGACAGGCCGCCCGCAATTGGGAGGCCTTCGACGCCATCCTGGAGTCACTCCGCAACCTGGAAGACGACGAGACGTTGCTGGTGCAATCAGGAAAGCCAGTGGCAGTTTTCACCACGCACCCCGATGCGCCGCGCGTCTTGATCGCTAATTCGAACCTGGTGCCTCATTGGGCCACGCAGGAACATTTCGACAACCTGGTGGCGCGTGGGCTGATGATGTTCGGCCAGATGACAGCCGGATCGTGGATCTATATCGGCACCCAGGGCATCCTGCAGGGCACCTATGAAACCCTGGGATCTCTGGCTCGCCAGCGCGGCTGGCCCACCCTGAAGGGCAAGTTCGTACTCACCGCTGGCTTGGGAGGGATGGGCGGCGCGCAACCCCTGGCGATCACCATGAATGGAGGCGTAGGTTTGATCGTCGAGGTGGACCCGGCGCGTGCCAGACGTCGCCACGAAATTGGCTTCGTCGACCTGGTGGTCGATGACCTGGAAGAAGCCATGACCCAGGTGGAGGATGCAATCCAGAGCGAGACGCCGAGATCGATCGGCCTGATCGGCAACGCGGCTGAGATTTACCCGGAGCTGGTCTGGCGCGGCGTGGTTCCCGACGTGGTCACCGATCAGACCCCAGCGCACGATGTGACCATGTACATCCCGGCGGGATTGAGCGTGGTCGAAGCGGAAACGCTCCGGGCGAAGGACCCCGACGCATATACCCGCCGCTCGATGGAGTCGATGGCGCGTCACGTGGAGGCGATGCTTGCTTTCCAGCGCGCCGGAGCAGAAGTTTTCGACTACGGCAACAACCTGCGCCAGCGCGCCTACGACTACGGTGTCAAAGATGCGTTTGATTTTCCTGGATTCGTGCCTGCTTACATTCGCCCGCTCTTCTGTGAGGGCAAGGGACCTTTCCGTTGGGTAGCGCTCTCTGGCGACCCTGAGGATATCTATGCCACGGACGAAGCGGTGATGGAGCTCTTCCCAGAGGATGAGCACCTGCATCGCTGGCTCAGGCTGGCGCGCGCCAGGGTACCTTTCCAGGGTTTGCCCGCCCGTATCTGTTGGTTGGGCTATGGGGAGCGCGCCGAAGCCGGCCTGGCCTTCAATAACCTGGTGGCAGAAGGCCTCGTCAAGGCTCCGATCGTGATCGGCCGCGACCACCTGGACGCTGGCTCGGTGGCCTCTCCCAACCGCGAGACCGAAGGGATGCGCGACGGCTCAGACGCGGTCAGCGACTGGGCGATCCTCAACGCCCTGATCAACGCCGTGGGCGGCGCTACCTGGGTGTCCTTCCATCACGGCGGCGGGGTGGGCATCGGCTTCAGCCAGCACGCCGGGCAAGTGATCGTCGCCGACGGTACGCCGGAAGCCGCCCGCCGCCTGGAGCGCGTCCTCACCACCGACCCCGGCCTGGGCATCGTGCGTCACGCTGACGCGGGTTATCCCGAAGCCATCGCCGCAGCAAAAAGGCATGAGATCAAGATGCCGATGTTGAAATGATTGAAACAGGTCTAATGGGTGCCCGCTGGGAACTAAAGAGATAAGGCAGACGAGTATAACAACCTGATTCAGAATAATCGGTATTGATTGTTCTCTAAGGAATTAGTAGTATCCAACTCCTCGCTGAGCCGCCCGATCAGGGTCAATCCATTGTTAGTGTCAGTACAACAGACAGGATATGATCTAATAAGCTTTAATCTGATATTTAGTTTTAGCTAAGGAAGTTGAAATATTCGATCGAGACGTTCAACAATCTCTAACATTCTTCTAAGCTGTTCTAATCTCTCCTCCAAATATTTCTTGTTTGGGTCGACCATATCTAATTTCTTAAGCAAAGTTTCTTCTATGAATATCTCCCCAAGGAAGTAATTCTCAAATTCCTGCAAAGATTGATAAATGACATTTCTCTTTTGGCGTACTAATCTCAAGAATGGTCGATCAAGAGCAAGCATCTGAATCATGTAATCAGCAGGATCTTTCAAAGGGCGTAGCCTCCCATTGACTTGAATATCATAATAACTTGACCGATTTTCAATAAATGGGTCGATATATCCAACTTTACCGACTATTGAGCTAGTTTTTCCAAATGCCGGCCAATCATTTCCCTTCAACTGATTACAGGTAAAGCAAGACCAAATAAGATTGAATGGATCACGAATTAAGTTTTTGTACTTAGACTTTGGGCGGAAATGATCCATTGTCATACTTTTTTCTCCGCCCATTTCATGTTCATGAATGTCGCAATATCCACATCGAAACTGGCAATCTTCTCGGATCTCTTCCCTAAAACCTGTGTATTTCTTTTGTGAACTGTATTTACCTCTACGGAAAAGTATAGGAAAATATATTGGCTTTGTTGGCATCGTGTTTAACCATCACGCGAGTCCCGTTTATTTTCGAGAAGTAAATTTTTAAGATTTTGAATTTCTTGAAGTGTTTTATCAAGGTAATCGGAGACTTGTTCAGCTTGGATCCTTTCTTTGGCCAAAATACCTGAAAGCCGCTCCAAATCAAGCTCTCTAAGTTCTTGTCCCTCGGCTTCGGTCAGATCCTCATTAATACTCTTTTTGACTAGTTCACGAAATCGTTTGCCTTTTTCATCTCTAATCGTTTCATATTCTGAAAGATGCCTTAATAACCTTGTCACAAATACGCGTCTTCGTTTTTTATCACCAATCACCTCTTTTGAAATTACATCTTCCACATTCCACTCGCCGTTTTCAAATTCCTCTCTTTCATCTGCATAGCTCGTGAGAATATAAATTGGTATTTTTTCATTGAGTCGACGAAGATATGCAGCTAGCTCAATGCCCGTATGATCCACTGTACCCTCTTCCTTAAGTCTTTGATCAACAATTATACAGACTGTATTAGGTTCATTTAGAATATCTAAATAATCTTCTAAATGGGGAAAAGCTTTAATAGCCTTAACTTGTAAATTTGCATTTTCAGGTAAAGACTTCTCAAGAAGAGCTTGATAAAGAGAGAGATCACGACTATCTTCATCTATGTACCAAATGATGGGAATATCATTTTCGTTCATGTTTTTATGTCTTTTGATCCTTGGGCAACGGTACAATGATATGGAATTCGGCTCCCCCCAGATCTGAATATTGATCTACTTTAATACTACCACCATAATTTTCAACGATTAAATTCTCAAGAATTGACAACCCCATTCCTGTACCAATGATATCACCTCTGGGATTTCTTTTGGTTGAAAATGTTGGTTCAAATATATGATCAATTATCCCCGCTTCAATTCCGCAACCACTATCACCAAATGATAACTTCAATTGACTGTCAATCTGCAAAAGTCGCAATCTGATTTTTCGTTTATCTCTGGGAGTATTTTCAAGTGCCCAAACTGCATTTGTGATGAGATTGATAAGAATGCTCTCCCAATCAATTATAAAACCACGCAGATGTGGCGTTTTCTTAGGTATTTCCCAAATTATTTCTATTCCCTGCTTCTCTACCAGAGTTTCAGAGAATTGTGTAATAACATCTCCTGCAAGTTTATCTAAGTAAATCCATGTCTTTTCACGTTTATCGCGTCGAATATGTTTTAATGTGAAATCCGCGAATGTCTGAATCCGCTTGGCAGCAAACTCAATTGATTCCATGCTAGCTTTAACTCTGGTCATTAGCTCCTTAGATATCGTTGGTAATACTATGTCAAGGTACTCTTTAAGCAATTCAACATTATTCACCACAAGATATGTGTGACGTAATGTTTCATGCCCGAAAGATGCCGCGAGAATTCCAAGTGAAGCGAGATTGCCCAAAGTGTTTTTCTGTTCCTCGTATCCTCGCTGTTCCTCTTCCGTTGCAGCGATAACCTCTTCCTGAGCTTCTTTTACATCGACAACAGCTTCACGTGCAAGGGTAACTGAATTAAGAAGAACGCCACGGATACTTGATAATTCAATTGCTTCGTCAGGAGTCTTGCCCTTATCCAGGATATCAACAACCGTTGTCACTGCATTCACCAAGTTATTCACTGCTATCGATGCAGATGTCGAAGTAGATTGGGCTTCAACTAATGCTTTCTCGATTCGTGTCCTTCGAGATTGGGAACGTTCATATTCTTGCCGTCTACGTTCAAAAAATTCAACAGTATGCAACGCAAAATGTCTCAAATCAAAAAAGGCGGGACCTTCAACTATGCCCTCACGATTAGTCTGATCTAACAATGTACTATTTTTCTCACGCTCTAAGAAAACCGCGCCAACGACTTGATTGTATGCAACTCTCCATAGACCACGTTGACGAACCCCTCCAGGATCACGCACTCTCCGGAGTGCAAGATTTAACCAATCCCCTTCTCCAGAGGGTTCTCCGTATGGCTTTACACGGAATTTATCGCGATATATCCTAATGCCTTGGTTAGCATCAAGAAAGGTTTGTAATTGTTGTTTTGTTAAACTTAATTCCTTTACGGCAACACGAGGGAAAAAATACACCTCAAATTTTAATGGACCACATCTTGGCAGAGTTCCCCTTTTAGGGAAAACCTTCTTCCATGGCTCAGAAAATTTGAACTCGGCTCCTTCTCGATGAGTCATAACATGGTAGATGACTCCCTCAGGAGTGATCCCAGACACCATCTGCCATTCGGCAGCTTCCAATAATTCTTCCGAACCAACTCGTCCATCGATATCGATTAAGCCCATACCCGAATAAAACCAAATTGCAAAGTCATTTATTCCTTCGAAAGGAGAAACGAGTAGAGTTAGTTCCCTTTGAAGCCTTACGATATCATCATCAGACCAGATATCTTTGAGTCCATTAAGGATTAGTCTTGTCCCATGAGATTTCTTTTCAATTTCACTAGTAATTGGATGTTGTACAATCTTGTCTATCCGGAATATGTGGTGCTTAATAGTTTCAAGTCTATCATTAGTATCTTCATATCTTGTCCAGTCAACCAACAGTTCCACTCCAGTATCTTCCTCTCGGGAAAAGGATTGAACCACACAAGTCTTTGAGAGACGATCTAACCCCAAACGGCCTAGACCTTTCTCACCTATTAGCACACGACCTTTTCTGCGTGATTTTTGCATCATCAGTTTGACTGATGTTCCCAGTACCATCCAATGATCTAATAACTCTTGCTTTGTCATGCCGATCCCATCATCTTCAATTATCAATATAGGATTCTGAGTATCCAAACCATGGAAACGTATCTCCACATTTTCAGCATCTGCATCATAAGCATTCTTCACTAGCTCCAAAATCGCCACGATGGAGCTGGAAATACTTTCCCTTCCAAGTTGGATAGCAACGCGAGCACTAACGGAAAATGGGACTTCTCCTAATTCCTCACGCAGAGCTTCATGAGGTTCTTCACTCATTTATAATCTTCCTTAAAAATTTACTACCTGAAAGGCTTTAGAATCTTTCAATATGGCTATGATAGGATTGGTTTATGTTTCTTATCACCGTTCTTTTTGGTTCAAAACGGAAAAGATTCGTCTACGGTGATGCGGTCCGAGTCCCAACCAATTATACAATCTGTCATTTAAATCTGATAACAGAATTATTCGCGTTTGTGGTGGTGTAATGGTAACTAAACGCACATGTTCAGAAATATCCGAAATAATTTCAAGGTTTACAGGAAGTAATCCCATTTCGAAGGCGGAAACTTGTGTATTCCCATTTCGTAATTGGAAAATAAAATTAATAAGATCACTATTTAACCAGCCCAT
>Ga0209341_10004571_pt1 | contig 12710 bp, 10 predicted proteins | sample RifCSP13_2_FD_184020 | JGI IMG/M metagenome (GOLD analysis project Ga0209341, IMG submission 184020) | Soil microbial communities from Rifle, Colorado - Rifle CSP2_sed 13_2 (SPAdes) (version 2) | ecosystem: Environmental > Terrestrial > Deep subsurface > Rock core/Sediment | place: Rifle...
AATCGCCGCTGCCGCCACCGCCGTCGACTCCCTCGCAACCCATGCACTCTCCGCCATTCCCTCCGCCCCCGCCGCCGAGTGCGGAACTGCCGCCGGCCCCCGAACCACCGCAGGAGCCCACGTCCGCGGACCTGCTCGACCAGGGCAGCAAGCTGTTCTCCGAGGGAAAGCTGGAGCCGGCGCTCGCGCTGTTCGACGAGGTGCTGGAGCGGGAGCCGACGAACGTGCAGGCGCTCCTCGCGGGCGCCGCCGCACTCCTCCGGCTCGGGCGCGGGGACGAGGGGCTCCGGCAATACGACGAGGTCCTCCGACTCGACCCTCGAAACGCGAAGGCGCTCGCGGGGCGCGCGCACCTGTTCGAAACGGAGGGCCGATGGGCCCAAGCCGCGGACGCGTGGGGCGCGTATCTGCAGGTCGTGCCGCCGGACCTGGACGCCCGCCAGAGCCGTGCGGAGGCGCTCCTGAGGACGGGCGACCGCGGGGGCGCGGTGCGGGAGCTCGAGCAGGCGCTCTTCCTCTCGCCCTCCGACGCCCGAATCCGCCAGCGACTCGAGGGCCTTCGCATCAATGTGCCCCAGCTCCTGTCGAAAGCGCTCATCGCGTCCGCGTCCGGCCAGTATGACGAGGCGCTCGTGGACTACACGCTCATCTTGGCGGTGGACCCGGACAACGTGAACGCGCTCGTGGGCAAGGGCGTCGCGCTTCGGCGCGCAGGCCAGGCAGACGAGGCGATGAAGACCTTCGACCTCGCGCTCGCGAAGCAGCCAGGGAACTCCGCGGCGCTGCGCGCGAAAGGCGCGATCCTCGAGGAGAAGCGGGAATTCGCCAGCGCGCTCGACGTGTACGACGACCTGCTCGCGTGGAACCCGCGCGATCCGGAGGTGTGGGCGCTTCAGGGGACCGTCCTCGAGAAGCTCGGGGAACCCGAGGAGGCGCTCGCCTCGTACATGGAGGCGCTCAAGCTGGACCCGTCGAACCCGGAGTGGCGCAAGCGCGCGGACGCGCTCGAGGCGTCGCGGAAAGGGCAGGAGGCATTCCTCGAAGAGCTGTTCGCGATCGAAGGTGTCGGTCCGTCCCGGGCGCGCGCGCTCCTCGCCGCGGGTTACAAGACGGCAGACGCACTCCGGAAGGCCACGGAGGACGAGATCGCGAACGTCAGGGGTATGACGCGCGCGATCGCGCGGGACATCTACCGCCACTTCCACGCGGAGCTGCCGCCCCCGCCGGAGCCGCCGCCCGCGCCGCCACCCGTGTAGCCGTGACCCTTTAATACGGCGCTCCGTTCCGTCCGTCCGATGCAGGCGTTCCTCGTCCGCGGGACGTTCCGGATGGCCCGCGACTGGACGAAATTCGCGAAGGAGGTCGCGGCGGACTCCCCGGACGCCGCCGTCGAGCGCGTCGTGTCGGACCTCGGGAGCAAGCACCGAGTGAGGCGCGACCTCGTGAAGATCCGAGACGTGACGCCGATCCCGCTCGAGCAGGTCCAGGATCCCGTGGTCCGGTTCCGCGTCGGGGGCGAGCCGTGAGCGCGCCGTCCGGGGACGCGGCCCTCCGACGGGCCGCCGCGAATCTCGAGCTCGTCCGCGGACAGATGGAGGCGCTCGCGCGGCAGGCGGAGACGCTCCAGGCCGCCCTCGAGGACATGCTCCGCGCGCGGGAGACCCTGCAGCGGACGAAGGACGCGGGCGTCGGCTCGGAGCTCCTCCTCCCGATCGGGGCGAACAGCTTCGTCGTCGGGTCCCTGAAGGACGCGGAGACCGTGATCGTCGGCGTCGGGAGCGACGTCGCGATCGAGCTCACGTTCCCCGCGGCGATCGAGCGGCTCAACGCGAGGGCGAAGATGATCGAGGACGCGGAGCGGGGCCTCGCGGAGCGGATGGCGCAGCTCGAGGCGCAGGCGGAGGCGCACAGTCGCCGGGTCCAGGAGCTGTACGACGCGACCCAGCAGGCGGCGCCGCCAGGATAGGCCCATGTTCAAGCTCCTGAAGGAGAAGCTCCTCGGCTGGCGGGAGAAGGCCGCGGAGGAGATCAAGGACCTCACGCCCGAGGCCGTCGTGGGCGAGAAGGGTCGCAAGGTCAAGGAGGCAAAGCTCGAGGAGGTCCTCGCGGACCTCGAGATCGCGCTCTTGGAGGCGGACGTGGCGGGGCCGGTCGTGAAGGCGATCCTCGACGGGGTCCAGGCGGAGCTCGCGGGTCGCCGGATTGCGCGCGAGGTCTCCCTCGAGCAGGGCGTCGAGATCGCGCTGAGGCATGCGATCGAGAAGGTCCTGGCGGCGGAGCGGATCGACTTCCTGGACTTCGTGAAGAAAGCCCCCAAGCCTGTCGTGATCATGTTCGTCGGCGTGAACGGGACGGGGAAGACGACCGCAATCGCGAAGGTCGCGAACCTTCTCCAGAAGGGCGGCTACGGGGTCGTGATTGCCGCCGCGGACACGTTCCGCGCGGGCGCGATCGAGCAGATCGAGGTCCACGCGGACCGCCTCGGGACGAAGCTGATCAAGCACCAGGCGGGCGCGGACCCGGCCGCGGTTGCGTTCGACGCGGTCGAGCACGCGAAGGCCCGCAAGAAGGATGTCGTGCTGATCGACACGGCGGGGCGGATGCAGACGAACGTGAACCTCATGGACCAGATGAAGAAGATCAAGCGCGTCGCGAACCCGCACATGATCGTCTTCGTCGGGGACGCGCTCGCGGGAAACGACGCAATCGAACAGGCTCGGAGGTTCCACGAGGCGGTCGGCTTCGACGCCGCGATCCTGTGCAAGATCGACGCGGACGCGAAGGGCGGCGCCGCGCTGAGCATCGCCCACGCGGTCGGGAAGCCGATCCTCTTCGTCGGCACCGGGCAGACGTACGACGACCTCCAGGCGTTCGACCCGCACTGGATGGTCGAGAAGATTTTCGGAGAGGCGTAGCCCTCTCGCCGCCAAAATGGCCGCGGGCCTGCGCGCGGTCGGACCACAACCCTCAAGCCCCCGCACGTGGCTTGGCCCCCCTGGGTTCCATGGGGAGGGACACGCCCTTGGCAGCGAGACCGCCACGGTCCGAGGGGCATCGGGGGAGGGATTGGGCGATTCTAGCGGCACTGTTCATCACCTTCTCCACGGCCGCCGCCGTTCCGTTCGGCCGCGCGGGCGATTCGGACCCGGCCCCAGCGGCCAATCCCTACATCACGTACACGGACCCGAAGGACAACGCGACGGGCGTCCCGCTCTACTCGTGGATCTACGTCCAGTTCAGCGACCGGATGAACGCCTCGAACACGATCATCCGCACCGTCCCTGAAATCGCGCTCACCCCCCACTGGCTGAGCATGAACACGAGCGTCTTGTACTTCCACGATGTGGACCTCACTCCCTGCACGATGTACTGGGTGTACGTGGACGGCACGAACGTGGCCGGGCAGAGCCTCCTCCTCGGAGCGGAGGCGCCCGGACCGCCGAACCCGTGGATCTTCACCACCGCGTGCCCGGTGTTTACGATCACACGCACGATTCCGTCCGACGGCCAGACGGGCGTTCCGGTGAACGGCCAGGGCATCGTCGGCCCGAACCTCGTGGTGTGGTTCAGCCGCCCGGTGTATCCCGCCTCCCTCCGGGTCACCCTGTTCCCGTCCGTGCCGCTGACGCCGATCTGGTCGAACGGGAACACGAAGGTCACACTCGACCACTCGGTCTGGTTCCAGGACTGCACCGTGCACTTCGTCACCGTCTCCGCGACGGACGCACAGGGGAATCCTCTGACGAACGTCACAGGCTCGAAGCCGAACCCGTGGTCCTTCACGACGACCTGTCTGCGGCCCGTCATCCTCAGGACGGACCCGCCGAACGGGACGACCGACGTGGGTCTGATGGCGCCGATCGTCGTGACCTTCGGGATCACGATGGACCCAGCGACCGTGGGGGTGGACATCGCGCCCACGCCCCCGTTCGCCCTCTCGCGGCGGTGGACGGACTATGACCACGTCCTGACCCTGACCCACGACGTCCCGTGGGCGAAATCCACGACGTACGCGATCACGGTCACGGGGCAGACCCCGTACGGAATCAACCTGGAGCCGGGCCCCGTGCCGAATCCATGGTCGTTCACGACGACCGCGGTCCCGGCCCCGACGGGGCTCCACGTCGCCCGGGCCTCCCCGGACATTCGCCTCACGTGGAACCCGTCCTCGGAAGCGACCTCCTACGTGATTTACTCCTCGCCCGACAAGTTCGCGCCATGGCCCTGGGTCCCCGTGGCCGAGGTGCCGTCGACGGGGTACGTCCACGGGGGCGCCGACGTCGATGGCGTGTCGTACTACTACGTCGTCCGGGCGAAGGATTCCTCGGGCGCGGAGGGCGGGAATTCGACGATGGGGATCAAGGCGGCCCGCCAGTTCGTGTTCGATTCCGCGCGGACGAACATCCACTGGATCTCACTCCCGTACCGGTCGCGGTATGTCGCCGCCAAAGACATCGCCGACGAGCTGACCGCGTCGAGGATCGCCGTGGTCGGGAAGTGGGATCCCGCAACGCAGCGCACGGCCCTGTGGTACTACTTCCGCGGCGCCTGGCGGGGGACGAACTTCGCGATCCTCCCGGGGGACGGGCTGTACATCAGCGTGCGTTCGAGCTTCGAGTGGGTGGTCAACGGGACGGACGGCCCGGTCCCGCACACGTTCTCGCGATTCCCGCCGCCGCACACGAACTTTCATTGGTTCTCGATGCCCTTCACGTCGACGTACGCGCGGGCGAGCGACGTCGTCCTCGACATCGAGGGGTCCCTGGGCGGCGACGCGAACCGGCGGATCGTCGAGGTCGCGAAGTGGGATGGGCAACTCCAAGTGCTGCCCGTGTTCGCGTGGACGCCGTCCGGATGGGGCGGGACCGACTTCCCCATCGGGCCGGGCGAGGGCCTCCGTCTGCGGGTCATCACGAGCTTTCCCTGGACGCCCCGTCTGATTACCCGGGAGGTCCCGTAGAGGCTCCCGAATCACGGGCTCGGCCGGGTCCAGCCGAACCGCTTCCGGAAGAGCCAGACCTCGTTCCGCGTCGCGTCGCGGACGGACTGGATCTTCTTCTCCCCGACGCGCGCCCGGTACGCGATGGGAACTTCCCGGAACCGACGCCCGCGCCGGATCACCTCGAGCTTGAGCTCCTCGGAGAACGACATCCCGTCGCTGTGAACCTCCAGGCCCCCGAGGACCGCGCGGCGGAACACCCACATGCCCGATTGGCTGTCCCGGATCGGATGCCTGAAGAGAAGTCGGAACGTCGCGTTCAGGATCCGGTTCCCGACGCGGTGCATGCCGCTCATCGCGTCGTCCGAGAGCCGGCTCATGCGGTCCCCGCTTACGAAGTCCGCCTCGCCGGAGGCGACGATCCGGGCGAACTCGGGCAGGCGGTCCGCGGGGTACGTGAGGTCCGCGTCGAGCGTCGCGAGGACATCGCCCGTCGCGGCGGCAAATCCGCTCTTGTACGCCCGTCCATAGCCGCGCCGCGGCTCCTCCACGATACGCGCGCCTTTGGCGGCGGCAATCGCCCGCGTCCGGTCGCGGGAGTCCGTGTCCACGATGAGGACTTCGTGGTCCCACCCGGCGAGCGCCGCCCGGACCTCGTCGAGGACGCGGCCGATCGAGGCCTCCTCGTTCATCGTCGGGATCACGACGGAGACCTTCGGCATCGCGCGCGGATGCTGGGGTCCCGAGATAACCGTTTCCTACGGGCGGCGCGTCCCGAACGCCTTGTAGCCGACGTAGCCGAGGAGGGCCGCGTTCAACCGGAGGAACGCCGCCGCGGTCGCCTGGGTCCGGAACAGCTCCCGCGGCCGGTACGAGGACCACAGCCGTCCGTGCTTGAGGGTGAGCTGCTTCCGCCCCGCGCCGTTCCAGAACGCCTGGCGGAGGAAGTCGTAGTACGACCCGCGCGTCCGGTTGTACACGATCGCTTCCGGCGCGTACGCGATCCGTGCCCCGGCGTCCACCGCCCGGAGGTTCAGGTCGATGTCCTCCGCGGTCATGAACCACTCGTCGAACCCGCCGATCGCCAGGAACCGCTCCCGCTCGTACTCGAGGTTGCACGACGGGAACGTGATGTCGTATCCCCGATGGTACAACTCCACGCGCTCGAGCTCCTCGAACGGCCGGTAGCCCATCTGGATCGTCCGCCCCGCCACGACGTCCGCGGTCGCCGCGGCCTGGCGGAGGTTCCGCAGCCAGAACGGGGAGGCGATGCAGTCCCCGTCGACGAACGCCACGTGCGAGCCGTCGCTCTTCCCGACGCCGTAGTTCCTCCCGGCGCCGCGCGTCCCGCCCCATACGTACAACCGGACGAAGTCGTAGCGCGACGCGTACTCTCGCGCGATCGCCTGCGTGCGGTCCTCACTGTGCGCGTCGACGAGGACGATCTCCAGGGGGGGCTCCTGCGTCACGAGGGAGTCCAACAGAGGCGCGAGGTTCCGTTCCTCGTTGCGGACCGTGACCACGATGGAAAACGGTCGGACCACGGGGCGGCGTAGGTGTCCGGGTTATATAATCTGCGACGGAAAAGGCGAGGCTGGAACCTTTATCCGACGCATGCGGGTTGCGGCCCCGATGGAAGGTCTGCGCGTCGTCGTGACCGGCGGCGCGGGCTTCATCGGGAGTCACCTCGTCGAGCGGCTGGTCGCCCGACACGAGGTCGTTGTCTTGGACCAGCTCGCGGCCAGCGAAGCCACGAACCTGAGACGCGTGAAGGACCGGATCACGTACGTGCGCGGGGATGTCCGCCGCCCCGAGGACGTCGAGGCCGCGGTGAAGGGCGCGGAGGTCGTCTTCCACCTCGCCGCGCTCGTGTCCCCCGCGGAGAGCGTGAAAGATCCGGTGCGGTTCAACGAGGTGAACACGCATGGCACGTTGGCCGTGCTCCGGGCGGCGAAGGCGTCGGGCGTCCGCCGGGTCGTCTTCGCGTCCTCCTGCGCGGTGTACGGGGCGAACCCGCCCCCGTTGGCGGAGGACATGGCGCTGGACCTCCTTTCCCCGTACGCGGTCACGAAGGCGGCGGGCGAGCTGTGGTGCCGCCTGTACCACGACTTGGGCGCGGAGGCAGTCGCGCTCCGGCTGTTCAACGTGTACGGTCCCCGCCAGCCGGCGGAGGGCGCGTACGCGGCGGTGATTCCGAAGTTCCTCCAGATGGCGTTGGCGGCGAAAGCGCCGGAAATTTATGGAGACGGGGAGCAGACGCGCGACTTCGTGTTCGTCGCGGACGTCGCGGAGGCGTTTGAGCGGGCCGCCACGGCCGAGGGAGTCTCCGGCGAAGCGGTCAACGTCGGGAGTGGGGAACCGATCAGCATCCGCCGCCTCCTCGCGGTCGTCTGCGATATCCTCGGAACCTCCGTGGCGGCCGAGCCCGCGCCCCCCCGGCCCGGCGACATCGTCCATTCCTACGCAGACGTCGCGAAGATGGAACGCCTCCTGGGATTCCGGCCCCGCGTTTCCCTCCCACAGGGCCTCCTCGCGACCGCGGAATCGATGCGCGGACGGTCCCCATGAACATCGGCATGCTCGTCTCGAACGAGGTCGTCCGGGATACCCGCGTCCTCCAGGAGGCGAAATCGTTCGCCCGCCACGGATATGGTGTGCGCATCGTCGGCTGGGACCGCTTCGACCCGGCCGCTCGGGATGGTCCGATTGCGGAACGCATTGAGGTCGCGCTCGTCCGCACCCGGGGCGCGATGAAAGCGCTGCCCGGCCCCCTGTTGCGGAACCCGCTGTTCTGGCGGCGTGCCCGCGACCTCGCGTCGACGTGGCCCGCGGACGTTTGGTGGGCGCACGACCTCGACACACTGCAGGCCGGCGTCTGGCTCAAGGAGCAGACGGGGAAGCCGCTCGTCTTCGACGCGCACGAGATCTTCGCGGACATGATCCGCGGGGACTACGCGAAACGGATCGTGGCGGCGACGGAGAAGATGGAGGCGAAGCTCCTGCGGTTCGTAGACCACATCGTCACCGTGAACCCCGCGCTCGAGGCGCACTACCGGGAGACGGGAATTCCGACGACGGTCGTGATGAACTGCCGCGAGGAGATCGCGGACCGGCACGTTCCCCCGAGCGCGCCCGCGTTCACCGTCCTCTACGTCGGTACGTTCCACCGCCAGCGGTTCATCTTCGAGCTGATCCAGGCGGTGCAGGAGCTCGACGGCGTCCGGTTGAAGATGGGCGGGCACAAGACGCTCGCCGACGAGGTCCGGCGGGCGTGCGGCGCCTCCGAGCGCACGGAGTTCCTCGGTCCGGTCCCACAGGAGCGCGTGATGCCCCTCACCCTCGAATGCCACGTCGTGAGCGCGATGCTCGACCCGTCGAACGCGAACAACCGGAATGGGACGCCGAACAAGATCTTCGAGGCGATGGCGGCGGGCCGCCCCGTCCTCGCGACGAAGGGTACGCTGAGCGGGAACCTCGTCGAGGAGGCGGGGTGCGGGCTGGCGATCGGGTACAGCGTGGAAGCATTCAAGTGGGCGTTGACGCGGCTTCGGGACAATCCGGCGTACGCGCGCGATCTGGGCGAGGCGGGACTCCGCGCCGCCAAAGAGACGTACAACTGGGGATCGCAGGAGACCGCGTTGCTCACCGTCGTGGGCCGGTTCGCGGGCACGGGCTAGGACAGAGGGCCGGAGGGTCCCTTGCGGAGCGCCCACGCGGTCGACGTAACGACGCCGGCAATCAGGATCGCGAGGTCCACCGCCAAGCCCAGGCCGAACACCGGAGGGATCGTGAGGACGCCGAGGAGGCCCGAGGCGACGCCCGTCGCGAGCTCCGCGCCCACGAAAGGCAGCGAGACGAGGGCGAACGCTTTCGCAGCCCCGGCCCGTGACTTCCAGGGTCGCCGCCGCGCCGACCACAGGCCGACGATCGCGAGGGAGGCGGCGAACGCAGCGGCGAGGAAGGGCTTAAGGTTCACTTGGACGGGCTCGTTGACCACGAGCGCCGCCACGACGACGATCACCTCTGCGGTCACGTTGCCGGCGTCGTCGTCGCGAATCTCGAGCCGGATCGCGTAGCTCCCGGGAGCCGCGAAGGCGTGCGTGGCCTCTCCGTCCGCCTCGATCGGGCGCACGTCGGGCGACCGGAAGGAATCGGGGCCCACGCCGTCGTTGAACGCCGTCGAGCTCCAACCCTCCGTCCCGTCGTCCCACGACCAGAGGAACGTCAGGTCGTCGCTCCCGGGGTCCGTGCCGGTGGCTCGGAATCGGATGGGGGTCCCGACGCGGGGCGCGCCCTCCCCGTCGTGCTCGAACTGAATTCCACCGACGATCGTGGGGGCAACGTTCTGGACCTCGACGGTCATGAGATACCCGACGTAGCCGTTGTCGTCATCCCTGACGACGAGCCGGACGGAGCAGGTGCATTCGTCTCCGTACGCGTGCTGCGATCCGTCCGCTGCAGTGAACGGGAACGTCCCGTCGGGAGATTCCGGCGGATCGGGCCCCAGGCCGTCGTTGAACACGGTCCGAGACTCCGACGGCCTGGGGCCCCACGACCACGAGAACGTGAGGTCGTCGGTCCCCGCGTCGCGGGCCTCCGCCGCCAATGCGACGGTGACGTTCTCGTCGACGCGCAGGACCGTCGGGGGCGACACCGCGAGGGACGGAGGCAGGTTCCCGATCGAGAAGTTGAGGACGAGGCTCGCGACCCCGCCGTCGTCGTCCTGGACCTGCAGTTCCGCGTCGAACGTGCCGTCGTCGCCGACGACAACGCTCTGCACGTCCGTAACGGTCCGCGGGTTCGACTCGACGCTGGGGTCGGGGTCCGGGAATCGGGTAGGGTCGTTCGGGGACCACGTTGGCGGTGCCCACCCCGAGCCCTCCCCGAACCAGGCGAGGACGAGGTCATCGCTCCCCGGATCGAAGACTGTGGCGATGAACTCGACCCCGGTCCCCTCATCACCTTGTGGGACGGCGTCGAACGAGATCGTGGGGGCGACGTTCGCGACGGCCACGGCCGTCGCGCGCGTGTCGTTCAGCTGCCGGTCGGTCACAAGCACGATGGCGGTCCCGGCGTAGTCGTCCCCGAACACCCAGGAGGCGGTCGGGCTCGGCCCCGCGACATCCCACGACCCGTCGCCGTCGAAGTCGAACGAGTACGTGAGCGGGTCCCCGTTCGGGTCCGTCGCGTCGACGAGGAACGCGACCGCCTCACCCTCGTTCGCCGGCGTCGCGCTGAACGACGTGATCACGGGCGCGGAGTTCGTCGCCGTGCCGTCGAACGACAGGACGAGCTCGCTGTCTTGGTCGCCCATGAACGTGATCGTCGCGAGGTCGGAACCAAGCGCCTCGAAGCGCGAGGACGCGATTCCGCCGTACCCGACGACATAACTCACGATCCCGGAGGCCCAGAGCCCCAATGGGTATCCCGGGACCCCGTTCAGGCGGACGCCCGCGATGTTGTTCCCCGTCGAGGTCCCGTTCCCCCACGCGGCGCGGAAGCAGTGGATCGTCAGATACACGCCGTCCGACGTGACCGTGTAGTGCTCGAACGCGATCGTGTCGAACGTCGCGCCGGGGCCCGTGAGTGTCGGGACATCGAACGTGTACATATTTTGGGCGGTCGTCCGCTCCCAGATCGTGACGCTCGTGCCGCTGTCCACGCGGACGAGGGCCGTGGGCGCGGGCGGAAGGGGACCGGCGCCGATCGCGATGGTCGCCGGAGGGAGGGCGGTCGCCAGCAGGACGATCATCGTAAGCCGCCTCCACGTCCCCCGGCCCACGAGCGGCCTCATGGGAGCCTGCGTATAAGGGTCCTGTGGTACGCGTTTGTAACCGTATTTAGGCGTGTCCGAGCTGGGAGAGCCAGAGCTGGAGGTTCACGAGCGCCCACACCTGGTCGCCGAGGTCCGCCCTGCCAGACAGATGCGCGTCGAGGACCTCGCGGGTCGCCTCCGGGTCGAGCACCCCGGCCGCGGCGACGCGGTCCTCCGCAAGGACACCAGACGCCCACGAAGTCAGCTCGTCGCGGAACCATGCCGAGATCGGGACCGGGAATCCCATCTTCTTGTGCTCGACGATCTCCCGCGGCAGGTAGCCGGAGAGCGCGCGCCGCGGCAGGTACTTGAGAGTGAGGCCCCGCACGCGCAGGTCCGGGCTCAGCGAGGCGGCGAACTCCGCCATCCGGTGGTCGAGGATCGGGACGCGCGACTCCACGGAGTACGCCATGCACGATCGGTCCTCGTTGTCGAGCAGCGACGGGAGGTACGTCTTCACGTCGAGGTACTGGATCCGGCCGAGCCGGTCCTTCGCCCGGCTGCGTTTCAGATACGCGTCCAAGGAGGTGCGCGGGTCGTAGCCCCTCGCCTCTCGGGCGACGGCGGGACGGAGCAGGCCGTCGACCGCGGGACGCGGGAACACGGCGGCGCGGCCGTACTGCCGGAGGTCGCGGGAGATGAGGGAGACGAGCGGGAGTCCCAGGACGCGCTTCGCTCCCTCGGAGCGGAGTCCCGCCCCGAGGCCCTCCGCGAACCGGACGAGGTCGTCGCCCTTCCCGCGCCGCACAGCCTCCCGGAGCTTCGTCGCGTAGTACGTCGGGTATCCCGCGAAGAGCTCGTCCCCGCCATGACCGGTGAGGACGACGCGGACGTGCTTGCTCGCGAGCTCATTCACGAGGAACTGCGGGATTACGCCGGGCCCCGCGCGCGGTTCGTCGAGGTGGAACAGGATCTTCGGCATCAAGGCCGGGACGACGGAGGGCCGCACGGTGACCTCGTGGTGGCGGCTCCCGACGAGCTCCGCGACCTGGCGCGCATACGGCGTCTCGTCGAACTCCTTTTCCGGGAACTGCGCGGAGAACGTGTCGAACGCGTCCATGCGCTTGCGGGCCGCCACGACGACCGCACTGGAGTCCATGCCCCCGCTGATTTGCGCCCCGAGGGGCACGTCGGACATGAGCTCGAGGCCCACGGAGTCCTCGAGGAGGGCGAGGTACCGCTCGATTGCGGCGCGCTCATCGCTCAGCCTCGCCCCGCCGTCCGGAAGGTCCCAGTACTCGCGGACGACCGTGCGGCCATCCTCCGCGAGGAGGTACTCGCCCGGGAGGAGGCGCTGGATCCCGCGGAACATCGTCTTGGCGCCGTAGCAGTTCAGGAACGACAGGTAGTCCACGACCGCCCGCGCGTCGAGGCGCGGGGTGCCGTCGAGACGGAGGGCCTTCAGCTCGGACGCGAACGTGAGGCGAGCGCCGTCCTGGCGGTAGTACAGGGGCTTCACGCCGAGGCGGTCCCGGGCGAGGAACAGTCGGCGGTGCCCCTCGTCCCAGAGGGCGAAGGCGAACATCCCGTTCAGGCGCTGGAGCACGTCCGTGCCCCACGCCTCGTACCCGTGCGCGAGGACCTCCGTGTCCGCCTGCGTCCGGAACCGATGCCCGAGACCCTGGAGCCCTCGCCGGAGCTCCCGGTAGTTGTACAGCTCCCCGTTGAACACGAGCCAGACCGTCTCGTCCTCGTTCGCGATCGGCTGGTCACCGGTCGCGAGGTCGATGATGCTCAGCCGGCGGTACCCGAGGCCGACCGGACCGTGGATGTAGAACCCGTCCTTGTCCGGTCCGCGGTACGCCATCAGGTCCGTCATCCGTTGGAGCGCGCCCTCGTCGATGCGCCCCTCCGGGTCATGCGCACCGCAGATCCCGCACATCAGGGCCCCTCGGCGAGGTGGAACCGCATCCCCCAATGGCTCCCGAGGAACCGCCGGAACGCGACCGTGTCCCG
>Ga0209341_10004573_pt1 | contig 12710 bp, 9 predicted proteins | sample RifCSP13_2_FD_184020 | JGI IMG/M metagenome (GOLD analysis project Ga0209341, IMG submission 184020) | Soil microbial communities from Rifle, Colorado - Rifle CSP2_sed 13_2 (SPAdes) (version 2) | ecosystem: Environmental > Terrestrial > Deep subsurface > Rock core/Sediment | place: Rifle...
AGCGTTGGCCTGGCGCGGCTTCGGGAGGAGCCGGACGCGATCCGGAAGGGCGCCCGTGACAAGGGCGAGGATCCCGCGCTCGTCGACGCCGCCCTCGAGGCGGACGCGCGCCGCCGGGCCCTCCAGGGCGAGGGCGACGCCCTGCGGGCCGAGCGGAACACGGCGTCGAAGTCGATCGGCGAGGCGATCAAGGGCGGGGCCAGGCCCGAGGGCCCCGAGGTCGCCGCGCTCCGGGCCCGCTCGGTCGAGATCGGGGAGCGGCTGACCGCCATCGACGCCGAGCTCGTAGAGGTCGAGGCGCTGATCGGGGACCTCCTCCTCCGGATCCCCAACCCGGCCGAGCTCGACATCCCGATCGGGGGCGAGGAGGCGAACGTCACGGTCCGGACGTGGGGGGAGCTGCTGCCCCGCGTCCAGCCGCTCCACGGCGAGGTCGGCGCTGATGCCGTGGCCGGCGGCGCCACCTGGGAGCGCAAGCCGCACTGGGAGGTCGCCGAGGCCCTCGACATCATCGACCTCGCCCGCGGCGCGAAGATCACAGGGTCTGGCTTCCCGGTCTACAAAGGCGCCGGCAGCGCCCTCCAGCGGGCCATCATCAGCTGGTGCCTCGACGTCCATACCCGCGAGAACGGCTTCCTCGAGGTCTGGCCGCCGGTCGTCGTGAACCAGGCCTCCGCTCGCGGAACCGGCCAGATCCCGGACAAGGAAGACCAGATGTATGTCGTCACCCGCGACGACCTGTACCTGGTCCCGACGGCCGAGGTCCCGGTCACGAACCTCCACCGCGACGAGATCCTCGAGGCGGCCGACCTGCCGATCCGCTACGCGGCCTACACGCCCTGCTTCCGGCGCGAGGCCGGCGCGGCAGGCAAGGACACCCGGGGCATCCTCCGGGTCCACCAGTTCGACAAGGTCGAGATGGTCCTGTTCGAGCGGCCCGAGGCTTCGGCCGAAGCCCTCGACTGGATGACCGGCCGGGCCGAGATCCTCCTGCAGCGCCTCGGGCTGGCCTACCGGGTCCTGCTCATGGCCACCCGCGAGATGGGCTTCACCCAGGCCCGCAAGTACGACATCGAGGTCTGGGCGCCCGGCGTGGAGCGCTGGCTCGAGGTCAGCTCATGCTCGAACTTCGGCGACTTCCAGGCCCGCCGCATGGCGGTCCGCTACCGGCCCGAGCCGGGAGCCAGGCCGGAGCTCGTTCACACCCTCAACGGCTCCGGGCTGCCGCTGGCGCGGACCGTCGCCGCGATCCTCGAGACGTTCCAGCGCCCGGACGGGTCGGTCGACGTGCCCGCGCCGCTTCGGCCGTACATGGGCATCGACCGGATCACGGCCCGCGACTGACGACGGACCCGGAGCGGATGACGACCTCGAGGTCGACGTTCCTCGACGGCCGGGTCGAGATCGTCCAGGGCGACATCACGACGCTCGCGCTCGACGCGATCGTGAACGCCGCGAACAGCTCGCTCCTCGGCGGCGGTGGGGTCGATGGCGCCATCCACCGGGCGGCCGGCCCGCGCCTGCTGGCCGAGTGTCGGACGCTCGGCGGCGCCCGACCCGGCGAGGCAAGGATGACCGCCGGTTACGACCTGCCGGCGCGCCACGTGATCCACGCGGTCGGGCCGATCTGGCGGGGCGGTGCCGCCGGCGAGGACGAGACGCTCGCCTCGGCCTACCGGCGGAGCCTCGAGATCGCCGAGGAGGCCGGCCTCGAGACAGTCGCCTTTCCGTCGATCTCGACCGGGATCTATGGCTTCCCCCGCGAACGCGCGGCCCGGATCTCCCAGCGGACGGTCCGGGCCTGGTTGCTGGACCACGAGGCCCCCAGGCGGGTGACCCTGTGCGTCTTCAGCCCGGCCGATCTCGAGCTCCAGGTATCGATCGCCCGGGAGGAGCTCGCGTCACCGACGTGACGCCGGGTATGCTCGTGACGGAGAGGTGCCGGAGCGGTTGAACGGTCCTGTCTTGAAAACAGGCGGGCGCAAGCCCCGTGGGTTCGAATCCCACCCTCTCCGCCAGGGTCGCGCCTCGCGATCTCGGCCGATGCCGGCGTTGCCGGCTGCGCGCGGTCGCTCACGCACATCCGGGTGCGCTCGCGACAGTGCTCGCCGCCGCCTTGGCCTCGGCCGTCTCGCAGGCCGCTCTCCTGCTCTATCCGACCAGGCGGCGCACGCATCAGGAGGCCGGCCATGACGCCGCTTTGTGAGCACTTCGAGACCGGGGTCGAGGTCGGGCCGCCGCTCGACGTTTGCCCGACGTGCGTCGAGATTGGCTCGAGGTGGCACCACCTGCGGCAGTGCCTGAACTGCGGGCTGACGCAATGCTGCGACAACAGCCCCAACCGCCACATGTCGGCCCACAACCGTGCGACCGGCCATCCGATGATGCGGACGGCTCAGCCCGGCGAGGACTGGCGCTGGTGCTATCCCGACGAGCTGTTCTTCGTGCCCGGCCCGGACGGCTACGAGGTCGTCGAGGACTGAGCCCGGAATCGAAACAGCGGGCTGCGCAGGACGCGCAGCCCGCTGTGCTCAAGAAGGGTTAGCTGTTGCTCGGGAAGACGAGGCTGAGGGCGGCTCGCCGGCCCGGCTCGGGCCAGCGGATCGTGACCTCCTTCTGGCGGCTGAAGAACCGCAGTCCGTCTTCGCCGCGCATCGGCAGGTCGCCGAGCGCGGATTCCTTGGCGCCGCTGAAGCTGAGGTACCCCGCCGGGACGGGGATCGGCACGTTGACGCCGATCATCGGGACATCGCACTCGAGCTGGTAGCGCCGGGCGGCGCCACCATCGGTCGTGAAGATGGCCGTGCCGTTGGCGTACTTGTGGCTGTTGACGAGGGCGATCGCCTCGTCATAGGTGGCCGCGCGGACGATCCCGAGGACCGGCCCGAAGATCTCCTCGTTGTAGATGTCCATGCCCGGCTTGACGTGGTCGAAGAGGGTGACACCGAGGAAGAACCCGTCGGGATGCTCGGGATGGACGAACGGCCGGCCGTCGACGACGAGCTCGGCGCCCTCCTCGACGCCGCGGTCGATCCACTTGATGATCGATTCGCGGTGCTCGCGGGTGTAGATCGGGCCCATGTCGACGCCGGGAGCCATCCCGTCGTCGATCTTGAGCTTCGCGATCCGCTCGAGCATCATCGGCCGCAGCCGGTCGGCCACATCGCCGACCGCGACGACCAGGGTCTGGGCCATGCACCGCTCGCCGGCGGAGCCGTAGCCGGAAGCGACGGCCGCGTCGGCTGTCATCTCCATGTCGGCGTCGGGCAGGACGACCATCATGTTCTTGGCGCTCGTGAAGGCGCCGACCCGCTTGCCGCGCTTCGTGCCCTCCTCGTAGACGTAGCGCCCGACCGCGGTCGAGCCGACGAACTGGATGGCCTTGATGTCGGGGTGCTCGACGATCGCGGCGACGGCCTCGCGCCCGCCGTAGACGACGCTCAGGATCCCGTCGGGCAGCCCGGCCAGCTTCCACAGCTCGGCCTGGAGCTGGGTCGCGCCCGGGGTGTGGGACGAGGGCTTGAGGATGACCGCGTTGCCGGCGGCGAGGGCGATCGGCAGGATCCACATCGGGACCATGACCGGGAAGTTGAAGGGCGTGATGGCCGCCACGACGCCGAGCGGCTGGCGGAGGGTCACGGCGTCGACGCCCGAGGCGACATTCGGCGTGTTCAGACCGGCCATGTGGACCGGCAGGCCACAGGCGTACTCGACCGTCTCGATCCCGCGGGTGACGCCGGCGAGGGCGTCGGCGAAGGTCTTGCCGTGGTCGCGGGTGATGAGGGCGGCGAGCTCCTCGCGCCGTTTCCAGGCCAGCTCGCGGAAGGCGAAGAAGATCTGGCTGCGGGCGATGAGCGGCATGTCGCGCCAGGCCGGGAAGGCCGCCTTTGCGGCCTGGACGGCACGGTCGACCTCGTGCGCCCCGCCGCGGGGCACGCGGGCGATGACCTGGCCGGTCGCCGGGTTGTAAACCGGTCCGGTGTTCTCGGGCAGCACCTCGACCGGGGTGCCGCCGATCCAATGGCTGAGGATGGGCAGCATCGCCGGCTGCGCGACATCCGGTCGGGTGGCTTCGATGGTCACGTCTCGTGCCTCCGTGGTGTGGCTCCTGGCGGCACGCCCGCGGACCCCGGCGCGCACGCCGGTACGGACGAGTCGCGAAATCGCTCCCGACGATCGTGCTCGGTCAGTCGCCCCGTTCCTAGGTCCAGACGCCCATCGCCGACGGGCCGTCCGGCCCGTCAAGCGGCGGTCCCCGAGCCTCGGGCTGTTCGCCGGAATATGATCGGCGCGATGATCCGATCGACCGCGCGGCTACGCGAGTTCGAGCGCTGGTACACGGCGACCCACGTTGCGGGCACGTCGTACGAGGAGGCGCTCGCCGTCTTCGCCGCGCTATGGCGCCACGCCCGGCTCCTCAATCCGGATTTCCCGACGGAGTGGCGGGAGGACGTCAAGGCCGACGTCGAACTGGCGCGGGTCCTGCATGGCCGTCCGCGACGAGCCTGACTTCGCCGCGATCCTGGCTCGTGTCGCCCGAGCGCTCACCGGTGGCCAGATCCCGTTCATGGTCATCGGCGGACAAGCGGTCCTCGTGCACGGTGAGCCGCGCCTGACGCAGGACATCGATCTCACCGTCGGCATATCGATCGACCGGCTCGCCGACGTCCTCGCCACCTGCGATCAGGCCAGCTTGTCATTCCTTCCTGACGACGTAGACGTTTCGTGCATGAGACGTTCGTGCTGCCGGTGGCCGACAGGGCAACAGGCACGCGCGTCGATCTGATCTTCTCCGAGACTCCCGACGAAGCCGCCGCGATTCAGCGCACCGACGTCATCGAGGTGACTGGAGCGGCGGTGCCGTTCGCGACCGCCGAGGACCTCCTGCTCCACAATCTGTTCGCCGGCCGACCGCGGGACATCGAAGACGCGGAAGAGATCGTTCGACGCAAGGGCGGCGACCTCGACTGGTCGTACGTCACCACCTGGGCGGAGGCATTCAGCGAAGTTCCAGGGCGCGAGGAGATGCCGGCCCAGGTCGCTCGGCTCAGGCGCCGTTGACGAGGCGTCCGTCCCGGAGCGTGACCCGCGAGTCGAGGCGATCCGCGAGGCGCTCGTCATGGGTCGCGACGACCAGGGCGAACCCGTCACGATCCTGGAGGCGGAGCAGCAGACCTCTCGACCCCGGACCGCCCATGGCTCAGTGAACGGCGGCCGCGCCCTCGAGCTCCTCGAAGGTGACGCAGCCCTCGACCGGGCAGACGTAGGCGCACAGGCGGCAGCCGACGCAGTAGTCGCCGTCCACCGAGATCCTGGATGTCCCGTTCGTGCCCTCCCGGCGGATGGCCTGGTGGGCGCCGTCATTGCAGGCCGTGTAGCAGAGGTTGCAGTGCACGCAGCGCGACTCGTCGATGTGGGCGAGGAGCCGGAAGGACTGGTCCAGCTGGCCCCAGTCGCCGATCGTCGGGAGGGCCTTGCCCACGAGCTCCGCGGGGCTGTGGAGGCCCTTCGCCCGGAGGTACGTCGACATCCCGTCGACGAGGTCGTCGATCATCCGGTAGCCCCAGTGCATGACGCTGGTGCCGACCTGGACGGTCGTCGCGCCGACGAGCATGAACTCGACCGCGTCATGCCAGTCGGCGATGCCGCCGATCGCCGAGATCGGCAGCCGCACGTCGGGATCGGACGCCACGGCCGAGGTCATGTTCAGGGCGATCGGCTTGACCGCCGGCCCGGAGTAGCCACCGTGGCTGCCCTTGCCCCGGACGTCGGGCAGGGGCGCCCACGAGTCCAGGTTCACCCCGACGAGGCTGCTGATCGTGTTGATCAGGGCGATGCCGTCGGCCCTCGCCGCCCGGGCCGCCCGGGCCGGGAAGCGGATGTCGGTGATGTTCGGGGTCAGCTTGACGAGCACCGGGACGGCGGCCTTCTCCATGACCCACTCGGTGATCATCTGGACGTACTCGGGGACCTGGCCGACCGCGGCGCCCATGCCCCGTTCGCTCATCCCGTGGGGACAGCCGAAGTTGAGCTCGATGCCGTCAGCGCCGGTGTCGTTGACCCGGCCGACGAAGTCGTGCCACTTCTCGGGCTTCGATTCGACCATCAGCGAGACGACCACGGCCTGGTTCGGGTAGCGCCGCTTCACGTCGGCGATCTCGGCGAAGTTGACCTCCGGCGGGCGATCGCTGATGAGCTCGATGTTCGACAGGCCGACCAGCCGCCGGCCATCGACGTTGAACGCCCCGAGGCGAGACGTCACGTTCGTGATCGGGTCGCCGACCGTCTTCCAGACGACGCCACCCCAGCCGGCGTCGAAGGCCCGGGCGACCATCTCGCCGGTGTTCGTGATCGGGCAGGACGCCAGCCAGAACGGGTTCGGGCTGCGGATGCCGGCCATGTCCGTGAAGAGGTCGACGCCGGGGACCGTGGCGTCGGTCGGGCGCACCGGGACGATCCGAGGTCCGCCGAGCCCGAGGGCCTCGACGATCGAGCGCGCCGCCAGCTTCCCGGCCTGGACCGCGTTCACGACCTCGGCGCCGCCGTTGACGATGTCGCCGATCGCCCAGACCTTCGGGTTCGACGTCCGGCCTGTCGCCGGATCGGCGACCGCGACGCCGTCGCGAACCGCGACCTCCAGAGCCCCGGGGACATCGGCCGGGCCGGCCTGGCCGACCGCCCGGACGACGGTGTCGAGGTGGATCTCGAAGCGCTCGCCCGGGATCGGCTCCGGCCGTCGCCGGCCCGAGGCGTCCGGCTCGCCCAGCCGCATCGAATCGAACTCGACGGCCCAGACGGAGCCGTCACCGCAGATCTCGACCGGGGCGGCGAGCCAGTGGATCGTGACGCCCAGGTCACGGGCCAGCGCGATGGCGTGGGGGTAGGCGGGGCACTCGGCGGCGCTCCGGCGGTAGAAGAGGGTGACCTCCTCGGCGCCCAGGCGGACGGCCGCGGCGGCCGCGTCGAAGGCCGTGCTGCCGCCGCCGATGACGGCGACCCGGCGGCCGACCGCGACATGGGAGGTGGCGCCGGCGATGGCGCCCCCGATGACGTCGAGCGCATCGACGACGCCCTCGAGGTCCTCGCCCGGGATGGCGAGGTGCTTGCCGTGCCCCAGGCCGACGGCGACGACGACGGCGTCGTGGGCGGCAAGCAGGGCCGCGGGCTCCACGTCGCGGCCGACGGTCGTGCCGAGGACGAACCTGGCCCCGGCCCGCTCGACCGTTTCGACGTCGACGGCCACGGTCTCGCGGGGCAGGCGCCAGGGCACGATCCCGTGGTCGCCGAGGCCGCCGGCGCGCTCGTTCGCGTCGTAGATCGTCACGCCGACGCCGGCGCGACGGAGCTCGGCGGCACAGGCCAGCCCGGCCGGGCCGGCGCCGATGACCGCGACGGTTCGGCCGGTCTCATCGGGCGGGGTGAAGGCACGATGGCCGGCGGCCGGGGCCGTCTCGACCGCGTAGCGCTGGAGCCGGCCGATCTCGATCGGTCGGTCGAGGCCGACGCGCACGCAGGCGCCCTCGCACAGGCGCTCGACAGGGCAGGCGGCGCCACAGGTGGCGCCGAGGGGGTTGGCCGAGAGGATCGTCCGGGCGCTGCCCTCGATGTTGCCGGTCGCGATCTTGCGGATGAAGGACGGGACGTCGATGCCCGTCGGGCAAGCCTGCGCGCAGGGGGCGTCGAAGCAGTACAGGCAGCGGTCCGCCTCGATCCGGGCGGCGGTCGCGGTCAGGAGCGGCAACGGGAGGAATGGGTCGGGCTGGCGCCCAACCGACGCATCGACGGTCATGATTCTCGACCCTCGGTCGGTCGCCGGCGGGCGGCGACGGCTTGGACGCAAGGCCTCATGGTGTGTGGTGCCCCGATGGCTGACCATGGCCGAAGTGCCCGCGCCGGGGGGCCAGAGGGCGTGTCGATCTCGCGGAACACGGGGCCGCCGGCCCGCGTCGCGAGCCGGCGGCCGGAGCGGCGAAGGTCGGTCGAGCGATCAGCCAACCAGGGCCGGCACCCGCTCGTCGATCGGCGCCGTAACGATGGGGGCAACCCGCCGCGGCTGGCGCCGCTGGAACTTGCCGTGGCCGGCGTGGCCGAGCCAGCGCTCGCCATCGACCACGATCAGGCCGCGGGACAGGACGACGTCCGAGCCACCCACGACCGTCCGACCCTCGTAGCACGAGTAGTCGACGTCCATGTGGTGGGTCGAGGCGCTGAGGATGTGCTTCCGGGTCGGGTCGTAGACGACGATGTCGGCGTCGTAGCCGACCGCGATCGCGCCCTTCTTCGGCAGGCCGAACATCCGCGCCGGCGCCGTCGAGACGAGCTCGATCCAACGGCTCGGGCTGATCCTCCCCGAGACCACGCCGCCGTCGTGGATGAGATCGACGCGAGTCTCGACGCCCGGCAGCCCGTTGGGGATCTTCCGGAAGTCGCCCCGGCCCATCTCCTTCTGGCCGTGGAAGTCGAACGGGCAGTGGTCCGTCCCGACGAGCTGGAGGTCGTTCGAGACGAGGCCCTTCCAGAGCTCCTCGGTGTGGCTCGCTTCGCGGAGCGGGGGCGAGCACACGAACTTGGCGCCCTCGAACCCATGGCCAAGGTCGTCGAGGGTCAGGAAGAGGTACTGGGGACAGGTCTCGGCGTAGACCGGCTGGCCCGCGTCGCGTGCCTGCCGAACCTCGTCAAGGGCGTCCTTGGCCGACAGGTGGACGAAGTAGACCGGAGCGCCGGCCGCCTGGGCGAGCCGGATCACGCGGTTCGTGGCCTCGCCCTCGAAGACCGGGTAGCGGGCCAGGCCGTGGCCGATCGGATCGGTCGTGCCGTGGGCCACGAGATCCGCCGCAACGACGTCGATGACCGGGCCGTTCTCGGCGTGCATGAGGACCATGCCGCCGTTGGCCGCGGTCTGGCGGAGGGCCTTGAAGATCGCCCCGTCGTCGCTCAGGAAGACGCCCGGGTAGGCCGTGAAGAGCTTGAAGGTCGTCACGCCCTCCTGGACCAGCTGGTCCATCTCGGGCAGGAGGTCGTCCCGCATGTCGGAGACGATGGCGTGGAAGCCGTAGTCGATGCAGGCCTTGCCATCGGCCTTCTCGTGCCACGCGTCGAGACCCTGGCGGATCGTCCCGCCCCGCGGCTGGACGGCGAAGTCGATGATCGTCGTCGTCCCGCCGAAGGCCGCGGCCCGCGTCCCGGACTCGAAGGTGTCCTTGGCGAAGGTGCCGCCGAACGGCAGCTCCATGTGGGTGTGGCCATCGATCCCGCCGGGGATGACGTACTTGCCGATCGCGTCGATGACCCGGTCGGCAGGGACGTCGAGATCGCGCCCGATGAGGGCGATGACCTCGCCGTCGACGAGGACGTCGGCCGCCGCCATGGAATCGGCGTTGACGACAGTCCCGCCCTTGATGAGCGTGCGCATGTGCTCCTCCTCAGGGACGCGGATGTCCGGTCGCGCCGGGTGCCTACGGCGGACCCCGGCGCCACCTTGCGCGGAACCTACGGATGGACGAGGTCGGCGTACATCTCGGGACGGCGATCGCGGTAGAACTGCCACGTCTGGCGGACCTCCTGGACCATGTCCAGGTCGAGGTCGCGGACGATCAGCTCCTCCTCATGCGGGTCGCCGACGGCCCCGATGAACTGGCCGCGCGGGTCGACGAAGTAGGACTGGCCGTAGAAGTCGTCGTCGCCGAGCGGCTCGATGCCGACCCGGTTGATGGTCCCGACGAAGTAGCCGTTGGCCAGGGCGTGGCTGACCTGCTCCACCCGCCAGAGGTACTCGGACAGGCCGCGGCTGGTGGCCGACGGGATGAACACGAGCTCGGCGCCGTTCAGGCCCAGGGCCCGGGCGCCTTCGGGGAAGTGCCGGTCGTAGCAGATGTAGACGCCGATCTTGCCGACCGCGGTCTCGAAGACCGGGTAGCCCAGGTTGCCGGGCCGGAAGTAGAACTTCTCCCAGAAGCCCTTGACGTGGGGGATGTGGGTCTTGCGGTACTTGCCGAGGTACGTCCCGTCGGAATCGATGACGGCGGCCGTGTTGTAGTAGATGCCGGTCGTGCGCTCGTCCTGCTCGTACATCGGGACGATGAGAACCATGCCGGTCTCGCGGGCGAGGGCCCGCATCCGCTTCGTCGTGGGGCCGTCGGGGATCAGCTCCGTGTAGGCGTAGAACTGGGCGTCCTGCACCTGGCAGAAGTACGGCCCATAGAAGAGCTCCTGGAAGCACATCACCCGGGCGCCCTGGGCGGCGGCCTTGCGGGCGTACTCCTCGTGCTTCTGGATCATCGATTCCTTGTCGCCCGTCCAGGTCGCCTGGAGCAGGGCCGCCCGCACGATACGGGGCATGGTCGGATACCTCCTGCCGCTTGGGGACGCCGTTCGAGGCGGCCGCTCACGGCCGCGTGGGCTCGATCGATCAAGGCTGGCCCGACTCCTCGCGGCGAGCATGGGCCGGAAGCCACGAAACGACGGGCGGGCCGGACCGCCTTCAGGCGGGGATTGGGCGATCCGAGTCGCGAGGCCAGCACGGGGGCCCGAACGGCCGCCCGAATCGGGACCTGCGGCCCTCTCGGCGGCCGACGCGGGGTGGTTCAATCGGCCATCACCCGCCGCCGAGGCATGGTCTGCTCCGGGCCGTCCACGGCTGGCGAGGTATGGGCCTGTTCACAGCCCCGCGGCTGTGCATCATGGAGGAAGCATCGGCGGGAGGCGTCGCGATTCCCGAACGCGCGCTCGAGGCGACGGATGCGGCCGCCTCATGACGCGGCGCTTCGCCTGGTCCGAGAACCGTGAGGAGGCGGCTTGAGGAGACGAACCATCCACACGTCCCACGGCGCATGATCCATCGCCGTCGCGCAACCTGCGCGCGGCCCGGACTCCATGGAGGGAGGCTATGACGGCCCGAACATTCGACGGGGAGATCGTCCTTCCCGATGGACGACATGAGCTGACGCCCGAGGCGGACGCCGCGCTCGACGACCCGAGACTCCACAACGCGGACCTGGCCCCGGTCCCGATCACCAGGCGCACCTGGACGACCTACAACTACCTGGCCCTGTGGGTCGGGATGTCGATCAACATCCCGAGCTGGTTGCTGGCGTCGGGCCTCGTGGATCAGGGCATGGCCTGGTACCAGGCGATCATCACGATCGGGCTGGCGAACGTCATCGTGCTCGTCCCGATGCTCCTCATCAGCCACGCTGGCACGAAGTACGGGATCCCGTACCCGGTATTTGCGCGCGCCGCGTTCGGCGTCTTCGGCGCGAACCTCCCGGCCCTCATCCGGGCCGGCGTGGCCTGCGGCTGGTTCGGGATCCAGACCTGGATCGGCGGCGGCGCGGTATTCGCCCTCTTCACCGCCCTCCTCGGGGCGGACAGCTGGTGGGCGACCGCCGACAAGTTTGCGATCGGCTTCGGTGATCCGCAGCCCTGGACACTGTGGCTGAGCTTCGCCGTCTTCTGGGCGATCAACATCCTCGTCATCCTGCGCGGGATGGAAGCGGTCAAGCGGTTCGAGAACTGGGCCGCCCCGTTCCTGATCGCCGTCTTCGTGGGCCTGCTGCTCTTCATGGTCTTCCAGGCCGGCGGCCTCGGGCCCATCGTCAACGAGCCCGGCAAGCTCGGCTGGGGCCCCGAATTCTGGGCGATCTTCCCGATCTCGCTGATGGGCATGATCGCGTTCTGGTCCACGCTGTCGCTCAACATGCCTGACTTCACCCGGTTCGGGCGGAGCCAGCGCGAGCAGGCCTACGGCCAGGCACTCGGCCTGCCGACCACCATGACCCTCTTCCCCCTCGTCGGGGTCCTGACGACGTCGGCCACGGTCATCGTCTACGGCAGCGCGATCTGGAATCCCGTTGACCTGGCCGCCAAGCTCGACAACGCGATCCTGCTCATCCTGGCCATGTTCACCCTCGCGGTCGCAACGCTGTCGACGAACATCGCGGCAAACGTCGTGAGCCCGTCCTACGACTTCTCGAACGTCTGGCCGTCGAGGATCAGCTTCCGCACCGGCGGCCTGATCACCGGCGTCATCGGCATCCTCATCCAGCCCTGGATGCTCCTGGCCAGCTCGGACCTGTACATCTTCACCTGGCTTGCCTTCTACGGCGGCGCGACCGGCGCCATCGCCGGCGTCCTCATCGCCGACTACTGGCTGGTCCGCCGGACGAGCCTCCATCTCGCCGACCTCTACAAGGCCAACGGGATGTACCGCTATGCGAGCGGCTGGAACTGGAAGGCCGTCGTGGCCCTCGCCGTCGGCGCGTTCATCGCGCTCGCCGGCGCCCACAGCGCACCCGGCGCCGGTCCGTTCCCGGTCGACGGGTACGTTCCGCTTCTCAAGGGCGTCTACGACTACAGCTGGGTCGCCGGCCTCGTTGTCGCCTTCGTCGTCTACTTCGGGCTCGAGCGATTCATCCCGTCCCGGGAGGTCGCCCGTTCCGAGGTCGCCGGACAGCCCGTCGCCTGAGCTGGCGACCGGGCCACGCCCGGACCCTGCGACGATGCTCGTGAGGCCCCTCCCACGCGGAGGGGCCTCACGCTGTCGGGGCCCTTGAGCTCAACCTCGCCCGCGGACCTCGTCAAGCAGGGCCGACGATCGCTCGGCATCGGGAAACGAGGTCTGGGTGCCCGGTCGGGTGACGCTGTCCGAGGCGCAGGCGATCCCGAGCCGAACGGCAGTGAGCTCGGGCAGGCCGAGGGCCAGGCCCACCGAC
>Ga0209341_10004575_pt1 | contig 12710 bp, 8 predicted proteins | sample RifCSP13_2_FD_184020 | JGI IMG/M metagenome (GOLD analysis project Ga0209341, IMG submission 184020) | Soil microbial communities from Rifle, Colorado - Rifle CSP2_sed 13_2 (SPAdes) (version 2) | ecosystem: Environmental > Terrestrial > Deep subsurface > Rock core/Sediment | place: Rifle...
CTGTCCGCCGCACCCATTCAACGACGCATCCGACGCATCTGTCCATGGCCGCATCTGCCGCCCATCTCCAACCGGCCGCCGCGCCCGCCGTGGCGCCCGCACCGCCTCTCTCCCGGCTGAGCGCCGTCGTACTGCTCCTCCGTTTCGGAACGGTGATGGCCGTGGCGCTCGGCATCGCCGCGTTCCCCGCTTCCTCCTTTTTCGTCGTGCATACCGTGCGCATCCAGGGCTTGGTGCAGATCCGCGCCGCGGAGATCGCGGTCTTGACCGGGCTGCGGCCGGGTGACCGGCTCTTCGCGGTCCCTGCGGGGGATGTGGTCGCGCGCGTCATGCGGCATCCACGCGTGGCTCGGGCCGCCGTGTCGGTTACCACCTCCGGTGCGGTGGTCGTCCGGGTGGTGGAACAGCTCCCCTATGCCGCCTTTCCGTTCGAAGGCCGGTACCTCATCCTGGATCGCACGGGGGTGGTGATCGACGCCCGGCCGTCGCCGGCCGGATTACCTATCGTGGCGGCGACCGGTTTCACGCCGGAATGGACCCGCCCCGGCGATCGCCTCCCCTCGGGAGGAGTGGACCGCGCACTCGAGGCACTGGCCCGCCTGCCGGTGGGCGTGCGCTTGCCAGGCACGCGCCTGCGCGTTGATCCGCGGGGGGATCTCACGCTCTTCACCCCGGATGGGATCGCCGTGCGCCTCGGTCCGCTGCGGGGGCTCGCCGAACGGGCGGCGCTGATGGGCGAACTCCTCGACGCCGTGCGCGCCCGTGGACTCGCCGTGGAATACCTCGACCTGCGCTTCACCGGCAGCGTGGTGATGAAGCCCTCCCCCGGGGCGACGGCAGGAGAAGCGGGGGACCGCTAGAATGATGCTACAAGATATAGGGGAAAAGCTGTCCATCCTCCACCATATCTGGGGTGCCCGCGGGCGCCCGGCGGCGATTCCGCTGCGAAGCTGGTGAGTGTCATGCCGCGCAAAGGCCACATTGTCGGTCTCGACATCGGGACGACCAAGGTCTGCGCCGTCGTCGGCGAGGGGGACGAGGGCGGCGACGTGCAGATCGCCGGGGTCGGACTGGTCCCCTCCTCGGGCATCCGCAAGGGCGTCGTGGTGGATATCGAGGCCACGACGCGCGCAATCATTGAGGCCGTGGACCGCGCTGAACGGATGGCCGGGGTCAAGGTGGACAGCCTGTACACCAGTGTGTCCGGGGAGCACATCGGGAGTACCAACTCGCGCGGGGTCGTGGCGATCAGCCGCGGCGACCACGAGATCAGCGCTCCGGACGTGGAGCGCGTCATCGAGGCGGCCCGGATGGCCGCCCTGCCGGCCAGCGACCGGGAGATCGTCCACCTTCTCCCGCGCGGATTCGTCGTGGACGGCCACGACGGCGTGCGGAACCCAGTGGGGATGTACGGGGCGCGGCTGGAGGTCGAGGCGCACATCGTCACCGGCACGAGCACCGTCCTGGCCAACCTCATGAAGTGCGTCCAGCGGGCGGGCCTGGAGGTGGAGGAAGTGGTCCTCGAGCCGCTCGCGTCCGCGGAAGCGGTCTTGACCTCCCCCGAGCGGGAGTTGGGCGTGGTCGTCGCCGATATCGGCGGGGGCACGACATCGGTCGGCGTCTTCGTGAACGGCGGTCTGACGCATACCGCCATCCTGCCCATCGGCGGCCACCACATCACCAGCGACATCGCCGTCGGGCTGCGCACCCCGGTGGCGGAAGCGGAGAAGCTGAAGGTACGTTCCGGCGCCGCGACGCCCGCGGAGACGAGCGAGGGCGAGCTCATCGAGGTCTTCAATGTCGGTGACCGGGAGCCGCGCATCCTTCCGCGGCGCGTGCTCTGCGAGATCATCGAGCCGAGATTGCTGGAGATCTGTCACATGCTGCGTCTCCAGATCCGACGCAGCGGATACGCGCACCTGGTGCCTGCGGGCATCGTGCTCACCGGCGGGACGGCGCTGCTCCGCGGGATCACGCGGTTCGTCAGCGAGAAACTCGAGCTGCCGGCGCGGATGGGGCTGCCCGAGCAGGTGGGCGGCTTGACGGACGCGGTCGGCAGCCCGGTGTACGCCACGGGCGTGGGATTGGTGCTGTACGGCGTCCGCCATCAGGGTACGCGCGCGCTGCGCGTCACTAACGGCGCCGGCCTGTGGGGGCGGATGCGCGGCTGGATGCGGGAGATGGTGTCGGGCGCGTAGGGACGGGACGGAGGACAGCGACGGACAGGCATCGCAGCAGCAAAGGGGGCATCGTCCATGGCGCATGGTGATCGGGATCTCCGCCGATACGCGGCGATCAAAGTGGTCGGCGTGGGGGGCGGCGGCAGCAACGCCGTCAACCGCATGATCAGCGCGGGACTGCGCGGGGTCGAGTTCATCTCGATCAACACCGACGCGCAGGCCCTGGCGATGAGCAACGCCGATAAGAAGATCCACATCGGCAGCAAGATCACCAAGGGGCTCGGCGCCGGTGGTGATCCCGAGATCGGCCGGCAGGCGGCGGACGAGAGCAAGGAGGACCTCATGGAGGCCCTCGAGGGCGCGGACATGGTCTTCGTCACCGCCGGGATGGGCGGGGGGACCGGCACCGGCGGCGCCCCGATCGTCGCGCAGGTCGCCCGCGACCTCGGCTCGCTCACCATCGGCGTGGTGACGAAGCCCTTCTCCTTCGAGGGACGCCGGCGCGGCCAGGCCGCCGACGACGGGGTCCGCACCCTCAAGCAGAAGGTGAACACGCTGATCACGATCCCCAACGACCGACTGCTGCAGATCATCGACCGCACGGCGACCGTGATCGAGGCGTTCCGCACCGCCGACGACGTCCTCCGCCAGGGCGTCCAGGGCATCGCCGACCTGATCACGGTGCCGGGGCTCATCAACCTCGACTTCGCCGACGTGCGGACGGTGATGCACGAAGCGGGGGCGGCGCTGATCGGGATCGGCGTGGCCAGCGGCGAGGACCGGGCCATCCGGGCCGCGCAGGCGGCGATCAGCAGCCCACTGCTGGAGACCTCGATGCAGGGGGCGCGGGGCGTCCTGCTCAACGTGACGGGCGGCGTGGACCTCGGGTTGATGGAGGTCAGTGAGGCCGCCCAGATCATCAGGGACGCCGCCGATCCCGACGCCAACATCATCTTCGGCGCGGTGATCGACGAGAAGGTGGACAGCGAGGTGCGCATCACAGTCATCGCCACCGGTTTTGACCTGGCCAAGCACAAGGACGAGCCGGCGCAGTTCGAGCCCGACGAGGTGGACAACGGCGTGAAGACGCTGATGAACGATCTCGACATCCCCGCGTTCCTCCGCCGCCGGTAGGGGAGGACAAGGGACTCGCACCGGCCAGGGAAAACAGAGCAGGGTAGAGGAGAGGGGGGCGGCTCTCGTCCCCCTCTTCCGTTTCGCCAGTCAGCGACCGGGATGGGTACCGTCATGATGCACTTCGAACCGACCGAGGGCGCGGCAGAACTCCGCGCCCTCGTCGACGCGCACTTCCTCGTGCAGGACGTCTACCTCGACGGCGGACGGCTGGCCTTCGCCGTGCATCCGGCTCCCGACCTGCGCGATCGCTTTCTCCGGCTCCGCGCGGCCACCGCGCCGCGCGATCTCCTGCCGGTGCTGCGCCGGCGCGCCGGGCGGCCCGTCGTGGTCTTCATCCCGCGGCCGCCCCGTTCCGCCTGGCGGTGGCCGGTGAATCTCGGACTCTTCGTGGCGACGCTCGTCACCACGTTTGTGGCCGGATACACCAATGCCCTCGGCCTGGTCCAGGCCGGCTACCTGCGCAGCGCGGTGGGAGGGGGACTCGCCTTTTCCCTCTCGCTCATGCTCATCCTCGCCACCCACGAGATGGGCCACAAGGTGCTGTCCATCCGGCGCGGGGTGGATGCGTCGCTGCCCTACTTCATCCCGATGGTGCCGCCGTTCGGGACGATGGGCGCGGTGATCATCACGCGCACCCCCGCGCCCAACCGTGACGCCCTCATGGACGTCGCCGCGGCGGGGCCGCTGGCCGGGTTCCTCGTCGCCGTCCCCGTCCTCATCCTCGGCGTCTTCCGCTCCTTCGTGATCAGCCCCGCCGCGTTCGAGGGGGTGAACCTGCCTGACCCGCTCATCCTGCAGTGGCTCATCGCCCTCATCCTCCACCCCGCGGAGAGCATGGTCGTCCTCGGTCATCCCATCCTCTTCGCCGGCTGGATCGGGCTGCTGGTGACCAGCCTCAACCTGCTTCCGGCAGGGATGCTGGACGGCGGCCACGTCGTGCGGTCGCTGCTCGGCCCCCGGCTCCACGTGGCGCTCTCTGCGGCGGCGATCGTGGCCGCGTTCTTCCTGGGCTACTGGCTGATGGCCCTCATCATCCTCATGCTCATGCGCCGCCCCCACCCCGGTCCACTCGACGACGTCTCGCCGGTCAGCCCCGGGCGCATCGCCTTGGGGGTGATCCTCCTGGGGGTCTTTGCGGTCAGCGTGGTCCGGTTCCCCTTGGAGCTCCCCTTCTGATGGCCCGAGAGCCGCAGATGCGCACCGTCCTCGCGGTGTTGGGGAAGGAAATCCTGGAGACCCGGCGGGACCGGCGGACCCTCATCGTTGCCCTCCTCCTGCCCGTCGTGATGATGCCGGTGGTCACGCTGGGCATCCCCTATCTCTCTCAGCGCCAGCAGCGGGAGCGGGCCAGTACGCCGGCCCTGGTCGCCGTGGTGAACCGGCGCGCTGCCGGTTCGTTGGTTGCCATGGGCGTGCGGAAGAATCTGATCCGCGTGACCGAGGTGAAGGACCCACGGCAGGCCCTGCGGGAGGGTCGCGTGGACGCCGTGCTGGAGATTCCCCCCGACTTCCAGGCCCGGATCGCCCGTGGGGCCGTCACAGTGACCGTCCTCTACGACGAGAGCGAGGTCGCCTCCATGGTCGCCAGGCAGCGACTGGCGGAGCTGGTAGGAAGTTACACCGCCCTGGTCACCGAAGGACGCCTTCGCGCTCGGGGACTGTCCCACCGGGACCTGGCGCCCATTGAGATCAGACTGCGCAATGTAGCCGATGAGCGCCGCTTAGGCGGTGCACTGCTCGCCGGGCTCCTCCCGTTCTTCATCTCCGTCTGGGCGGTTCTGGGGGGGCAGCATGCCGCGCTGGACCTGGGGGCGGGCGAGAAGGAACGCCGGACCATGGAGGCCCTCCTGGTCTCCCCGCCGACGCGCTGGGAGCTGTCCCTGGGCAAGTTTCTAGCGGTCACCGCTGCGTCTCTTGTGGCGGTGCTGATGGTGATCGCTACGACCCTGGTTACCCTGCGCCTGGGGGCCGCCTGGGGGATCGCGGAGCTCAAGCGGACGGCGGTGGCCATCTCCATGGGACCGGCCATGCTGCTGATCCTCGTGGCGATCCTCCTGGTGGCCTTCCTGAGCGCGGTGCAGCTTGCCCTCTCCTTCTACGCGCGGGGGGTGCGGGAGGCCCAGCAGTACTTCACCCCCGTCTACCTCCTCCTGTCCCTGCCGGCCATGGCCGCGCCTTTCCTGGAAGGGTGGGAGCAGGCCTGGGCCACGTACCTCGTGCCGGGGTTGAACGCGGTGTTCGCTTTCCGGGAACTCCTCCTCGGCAAGCTCTCCTGGCCCGCCCTGGGTCTGACCGTGGTGACGACGACCGTCTACACCGTGGCTGCCCTGGCCGGAGCCGTCAGGCTGCTCAGCCGGGAGACCATTACCCCGAAGACCTGACCGGGGTAGTCTCGCCTCTCTTGGGCAAACAGGCGCCCGGGCGGGTGCGGCCGCGTCCGCCGGTGGCCTGCCCCACGCGCCCCAGGAAAGCTCCCAAATTCAGCGTTGACACCCCATATCTTGAGGCATAGAATCTGGAGTGCTCTACATCTTGTGTACGGCAGCCCGCCCCATGAAGTGCCCCTACTGCGCTCACGAGGAAAGCAAGGTCCTCGATTCCCGCCCCGTCGAAGACGGCGCGGCGATCCGCCGGCGCCGCGAGTGCCTGCACTGCGGGCGGCGGTTCACTACCTACGAGCGCATGGACCCCGTACCGGTGATGGTCGTCAAGCGCGACGGCCGGCGTGAGCCGTTTGACCGCAGCAAGATCATGAAGGGCATCGTCCTGGCCTGCGGCAAGCGCCCCGTGTCCATGGAGGACCTCGAACGCGTCGTCACCGAGGTCGAGCGGGAGGTGCTCAACCGCGGGGAGCACGAGGTGAGCACGCTGCAGATCGGCGCGCTGGTCATGGAACGGCTGCGCCGCCTGGATGACGTGGCCTACGTCCGGTTCGCCAGCGAGCACCGCCGGTTCCGCGACGTGGACATGCTGGTGGAGGAAGCGGAGACCCTCAAGGAACGGAAGCGGCGGGAGGACGAACTGCGCGATCAGGTTCCGCTGCTCGCCGTCGAAGCCCGCCACACGAAGACAGCGCAATAAGGAGTGCAGGGCCTACCCCCGGCCGAGTCAGGGTCGGGGTGTCACTTCCACGTGGGAGAGGTGAGGCAGATGGACGCAGACACGGCCGCCCCGATGCACCCTGCGACGGACCTTCCTCGCGAGACCCTCGACTACTTCCGCGGCGACGACCTGCGGGCCCGTGTCTTCCACGACAAGTACGCGCTGCGCGGTCCCGACGGCACCGTGCGTGAGCGCACGCCGGATCTGATGTGGCGCCGCATCGCCCACGAGCTGGCCTCGGTCGAGACCACGCCCGAGCTGCGGCAGGCCTGGGAGGAGAAATTCTACTGGCTGCTCGAGGACTTCCGCTTCATCCCCGGCGGCCGCATCATGCACGGAGCGGGCAATCACAAACGGGTCACTAACTTAAACTGTTACACCATCCCAGTGCACGATGACTCCATTGAGGCCATCTTCGAGTGGATGAAGGAAGCCGCCCGCACGTACTCACTGGGCGGAGGCGTCGGCACCGACATCAGCGGCCTGCGTCCGCGCGGGGCTCCGGTCAACAACGCGGCGCGCAGCAGCACTGGTGCCGTGTCGTTCATGGAGTTGTTCTCTCTGACCACCGGAACGATCGGACAATCCGGGCGCCGCGGCGCGTTGATGATCACGATCGCCGACAATCATCCGGATGTGCTCGATTTCGTGAAGGTCAAGCGCAACCTGGACCGCGTGCGCTACGCGAACATCAGCGTGCGCGTGTCAGATGCATTCATGCGGGCTGTGGAAGAAGATCTGCCGTGGGAGTTGGGATTTGAGAACGACAAAGCTCGAGTCCACAGGACGGTTCGTGCGCGGGACCTGTGGAACGAACTGATCAAAGGAGCCAGAGACTTTGCAGAGCCGGGGCTAATCTTCTGGGATACAACGAAGCGTTGGTCGACCAGCGAGTACAGCGGCATGCAGGTATTCACGACAAATCCGTGTTCTCTTGTGGGTTCGACCTATGTCATGACCCCGGCCGGGATTCGACGGCTCGACCGGCTCGTTGAGGATTCCATATCCGACCGCATTGCTCCTGAAATCATCATTGACCGGCGAGCATCGGATTCCCACGGTCTGGCAAACGTCAAAGCTGACGCGTTGGCCTTCACAGGCATCAAGCCTATCTATCGGCTGGAAACCTCGAGTGGCTATGTCCTCCGCGGCACCGGAGATCATAAGGTCAAGGTCCTGAACGACGACAGCATTGATCCACTTCACGGGTCGAGGGGGTGGAAGCGGATCGACGAGCTTCAAAGCGGAGACGTGTTGGCCGTCATGGATCCCAACGTGCCGGATCTTGCCGAGATCGTGTTCCGCGACCGATCCCCTTACCTGCACATCGATACCTCCTGGATCCAACCGCGCAGGCGCGACGCGCACTTCAGGCTGATCAACGTCCCGGAAGCATGGGAGGATGACCTCGCCTATCTCTTGGGCTACGCCGTGGGCGACGGCTGCTATTCGACTCACGCTCGTCGCGGCGCCGCGGTCGGCAAGAAGCTCGACATCCACATGCACGTCGGTGATGCCCCGTACATCAAGCCGATCATTGACCGGGTGACGCAGCGATACATCACGTCTCGCGCGACGGTCGGCGTGGGCCCTGCGGGCGGAGAGGGTTCCGAACCGTATCCGCTGCGGACGAGGGAGGGAACCCAGCGCGCGTGGGTATCGATTTTCTCGAGTGCGTTCATGCGCATGCTTCAGTCGCTGGGTCTTCGCCCCGCCGTGGCCCACGAGAAGGCTGTGCCGGAAAGCATTCTCACTGCTCCGCGAGACGCGACCGCCGAGTTCCTCCGCGGTCTGTTCGATGCGGACGGGACGGTATCGAAGCCCAGAGAACAGCCCATGATCTCTGTCTCTTCGACTTCGCGTCGCCTCACTGAGCAGGTGCAGCTCCTCCTGCTGCAATTCGGCATCTTCTCCACCGTTACGACCTACCGCGCGGAAGACAAGAACCGCTCCCGCCGATCTGGGTTCACGTACGTGACAAAGGCCGGTGAGCTTCGTGAATACCGGAGTATCCACGACAGCTACAAGCTCTGCGTCGGGGGCCACCCTTCAATTGATCGCTTTGCGCGACACATCGGCAGTGCCCTTCCCAGAAAGCAGGCGGCCATCGAGGCTCTGCGGTCGTCCCGACAGCAGCCCCTGCGTGGCGTGACCGCCACGACCCGGGTGCTGCGTGTGGTCTCGGAAGGTGTCTCCGAACCGACCTACGACCTGACCGTGCTTGACACCAAGTCGTTTGTTGCCAACGGCCTTGTGGTGAGTAATTCAGAGATACCCCTTGAGCCCTACGGCAACTGTTGTCTAGGTAATGTCAACCTTGCGCGCTTCGTGAATGATGCTTTTGGCAGCACGGCACGCGTGGATTGGGAAGGCCTTGAGCCGGCGCTCCGATACGCGACGCGGTTCCTCGATGACGTGCTCGACTACAACGCGGACCGGCACCCTCTTCCGCAGCAGCGTGAATCAAGCTTGAAGTCGCGGCGCATCGGGGTCGGCTTCACCGGGTTGGGCGACATGCTCGTCGAGCTCGGACTGAAGTACGACACGGACGAGGCCGTGGGGTTCGTGGAGCAGCTCTTCGAGCGGATCAAGAACGTCGTGTACGACGAGAGCGTGAATCTCGCCCAGATAAAGGGCGTCTTTCCGGCGTACGACCTGGAGAAGCACGTCCGCTCGCCGTTCATCCAGGCCCTGGCCCCGCAGGTCCAGGAGCGCATCCGTCAGTCCGGCCTGCGGAACGTCGCGCTGCTCACGGTGCCTCCCGTCGGCAGCGGCGCGGCGCTGGCCGGAGTGACGAGCGGAGTCGAGCCGATCTTCGACCTCAGCTACATCCGCCGCTCCGAGTCGCTCTCCCAGGAGACTTTCAAGGTGTACCATCCGCTCGTCCGCGAGTACCTGGCCCGCCATGAGATCGAGCGCGAGGAGGACCTGCCGGCATTCTTCGTCACCGCGCACCAGATCAAAGCGGAGATGCGCGTGAAGATGCAGGCCGCGATCCAGAAGCACATAGACCACTCCATCAGCAGTACGGTGAACCTGCCAAAGGAAACGACGCCGGAGGAGGTGGCGCGCATCTACTTCCTCGCCTGGAAGCTGGGACTCAAAGGAGTGACGGTCTACCGGGAGTCGAGCCGCGAGGGGATCCTCATCACCGAGGAGCAGGCTCAGGCCTCGGGGATTGCGCTGTCCGGCCCCGCCCCGGCCGTCGCGCCCGCGGTGCCGGCGGCGGAGGCCAGGCCCGTCCGGGCTGCCCCCAGGCCCCGCCCCAAAGTCACCGTGGGCCGCACCGAACGGGTCGAGACCCCGCGCGGCCGCATCTACGTCGTCGTGAACGAGGACGAGTGGGGGGTGAACGAGGTCTTCGTGCACTCCTTTGACGACGAGGCCGAAGCCTGCGGCCGGCTCGCCTCGCTGGCGATGCGGGCGGGGGTTGACCCGCGCGAGGTGATCGAGCAGCTGTGGCGCGTGCAGAGCAAGGAAGTGGCCTTCGACCGCAGCAGCACGGGTACGACGGTGCGGGTGACGACCATCGCGCAGGCCGTGGCGCTCGCGCTCGGCCGCGCGCTGTACGGCGACACCTTCCGGCCCGACAAGGAGTTCCCGCGCGCGGACGTGCTGCCCGAGCCCACCATCCGAGCGCGTCAGGAAGCGCTGCGGTTCGTGCCTCCGCAGCCCGGGCCGAGCCCGGCCGCGCGCGCGGGAGGGGCGGTGGTGGCGCCGGTGATCGTGTCGCCGGCGCCGGTCGCGGGAGGCAACGGCAGCGCCGAGCCGTACGCCGACAGCACCGGGCATGCCGAGCGCGTGGAGCGGGCGGTGCGATTGGAGTTCGTCGGCGTGTGCCCCGACTGCGGCGACACGCTCGTGCATGAGAATGGCTGCGCGGCCTGTCGCTCGTGCGGGTTCTCCAAATGCTGAACGGCTGATGCCCGACGGACCGGCGGGCTGGGGCGGGGGAGGGAAGGCTTCCTCTCCCGCCTCCGTTTAGGGAAGGGAAGCAAATGGACGCTCTGCCTCCCGAGACCCATATCGGCGCCGTCCACCTGAGCGTGACCAACCTCACCGGGACGTCCGCGTTCTACCGCGACGTGCTCGGGTTCCGGGGCGGGGAGCGGGACGGCGCGATGCGTCTGTCCGCCTCGGGGGAGCCGCCGCACGATCTCGTGCTACACCCCGCCCCCGCCGGAGCGGCCCGCCTCCGGACGGCAGGGCTGTATCACGTTGCCATCCTGCTCCCCAGTCGCGCCCACCTCGCCCAGGGACTGCGCCGCCTGATCGACGCCGGGGCGCCGATCGAGGGAGCGTCGGATCACGCCGTCAGCGAGGCCGTGTACCTTCACGATCCCGAGGGGAACGGCATCGAGATCTACGCCGACCGGAGCCGCGATCGGTGGCCGGTGCGCGGCGGATCTCTCGAGATGACGACCAAGGCCCTCGACCTGGAGGATCTGTTCCGCAGCGCCACCGGGCGCTGGCAGGGGATGCCGCCCGGCACGCGCATCGGGCACATCCACCTGCGCGTCAATGATCTGGCCCGGGCCGAGGAGTTCTACGCCGGCATCCTGGGGTTCGAGGTCATGCTGCGCGGATACCCGGGCGCGCTGTTCCTCGCCGCCGGCGGGTACCATCACCACATCGGCCTGAACACCTGGGCGGGGGTGCTGCCGCCGGTGGATCCGGCCGGACCGGGCCTCCGGTACTTCATGGTGCAGGTGCCCGACGCTCAGGCCCGGGAGGCCGCCGTGTCGCGGGCGCGGGCCGCCGGCGTGGATCGGAAGCCGGCGGACGCCGGGGGGATCCTCCTGCATGATCCCGATGGGATCGCCGTGGTGCTGGCGACCTGACTTCCCCGGTCTCCTCCGGATTGCTAGAATGAACGCAGTTCCTCACGGAGGGGGCGGATGGCCGTCGAGTTCAAGGCGGGGCTGAAGGACGTCGTTGCCGTCCACTCCAGCATTTGCACGGTGGACGGTGAGCAGGGCCGGCTCGCCTATCGCGGCTACGACATCCGCGACCTGGCCACCAAAGCATCGTACGAAGAGGTCGTCTCCCTCCTCTGGCACGGAGAGCTGCCCGCTGCGGCGCCGCTGAAAGCGATCTCCCGCGAGCTGGCCGCCGCCCGGAGCCTCCCCGAGCCGGTGCCGGCCGCGATGCGCACCTATCCCAGGACGGCGCATCCGCTCGAGGCGCTCCGCACAGCGGTCTCGGTCCTGGGGATGTACGACCCGGATTCGGCGGTGACCGACAGTGCCGCGACGTTGCGCAAGGCGGTGCGACTGACCGGCCAGATCCCGGTGCTAGTGGGGACCTGGCACCGGCTGCGCCAGGGGCAGGCGCCCGTCGCCCCGCTGGCCGACGCCGGTACCGCGGAGAACTTCCTCTACGTCATCACCGGCACACGGCCGACGCCCGTAGCGGCGCGGACAATGGACATGATCTTCATCCTCCACGCCGACCACGAGATCAACGCCAGCACGTTCGCCACGCGCGTGGCCGTGGCGACGTTGACGGACCTCCATTCCGCGATCGTGGCCGCCATCGGCACGCTGAAAGGCCCCCGGCACGGCGGCGCCAACGAGGACGTCCTCGAGATGCTGCTCGGGATCGGCGGTTCAGGCAAAGCCGAGCGATACGTGGAAGAACGCTGGACGAAGCGCTCCGCCCTGTCCCGCGAGGAGCGGGCGAAGCCGGAGAATCGCATCCCCGGCTGGGGACATCCCGTCTACAAGGTGGACGATCCCCGCGCCGGTGTGCTCCGGGAGATGGCCCGGCAGGTAAGCGCCGAAGCCGGGACGACGGATGTCTACGAGACGGCGGTCCGGGTCTTCGACACGATGCACCGCGTCAGCGACCTGCCCGTGAACGTGGACTTCTTCTCCGCGGTCGTCTACCACGCCCTGGGTATCCCGATCGATCTCTGCACCTCGATCTTTGCCGCGGCCCGCATCAGCGGGTGGTGCGCCCACGCCATGGAGCAGTACCACGACCGGCTCATCCGGCCCCGCGCGCACTATACCGGTCCGCCGCCGCGCGAGTTCGTGCCGCTCAACGAGCGGCGCTGAGCCGCCGCCCGAACCGGAGGAAACCGTTCTCCGTATCCAGAAATTGGAGTCAGATCCACGGTGAGGCAGCTGTTTGGGGGAGGGACAAGCGTGAAGCGATTCAGCCGGATCCTGGTGCTCCTGACCGGGCTGGCCGTGGCCATCGCGGGGCTCGCCTTCCAGCCCGCCCCGGCCACGGGACAGACGAAACTCACGATGGTATTCGTGCCGTCCCGCGAGACGGACGTCGTCC
>Ga0209341_10004576_pt1 | contig 12706 bp, 20 predicted proteins | sample RifCSP13_2_FD_184020 | JGI IMG/M metagenome (GOLD analysis project Ga0209341, IMG submission 184020) | Soil microbial communities from Rifle, Colorado - Rifle CSP2_sed 13_2 (SPAdes) (version 2) | ecosystem: Environmental > Terrestrial > Deep subsurface > Rock core/Sediment | place: Rifle...
GGGCGGATAGTAGTAGGTGATCATCCCACGGATGATCTTCCCATCACGCTCAGCAATCACTTCATGGACAATGCCGCGCAGGAGCGGGCGCTGCTGTTCGACGGGGGCAAGGATCAGGGCTTCGATGATGGCCTTCGAAGCGGAGTCGATTTCCGGCTGGGTGCGAGGCGGCACGGCCTGGATCGGGATGCCCAGCTCGTCAAGCTCGACCTTGATCTGGGCACGCTGGATCTCCTTTTGCTTGAGCGATTCCAGGAGCGCGTCGGAGTGGCCGGCATCGGCAATCGCCTTGGTGATGTTGGCGATCTGGCGGCTGAGATCCGTGCGTTCCTGTGTCAATCCGGATCTGCGTTCGTCGCGCTGACTCTCGCCATCCACCTGGTTGCGGATGGCGATCTCCTGCATGCTGATCAGACTGTCGGGGATGAGGATGTAATCGGTGAGGGTGGCCAGCACCAGCTCTTCGAGTTTGCGACGTGAGATGCGGCCCGCGTCACAATCACGGCGGCGCCTGGCACGCGAGCAGCGATAGGCTTCATCCCGGCCTTTGCTGGTATCGCGGCTGACGGTGTTGCCGTACATCGGAGATCCACAGCGGGCACATTTGATGATCCCACTCAAAAGATAAATTGAATTCACGCGGCGGGGGTGACGTGCTCCGAATCTCTCCTGGGCATATTCTTCGACGCGTTTCTGCACAGCGTTCCAGGTGGCCATGTTGATGATCGGATCGCAATATTTCTCGATGACGAGATCGCCGAATTCAAGGATGCCGATATAAATCTTGTTCGTGAAAAATGTTCGATAGGAATTGAGCGAGCCATAGAGCCGTGTCGCTTTGTGGATCTCGAATAACGTGCTGCCGGCAGATCGCATCTTGAATGCTTTGCGGACCTGTGGCACGACGGTTTTATCAGGCTCCCATTTATGGTTCGTGCGTTCCTGGCCGGTGCGCGGGTTGATGGTGACGATGGGAACTCGTTTGAACCCGCGTGGGGGAGTGCCTGGCACAGCTCCCTGCGTGACGATGGAGCGCAGCCCGTCCTTTGCATCGATGCCCGTCTGGCGTGAGCGCTCTTCGTTGGAGATGTCGATGAGCGTTTCGACGAAGCGTGCGTAGGGTCCTTCAGGGATTGGATCGGTGAGCGAATGGATGATCAGGTCGTTGCGGCGCAGGAGGGATTTGTAATAGGTTGAATCATCCAGGTCACGCGCAAAGCGGGCATAGTTCCATAACAGCAGGCCCATGGGATTGCTCTCGATCTCTTTGCTTTTCGCGATCATGCGCTGGAAGTCGTCACGGCCCGCAGTGGTGGTGCCTGATTTAGCTTCGTCCTTGTAAACGTGGACGAGCTGCAGCTGGTGCGTTTTGCAATATGCCTGGATCGCTTCGAGCTGGCGGGGGATCGAGCGATCCTGTCCCTGGCCACCGGAATCGCGCAGGTAGGCCCATACGGTGGAACTGGGCGGAAGGGAGGCGGGAGGCGGAAGGAGATTCATCAGTTATTCTCGCAGGCAAGCCCATCATTATCTCCATCAAGCCTGTGAATATCACCAGCGCCTTGTGCGATGCAATACTCGAAACATGCCTGTGCGCTGGCATGACTTGAAAAATCGGAGCAGTTATATGTGTTACTTGAACATGAGCACGTTCCACCTGCAGGTGGTGGTCGTTTCGTTGGCAGGACGAAAATAATTGTTTTCGTTGGCAGGACGAAGACCACAGTGTTTGTTGGAATGTTGATGATGGGTAAAGTGGATATCGGCGTCACCGGTGTAGTTTCTATCGCGGTTGGAACTGTCACCGCCGGTTGAGTTAAGGTTGGCAGATTGGTGGAGGTAATCATCATTGTCGGAATGATGGCCATGGCCGTTTGAGTGGATGCCAGTTCAGCAGTCTGGGCTATCAGGATTGAAGCATCCACGATTGTCGATGTGGGTGTTCCACCGGTGGGACTGATAATTCTTGCAATGAAAAGGATCGATCCACACGCAATGCATAGAACAAAAACGATCCCCGCGATGATGATCCATCTGTTTGATTTCATATCCAATGCGCCCGGTATAGAAAATGCGTGAGCCACACGTCAAAACGGAGTTGAATATATTCAACGATTTCAATCACGCCTGGCAATGACCACCATACCGCGCGGACGTAGATCCATGCGCGTTGAGGGAATGTGATGTATTTCCATGCCTGATTAATTCGATGTAGTCTTTCGTCGCTTAGATATTTTTGAAATGCGTTCATGGCTATTCACTTCGTAGTATTCTGCATCTTCGGCGAGTTTTTGCTGGTGCTCTGGAGAGAGATTTCCAAAGACTTGATTTATTCTTTGTAGATAAGGATTAGGGCGGGGGAGTTGGATAACGTCATAGATCTCCAGCCCAAATAAATCAGCCAATCTCTTTATTCCGTCTTCTGCGGGCAATCGCTGACCTCCAAGCCACATGCTGATTAGGGGGCGGCTATATCCGATGTATTCAGCGAATTCGAGCAAAGAAGCCCGTTTTCCTTTCTCTGCCTGCCACTTGAGAAAGACCTGTTCTAGCCAATTGGCGAATGCTTGTTTCACATTTGTAGTCATGACGAAATAATATCAGTTTTGGTCAACCCCTTGACAATATTGGGGAAGTGTTTATAATCTTGGTCACATAGGTTACCAAACATAACGTACCTATCAGTAACGAGTGTAACCAAATGACACAATTCACGTCATGGATAAGGAAAAGAGAATGAGCGACGAAATCAGGAAGATCATGGAAGAGGAACTGAAAGCACAGGGAACGCCGTCCCTGCGCAAATTTGCCGAATATCTGATGGAATGTATGGCCAAGGATGGCGACGGTAAAGTCAGCCATGCCACGATCATCAACTGGAAGAACGGAAAACCGCCTGCAACTGACTTTCTGGAAGACATGCTAGCTGTCTATCCGACCAGTGACAGGCGGTTTCAATTTGCATTGAGAATGCTTGCAGCCAAGTCCCCTCATATCTGGGGCAAAGATGGAATTGTCTGGTCTTTGAAAGCCAGGCTCCCGAAAGCGGAATAAGCGAGGCGTTTGGCGCTCCGAAGCGGAATCATCCTGGATGAGGACGAAACGAGTGAGCCAGGTCAGGATGAGATCATTTACAACTATATCCCACTTCCGCCAGAACACAGAGCCGAGTGGGAGCGCGCAATGCGAATCCTGACCGACATTATTGAAAGTGTGCTCGAAAAGAACCTTCAAAAATAAATAGTCCTGCGGTGCTCGAGACAAAACCGTTTGAAGTCGCTTTTGATGGCGCCCACTCAAACTTGACGGCATGCGCGGGACTAGCAATCATAAAAAAAGTTTTTATAGAAAGAAGCAACGATGACCAAGAAACTCAACAAAACGCAACTGCAAGAACTGGTCAATTCCCTGGCGTGGAATGATGGCTATGGTTGTTACACACGCGCAGGCTTCGAGAAACTTATCTGGCCCACGATCGTGGACAAAGCCAAATGGATCATCTTTTTCGATATCGATGATATGCATGCGCTCAATGAAAAGCACGGGCATTCAGGTGTTGATGCAATTATCAGAAAGTGTCTAGCGATGCGGGCAAGCGATTACGTTGCAGGCCAGCATTACTCTGGCGACGAATTCATTATCTGTGTCACCGACGATAATACCCGCGGGGTATCAGATCCGTATGCGCTTTGTGAAAGGCTGATGAAAACTTTTGCTAAGGATGGTGTTCCGGCGACATTCGCCATTGTGCCGGTAATATCGAAAATACTAATTTTCAACGTTGAACCTGCGCTAAAGATCGTCGAAAATGCCAAGTGCAAAAATCAGCGCGGCACCATCACGATGATAGGAGGATAACAATGTACGACACGAAAAGAGCATTAGCGAAAAGCAATTATTACGATCCGTTCAAGACGACGGTCAAGCGGGTTCTGCCCTACGATTTTCACTTGTCGCTGAACGGGAAGATCACCATACACAAGACGAATGGCCAGCAGCTGATCGTCACACGCGATGAAGTGGAACGCATCCTGAAACGTGAAGATCTGGACGTGGGACGCAGGCGCATGTACGAAGCCGCGCTCGAAGTCTGGAAACAGGATGAAAAGGTGCAATGATGACCATCCAGGATCTTATCGCAGAAATCGTATTGGCGGCATTCGACCGCTTTATGAATTCACTCACTCATGGATCGTGGACGCACGTCCGCGGGAGTGAGATCCCAAATATCATCAAAATAAAGAACAACTGAAATGAACAACATTCAAACCCTTCCTTCTGTAACTGTCTCTATTTCCAGTTCCTGGCTCGATCAATTCAGCCGGTTCCTGCAAAGCGACTATCGCAAAATCACCCGCAGGCAGCTGAGCGAAAAGAGCATCCGTTTGGCGGTTCAACACACACGTGTTTTTGGCATGTGGCATGAAGCCAAATTCAACCAGCCATTCGAGCCATCACTACTTACCAATTACGACCTGCACCTATATCGCAAATGGTCACTCGATCAGGAGAAGGTCAAAGCCGCCACATGGAACTCACGCCACTGGGCGCTCAGCATCCTGTGCATGTGGACCGAATCCACACATGGCACGCTTCGCGCAAATCTCATGGATGGCATCGAGCAAAAACAATGCGGCATCACATCCACCAAACATCGCAGTCTCACCGACGATGAATATCACCGCCTGGTGCACGTGCTCGAGCAAAACACACGCCGCGTTGTCACCGCCTTCGAATACCATGTCACGGTCCGCAATTGGGCCGCGGTCGCAGTCATGCTGCATGCAGGACTGCGCGTCGAAGAAGCCACACTGTGCGATGTGGGCGATATCACCTTGAACGAGCGCAGCGGATCCGTGCTCATACGCTCTGGCAAAGGCGACAAGGAACGCTCCGTACCACTCAACCTGGTTGCACGCAATGCGCTCCGTGCCTGGCTGGATCTACGTCCTGCTTCTGTTTCGACGGCTCTATTCACCGGCAAAGAGACAACCCGCCTCACCACACGGTCCCTGCAGCGCATTGTCGAGGAGCTGGGCAGGCAGATCGGCGTCCCCGATCTTACACCCCACTGGCTGAGATATACCTTCGCAAAACGGCTCGAAGCGAATGGCGTCACCATCGAGCAGATCCGTGACCTGTTGGGACACAGATCCATCGAAACCACGCGGCGCTATTTGAGATCTTCAACCGAGGAGCTCCAGTCCGCTGTGGAAGGGGTGATGTGATGGACAGAAAAAAGAAGCTGATGGGTGCTGACCAACTACGCATAAAGAAAATGCAGAAATGGTTAATTCAGCACCAACTTAGGGGAGTAGAACGCACAACACTTGACCAGACGATAGTGGCTTTCCTTGATGGTTATCTAATTGGTTACAACATTGCAAAGCGCCGCTATTTACGCTCCTCAGCTGAGGAGCGGCGTCATCAGTCCGCTTGATGTAGTCACACCCCAGCGACGGGATATTAAACGCACCGTTGCTGTTGAATCATGAGTTCGGCAGACTGCTCAAGGAGAGAACATGCAAGGCTATTATTTTGAAGTCGAAAAACAAGAAGACAATCTTCTCACTTTTGCCTATATCTGGCGCGAAGAAGATGATGCAACTACAGCGCCGCCAGCAAAAGAGTTCCATTCATCATTGCTTGGCGATGAGGCCGAACAGAAAGTGTCAAATTTGGCCGCAAAATGGATCAAAGAACATGGGCATTTTGTTTAGCTGCCCAACACAGCGTGCAGCGGACGGGGCTTATGGGTGCGGCAAATTTACTTGGCGTGGCAAGACTGAAATTATCCACGACCCAGATTGCCCTGAGTGTCCGCCCCGCCGCTAACGCAAACCGTTGGCTGGACTTATGGCTAAGATTACGGCTCTAGAAAAGTTTTTCAAAACGCACAAAAGGAATTGTTCCGTGCATGTTTATTCGGGTGATCGCCATTGTTCGTGCGGTAGGGATGAGGCTTGGCAAGAAGTGTTGCGCCTGCAATCTTTGAGCCAGCCAACAAAAGATGCAGCGGACATGGCTAACGTGTCCGAAAAACCAAAAGGCGTGGTGCAAATCGCCATGCCGCTAATCTAAGCCGTTGGCCCGCTCTTTGCTCGAAAGGAGTCTGTATGAAATGGTTTGTTTTTGGTCACGAAATCACTGATCCTAAAATGGGATACGACCTACTGGGAACAGTTGAAACAGTCATCGAGGACCTACCGACGCCAAGCGAAATGCTCAAATAAAGTTTGGCGCAAAAAATATCAATATCGTAACCCGCGCTTGTCACATGGAACGAGATGGACGTGGAAAATTAATTTCAGTAAACGATTGAAAGGAAAATATCATGCCAGCAGATTATCAAAAACCCGTTTACATCCCCAACAAGGATAAGTATCAATCAAACGCCGATAGATACAGGCAGGCTGAAAAGAATGACAAGCCGCGTGAACGTCCCACAGATAGCGACCACGCTCGCACACCACCGCCTCAGCGAAAGGATAAAGCGGGCTAACACTGCTTGCAGCCGACAGGGGGCATGCGGCGAAAATTAGGGATGAGTGTTATTGCCCCCTGCGGCTAACACTTGTCCGTAGGAGCGCGAACTAAAAAAGGCAAGTGAGAATGTCAAGTCATTTCATGATGCGTTTGCACGGTCAGTGTGGCGGCGTTCACAGCTATTTATCAGTAGAAGAAAAAGTCCCATTCTTCACCTTATTCACTGGCGTAGTGCCTGGCACGCACACAGGCCCACAGAAAAGATGCAGCATGTCGCAAAAGGAAGCATTATGCGACAGAAACGGCATCCTAGCGGGCATTATTGGCGGCTAGGAATGGCGATAGGGGCATTCCTTTCTGTCGCATAAGGTAGGGGAAAGGGGGGCGGGGGTGCTCGGGGATGTCGTTTGGGTTTGTGGCGGGTATGCGTGGCGAGCATGCTCGAATGGCTAGGAAAATTCTGGAGAAATGGTGAGAAAAGGCTGATGGAAAACTTTGATGACTTCGTTGAGAAAGTTCGGGAGGCGAATCCGATCGAAGAGGTGCTGGCGGAGAGCGGGATCCATTTGCGGGGGCATGGACGCCTGCGCACATCTACAAAGCACGATTCGATGAAGGTTCGAACGGACATGCAACGCGTGTGGTGGTATAGCCAGAATTGGAACGGTGATGTGTTCGCCTGGGTGATGAAAGAGAAGGGCGTTGAGTTCAACGAAGCACTTTCTATATTGGCGAGGCGGGCACACATCGAGATGCCGCGCTTTCAGCCAGTGAATGAGAGTGAAGTAAAACGCCTACGTGCTACTGCTGATGCCTTTTCAGTGGCGGCGAATGTTTTTCACCGGTGGCTGATGGGGGATGAGAAGCTCAGTATCCAGCCGGATGCTGATGCGCTGGCGTATGCACGAGGACGGGGCTGGTCGGATGAGACGATCAATGCGTCGCTGGTTGGGTTCTCGGGGCGCAAAACTGCTGACCAGGTGAAGGATATGAAGGGCGAGTTCTCGCTTTATGGGATCGATCCGCTTTCGCCTGCTGCTGTGGCCATGCTGGGGTTCCAGGGAAACCCTTCGACAGGCTCAGGACAAAGCATTGATCAGTGGGCGCGTGCTCAGGGTGTGCGTGATCATCAAGATTTCGACGAAAGTTGGATCGGGAAGGGGCGCATCCATGGATTGATGGATACGCCGGGCTTGATTTATGCACACCAGCACCAGGGGGGCGTGAAGTATTTGAGCCGCAGGCAACTGCCAGGCTTCGATAAAATCAAGTCTGATGGGAAGGTGCGGGAGTGGAAATCGTTCAACCCATATAAGCTGCTGGCCGGTGTGAAGCAACCTTATTTCAACCAGGCGCACAGGATGGACAGGCCCCTGGTGTGCGTGGAAGGGCAGGGGGATGCGATCACATGGGGGCAGTGGGGACATGGCGCCATGGCGTTCTGCGGGCTGCTTGGGGACCCGAGCCAGATGGCTCCGGAAGATGCTGAACGGATGAGGAAGCTGGCTGGTTATATCCACAAGCATCCCGCTGTGTACTGGCAATTCGATGATGATGAGGCAGGTCAGAAGGCTGTCTGTTTGGCGGCGAAAATGGTCGGGCCGAAGGTGCAGATCGTGCGGATGAGCAGGCAGTGGTCGAGGGAGGATGCGGACGCTTCGTCTTCGCCTGAAGGCTCCGCTCAGCGCGAGGTCAAAGAGGAGAACAATGTCGAAGAATAATTCCGTCATCAAAGATGCGAATGGGCAATTGCAGGAATGGGTCAGGAAGGGTGTGAAGGCTGATGAGCAGATACGCCAGGTGGAGGGCTGGCTGAAGGCTGCGAAGCCTTTCATCGTGCATTGGGCGGATGATATCGGGCAGATCGAGAATCTGACCGAGAAGACGGAAGCGCTGAATGATTTCTTCAAGAATGGCGTGGTGGCGTTGAGCGCTGAAGACCGGGCCGGGTTCAAGGATGCGTTGTGCGAGGCGCTGAATATCCGGAGCACGCAATGGACGGACCGCCTGAAGGCGTTGAACGGCAGCGTAAAAAAGAAAGATGATGATGAAGAACCTATCTTCACAACAGGAGGATGGATCAAACATCATCTGGTGGAGTTGTTTTATAAGCCCAATGAATTTCGAACTTATCTAGCTGTGCGTTATCCCGATGGGCAAGTGAGCGATTTGATGGAGAAGGTAATGATCGATGGTCGAAAATATGTCCCGATATATCCAACGTCCGTGATCCTGAAAGGCATTGTTTCGCTGCCAACCGAACTGGGTGAGGAGATGTCGGAGGATGAACTGCTAGCAATTACACGGCTGCAGATCAATCGTTATTTCGATTTTGGGGGTGATGATTTCTTTTCGGAAGTTTCGCCATTGTATGTTCCGTTCACATATATCTATGATGGTTTCATGGAGGTTTCATATTTCAGAGCATTGGGGGATTATGGCACCGGCAAAACAAGATTTCTGAAAACGATTGGGAAGATTTGTTATCGCCCGATCTATATGAGCGGCGGTTCGAGCGCGGCGTCGATCTATCATCTGCTGGATCTGTACCGCGGCACACTGGTTTTGAACGAGGGTGATTTTACAAATTCAGATGAAGCTTCGATCATCGCAAAGATCTTGAACGGCGGCACAGAAAATGGTGAGAGTATCACTAAGATGCGTGGAACCATGGAGAAAATGGAAGTGGAAGCCTACAACGTATTTGGTCCGAAGGTGATCGCAACGAGGAAGGAATTCAATGACTATGCAATCAAAAGCCGTTGTTTAACGATGGATATGGTGCCGATGGTCCCTCATCCGAGCATTCCACAATCCCTGCCGCCTGAAAAAGAATTACAGGACCTGCATCTTCGGAATTTATGGACAACATTCCGCATGAAAAATGCGCAGGAAAATGTGAAAGTGGATGAAAGCCAGATTGACCGAAGTCTCGAACCGAGGCTGAATCAAATCACACTGAGCCTGATGGCCACCATCAAGGATGAGAAAACAAAAGCGAAAATACAGGAATTTTTGAAAAAGTATAACGAGACCGAGCGAGGAGACCGGTACAGCATGTTCTCGGCTCGGGTGCTGGAAGGATTGGTGCTGGCGTGGGCCTGGGGCCCGGTGAGCGACAGACCGGAGGATGAAATGCGCATCCATATGAAAGACATCGCCCTGGCTATCAATATCATTATGGATCATCAGAAGATGCAACTAGGCGAAGATGAGGATGAGGATGACAAGGAAGATGAGAAGAAGGGACACAAGAAAACAAGAAGCCGCAAAGTCTCGGAGGTTTTCAGAAAATTCCTGAACATCAAAACGCTTAGAGCTACGGATGGACTGCCAAAATACAAGGGCACGTTTTACGTGGATATGGAGATTGAAGGCGAACGGGTGAAGAGTCTCTGTGTCAGGTGGGGTGTGGAATGGCGGGAAAAAGGCTCAGTGACGGAGAATACCAAAGATAAGTTAGCCAGTGATGATCTTTGGATGTTGAAACCGAAGGAGATTTCGGTGGATTTTTTGCAATCATCACCTGAAACGAGGCAATTACGCGAGGAATGGCAGGCGATGAAATTGAAGAGTGAAGATGAGTGAACATTGTAGGGGGGTCTGGGGCGATAAAAAAAATTTTTTTATTGCTTCCAGACCCCCAAAAGATCTTCACTCGTTCACCGCGGTGGTTTTGGAGACTCTTCGCTGCGCTCAGAGCGACAGTTTTATGCCGAAAACTGCGGATAGACACGCGAAAGTGAGGCAAAGTGAACATTGTTTTTTGTAAGTATATATATATAGTAAATTTTAGAAAATGTGTTCTATGTTTGGTGAACGTTGCAAGCACGAGACATTCACCAAGTGAACGTCGATGTTCACTGTCAACCCCGTATGTGGGGGGTACCCCCTGTTTTCAGGTCGGTTGGCATAGGCTCTAATGTTTCATTTTGTCGGTCAAGATCATTTTTCAAAAAAAATCGGGTCTCATTCTCCTTCTTCTGGAACTTCGTTGGTTGTGAGGATGTTTTTTGCGATCGCGACCGGGGAGGTACCGGTGCATAAGCCTGCGAACGGGTTCCGGACGGTGCGCCTGGCGGGGGAGGAGCGGTATTGCCTGGGTTGCTGCGGGGTCCGCTGGCATGATGTGCTGGAGGCTGAGCTATCAGCGGTCAGCGGTCAGCTTTCAGTGGTCAAGATCGCACGGTGCAGGGTATGCGAGAAGGTCGGTGAGGCGTGAATAAGATCTGGTTGCTTCTGGCTCATTTACGCGAGCTTTCGGAAAACGTGAAGTACGGTTTGATGAACGAGAGACGGAAGAAGTTTATTCAATTGATCAAATGCAAGTTGATGAAAGGAAGGAAATCATGAAGATGGAAGACAGAGGACGGAAGACGGAAGGGCGAATTTGGGAGTGGCTGCCTGCGCTGGCCGGATTTGTGCTTGGAGTGTTGGCCAGTATGAAATGGCTATAAGAAAAAGGAGTTTCATATGTCTACTTTGATTAAATGCCCTGGATGTGGGCAAGCCCTATCAGTAAGTAATAAGCGCACCAAATGCGGAAAGTGCGGGACCGTGATTTCTTTGCGTGTGTATGGATTGCCAGCCCGAAAAACGAAAAGAAAGAATCGTTCCGTCTCGATAGCGTTGTCAGGAAGTTATTGACGAACCCCTATTTCATCATAGTCGTGATGGTGTTCGCAGCCTACGTCTTTGGTTTGTTCAGATGAGATAACGTCCGCTCTGTGTGGTAGGAGTTTCAAGTCTTCCACACAGAACGGACAGATGGATTGTACACCGTGCCTGAGCACTTGCGTGGGTGCAGGTGTCAAAAAGGAGTTTCAAATGAAACAATTGTTACCAACGATTCTATTAGTGATGTTGATCAGTGCATGCGCTCCAGATCCACGCAAGGAGGCGGAGGCGTATGCAACCAGAATAGAAGCTGATCAAAATGCACTGAACAGCGAACAGAACAGGCAACATGCAGAGCAGCTTCATCAATTCGAATTGCAAAGGCGAGCAATGGATCAAGAAAATCAAAAGGCGATTCAGCCACAATGGCAACTGGCGCTGAACCGTGCCATTTGGGGAGGCTCGATCACTCTGATCATCGTCGTTTGTTTCAGCGTAGTCAGTGTCACAAGAACGATCAACCAAACTGTCGAAGGTGTAGGCGCCGCATTCGTCCGCCGGGCAGATGTTGGAGCGAACTTGATACCCCTGGATCGGGTCACGCGTCAATTCCCGTTATTTATCCAGCACGTGCATGGCGACAAATATGCCCTGCACAATCCGAACGTTGGCAGTGTGGTGATGCTCGATGTGAGCAATCCCGCTGACCGTCAGTTGATCGCCACATCCGGAGCAACACAAATCGCAGGTGTGATCGCACAGGAAGCGCGGCAATCGACAGATCCTGCCGGTGTGTCGATCATCCAACCGCCAATTGTGAATGTGAAGGATGAACTTCTAACAGTTGGCAAAGACATCTGGAGGAGCAATGAATAAGTTTCAACAAACCACTCCGCCTATTCAGCAACCATCAGCACCGAATTATGCGGACCGCCAGTTTCTGCATACGTTTCTGGCGGGTGCATTATTGCCATTGGTGCAATCCACGATCACAGCAGTGATGGCCGGGATTGGCACATTGACCGCGCTGTATCTATTCGGGGCGATCGATCTGCTGAAACCATCCCTGATCATTACCGGTATCGTCTGGGTGTTGACATGGCTATACCTGCAACGGCGCTGGCTCAATCTCACGTCCTTCGAAAGTTTTATGGGCGTGGATATGAATGGCGATGGCAATATTGGCAAGCCGAAGGAGCCTGAACATTTTGTGATTAGGCTGGATGAAATCACAGCAGATCAGCATTATCGTTCGCGAAACATAGATTCCGTAATTTCAAAAGAGCAGATGGCCGTGCTCGCACGCGGTTTGTTAAATGGAATCCCATTTTCCGAGCGGAATTGGGCTGGATCTGGGAAACCGTTGTCGAGCACTGAATTTCGTGCCTTGCGCTCCGGGTGGCTGAAGCATGGCCTGCTGGAGGTAGCGAGTGATAAGGACAATCGGCAGGGATTTTATTTGACCGACCAGGGCTGGGCTGTGATGGAGAAATTTACCAATACAACCCCCCCGGGTTTCGATACGAGCGGAAGAACACCGCTCTACTCAACCAACAGGGGAGAAAATACGGAAAGGATTGAACGCGAGGAAAGAGAACTTAGT